>Ga0172366_10000748_pt1 | contig 24193 bp, 21 predicted proteins | sample LakKivSesite69cm_FD_114533 | JGI IMG/M metagenome (GOLD analysis project Ga0172366, IMG submission 114533) | Sediment microbial communities from Lake Kivu, Rwanda - Sediment site 69cm | ecosystem: Environmental > Aquatic > Freshwater > Lake > Sediment | place: Rwanda: Western Province, Lake...
CGTTGCGGTTCGGGACATCGTATGCGCGGCGGCTGGCGCACCCCTGAATGTGCAGCCGATTTGACCCCGAATCAATCCGGCGCGCAGACGCTCCTTCCAGGACGCCCGTCTCCGGATGGGCGCTGAGGCCAGTAGTACGAAATTTTCACGCAAGGCCAGAATTCGTTATTATTCGAGTGACATTTCCTCGTGATGTATGATCTGGAGGTAGGAAGTTGTCCAAGCCTTTGCCACTGGACGATTTTCGAGCAGTTCGGATGGTCCTTGAGCCGGACGATTTCGCCTTGAGTTCTGGAGAGGAACCACCACCATCCGACCTCGTTGATGAGAAGACCTGGCGTGGCATTACGGTGTTGCCTGATGATGTCAGTATCCGTACATCTAACCATCACGGTAGTTTGCTGAAAACCTTGCATGACTTGTGGGGAGCTTGGGTAGAAGCCGTCGGATGGGATCAAGACCCGCTCTACGACACCATGCTCGACGCTACGGATGAGTTCCAGGCTGCGACGTTCAATGCTTTGCACGGCTATTATCGCCAAGCGATTGGCTGCCTTCGCAATGCACTAGAGCAAGTAACCATCGGAACATACTGTCAGCTCTGTGGTAAGGCGACCAAGTTTGCACAGTGGCGGGCTGGGCAAGCCCAGATATCTTTTGGACAAGCTTGCGACGGTCTAGCTGGAACAGCCTCTGTTCGACCATTGAACGCGCACCTCCAGACTATGCTGAGCGACAGCATCTTCGACCAGAAGGCCCAGACAAGTTCAGGAGGGTGGGCACGTCGGCTATACTCCGAGTTAAGCGAGTACTCCCATGCCCGTCCTGGTTTCACGAACTCTGACATGTGGGCGAGCAATGGGCCAGTCTACGCGTATGAAGCCTTCGTGTCAACTGCTAAAATGCACCTGCAAGCATCTGCGCTTTGCTTCATTCTGGTCAAGCTAGGCAGGCCTAGCTTTAGCTTACCCCAAGAGGCTTTGCAGGTGTTTGGGTCAGCCAGAGTACCGGAAATAGCCCGTGTTACCTATGAGCATCTCTTCCTGAACAAGAGCCAGGATGCTTCATAATGTGGGATGACGGTTCAGCTTGATGCCGCCAGATGCCAAAGGAGAAGCCCAGCGACATAGCCGACGTTCCGCGTGACGCCAGCGAACAGCGCGGAAATTTGGTAGCGCTTCGCCACGGACATCGCCCCCAAACCTGGAAAGGACGATATTTTTAGATTGGAGGGCAGAGGGTGATCGTTGATCGAATTGAACGCGGAAAGGAGGAGACGTGAGATGACGCGTCGGAGAGAGTTCGCATTGCTGACGCTGCTGGTGGCCGCGCTCAGTGGAGCAAGCCCCGGACAGGAGTCCGCGTTAGCACCGGAGAAGACGCTTTCGCCGTTCTTCTTCGTCCAGACGGATGACCCGGAGCTCGACCAGCTTCCCTTGAAGGGCGTCTCAGCCACCGTAAGGATCTCAGGCGTCATTGCAGATGTCACCATCGAGCAAGTCTACACGAATGAGGGAGGGAAGCCCCTGGAGGCGACGTACGTGTTCCCCGCGTCAACTCGCGCAGCCGTCTACGGCATGGAGATGACGATTGGAGACCGCACGATCACCGCGGAGATCCGCGAGCGAGAGCAGGCGCGTCAGGAGTACGAACAGGCGCGGGAGGAGGGCATGAGCGCGTCGCTGCTGGAGGAACAGCGTCCGAACGTGTTCCAGATGAGCGTTGCGAACATCCTGCCCGGGGACACGATCAGGGTCGAACTGAAGTATACCGAGCTATTGGTGCCCACGGAGGGCGCGTACGAATTCGTGTACCCGACGGTGGTGGGGCCGCGATATTCCAACAAATCGCTTTCCGAGGCCAACCCAGAGGACCTATTTGTCGCCTCGCCGTACACCCACGAAGGGGAGCCTCCGAAGTACACCTTCGGCATCGAGGTTGACCTGAATGCGGGCATACCGATACAGGAGTTGGAGTGCACGTCTCATGCGGTGACCGTCGAGTACGTGGCCCCGGATCACGCCAATGTGCACCTCAGCCCATCGGAGGAATACGGGGGAAACAGAGACTACATACTTCGGTACCGTCTGGCAGGCGACCAAATCGCCACCGGACTGCTTCTCTACGAGGGGGAGTCGGAGAATTTCTTCCTGTTCATGGGGCAGCCTCCAGCACGCGTGGAGGACGCGGAGATACCGCCGCGGGAGTACATCTTCATCATGGATGTCTCCGGCTCTATGCACGGATTCCCTATCAGCGTGTCGAAGGCACTCCTCCGAGACCTGATCAGCGCGCTTCGCCCGACGGACTGCTTCAACGTGCTCCTGTTCGCCGGTGGATCGGCAGTGCTGTCCCAGGAGTCCATCCCCGCGACGCCGGAGAACGTGAACTGGGCCATCCAGGTGATCGAGGGCCAGGTGGGAGGGGGTGGCACGGAACTTCTGCCCGCAATGGAGAGAGCTTTGCAGTTGCCCCGCCCAAGCGAACTCACCGCGCGCACAATCGTGATCGCTACCGACGGATACGTGGACGTGGAGCCAGAGACGTTCGCACTGATCCGAGAGCACTTGGGCGAAGCAAACATGTTCGCGTTCGGCATCGGTACCTCCGTGAACCGATTCCTGATCGAAGGCATGGCCCGGGCGGGAATGGGAGAGCCTTTCGTAGTTACCAGTGCAGCGGAAGCCCCGGACATGGCAGCCCGGTTCTGGGAGTACATACGGACCCCGGTATTGACGCAGGTGAGGTTCGAGACGGGTGACTTCGACGCGTACGACGTAGAGCCTGTGAGCATCCCGGATATACTGGCAGAGCGACCGGTGATCATCTTCGGGAAGTGGCGTGGTGGCGGGCAGGGGACGCTGACGCTCTCAGGTAAGACTGGGCGCGGGGACTACGTAACGCAGCTCGAGGCGGGGTCCGTCCAGGCCTCCGATGCCAACGCGGCCCTGCGGTATCTGTGGGCGCGTCACCGGATCGCCACGCTCGGAGACTACGCCGGACCGGACCCAGGGGAGGAACTGAAGCAAGCGATCACCGAGCTTGGCCTCACGTACAATCTGCTGACTCCCTACACCTCCTTCGTCGCGGTGGACAGGGTCGTCCGTCGTGACGGCACAGAACTGACCCGAGTGGAGCAGCCATTGCCGCTGCCGCAAGGGGTGGAGGATACTGCGGTAGGTGGTTACGGAGTGACGGCGGCAGGAGCAACGGGAGTTGCAGCGGACGCTACGGACGCCGTTGCAGGGCCTCTGGCAACGGCGACCTGGTTCGGCAAGGTGTTCCGTCTCAGCGATGGGGTCTGGATTGACTCCGAGTACCGTGCCGGTGCGCCAGTCGAGGAGTACACCGAGGGGAGCGGATTGCCGAAGGAGCTCCTCAGGTTCGCGAGTCTTGAGCAGGACATGATCGTGGTTGTGGCCAGTCGAGCCTACCGGCTGCGAACCTCCATGCCTGTGGACATGCCGACACTCATCCAGAACGCGCCCAACCCCTTCAACGCAGAGACGGTCATAGGCTTCATTTTGAGAGGCGAAGGCGGGCAACTGCCAGTGGTCCTCGCTATCTATGATCTGGCAGGACAGCGGATTCGCACTTACCAGTTCGACGCCCTGGGGCCAGGGCTGTACACCGTGAAGTGGGATGGCCGCGATGAGCAGGGACATGCTGTGAGCAGCGGAGCCTACGTCTACCGGCTGAGCACACCCAAGCACGCTCGGACCCGCAAGATGATCCTGCTCCGCTGAGGATACGCGTCGGCCATTACTACAATGGAAGGTGCTGGCTAACAAGGCGATGAGTGAACGGGCAAGGCCCCATCCACTCATCGCCCCTAAGCCTGGAGGAAGATCGTGGCCAAGAAAGTGCTGGTAGTCTATCACTCGCAAGGAGGCAATACGGAGGCGGCGGCTCAGGCCGTGGCCGAAGGCGTCCGGTCGGTCCAAGGCGTCGAGGCAATCCTGAAAACGGCGTCCGAGGCGGATGCTGATGATCTGATCTCCTGCGACGCGGTCTGTCTTGGCACGCCCGATTACTTTAGCTATATGGCGGGGATGCTGAAGGATTTCTTCGACAGGACGTTCTACCCAACGCAGGGAGAGGTTGACGACAAGGCATGTGCCGTGTTTGTGACCCACGGAGGCGGGGGCAAGGCGTCGGAGAGCGTGGAGAAGATATGCCGGTCCTTCAGGTTCAAGCAGGTTGCACAGACCGTCCTGGTGAGAGGGAAGCCCGATGAGGCCGCTCAGGTCAGGCTGCGTGAGCTTGGGGCCACCCTCGCCAAGGCCGTTCTGTAACATGGGTTCAAGGCCATACTGATGCTCCCGCGCACCCAGCCTTGAGCATTATCCATCATCCGGCAAAGAGAGAAGTCAGCCGTCGAGGGCGGCTTTCGGATCGTGAAGCTTGTCCGCGTCCATCACGGCTTTCCCTCAACGAAACGCTCGGCCTCCCGCCTGACCGAAAGCTCGCTCTCCAGGGTGATCCGCCATCGGACCTGCCGGATAGCCTCCCCCCGCTCGCGGCGGTCCTCGACAGCATTGAGACGTGGGGCGACTCGACCTCTGCGCGCTGCGCATTGGGTACGCGAGCCAAGAGGCGCTCGTGCGCGCCGCCGTGCGGGAGCGTTTTCCGAGCATTAGCATCGGTGTCAACCGCGCGCGATACGGGCGGCGTCGGCACGGTCGGTATCAGCACAAGCATTGACCTGCCGTTCTTTGACCGGAATCAAGGTCGGATCGCTGAGGAACGCGCGACGCGGAAGCAGCTTTTCGACGAGTACGCCGCGCGCGTCGCCTCGGCTCGTTCAGACGTGGCGACGATCATGTCGTCAATCCATTTCCTGCGTCGGCAGATCGCGGCGGTGGAGGGCGCTGTCCGGTCGCGCCGGGAAGTCGTCGATCGGTACCACCAGGCCTTCGAACTGGCGACCGGCCGCACGTGGTCGCCGTCGCCATCGACATCCGCGATGGACGGTCCGAATGACTGATCGCCGCCAAGGTAGTCGAACCGGCTCCACAGCATCTCACCGCGTCCGTTCATCGCCTGGAGCGCACGTCCCTGGCGGCCTACGCCCGGTGCTTCGTCAACGACCGGCCAAGCGGACACCCTCGCGCCAATGGTTCTTCGCCACACCTCAGCCCCGGTACCGTCGAGCGCGACGAGATGTCCCGCAGCGGTTCCTGCAAGGATCTTCGGCGTGCGGTCGATGACTACAACAGCCGGACATCCGGCGATCCTGTCGCCGTCTCGCGTCCACCCGAGGGCGAGGATAGGCATGGCTTTCTCCTTAGTGGTGGTGAAGGTTTAGCATGGGCGCGCGCAAACCGGCGGCGGGATGCCCGTATGCCGTGAGCGTTAGCTGTCCCAACTCGGTCGTCCGGATTCCAACCGTGTGCGACAGTGCCTGCGCGCTGATCATGACTGTCGTCTGATAGGTGGCTCGTCGTCGGTGACACGGTGCTCTTCGGCGCGATTCTCATCAAGCCGAGTTGGACCCGCCATGATGCCTGTCCGCGAAGTCCACACACCGTTCCCACCCTCACAGGGGTACGTCGTGACTATCCGGATCGAACGACGACCCAGCTCACCGCGCCCGGCCTCTCACACGCATTGACGGGCCGAACCGCGAGCCGGTTATCGCCGTCGTGGAGCGTCCACTCGAAGGCCGCGGGCGATTTGACCCACTGACCATCGTCGATCTGCACCTCGAACCGCGCGAGATTGGGCATCGCCGCTTCGAACTGCACCCGGAGCACGCCGGGTTCCATTCCCTGCTGCAAATGGATCACCGCACGGTTCACCGTCCAGTACAGGTCGCCCGGTCGGCTCGTGTGCCGCGAGAACCACGGCAACGGAGGCGTATGCTCGTCCTCCCAGAACAGGTAGCGGTCGTAGTGGTACGACGTCGCCCCGTGCTCCGGTTCGCCCGGTCCCATCGTGACTAGCTCGTCGTTCCTCATCGATACCATGAAGCGCTCGAATAGCTTGAGGCGCTCCTCGACGACGAACCGATCGCCGGAGGCGGCCGGTGGCGTGGGCACGATCTTGATGTCAGCGAAGTCCTGCCCCACCCACGCCCGATGGGCCTCAAGGGCGCTCAGCGGGACGCCGTCCCGCTCGAAGTGATACGTGAACTTGGTCTCGTCGTTCTGATCTCCGCCCACGTCCATGGCGACCCACTTGCCGTGATCGCTCGACCAGACCTCGTTGATGCAGTGGTTCCGCATGATTTGCGTGCGTGCGACGAAGCCAAGCGCCGCGCAGCTATGCGACATCACCGTCGCGTAGTGGGTGCACATACCGAGGCTGAGTCCGCGACTAGCTAGTTCGAGGATCACCATCGCGTCCCACGGGGGGCAGAAGTCGATCTCACCGCGGTCCCACCCATTCTCCCACTGATTGCGGGTCCACTGCCGCAGGCGCACGAGTGCGTCAAACTCAGAGGAGGCACCCCGCACAACGTCGTCCAGCTTCCATCGTTCCCGCAGGCGCCGGCCCCGCGGTGCCTCTGCGGACAAGTGCGAGAACCGGTAGGAACTCCTCACGAGCGGGGGGTTGTCCGACGAGGCCACACGCGCCGATGTCGGGCGGTAGATGTCGCAGTCGACCGTGAGTTCCACGGCGGCGAGGACCGGTGTCTGGGCTGGGTCAATCGCCTCAAGCAGGGCGCGCCACTGAAAGAACCGAGCGTCGCCTGGCACGCCAACGTGGTCGGCCTCGCCAACGTCTGCCCATGCCGTCCACATCTCCGGCCGGTAGTCGGGAGAAGGCCCAACACGCCATTGCATCGTGCACCCAGTGCCCGGCGGGACGGACGCATCGGCCCGCAAGCGCACTGCCGTCACTTCGCCCGCCGAGGCCATTCCGGTGCCATCCTCGCACTTCAGCAGGTTCACCGGCTCGGAGCACACCTCGCCCCGGCGGTGATACTGATCGAGCCACAGGCGAACGAGGTACTCGCCGTCCGCCCGGTCGTTCTCGCCCAGGGCGTCCGAGCGCCATGTGGCGCCGCCGTCGTCGCTGACGTGACTGCGATCGGGGCGGCAGCTCTCCTCGATTAGCAGAGACCAACGGGCCGAGCCGACCGCTCGGAACACGATCTCATTCTCGCCCACGACCAGCCAGCTCGCCGGGATATCGACGCGGCGCCACCGGGCCTCCCAGTACGAGCGCGGCTCCTGGTTGCGGACGACCACCACGTGGCCGTTCACGTGCATCTCCAGTTCGCCGCCGTCTGTGTCGCAGTCCAGGTACGGGCCAATGACGGCCCGGTCGGCGGCTAGTGCGTCGACAAGGAACGTCTTCTTCGCCACGCGCTGGCCGGCGATCCACTCTCTGTCGCTGCAGGTGCACCGTCCGCTTTCGTCCGCCAGCGTGACGCCGCGTCTGAGCCGAAGCCCCGCATTGTCGAACGTCACGTTCCGCCACGTGCAGCGGTGGAAGTCGTTCTTGCTGGCCCACACGTGGCGCGTCGAGGGTGTTACTGAGCGATCTCGATCAGGTACGCCGAGCGCTGGGACCGGCGCCGCGATCTCGTCCCGGGGGTGCCCATGTTCTGCACGCGACGCAGGCTTCATCTCGTTTCTCCTATACCGGACTGTGGATGTGCAGTGGCATCGCTCTGGGCGCGGCGACCGCCACGATGGCGAGCGTTCGCGGCTCAGCGCGATTCTCATCAACCCGCGTTGTTCCGATCGTAGTGCCTGTCCGCGAAGTCCATGAACCGCTCCCAGTCCCAGAGCAGCACGTCGTGGTCGCCCGGGCGCAGGTGGTAACCGATGTCGCCGTCGGCGATCACACCGCCCGGCTGCGGATGCTCGGCCGTACCGAGTCCGGTCTTGCCGAGCAGCTTGTACACCGGTCCTGCGTGCACACCGGAGAGAAATTCACCCTTCGGATCGGCCCAGAGATCGTTGGCGGCGCTCGCGATGTACACCGGTCGCGGCGCCATAAGCGCGATGAGTTGGTGCTGGTCTACGGGAAGATCATCCTCGCGGCCGCTGTACCGCTTGTGATTGTCGCAGAACCAATGCGGAAACGCATTGTTGATCACTTCGACGGTCTCGCCGAATCGCCGACGGGCGAGCGCCGCCCCGCCACAGCCCGAATCGTTCGAGATGACAATGGCGAATCGTTCATCCTGAGCACCTGCCCAGAGCGCCGTCTTGCCGAGGCGGGAATGTCCCATGACGGCGACGCGCCTGTGATCAATCTCGTCATCTCCCTCGAAGTAGTCCGCTGCGCGGCTAAGCCCCCACGCCCACGCGCCGATGGTGCCCCATTCGTCTGGATCCGGCTTCGTCTGGCCTTCGCGATAGAAGAGCGGATGGATTCCGTTCTGGAAGCCGTCGTCGAAGTCCGGATCGAGGTCGCCGCAGTAGATCGATGCGATACCATATCCCCGCGTGAGCACCCGTGCGATTGGCCACCGCCGCGAAGCGATTCCCCTTGAGGCTTCAGTCGCCCGGTCATCCACGATGCAGTGCGATGACACGCCCATCATCCACTCGCCCGAGAGCCGGATGTCCGCGTCGTCAGTAATCGAGTGGTTGCCGAAGAAATTCAGACCTACGAAGATCGGGTGCGGCCCCGGCTTGGCATTTGGGAGATATACGATGATCTCCATCTGATGCGATCTGCCGTTGTTCTCGAACGTCGCGACGATCTCCTTGCGCGTCGCGCCACCGAGGATAGCCTCGCGGTATTCTGCCACGACCTCGAACGACACCTTTTCCGGGCGTCCCGGCGGCCGGCCGTACATGTGCTCCTGAAACAGCCGCAGAATCTCAGGCCTGCGCAACTCCTGCCACTGCTCCGGCGTCGTGACCGGCGTGCCATCCTCCATCACGAGCGGGTCCGGGAGTGTGTACTCCGGTACGAGCGATTCGTCGTAGTTGGGTTTGTGGTCCGTCATCCTGCTATCCCTTCGCGATTTCCCTCACATTGGCGCCGTACATTTGCCGGGTGTTTACGTGAACTTAGTTGATGCGCTCTCGCCGTTTGTTCTGAGGACAACGCGCATGCAGATCGCAGCGGCCCGTTCGTGTCTAATGCTGTCCAGAGTAGTACATACGGACATAGATGCGATGATCCTCTCCCAGACGATCACTCCTGGTGCGGAACAAAGACGAGCGATGACCGTGACGATCGAGCGCGGCAGCGCCGATCTCTGTAGGACAGGTCTCGACGTCTTTCCCCCATCCGGTCGGCGCGACACGGATTCGGGATGCGTCTGCGATGGTGTCTCGGCGCCCGGATGTTGTTCTGGAGGCGCTCGGAGATCGCTATGCGGGAACACTAGCTGCGAAAGGCACGTCGTAGCACGACCGGGCCGATCCACTACCGCTGATCAGCTCGGCACTACGGCCAATCTGAATCTACCTGTGCCGTTACTGCTTTACAAGTCCGACCGTGTGCACCCTAACCCCGCGACGCTCACTGGGCTTGGGTCTGGGAGCAGGACCACAACCGGGGATTCCCTTCCCCCCGGCGTTTCCCTGCGCTAACATTTATTGAGTGCGGAGATGGATTCCGCTGCCTGAACAGCGTCTTGAATAGATCGGAGCAGACTCATCATGGACCGATCCGTCGAGTATCTGCCCAACGGCGTGGCGGTTCACCAAGCCACGGATGAAGCCGCCGACAAGAGCAACATCTACTGCGAGCACCCGTGGTGCCCGCCGGATTCGCACTGCTTCGTGTACGTGCGGTACGCGCCGGAGCACGACCCGAACCCGATGGAGTACGTCAGCTGCGACTTCGAGACATGGAAAAAACGCGTGGTGGGCCGGGGCCGCGGCGGGCGGATCATGGCCAACGGCGGGAAATTCTATTACTGGCGGCTCAGCCGCAAAGCGGCCCAAGAGCTCGTCGAGGTCGACCTGGAAATGGAAGCCGAACAGATAATCGATGTGCCCGAGGGCGTGCCGAACAGCGGCTCCTTCGACATCTCGGCGAGCGGCCGTTACCTTGCGTTCAGCAAACCGCTGTCGTTCGACCCCCAGATGTTCGCCGTCGGGGTCGCAGACCTGGAGCACGGCACCGTGGGGATCATCCACGAGGATCCCTATATCTGCAACACCCACTTGCAGTTCGAGCCTGCCGAAGGGAAGCAGTTGATGGTCCAGCATAACCGCGGCTGCGGTTTCACGACCGAGGGAAAGATGGAACTCCTGTGTGGCACGGAGGGCTGCACGCTGTTCCTGCTGAGCGTTCCGGACGGTGCCGCAACGCGCCTTCAGGTAGGGCCGCCCCATACGCCCAGCCTCTCTGGCCACGAGACGTGGCTCGGGCCGACGGGGGAGCTGATCGCCACGCTAAACTATGCCGAGGATTACGACTACGGGAAGGGTCGCATCATCCGCGTGAAGCCGGGGGAACCGTGCCGTGAGGTCTGCACGCCCTGGGAGCTCAACCACATCGGGGTCGAACCGTCAGGCCGAGTCTTCGCCGGCGACGCCTACATGCCGGACGAGATCATCATCGGCTCCCCGGCGACGAACCGCGCGGCGGTTGTCTGCCAGGCGAAGTCCACCTACAACCGAGCGCGACGGCGCGACGGCTCCGGGAAGTGCATGTTCGATTCGCACCCGCACGCCTACATCAGCCCGGACCGGAAATGGGTAGTGTTCAACTCGGATCGGACCGGCGTGCAGCAAATCTACGCGGCCGCGATACCTGCGGAGATGATCGAGGCGATTGGGGAGAGACAGTGATGGGGAGATGCCGCGATGTGGCGGCGATGAGTCACCCATTGATGATGTCTCTTCCATCGTGATGTGGTCTGGACCTGGGGATGTGTACTCCACCCCGATCCATCTGACTTGTATGACCAGCCGACCCCATGTCCATCTTCGTGCAAGAAATACCTTGTCTCCCCTACAAGCCGGATGATGGTTCCGGGGCGTGATCACTACCTCAATAGGAATCGGGGTGACCGCGGGCATTCGCAGCCACCCCGATGGAGTGAAGTGCCGAAGGTGGGACTCGAACCCACACGTCCTCGCGGACACCGGATTTTGAGTCCGGCGCGTCTACCTGTTTCACCACTTCGGCACGCGGGCTTCTCAAACGTATAAAGATACCGACCGGTGCGAACGGCCGTCAACGGACCTGCGTCCCCAAGTTGCGCCGTCCCGGTTCACACCGTGCTCTGAATCCGCTTGATGATCTCGGAAATCCGTGCATCCGCCTCTTCGACGGAGAATTGCGCCGTGCCCGCTCCTGAAAGGCCACCGCCGCCAAACTCCGCGAGGAGCTTGCCCACGTGCACCTTCGAGGTGCGGTTGAAGATGCTGTGCCCCACCGCCACAACGACGTTCTTTTTCCCCCGTCCCCAGAATATGCGGACGGAGATATTGGCCTGCGGGTAGATGGTGTAAACAAGAAAGCGATTGCCCACCGGGGTTGTGTCGAGTTCGCGGAAATCGGTCACGATCACGTTGCGGTCCATGTAGGAATGCTCGCGGGTGACTTCTTCAAATCGCTCCTGCTCCGCGAGAAAACGCTCTGCGCGGGTCTTCGCTTCAGGAAGCTCCAGGATTTCCTGGATGGGCGTTCTCTTCGCCGCGCCCACCAGCTCCTGGAAGTACTGCTTGAACGCGCCGAGGCCGGAGCGCGGATCGAGCGTGTAGGAGAGCAGCACCCACCGCGTCGGATGGAGGACATCTTCTACCGCGAGACGGGCGCTGTCCACGCGGTCGGTCTCCGACAGCATCTCGCCGTAGCGGTCGAGCTCTGGGTCATTGTAGTACTGGTAGACAAGCCGGGCCGCGCTTGGGGCAACCCCGTAAAGCCCGCGGAAATGGGCGACTTTGGCGGCCTCCTCTTCGCTCTCGTGGTGATCGAACCACAGCGAGCACATGGGATGGTAGGGCAGGTTGGAAATAATGTCCCCCGGCTGGACTTCCACAAGCCCATCCTGCATGTCCTTGGGATGCGCGAAGACGATCTCGTCAACCTGCTCCTTTTGCGTGATGAATACGCAACTGGTCAGGCCATCCAGGTCGCCACGTGTAATGATACGCATCATTGTCCTCCTCACTGTTTCGGTCTACGCCCTGCGGGGCCTTCAGCCGTTCCTGCCTTCCCCTAGAACGAATCCCACGGGTCTTGTTCAAATCGCATACTCACAGGCTTCTTCAAGATTTCCGCCATGATGACCGCCTTACGGAGCCCCCCGCGACCAAGGGGCAGCGTCCTTTCCCTCGGACGTTTGGGTTGCACACTCACCACATCGGCCACCATTCGCTTGGTCACACCCTCCTCCACAGGTGGGAGGGCCGGGCGCGGACGGATGCGCGGCACGCGAGGAGCCTCCGGCGCGTAAGGCTCTGCCACAGGCTTCGGCTCCAACGGAAATGCGGGAATTTTCGGTGCTTCCCACTTCTGCTCTTTTCTCTCTTCGACCTTTCGCTCGCCAACTTCCTGCCGTTCTCGCGCCTGTCGTTGCTTCAATTCTTCTCTCATCTGCTCGAAGAGCGAGCGCTCCTGCGTCGGCACGGGAGCGGACGGCCTGCCCTCCGACGGTGCTTCGGGCTGCGGCGCAGGCTTTCGCTCAGGCGGGCGTTTCGGTGTTGGCTTCCGCATCGGCCCAAAGGGGCCAGGAGCCACAGGCGGAGGCCCTGCGGTGGGCGACGGCCTTGCCCGGCGCTGCGGCTGTTTGGTGGCCTCTCGCTTCTCCCTGCGCTTGCTGATGAGCGAGGATACGACGGCGATCAGGATGAAGAGGATGAGCCATGTAAAGTCCATCCGTCAGGCTCCTATCCTAATGGCTGGCTGCCCTGCGGATGCTGCGGACCGCCGCCGGTCTCCTTGGCGATAGACGAGCGCATCTCCGTATCGGACAGGATGTTCCTCATGCGATAGTAGTCCATGATGCCGAGATTGCCCTTCGAGAAAGCCTCCGCAATAGAGAGCGGGATTTGCGCTTCGGCTTCCACGACCTTGGCCTGCATCTCCTGCGTCCTGGCCTTCATCTCCTGCTCCTGGGCGACGGCCATCACGCGCCGCTCTTCGGCCTTTGCCTGGGCGATCCGCTTGTCGGCTTCGGCCTGGTCGCTCTGGAGCTTCGCGCCGATGTTGTCCCCAACGTCCACATCGGCGATGTCAATGGAGAGGATCTCGAACGCCGTGCCCGAATCGAGACCCTTCCGCATCACCGTCTTCGAGATCACGTCGGGGTTCTCCAGCACCATCTTGTGGCTCTGGGAGGAACCGATGGAACTCACGATCCCTTCGCCCACGCGGGCGATGATCGTATCCTCACCCGCGCCTCCGACGAGGCGGTCCAGGTTGGCGCGCACCGTCACACGGGCTTTCGCCTTCAACTGAATCCCGTCCATGGCCACCGCGTCAATCGTCTGGCGTCCTTTGGAGGGGTCCGGGCAATCAATCACCTTCGGCGTGACGCGCATCTTGACCGCTTCCAGCACATTTCGCCCGGCAAGGTCAATCGCCGCCGCTCGCGCAAACGGCAGTTCGATGCCGGCCTTGCTCGCCGAGACAAGCGCGTTCACCACGAGTTGCACATTCCCCTTGGCGAGATAGTGCGCCTCTAGCTCCGTGATGCTCAGGTCAAGCCCGGCCTTCGTGGCGGTGATGAGCGGCAGCACGATCCGCGCCGGAGGGACATTCCGCAGCCGCATTCCGACGAGCGTTGAGATTCTCACGGGAACGTCGGCAAACTGCGCCTCGATCCACAGCCGCACCGGGATGAAGTACGTGAACAGGATGAGGAACAGGATGATCCCGAATACGCCGACCGCCACCAGAAGGGTAGTATCGTACATCAGCCGCAATCCTTTCCGCAAAATGCACCCCTGCCAAGCGTTCCGCCGACATGGGGATATGTCCTAGAGCGCCCTGACCTTGATCAGATTTCCTGCGACCTCCATCACCTCAACGGCCTCGCCCTGCTCGACAATCGGACCATCCACCACCACGTCGTACCTCCGGTCGCCGATCTGGATGATGCCCGCAGGATGAAGCTGCGTCACCGCGACGCCCCTGGCCCCCACCAGGGGGTTCTTCGCAGTCGGGTTTGTCTCGTCCCCCACTTTCCCTGGCGACACCGAGGGGTTCTTGAGCTTCGTCAGGCTGCCGCTCCTCGCCGCACGCAGGACGACCGCCAACGAGAGCACAAACGTTGCGACGAAGATGAGGGCCGCTTCCCAGGTCCCCAGATGTTTGTTGGCGTAGTACACCGCCCCCAGGATCGCGACGATGCCGGAGATACCCGTGATTCCAAAGCCCGGAACGACGAAAAGCTCCAACATGAGCAACACGAAGCCGAACAGCGCCAGAGCGACGACGAATACCCAGGTTGAGATCATGAGCGCAACGCCTCTCTTCTCTGCTTACACCCGGCGCACGACGACACCGCGGAGGCCATCCACCGCAACCACTTTGATCGGGGTCCCCGCCTCAATATGCTCACCGTCGGTCACTACATCAAGGTAACGCCCGTTGATGAGCGCACGTCCACTCGGCCTCAAGGAACTGTCCGCCACGCCTTGCACGCCGACAAGCCCGTGCTTGCTCGATGTCGCGGCCACAGGCTCGCCTTTGCCGGGCTGCTGACACTCGGAGAGCATGAGCCGCCGGAACATCGGCAAGTGGGCGAACGACTTGAGCAGGATCACCACACCGACGAACGTGAGCACGAGAGCCGTGCCGAGCGACGTGAACGCGCTCGTCAGCTCGCGTGGGCTGACGAACTCTATCTTCCCCACGAGGGAGAGGAACAGGCCCGTGAAGACGAGCACCACTCCGATGATCCCCAGGATGCCTCCCGGCGTGAAGAGTTCGGCGACGATGAGCGCGACGCCGAGGAGGAAGATCAACAGCTCCGACCACTGCGCGAGCTTGACGATCCAGTGGCTGCCGAAGAACAGCGCGAGGCAGATGATCCCCGCAGTGCCCGCCAGCCCGAAGCCGGGGGTGGTGAGTTCGTAGATCAGCCCCAGCGCGCCGATTGTCATGAGCAAACCGCTCACGAGCGGGTTGGTGAGGAAGCGCACGATGTGCTCGGCCCAGTTGGCCGTCATGAATCTGACGGTTGCGCCTTCGAGGCCATTCAGCCTCAGCACTTCCTCAATTGTGCGCGCCTCCTGCTGGGCGATCTTCACGTGAATGGCCTGATCGGTGCGCAGCGTGAGCGGGCGCGGCGCCGATTCCAGACCCGGCACGACGACCGAGGAATCCACCATTGCCTCGGCGATGCGCGGGTCGCGCCCTTTTGCGCGTGCCGTCTCGCCCATGATCGTGCGGAAGTACGAGACGACCTTGCCCGATGCCGTCGTGCCCGCCTGGTCCACCGGGGTTGCCGCGCCGATGGCGCTGCCCGGCGACATGGCGATGGAGTCCGTCGCGAGCGCGATGAGCGCACCGGCAGACGCAGCGTTGGTGTGCACGAAGGTGATGCTCCGCACCGACGTATTGATGAGCGCGGTGCGGATCACGTCCGCCGCGTCCACCCGTCCGCCGTAGGTGTTCATCTCGATGAGGAAGGCCGCAGCCCTCGCCTTTTCCGCCTCCTTGATCGTCCGCTCCATGAACGCCGCCAGGCCGCCATCAATCATGCCTTCCACCTTGACGTGGATGACCAGCCGCTTCTCCGCGAGCGCAGGAACGCCTGCGAGCGTCGAATCGCCCGCCGGAGCCGGTTCGTCGGCAGGGGCAGGCTGCCCGGTCAGGAAGAGGGTCAGCAGCCCTACAAGGGACCACAGGCGGCACATGGGGAATGCCCTCGGCATATACGGGAAAACGATAGAATTCTCCTGCGGTGATATTGCTAAGATTACCACAATTCCGAATATCGGTCAATGTTGATGCCCCTGTCCCCAGGCCGACTGCGGCAGTACTCTCGAATGGACCTCCTCCGCGTGAAACATTTTTCCCCGAACGGTCTCTATCCCCTGTAGAAGCTGAAGCGGGCCGGTTCTCAACCGATGGGGCACGATGGCGTGGACACGGACAGAGAGCTTCTCCGGAGATGCCGGGAAGGCGACCCGGATGGGTTCCGCGAACTTGTCCTGCGGTATGAGACGATGGTCTACACCCTGGCGTATCGGATGCTCCGTGCCCGTGAGGAAGCGGAGGACGCGGCGCAGGAGGTCTTCCTCAACGTGTTCAGGGCGCTTCCGTACTTTCGGGGGGAATGCACCGTGAAGACGTGGATATACCGCGTCGCCGCGAACGAATGCATCACGCGAAGCAAACGGCGCAGGAAACGGCACACCGCCGCGACGGAGTTCGACGAGGAGCATCCGGGGCCGACGCTTCTGGATGGAGAGGCTTCCGGCCCTGAAGCGTTGGAGCGGAAAGAGCAGGACGAGCGCGTGCGCCACGCCGTTGACGACCTGCCGGAGAAGTACCGCATGGCCGTCGTCTTGCACTACTTCGAAGGGCTTTCGTACGAAGAGGTCGGTGAGGCGCTAGAGATACCCATGAACACCGTCAAGACGTGGCTCTTCCGGGCGAAAGGAATGCTCCGGGCGCGCTTGAAGGAAGCCTTTGCGGGAGATGCGCGATGATCGGATGCAGCGACGTGCGGGAGCACCTCGAAGCCCTCGCGCACGGGAAACTCGACGAGAAGCTCGCACGGAAGGTTCACCAGCACCTTGCGGGGTGCGAGGAGTGTCGAGAGTTCTTCGGCCTCGAACGGATGCTTGCGCACGCGGCCACGACCGCTCCGTCTCTCCCGGCTCCGGAGGGCTTTGCCGACCGGGTGATGGAGCGATGGGAGCGCGAGTTGCTGCCTGCGGCAGAAAGCCCCGGAGACATCCTCCTCGCAGGCACGTACGTGCTCCTCCAGGGGTTGCGGCTCGCATGGAAACAGATGTGGCAGCCCTTCGGCTTTGTGTTCGGGGAGGTTGCCGGGGTGCTTGCGTACGCGAAAGAGCTTCTTTGGTCTCCTGCGGAGGATGCCTGTCGCGCCACCGTTTCGGCGCTGAAGCTCGCGTATCGGTCTACTACCTTCTGAGAGAAAGGGGACGGTCATGATGGAAGCACTTGCAGCGATGAGCACGTGGAAGCTCATCGCCCTGGGATTGTTCGGCACTATCGCGCTCCTCTTCATCGGCATTATTGTCCTTGGGACGGTGGCGATCCTCGGTCCGGGGATGAGAGCGGTGCACGGGGCGATGGGGGCCATCCAAAACCTTGGTGAGAAGAGGCAGCGACCGAAAATGCCGATTTCCGTGCGCGTGCTCGGCGTCGGGATCGTCTTCCTTGCCGTCGGGCTGGGGATCGTCATCGCCCTGGTCGCGCTCCCGGCGGTCGGCGGCTGGGGGATGTTCGGGGTGCTCATGCTTTCCATCGGGGCTGGGCTTGTCATCTTCTATCTGATCGCCGCGAAGACGGAAAAACAGGCGGAAGGCGCGGATCAGGCACATCAGGTTTCGCCCGACCAGCAGCAATAGCGCACAAGCGGGCGAGTCGTTCCTCTCACCTGTGCCGGAAGGACCACCACCATGGCGGAGTCGGTTCAAATCATCATGAGGTCGCTGGAGACGATGGACATCTGGAAGCTCATCATCATAGGAGTGCTCGGTCTGTGGGCCTTGAAAATCCTCATCAAGATGGTCGGCACCATCATAGTGGCCATCTTCTTCCCGTGGGAATGGAAGAAGAAGCTGAAAGACTTCCATTGGAACGGCGTCGAGCGCGCCGCGATCCCGCTTTCTGCGCGCCTGTTGGGGCTGGGAATCGTCTTCCTCGCCGTCGGTGCGGGGATCGTCGTCACCCTCGTCATTCCCATCACGACTGGGTGGGGCATTTTCGGGGCGCTGCTCGTCTCCTGCGGGCTTGGCCTTGTGCTCTTCTACTTCATCACCTCGAAGGCCGAGCAGCAGCATTAGCGGAGCCTATCCGGGTTTTGAGATAGATTGGCTCTGTTGATAACCTCCATTCAGGCAGACAAGAATGTCTTGGGCAGACAAGAATGTCTGCCCCCACCCGTGTCAAAACTGCAAGAGTATCGGTGAGGCGGGCATTCCTGCCTGCCCAAGAGGTAATGCAACAGGACTGAAGAGGTCCGTTGTGGACGTTTTCAACAAAGCCAGATAGATTCTTAGCACCATCGCCGGAGGTCCGCATGGAGGCAGAGCTTTTCTCGCTCGCCGATGGCCCGTTGCCGAAAGACGACGGCTACCGGGGCATCTGGTACTACAACCAGCCGTCGAACGACGAATACCGCTACAAGTACAGCGGAGGCTTCGCCACCTACCCGCAGCAGCACGTCCCCATCGCCTACTACGCGAAGGAGGTGGGCAAGACCTTCTTCTGCTACGGCGGGACTGTGAAAGGCCGGAACGAGCTTCTGCACATGGTCTCCTCCTACGACCATGCGACGGGCATGGTCCCGCGCCCGACGATCCTGCTCAACAAGAAGACCGGCGACGCGCACGATAACCCGACGATGATGCTCGACGACGCGGGCTACGCGTGGATTTTCTCGAACTCGCACGGCACGTCGCGGCCCTCGTACATCCACTGGAGCAGGAAGCCCTATTCGATTGACGAGTTCGAGCACGTCCTCACAACGAACTTCTCGTATTGCCATCCCTGGCACATCGCCGGAAGAGGGTTCCTTGCGCTCCACACGCGCTACACGAAGGACCACCATCGGCGGCTTTTCAGCATGACGAGCGCGGACGGGGTGCATTGGGATGAGCCGCGTATGCTCGCGCACGTCCACAAGGGGCACTACCAGATAAGCTGGCGTCTCGGAAGCCGACTCGGCACGGCGTTCAACTATCATCCGCACCCGGTCGGCCTCAACGCACGGACGAACCTCTACTACATGGAGACGCACGATTTCGGCGAGACGTGGCGGAACGCTCAGGGCCAAGCCCTCGAAATACCGCTTACCGCGCCGCACAACCCGGCCCTCGTCCGCGAGTACGAGGCCGACAGCCTGCTCGTCTACCTGAAGGACATCGCGTTCGACGCCGAAGGACGCCCGGTCATCCTCTACCTCACGAGCAGGGGCTACGAATCCGGCCCGGCGAACGACCCGCGCACCTGGATGACCGCACGATGGGACAGCGAAGCGTGGGAGTTTCGCCCCGTGACGACCTCCGACAGCAACTACGACTTCGGCTCGCTCTACCTCGAACCCGACGGCACGTGGCGCATCATCGCGCCGACGGAGCCGGGGCCACAGCGATACAATCCCGGCGGCGAAGTGGTCATCTGGACGAGCGCGGACCGGGGAGCGACGTGGACGCGGACGAAGCAACTCACGCACGGCAGCCGCCATAACCACACCTACGTCCGGCGTCCGGTGGACGCGCATCCCGACTTCTACGCGCTCTGGGCCGACGGCCATGCGCGGGAGCCTTCGGAATCGTCCCTTTACTTCACCAACCGGACGGGCGACCACGTCTGGCGGCTGCCGCCTCTGATGAGGGGAAAGTTCGCTCGTCCAGAGATCGTGTGGTGAGGGCATCGCGTGCGGAGGGAATGCGAACACGGTCTCCTCTGTTGTACCTCTCGCAGCGTATGAGAAAAGAACGGACAAAGGTACGACAGGAGCGAATCCATGACCGCAGCAATAGCGCAGAAGACCCTCGACGCGATGGACCATGTGGCGATCCGCGTGGGCGACATACGGGAAGCCGTTGAGTGGTACACGACGAACTTCAGGTGCAATGTCCTCTACCAGGATGCGACGTGGGCGTTCCTTGAGTTCGCCAACATGAGGCTCGCGCTCGTCCTGCCGGAGCAGCACCCCGGCCACATCGCCTTTCAGAACATGAACCTGGAGAGGTTCGGCAACGTCAGGACCCATCGGGACGGCGTGCGGTACGTCTACGTCACGGACCCCTTCGGGAACGCGGTGGAGGTGGTGGAGAGGAAGGAATAGCGCGCACAGACCCTCGCCCGCTTGACCGGCGAGCACGCGAGGTGCTTCTTTATAGTAAAGCGCGGTAGTTCGAAATCCGTAGCCACACGAAAAGGGAATCCTCCGATGATAGGCACCAGGATCGAACGATAGTCCTGGGACGTTGACGCAATGGGCTGTTCATCGAGCCGGTCATTGCCATTGCCGTGATGCCCTGGGCTTCGTGCCATGATGTCCCTTTTCGTGCCTGGGCGGAGAAACGGCTGATAGAGCGGTCGAACGACCTTGCAGGCCGAAGGCCTGCCACGCCATCCCACCCGGATGGCGTTTTTCGTTGGTGTGCGTCGGCTGTCGCCGACGTTGGCTGACGCCGACGTTGGGCACGGCGCGGATCGGGCGTTCGTGGCCCTTTGCGCACCTCCAACGAAAGAAGGGCGACGATGTCGGCCATAGTCTTCGACTCCGTGAGCTTCCACTACGAGGACCCCTACCTCCAGGTCTTCGAGGACCTTTCCCTGAGCGTTGACACCCGGTGGAAGACAGGGCTTGTCGGGCGGAACGGCAGGGGCAAGACCACGCTCCTCAACCTCTTGCGAAGGAAGCTCCAGCCCTCAAGAGGGCGCATAGACGTGCCGGTGAGCGTTTTCTATTTCCCTTACGCACCGTCAAACCCCGACGAGACGACGTTTCGCGTCGTCAAGGAGAGCGTCGCGCCATTTCTCGCGTGGGAGCGGCGCATGAGCGACCTGCTCAGAGCGCAGGACGAGCAAAGCCTGGGCGAGTACGGCGAATTGCTTGAGCGATACGAGCGGATGGGCGGGTATGAGATTGACGCGAAGATCGAACAGGAGTTCGTGCGCATGGGGATGGACGCCTCCCTGCTTGCGCGCCGATTCCGCACGCTGAGCGGCGGCGAGCAGACTCGTGCGCTCATCATCCCGCTCTTCCTCAAGAAAGGGGCGTTCCCGCTCATTGACGAGCCGACGAACCACCTCGACATGAGAGGCAGAGCGCTCCTCGGCGCGTACCTCGCCGCGAAAGACGGGTTCATCGTCGTCTCGCACGACCGCTCCTTCCTCGATAGCTGCGTTGACCACATCGTCTCGCTCAACAAGAGCGACGTGCGCGTGAACCAGGGGGATTACTCCCAGTGGCGGGCGGCGATGGACGCAGAGGAGGAGTTCGAGCGCAGGAAGAATGAGAACCTTGAGCGCGAGGTGCGCTCGCTCGAACGTGCGGCGCGAAAGCGGAGAGCCTGGTCCGACAAGAAAGAGCATTCCGCCAAACATGGCGACCCCAACCTCCGCGGGATGAGAGACAAGGGCTACCTCACCGCACGCGCCGCAGACCTCATGCAGCGCGCCCTCGCCATCGAACGCAGGATGGAGCGAAAGATCGAGGAGAAGAAGGACCTGCTGAAGAACGTCGAGAAGAAACGCGAACTTGCGCTCGTCACCGGCCTGAGAGCGCCGGAAGTGCTCGCGTCGCTCCACGAGGTGGACGTGACGCTCGGCGGGCGGCAGGTCCTCAAGGGCTTCTCCCTCACCATCCGGAAAGGGGAGCAGATCGCGATTGTCGGCGACAACGGCACGGGGAAGACGACGATCCTCAACGTGCTCTCCGGCGAGGTCCGGCCTGAGCGCGGCACGGTTTCGCTGCCCGGCCACCTGAAGATCGTCCGGGCGTATCAAATCCCTCTCTGGCAGCGCGGGTTCCTCAGGGAACACCTTGCGCGGGCGCGGATTGACGAGACGCGCTTTCGCAATGTCATGGCCGCGTTCGGGGTGACCGGGGAGGTCTTCGACCGACCGTTGCAGACTTTCAGCGAAGGCGAGCGGAAGAAGGTTGACCTCTGCCGTTCGTTCCTTGCGCCGTCGCACCTGCTTCTGTGGGACGAACCGCTCAACTATCTTGACGTGATGACGCGAGAGCAGATTGAGAAGGTGGTCCTTGAGCGCAAACCGACGCTGCTCTTCATCGAACACGACCGATACTTCGTCGAGAGGACCGCAACGGAGGTGGTGCGGTTGTTGCCGCCGGTGCGCTCCTGAGAAAAGAGGAACGAGGGACTTCAGAACCGTTCTGCGCACCCCGAACAAGTGCCCCGCGCTCGTGGTCGCGCCTTCGTTCAGGCGAGGCGAGTTCGATAGCCATGGCGTTTCGATCCGTGAGCAACCTCTCGCCCTATTTTTCCCACTACTGAAGGAGAAAGCCCGCAGGGAATGAGACGGATGGGAAACAGGACAGACGCAGAACTGGTCGCGCTGGCGCGTTCCGGCAACAAGGGAGCGTTCGGCGAACTTGTCGAGCGGCATCAATGGGTGGCCGTGCACGTCGCCCTGGGGATGACGGCGGACGAGAACATCTCGCGGGAACTCGCGCAGGAAGCGATGCTCCACGCCTATCTGTCGCTTGCTCACCTGAGGGATGACGCGAAGTTCGGAAGCTGGCTCTACGGCATCGTCCTGAACGTGTGCAGAAGCTATCTCCGGGATCAGAAGAGGGCCGTCTGGTCGCTCGATGGTGAGGCGGGCGGCCTCCGATTCGACGCGATCAGCTTCCAGGATGCCGGTTCGGACCCTCACGATGCGGTCGAAGAACATGAACTGCACAACCTCGTGTTCGATGCGGTCAATGCGCTCTCGCCGGAGAACAGGGACGCGGCCCACCTGTTCTACTACGAGCAGAAGAGCCTGGAGGAGATTGCGGAGGACCTGGGCATATCGGTGGCTGCGGTGAAGAGCCGCCTTCACAGGACCAGAAAACGCCTCAAGGAGCGGCTGCTGCCGGTGTACTCGGAGATGCGCCGCGAGGGAATGAGGCCGGAAAGGGAAGAAAAGATGATAAAGATGACCATAGCGGACGTGGTGCTCCAGAAAACGGCTGACAGGTGCGCCTGTGTGGTCGTGCTGCTTGACGAAGCCGGTCGCCGAATCCTGCCCATCTGGGTCGGAACAGCCGAAGGGGAAGCGATAGCGCTGGGTCTGCGCAACTATCCACTGCCAAGACCCACCACCCACGTTCTGATGGCCAGCCTGCTCGAAGCGACAGGAGCCAAACTCGAAGAGGTGCGCGTCGAAGCCCTGAAGGGGACCACCTTCTATGCGGTTCTGAAGCTCCGCACGGGCAAGAGGGTGCGCGAAGTGGACGCGAGGCCGAGCGACGCCATCGCACTGGCGGTGCGCATGGGCAGCCCGATCTACGCGACGGACGAGGTCATGGGAAAGGGGGTCGAGATGCCGGAGGAATTTCGGGAGAAGACGCCCCTTGGCAAAGGGATTGACGCGATTGTCGGTGAAATCGAGGCGAAGCACCACGCGATGGAAACAGAGATGCAGAAGCTCCTCGCCTTCGTGTTTGGCGATAAGATCACCTTCGCACCTGGGGGTGAGAGCTAAGTAATCGGAAAACCTCGCTGATAAGCAGGCGATGTGCGATTCCTCCCGGATACCGGCACATTCGCTCGATACGCTCTCCTATCAGGCCGCTTCGCTTGTCTCTTCCGCCCGCACGGGGAAGTGCCCGTGCCTGATCCCTCCCCACCTGTCGGGATACCCAGCCCCTACCGGTTCGCATCGCACACCATCTATAGGGGCGTAAGGCCTCACGCCCCTACGTCGGGGAATATTCGCAAAACAGAGCCGAAGAGGGAACGGAACAATGTGCAAAAGAGGTATAGATATATTACAATATATGTTGCAATACCTCGCCTTACATCACGCTCTCTGTCGGGAGGAAGCCGGTACCATGATGAGATCTCGTCTTGCCGATAAGGAATGTACCCCGTGCAAGGCCGGAACCCTGCCGCTCGCCGGGACGGAACTCAAGAAGCTTTACAACGAGCTGCGCAACGGTTGGCGAGTGGTGGACTACCACCACCTCGAAAAGGACCTGGAGTTCAAACACTACCTCACCTCCGTTGCCTTCACCCAGGAGGTTGCCGAGCTGGCAGAGAAGGCCGGCCATCATCCGGACATCACCCTGAGCTACGACGAGCTGAGGCTCGTCATCTACACGCACGAGATTGACGGGCTGCACGAGAACGACTTCATCCTGGCCGCCAAAATTGACCGCAAGATCGAAGAATACCGGGACAAACTGAAGGCGTAACCTGCGGTGCGTCGTCCTCAGGGAGGGGTATATCCATCGCCTGAGCGCTTACAATCTATCTGGCTTTGTTGACATCCATGTTCTAGAGCCTGTCTAAAGTGGCGGGCTACAGAAGGAGCGAAGTCGGCTAAAGCCGACTGCATGGGCAGTCACCTTATGGTCATCAACAAAATACCTTGGCAGTCACCGCGTGAGACAGCTCGCGTGAGCGAGCTTCGCTCTTCCGTAGCCCCC
>Ga0172366_10000751_pt1 | contig 24174 bp, 22 predicted proteins | sample LakKivSesite69cm_FD_114533 | JGI IMG/M metagenome (GOLD analysis project Ga0172366, IMG submission 114533) | Sediment microbial communities from Lake Kivu, Rwanda - Sediment site 69cm | ecosystem: Environmental > Aquatic > Freshwater > Lake > Sediment | place: Rwanda: Western Province, Lake...
AGGTTCAGGTCCGATTACAGTACTTGCTGGAACAACTTCCAGATGTGGCAATGGTAGGGTGAGCAGACCTTTTATAATGATTTCTCCTTCAAGTGAAGTTCCCGTTGGAATGAGCATTGTGTGGTCGCTGAATACCACATCACTAAAAGTTAGGTCACTTGTATTTGTCATTGGGTATTCGCCTTGGAATATGATCTTGAACTTCATGTCTACAACCTTCACACCTCCGGACAGAACCTGACTGGTCTCAACAAAGAAGTCAATCACACCAGGAGTTGTTTCTGTAGCTGTGCCAGCGACATCCCATGAACTTACATCTATGTTTGTCTCGTTAACTTCAAGCAGTAATGGATCATAGTGGAACTTGAATGAAGCGTTGACCAGATACCAAGCTGCGTAGAGGTTGTTAAGGTAGATGCTCACATCAACGAGCTTTCCAGTAACGTTCTCGTAGGGTCCAAAGGTTTGGCTTGTTGGAAGAACGGCCAAGTAAGGACTTGGCGGTTGAAGCCACAAGTAGTTGTAATTGCAGTTGTAAACAGCTGTCACAACGTTTGCACTGCTTGTAAAGTCTTGAGCATAAGTGTCGGCTGGAAACGTGGTACTAATGTCGATTAAATCAGCAATGCTTCCGCCTTTCGGTGGAGCCGCAACCACTTCAAACTGGACTTTCGAAAGGCTTCCAAGCCCAGTTCCGTGAGGACCAGAAAACCAAGACTCACCAGCCAGGGTATAATTGCGGGTGGCGTCGTAATACTCATCAATGACTGGCGGCGGAGGGAATGTAGTTGTTCCTGAATTCTCAAAGAATTGGCTCCTGAGTCCATCTGTGCCCGTGAGGACACATTGCAAAGCTTTCAGGTAAGCCTTTGGATAAAGCATCTTAAATTGCCAGCTGCCGATATCTCCGCCTGTTGCGTTCAACCATACTGTAACCCAGAATGTGTAGCCAGGACTAGTGCTTCCAGTGTCCAAATTTATCGCTGCAGGGTCTATCCACATGCTAATAGCTGGATGTCCTATAGCGAAAACTGAGCTCAAAACTGCAAATGTCGAAATCATCAGCATAGCAATAGCAATAGCACTTACTGTCTTCTTAACAAATTTATTGGACATTTTTCTTTTTCTCCCTTCTCCTTAAGCAAAATAATATCATGCAGTTTCCAGATTTAAAGGTTCTGGAATTATCTTCTATACCCGTCACACATGCATATTACACAACTAGTATAGGAAAAAGAAACAAAGTTAAACAAGAAACAACAAAAAAAGGGGGAAGAGATTTCAAGTTTATGGCCAGTGCCAGCCGTATTTCTTGGCGATGGCGAATATGTCTTTAATGTCAACCTTGAAGTTGTCGTCGACATCGCTAGCAGGATCCCACTTGAGGCTTCCTGGATAGCTTCCGTAGGCTTTTGCTGCTCTGAATATGTCTTTAATGTCAACCTTGAAGTCGATCAAGTCACCAGAGTATGTCGTAGTATCTTGTCTTGGGCAAACCACGAACTTGTGAATGTACGTGTGGATCTTGTTTCCTGACTCGTAGATTTCAACTTTTATCGTGTGTTGACCACCTGGATATGTAGCGGTGGTGTGTGGTGTTAAGTAAGTGTAGTTCCAAATGCCTAGGTATACACCAGCGTCAGTGTATTTGAGTACATCGTCTTCATAGGTCTTCACGTCCACTGTTATGGGAACAAGCTCGCCGCTAGTGGAGTTTTCTTTGGCTGCAATGTTCTGAACTAGTACCTTGTACGTGTAGGCTGTGTCTGGGTCGATGCGCCATTCGCCGACAACTGAGCCTATTGCTGGAGCGCTGACGAAGTACTCGTCATACTTCTGTACACGACCTCTTGAAAGGCTCTTGTCGAAGTAGTCGAATACGAATGGACCGCAGCCCACGATCTGTTTCATGAATGAGTATTTCGCTGGTGGATCAACACCCATGAGGGCTTTGTAAGTGTTGAAGGCTGGATCCCATCCTGTAATGATGCTGCCGTATGTTGCTTCAGCTTTGTCTGTTACATGTTTAGATGCAAGCAAAGCCGTTCCTGCAACGTTGTCAGCCCAGTAGAGGCTTGGCGTGTAGAAGTACACGTTGAATTTGTATGGACCGTCAGCCTCTTCGTAGACTAACATTGCCCAAGTTACCGAGTATCTTCCTGGCTTATACTTTCTCAGCAGCCTCATGTTATTGACACAGTCGTAAGCTGTTACTGGTACACCATCTTGCCACAAGACATCCTGCCTAATGTAAAATGTTGCCATGCTTCCATTTGTGATGCCGAGCTCTGGTATGCTGACCCACGGAGACACTGAATACTCTGTAGCGATCCACGGCATGTTTTTCAAAGTGACTGGATCTCGCGAAAGCAGTCCCTCTGTTGATCTGTCTAGCATTTGCCATCCGTACAATGTGTCTTCATTGTATGGGTTCATTGTGTGAACCGTATCGCCCATAGCGAATTTTACGGTGCCTCCAGGCCACGTTGTCTTCCAGTGTACTGCCATAAAGCTATAACCGTTTTGAGGTCCATAGCTTGGCATCGGAATAATATTCATCAGCTCTCCTCGAGTATCGCTCGCTACGGTGCAGAATGCTTTTCCACTGCTTATCGGGAACCACGGGAACAGCGTGTAGACGAATCGTGCCTGCACTAATGATGCATTTCCGATTACGTTATCCACGTTTAGGTCTGTCAGAATCGACTCGGTCCAAGTGTCAAACAGTGCGTCATGAATTCCTGCGAAGTTCCAACCCCACTCTACATCGTTTGCTGAGTTGAGCAAGTCGTAGAGCCAGTCAACGTATACTCCCATGTTCGTTAAGCCTATGCAGATAAAGTCGTAATCACGTGTGACCATAAGATCTGTAACGAGTGTTGTAAAGGATACGGGCACAAGGGTTGCTACTGGACCTGTGGCGCCAATGTATGATATGAAAGCGTTGAAGTTTCTGACAAAGCCTACTCCTGGTCCTTGGCTCCAATACAGAGCCCCACTAGAATAGTAGACTTGCAGATTCCTTATTACTGTTGCACCCTTTTTCAAAACGCCACCACTTACACTATAGCCTGCACCAGTCAGAATAGTCCAAGCCGTAGCATAGTCAGTGTTTGGCATTTTTATGGATTCATCGTACCATGGTTCCGCCGATGGGTGCACAGGGTTGTCAGTGGCGAAAGTCCACATGGCTTGAACGTAGCTGAAAATGTCGGTTTGCTTGTCATTAACACCATAAATGTATGACAAAGCCAACCTGAATGCGCTATCGTTTAAGGGCAAGTTCACAGCCCCAGACGTTTCTTTGTAGTCTCTGCAGTTAATTGCCATGAAAGCAAATTCTGACATGGCAGTCATTATTGAAACTTTTTCTCCAGCCTCCACAACTCTGTTATACAGGTCTAGTCTACCTGGACCGCCTATCCAGTCAGTGGTGCCTAATAGAAACTCGTCAACTATAGCGTCTGGACCAGCTCCAGGATACGCCTTATATAATATTTCGTTAGTCTTTGGTAGCCCGCTATTATGAACACTTTGAATAGCTGCGCTAAACACGGAAGAAGCCATCAATAGAACCATTGCAATGCTAAATATTCCTATGAAAGTCTGTTTAAAGTTCATTCTTTCTCCTTCTCCTCTATTTTAATCAAGTATAAATACAAATGACACCTATTTAAAAGTCTTATGGAAAAATGTTACATAGCAAAATTGAAAAAACCGACAGACTTAAATTTAAAAAAGAATCCAAATCACATGAGATTAAAGGGGAAATAATGGAATGTTTGCGGGTTATGTAGCTAGGAAAATTGTAATTGCCCTTGTAACTTTATGGGTAGTAGTCACACTGAACTTTTTGTTATTCCGCGTTTTCGTTGGAGGAGACCCATCTATGATGATAATGGATCCTAAAATGCCAGCTTCAGTGAGGACGGCGTTAGAAAGACTTTGGGGTTTAGACAGACCTCTATTTCCAGACCAGTACCTAACGTATCTTTACAATCTTTTTACTTGGCAATATGGGGTGCAATTCGATCAATCAATGACCCCAATAGCTCCAGAGATGGCATGGAGACTAAGGAATACAGTGATACTTTTAGGAGCGGCAACCGTCGGCACAATAGCCATTGGAATCCCTCTAGGCATGTTCGCCGGGGCAAGGCGAGGAAAAAAAACTGATGTAACAGTGATAGGCATAGGTTTACTCACTTTTGGCGTGCCAACATTTTTCCTACAATTAGTCTGGATAGCTATTTTCGTTCTCGGGCTCAGGTGGCTCCCACGTGCGGGATTAGTAGAACTAGGCGGATCTCAAGATATGCTCTCCTTAGTGGCTGACGTAGCAAAACATGCAATTAGTCCGATATTGACTTTAATCTTGGCGGGTTTTGGATCATGGGCACTATATACCAGAAACATGATGGTGGATGCTTTGACTGAAGACTTTGTACTCACCGCCAAGGCAAAAGGCTTGAAGGAAAGAGATGTGATTACCAAACACGCTTTCAAAAGCATACTCCCACCAATAGCCACAATGATAGCTCTTTCGATTCCAGGAATAGTAACGGGTGCAATAATAACCGAATCAATATTTGCATGGCCTGGAATTGGACAATGGTTCATCAGATCTCTAAGCGATAATAACCATCCTGTGTGTCAGGCAGTTCTCTACAACTACGCAGTACTTATGGTAGGTGCGAATCTTATAGCAGATTTGGCTTATGGATTTCTAGATCCTAGAATTAAAGTTGGAGTAAGGAGATAAACCCCTATGGCATTAAGCAAGCAGAAAAGAGAGATTTACAAAAGGAAAATCAAAAGTTTCTGGATGGACTTCAGTCATAACAGAATAGGATTCATTGGGTTGATTATCATCCTTGGTTTCGTAGTAGCAGCAATCATAGCACCACTACTAACTCCTTATCAACCCTTATCCCAAAAGTATAAAATCAATCGATTAGCACAACCTTATGCTGCACCAGGGTGGTTCACAATATTTCCTCAATACAGCGGCGCTAATCCAACAATATACGTCTGGCCAAACATGTCAAAAGCTTCCTTGGTAAGTCAAATAGGAAACGTGGAAAGTTCAATAAGTCAACTCAACTTCAACTTTACGTCCACTAGTGATTATCTTTCAGAAAAAGCCTCAGTAACGCTAGATCTAGGAAACTTCAGCTACTCATACGCAACTCCACCCGCATTAACAATGCACGTTTTGTATAACATGTACTTCAACAGGACCATGGTAAATACTTACTTCATAATACAAAACTACACTGCTAACCCACTTTGGGAAGAATGGTTCAAAAATGCATCCCAAGCGCAAATGTTGATAAACATATATACTCCCACACCAGTGCCCATAGCTGGCCAATTGATAAATCAAACAACTGATGATCTACATATTGATTCATATGTTGATTTCTCGCGACAGCCAGTTGTAAGCTCACTTTACAAACCAGAGAAGATTGCCCAAGCGCCACCCGATCCTGCCACAATAATTTTTTCGCAACAAGGTGTCTACGGAATCAAAGTAAAGTTTGAATTCGTGACTATGAGGGATATGGACACATACTTATTTACAGGTGCATATGCCCAACTGCACCTTCAAAAAGCTGGTTTGACAATATGGGGAAGAGTTCACGGAGTTATGGGAACCGATTCTACAGGTAGTGACGCTTGGACAGAGTTAATCTATGGCGTAAGAATATCACTTATGGTTGGTGTGCTCGCAGCCTTAATTGCGACATTCCTAGGAATACTCTACGGCGTAGTAGCTGGATATCTCGGAGGATTTGTAGATGAATTTCTCATGAGAGTTGTAGATGTTCTTTTATGCATTCCAGTGCTACCGATACTACTTGTTTTAACGAGATATTTCTTTGCAAATGTCTTCTTAGTCGTCGTCCTAATAGCTATCTTTGGATGGCAAGGACTATCAAGAGTAATAAGGTCTAGAGTTTTGACGCTAAAAGAAATGTCTTTCATAGAGAGCGCAAGAGCCTCAGGGGCTTCAGACACATACCTGATGATTCATCATCTAATTCCCAACGTTTTGCCAATAGCGATGGCTGCAATGGTTCTAGCGGTTCCGGGAGCGATTATAACAGAAGCTGCACTAAGTTTCTTAGGATTTGGTGACCCTAACGCACCAACATGGGGCCGTATGCTTTACAATGCCTATCAATTGGGAGGATTAAGAGCCCCGTGGGTTTGGCTTCCACCAGGGTTAGCAATAACAGTTATCTGTATAGGCTTTGTCTTCATAGGACATGCTGTAGATGAAATTGTCAACCCAAGATTAAGGAGAAGAAGATAAAATGTCTGAAGAGCGCCTACTACAAGTTCAAGACTTAACAGTTTACTTTACAACTCTAAGAGGCTACGTCAAAGCGGCAGAAGACGTATCATTCGAACTCAAGAAAGGACATACATTAGGCTTAGCTGGCGAATCCGGATGTGGAAAAACCACTACATCACTGGCAATACTCAGACTGCTACCGATGAACGGCAAAATCATGAAAGGGAAAGTGATTCTTGAAGGGAATGACATTACAAAAATTGATTCAGAAAAATTTAGAAAACAAATCCTATGGAAAAAAATTTCCATAGTATTCCAAGGAGCCATGAACTCATTACATCCAATTATAAATGTAGGAGAACAGATATCAGAGGCAATTCTGGTGCATGAACATGTAAATAGAAAAGAAGCGATTGAAAGAGCTGGAAAACTACTTGACTTAGTCGGAGTAGGAGCTGGAAGATTAGATCGATTTCCCCACGAATTAAGTGGAGGAATGAAACAAAGAACAGTAATTGCGATGGCATTAGCGTGCAACCCCAGCCTGATAATAGCAGATGAACCGACAACAGCCCTCGACGTCATTGTCCAGACACAGGTAATGAAAGTGATCAAAGAATTACAAGAAAAATTGAATCTTTCTATGATTATAGTCTCGCATGACCTTTCAATAATATCAGAAACAACCACTGAAGTGGCAATAATGTACGCAGGGAGAATAGTGGAGTACGCAGATACGGTAACAATCTATAAGGAGCCACTTCATCCTTACACACAGAAATTGATAGGAGCATTCCCAAGCATTTTAGGACCAAAAAAAGAGTTATCAACAATTCACGGATTTCCACCTGACCTCATTAATCCGCCTCCAGGATGCAGATTCCACCCAAGATGCCCATACGCAATGGAAAAATGCAAAAAAGAGACACCATTGTTTGAAAATGTTGGTGAAAACATGCATTTCGTGTCGTGCCACCTAGTAAGTAAGAAGTGATCAAAATGGAAAAGCTTAAAGAAACAGAAATTGAGATAGAAAAAGACGCTCCTGTTATAGCCCTTAACCTCAAAAAATATTTTCCCATTAAACTTAGTCTAATCAAAAGCCTAATTACGAAAGACGTACCTTATGTTAGGGCAGTTGATGGGGTATCTTTTTTCATTAGAAAAGGAGAAGTTTTTGGATTAGTAGGGGAAAGTGGATGTGGAAAGACTACAACAGGAAGAGTCTTGCTTAGACTTGCAGAACCAACAGAAGGTAAAATACTCATTGACGGCACAGACATTGTAACATTGTCTAGCAATAAGTTAAGGAAAATGCGAAGAAAAATGCAAATAATATTTCAAGATCCTTATGAATCACTGAACCCCAGAATGAGCATCTATGACATCCTTGCAGAACCTCTAGAGATTCAAGAGGCATCAAAAAGTGCAGAAGAAACGTTAGATAGAGTGGTACATATACTTGAAGAAATGGACCTCGTTCCTCCGGAACAGTTTTTGTTTAGGTTTCCACACGAAGTTAGCGGAGGACAGAGGCAGAGAGTTGCAATTGCCAGAGCCTTTATCATCAACCCTGAATTTGTAGTAGCCGATGAGCCAATATCAATGTTAGATGCTTCCATAAGAACTGAAGTTATGAAACTGATGCTAGAAATGGTAAAAAAAGCGAAAGTGACTTTCTTGTTCATTACCCATGATGTTGCGCTTACAAGATACATGTGTGACCGAATAGCAGTCATGTATCTTGGAAAAATAGTGGAAATAGGGCCTATAGAAGAATTGATCCAGAAACCTGCCCATCCCTACATGGAGGCTCTTATAGCTGCTGTTCCAGTTCCTGATCCAACCGCTCGTCGCACTGAAGTGGTGATAAAAGGTGAGGTCGCAAGCCCAGTTAATCCGCCTCCAGGATGCAGATTCCACCCCAGATGCCCATACGCAATGGAAAAATGCAAAAAAGAGCCGCCTCAGCTAGTGGAAATCGGCAAAGAAAGGTATGTCTCCTGTCACTTTCCACTAAGTTAAAGCATCTTTTTTTATTTTCTCTTTTTGGAATAAAGAATTAATTCTGAAATGGATGCTCCAGCGATAATTCCATTTAATATTATGAGCCAGAATTCAGGGATTATGAACAAAATTATCAGCGGCACCATCAGCATTAACAAAATTGCAGCAAGCAATAGAAAGATTTGTCTTTTCCCTAAGCCTTCAGCAGACTCTTGACCTTCAACATCTTCCATGTCAGATGATATACGCTTCAGCAAAATAAGCTTTAGAGAATGGAAAAACAAAAGGGAAATCAACAGTGATGTAATATAAGTAAGTACGATAAGATAATCCCACAAACCCCATCCAAAAATTATGTAAAGCATCAAACAAACAGACAAACACAACACTACCACATTGAAAAATAAGCCAAGTTTTCCAAAGGGATATAGAGTCTTTTCTTTTTCTTGCAACTTTATCCACCATAACTAAGTACACGGTTTATACTGCTTTGTTTTGGAAGCGAGGTGTCAAGGATAAGCCGGAGTTCCAAACTCCAAATTCCATTTGAATATGAGGTCTGGTTATCCACAGGAATAGTAACCGTTACATTTGTTTTCACATTAGTTTGAAGCTCTAGCAGCTGATATTGGAAGTTTAGTTCCTCAATCCCAATGTCTGTATTATTGAATTTTATTTCCGCCTTTAAGTAAAATATTGCAAGGCGCATATTTGAAGGATTGCAGATAACTAAGGGGAAATCAGCTGTGGACATGTTTTCGTTTATCTTAACAGGAGAAAGTGAGACGCTCAATGAACTTAGTGCCCATTTTGTTCCTAAAGTTATGTAAAGTGTATAACCTAGAAGAGCTAAAGAGAATATGGTGATAGCTAGGAAGCAAACAAGTGGAACTTTATTATATTTAAGAGACATCGAATACACCACGCGTTTGTTTTGTTAGAGTTAGATTTATATTACACTTAGATAAAACTCTGACGGAACTGCGTAAGCCTAATCATGGGTTGATAAATATGAAAAATACCAAAAAATTCACTTTAGGAATCGAACTTGCCTTACTTGTGATCTTTATTTCAAGCGGTTTTATAATGTTTCTGTGGGGAAACCCGATAGGATATTATTTGTTAGTCATATTAGGAAGCTTTTTAGGCGGGATAGTGATTAATGAATTTGATAAAAGCCTTATAATGCTTTCATTTGCTTTCATTGTTGGTTGCATCCTTTTTGTCTTGTTATTCGCATTTCCTACTATGTTATATGGAGAAAGCTACACAGGAGAAATAAACGTTATAACAGCTATTGTTTCAACAGAACTTGCGAAAGTGATTATAGTTAGTTTCCCGGTTTCGATTTTCGTATGCCTATTTGGTTGCTTTTTAGGAAATTCCCTTACAGGAAACGAACAATAATCCAAAACCTTTACAAATCGATGAGATACTAAGAGATATTAACGGTAAGGTCTCTTTTTTCGCTTACGCATCCTTCTTTGAGAGTGTATGTAACCATATGTCAGAATAGACGCAAGTGATATCATAATTATCAAAAATATCCATGCTTCCAAACCCATAAGAGGGCCACCATCAGAAAATTCAGAACCCCACATATTAGTTCTAATAACTCTTGAAGTTTGTGTATAAGTGCCGACGCCATAGATTTCAAGAGCCACTCCCTTTTCTTTGTCCCAGTAGATTTTGATATCAAAACCAGAACCTGTGAACTCTGCGTAGATAACTGTACGTGTGATATCTAGGTACGGCCGTGTAGTCTCTGCACTTATCCTTATCGCTTCATCTGTGAAATTTTGAATAGAGACAAAATTTCCAACTCCCAAATTTGCGGGAATAAATACCAAAGCACATGGGCCAGTGCCATTTACCACATCACCATCTGCTGTACTACTACTAAAGGTCCCATCAGACATTGTGTACGTAGTATTAATTGTCAAGACTGTACCTTTAACATCCAAAATTTCTCTCCTAGTATACAGTGGATAGATGGGGGGCACATTATCAGTATAGTTAACTTCATATTCTATCCAGTCACCTATTTTGACTCCTGTTTCATACGCATTCGCAGAAATTATGTTTGCATTTAAACAAAGAATGTTGGCGAATAAAAGCGTGGAAACAAGGATGATAATAGTCAATACGAAACCTTTTTTCGGCATACTGTCAAGGAAGCACCTAGACATTAGATTCCCACAAAATTGACGGGGGCAACATCTCTCTTAAACTTTCCGCAAACTGGCTAACAAAATTATTCAACTTTAGGAATTAAACAATTCAACAATAATGTTAAATAGCAGCAGTAACATTTCCGATTCCAAAAAATTTATTTAACCTCATGCTGTTTAAAAATATAGAGGGGACGAGGGATTTCATGCACCGCATCTTACTTGAAGTCGGTTGTCCAAAACATGGCTTTGAAAGATACAGTATAAAGATTGTAACAAGGTATAATATTCCATCTAAGGGTATACTCCCTCACTTTAGAAAACTTAAGCCGGATCAAATAACTCAGCTTTATATTGGTAGAGACGTTACAGAGAGGGAAATTGAAAGATTCGTGAATGACTATTTATCTAGAACTGGTATGACCGCAATGATACTAACCATGAAATTGATAAGGTAGCTCATGTAGAAGCAGATTAAACCGCTTATTTAGATAGCAAGCATTTTATCTTTTAGTAGGAAAAGCAGCTAAACCAAGCAGCATTCCCCACATAATTATGCTTCTCCAAGGGTTTTCAAGTGTTAACGCTACCCAGAAAACAAGCCAAACCCCTAAAACACCTAAGACCACGCCAATTACTATCCAATATTCTCTCCACCTCAAAATTCTCAGAAAGAATTTGAGGTCATCCAAAAATTCTAGCAATTTCTCCTTCACATGTCTCACCTCTTACATAGAAGTATTTTATTAGAAAGCTATTTAAAGTTTAAATATGTCCGAAAAACCATTATTTTAGCCTTTCTTTGGGACAAAATGGGACAAATTACATTAATGTTGCATCCATTGTTCGGTAAAAGAGTTGGAAACTATAGGCTTGACAAGGCGGCTGAAGATGCTACAACGGTGGAAGAGATCGTTGAGATATATAAGAGTCAACTTAAAAAAATCGCTGAATAGTTAGCTCTTTCTAAAGAGTCACTGCTTCCCATCTTCCGCTTTCATATCTCTTTATCGTTCCTTTGTTCTTCAATTTTCCTAGGAGTTTGATTGTTTTAGCAAAGGAAATCTGCAAACAGTATCGTTCTTTATCTAGTTTCATAGAAACTTGCTGCTTTCAGGTGAGGCAAAACAAAAGTTTCTATTAAACCAACCTTTATATCTGGCGTTTTCTCATTAAAATCATGTGATGCAATATGCCTCAAGTTACGTGTCCAAATTGTGGAATGACAATAAATTTGGAAAACCGCAGGGAAATAGACTTTGGCTTAATCAAGAACGCGGCTGGGAAGCATCCTAGAACTTTCACTGAATTACTGCACATTACAAAACTTTCAAGAAAAACTTTAAGTTTAAGGCTGAGGGACTTGTGCGCAAACGGTGCCCTTATCAAGGAGAATGGCATGTATAAACTAAACGGTCTCGCCAGATTTAAGAATAACTCCATGAATTTTGTGGGAGATTTTTCACGAAAGTTAAAAAACGGAAGAATGAGAACAGGGTTGATGTTGACCGCGTTCCTCTTATGCTCTTTGGCATCGGGATACGCCTTGGCAGCATTTCTATCAAATGTCCACCAGGAACCAGTGATCTTGGGAGAGTTAACACTAGCTCTTAACGTTTACAATGTTAGAGACTTATACTCGTGGCAGATTTCCATAACTTTCAACCCTGAAAAATGGAAAGTTATAGAAATATTACCGGGAGAATTTGTTGGAACCACGCCCCTTTATTCTATCGACGAAACGAATTTTGATGGAGGCATTTTTATGAGCGCAATGGAGGCAGGGGAAGGCATCTTAGTATTAGGAGGCTCACTAATAGGAAGCGTCTCTGGAAAGGATGGCAACGGTACGTTAGCGACCATCGTTTTTGGGTATTATACAAATGACTATGAAGAGTCGATGCCCACAATAGCCATAGAAGAAAAGGGCTTTCCAACCATGCTGTTAGATTCAAGAGGTCTCCCCATTCCTATTGAGGATTTAACCACTTTAACACTAACTTTGATCAAAAACCAGTAAAGTTTGTATGATGGCAAAAGTGAGAGCAATAAATCTTTATTACATGAAGAGGTACAGGTACTATAAGACTAGCTTGAAGCTTCTCACAAGCGGCAAAGCTTGTTTTGAGGGCTAATGTGGAATGGAAGAAGGAATTTTGCATACACGTTCAAGTGTTAAACGAGACTGGCGATTGGACAGACGCAGCTACCCTTAGAACAAGACATCACTGGTCAACGTTAATTGTGGACTTGGCTGATTACTTGCCAAACCCGGATGGCACGCTGAAGATACGCTTATACTTCACCAGCATACACAGGATAGACTATGTAGGATTAGACACAACCCTGCAGGCGGAAGTAGAAATTAAATATGCCCCCTCTTTTCGGCTGTACACTCAACACAAGGTAATGTAAAGAAACTACTCAGGAAAAACGACAGTAGTTACGCCGAGCTGATTCCGGGCGAGCAAATAGAACTTAAATTCATACTGCCAAACACAGAAAAAACAAGAACATTCATAATCTACATAGAAGGACGCTACGAAACCATCGCATAAACCTAAACTTCCCCTCTTTTTCTGTTGTCTGAAGCTGTAGCAGAAAATGTTTAAAGAGTTAAACCAACACTTAATGTGTTGGAGGAGTGTCACCGCTTAGCCCCAAGCGAGCGGCAGAAAGAGAACAAAACGAAAAAAGGAGAAGTGAAAATGAAAGCAAAGGTTAAAGCAATCTTAACGCGCGCGCTAAGCTTACCTTGAAGAACTACGTTGCAGGAGAATGATGTGATGAGAAGAATAGGTTCGGGGAAAGCCTTTGCACTGTTGATGATTGGCATGTCAATTCTGGCGTTCAACCTTCAACGAGCAGAATCGGCTGAATCCTCTGCAACAAGATGGACTAAGGTATACGGGGGAGCAAAGCGAGACGAGGCGCACTCTGTGATTAACACTAACGACGGAGGATACGCACTTGCCGGATTCACAGCATCTTACGGCGCGGGCGGCTATGATTTTTGGCTGGTTAAAACGAACGCGAACGGAAACTATCTCTGGAGCAGAACCTTCGGAGGAACAGGTGATGAAGAGGCACGTTCTGTGGTTCAGACTGGTGACGGAGGTTACGCACTGGCAGGATACACAGAGTCTTTCGGTGCGGGCGGCAGTGATTTCTGGCTGGTCAGAACGGACGCAAGCGGAGACGCGCTCTGGAACAAAACGTACGGAGGAACAAAAGACGATGTGGCGCTTTCTGTAATTCAGACTGGTGACGGAGGTTACGCACTGGCAGGATACACAGAGTCTTTCGGCGCTGGTTATGCTGATTTTTGGCTGGTCAGAACGGATGCGAACGGAAACGCGCTTTGGAACAAGACCTACGGGGGAGAAGGTGCTGATGAGGCTTTTTCCGTGGTTCAGACTAGTGACGGAGGTTACGCACTGGCAGGATTCACAGAGTCCTTCGGCGCTGGCTCAGCTGATTTTGGGCTGGTTAAAACGGATGCGATGGGAAGCGAACTCTGGACCCGAACCTACGGGGGAGCATACACTGATATTGCGTGTTCTGTGGTTCAGACTGGTGACGGAGGTTATGCACTGGCAGGATTCACAGAGTCCTTCGGCGCTGGCTCAGCTGATTTTTGGCTCGTAAAGACCGACGAGAACGGCGTGATCCCCGAGTTTCCATCATTCAGCATACTGCTTCTGCTTGTAGCCTTCATGCTTGTCATGGCCTTCACGAAAAAAAGACTTGCAAGGAAACATCTATTTTCCCCCTGTTTTGATTGATGAACTACAACCCAACGAGCGGTTTGTGGAATTCTTCCTTTTTCTGTTCTTTTGTCCCTTAGATGCAAATATCGCGTGTGCATTCATGGCATGCATGCATGCATCTGCATGCCACGATGTCCTTGGGCTCATTAACTGTCCGTACAGGTTCAGCCTCTTCGACTGGAAAGATAGATTTGCAACTCAGTTTTTTAGGGCGAATAGGATTCAAATAGCTGGAGAAGTGCTTGTTGAGTCTTTGGACGTGAAAATCTTGAGCGGATGGGGAAAATACCAAACTGCAGAAGAGATGGAAATAAATAGGAAGTATGAATATGACCCGGAATTCGTCCCATTATTATGTAAGTGGCTCTATCTTGGTCCTAAGCCTTCTAGCGTAGTTGTAGATGTCGGTTGTGGAAGTGGTTATTTCACAAAGATTATAGCTCGGTGCATGAGGGAAGAAGGCAAGGTTGTCGGCATAGACCCAGACAGAAAGCTGGTTCAAAAAGCGGAAAAGATATGCGAACGAAAGCATATTTCAAACACTCGCTTCAAAGTCGGAAACGTCTGGAAAATCCCACTGGAAAGTAACTATGCGGACCTTGTTGTCAGTCACGTAGTATTGTCTAACATTCCTCGACAGTTTGATGCCATCCTAGAGATGAAAAGAGTTGCCAAAATCGGTGGAAAAGTCGCGGTAATCGACTCCGCCAAAGGTGGTGGTCAATATTTCCCTGATGGAAGGCTAAATGAACTATACGACAAGTTTCACAAAGCGTTTGGAATGGCAATTGATAAAGAATGGCGTCAAAAGTTGGGCATGTCTAGCTACATTGAGAATTTCCACTTTAGAATCCCTCAATTGTTTCTGAAGGCTGGACTAGCTGACATAAGTCTGAATGGGCATCTCTCAACGTTTCTTCTGTGTGACACTAGACGAAGCACGAAAGAAATGAAAACATACCTAAAAGCCAAGTTTAGCTTGTGGAGAAAGCTTGCAAAAAGGAACAAAGAGTGTGCTCTGGTGGGCGGCATGAAAGAAGAGGAATTTAATGAATTGTTCCAAAGATACACCGACTATTTGGAGGACTTGATTACACATCATGAAAAGATAAAGAAGACTCCAGAAGTGAACATAGTTTCAAGGGTAATAGTGTGCGGTGCCAAGGATATATGCATATAAATATTAACTATTCCTAAGAGCCTTTCCTTCCAATAACTATGCGGAAACACGTTATACAGCATAAGTATCCAAGAGTCAATTCAACGCTTGAGGCTGATGTCTGGTTTGAGCCCGGAGCGGTGATTGAGATCCTGGGCGCAGAGATAACATTAGGCCCCATCCATACGTGCGCCATGGATTCGGTTCGTAAAAGAAGTGGACTTGCCATCAGGTTTCCAGGGTTCACAATGATAAAATGCAAGCGTGATTACAAGAGTGAAATGAGCGCGCGAGCGTGTTGCTAAATTCTGGGAATTGACATGAACTTGTTTGGTCATGCTTTGGCTTGACTAGATGCCCATGATTTGCACGTGGAAGTGTTAGGAGAATGCAACTATGCTTGGAAGGTGAGCAGAAATTGACACAAACAATTCGATTTAGCAACGCCCTAGCGCGCTTCAACGGACTGCTTGGCAATGCAGATGAGAACAGACCTGGGGATGGAAATCCAGATACCTACCTTGGGAGTTCAGCCGATACATGGAGTTTCACTGCGAATGATAATATCTTTCACGTGGTAATCTTCAATGTGAAAGGTACGAAGCTCGTCATGAAGTGGAGCAAAGCCTGGCACATGCACGTCTTCGGTTCTAATGACATTAGGTATGATGGTGACGAGCTGTCTTGGGCAGATGCTGTGGCTCAGTACGGGGAGGCTTGGTGTACAAACCACGATGTCGGAAGCGGGACAATAGATGGTGTGACGTATGAGAATATGCGGGGATATTCTAAGATCGTCTGGGTTGGTGACACCACTGGGTACACGAATCCAATTTGGGGTTCATGTGCTGTTGTGCATAAAGTCGTGAACGCTCCAGGAGTCGGGCTTGTCTTCGACGAACCGCTTTACTAATGCCATAATTTCTTCTGGCTGAATCAATAAGGTTTGCCCTTCCTACAGCGAAACAACAAAACTAAACTCCCTCTTTTTTCATATAACTATTCATTAATTATTTTTTGGGTTTTGGGATAGAAATTTAAGAAGGAAAAAAAGGAAGTTATGAGAAATTTTGTCTGCATTCAGGGATCGCTTTCTCCGTAAAGGGTACAACGCGATGTCAAGTTAAGCACAGTCTGCCTGAGCAGCCACCGCTGCAACCGGATCCGACGAAGATATAGACTATGTAGGTGTTATCTGTTGGATCGGTTTCCTCAGGAATCGTGCTTGTGTAGGCTTTTATTTCATATCCTCCGGAAGCTATTGGTATCCAAGTGAAGTTTAGTTTCACCACAGCCCCAGGTTCTAGTGTTATTGTTTGGGTTCCGATCAGAGGATCAGTAAGTAGAGTATAGTTGTTGTCCCCATTTAAGGAGCTATTAGAAAAAAGGGGTTATGGATCTGTTTTTCCGTAGTTTTTGGCTGTTATGAATATGTCTTTTATGTCTATTTTTCCGTCGTTGTTGATGTCTAGATTCGGGTTATATTTTGGTTGACCCACACTAGAGCCGTAGGCCTTGGCTATAGCAAATATGTCTTTAATTTCAACCTTGTGGTTGGCGTCTACATCGCCTGGAATGCCCACGTAGACCACGCCATCTGCTAATGTGTTGTCCGCCGTGTCCGTTTCGCCTGGAACAGGCCAAGCATAAGCGCTTATGGTGTAGTTGCCCTTAACAAAGCCCGTGGTGTTCCATGTGAAGGTTTCGGTTGTAGAGTTTCCGTTTGGCAGGGTTAGGGTTTTTGTTTGGGTGGTTGTTGTGTTGGCGTATGTGGTGACGTCGAAGGTTGCAGGCTGGTCGCCTTGATTCCCAACTGTTACGGTCATGTTCATGGAGTAACCTTGGCCTACCACGGTTTTCAATGGTATAACATCGGTGATGGCTATGTCTATTACTCCTGTCGCTCGAACTGTGCCGTCGCTTGTTGTGTGGGGTATCGCGTTGGCGTGTGAATCGCCGAGTACCGTGTCCACTAGGTTTAGGGTTGTGTTTCCGCCGGTCGACGCGTGGAAGGTGATCGTTGCTAGGGTTCCGTTGCCGCTTACTCCTGGAACGCCTCCCACTAGAACGCTTGTCAGCCAGATTCTGCCGTGTGTTGCGTTGTAGTTGTTGGTGAAATCAACGATGAAGAATGCTGTGGAGCCTCCTTGTTTCAGGAATGGGCCTTCGGTTGCCGAGGCTACCGATAGTACGTTGTTGCCGAAGTAGAGTTTGAACTCCCATCCCCCTAGGTCCATGACGTTGGCGACGGACACGTTGACAGAGAAATCGTTTCCGACGTTCACCGTGGTTGACGGCGGATCAACATACATGTCGGGCGTGACTTGAGCTTGAGAACAGGGAACGCGGACCATTGCAAGCGAAGATATAAACAAGATCAAGAACAAAATGCGGACCGGTATACTCCTTTCTCCCATTTTAGACACCGAATTATGCATACTATCCTTTGGAAAACAAGGTATTAAAACTATGTGGTAGAATGTTCTATTCTGTCACTTTCAGTAGATCGCCTGCAGATATTTTCGTGCAAACTTGAAGGTTAATATACTTAGTGAAGTAATGGGTTAGCGTATGCGTACGTTACCATCAATAAGGTTCATCAGCTTTTTCAGATATTCGATTTTGATAGTCCTTTTTGCGATGCTTATTGGTGTAAGGGTTGATGCTGGGCCAACGCGTGTTTTCCTCGATCCATCAAGTCAGACGGTTGGCGCTGTGGGAGATTCTTTCACGGTTAATGTGAGCATAGCTGATGTGGTTAATCTGTATGGTTATGGGTTCAAGCTATATTATGATTCAACTGTAATGAATGGTACGGAAGTTATCCAAGGTTCTTTTCTTAAGGGCGGCAGCCAGACTGTGTTGAGTTTCACTGACCATTATAATTCAAGTCGTGGCCTCGTATGGGTTGATTGTTTCTTGATAGGCAATGTGCCCGGTATAAGTGGTAGTGGAGTGCTAGCAACGATAGAGTTTAAGTCCGTCAATGTAGCAGCCTCCAGCCCACTGCATTTGGCAGATGTAGAACTCTCTGACAGTCATGTTTCTCTAATTCCCCATGAAGATGTCGATGGAATAGTTACTGTGGTTCCCGAGTTCACATCATTTTTTGCATTTCTAGCCTTGATTACTGTTTCACTGTTTGGTGTCCTCGTTGGAAAGCGGGCTATCCGTAAGTCTAGAATTTCCGCAGAGCACCCCAAATCACGCGTCAAGGCCTGACTCAGAACGCGCCGCGGCGCATTAGGTTTCGTCCAGTTAAGAGGAATTAGAAGAGAACGGTTTCTCTACGCAGAGAGAAGGGCATATGCTTCAACGCGGAAAGTGCCAACGCGTGCACACATGCTTACTCGCGTTGTAAAATCGCCTGGTCAAAGCAAGCATATATGTTCTGTGCACCTCTCTTGCCCCGTCACATACAGGTTTGACATTTGATCATAGGAAGCTTGCAACATTCTGTTGCTTAAGGTTGATTTGAATAGAGTGGAAGAGAAAGCTAGAATGGAGTTCCTAACTATAACCTATCTTCTGAGGCGTTTAGCCAATTTTACAACAACAGACTCATATTAATCGGGATGCCCACGCACGCTTCCATATGCCTGTGTGACGGAAATAGGATAAAAGGAGGCATACGTGAGCACCAACTTATCTGATGAATCAGATGGTATTTATGGATTATTCCGAATTCTATATGCTTTGCAACATTGATCCGGGCACTGAGTTGAATAGAAAGCAAAAAAAATCAAGTGCGTATAGTTGAGAAGTTGATGCTCCTCCGAAACGCGGTTCAGTCATCTTGTCTATTGAAATCTCTTTGATGATGTCGGGCAGGCTGTAATGAATGAATTTCAGGACCAGTTCTGGAGGATTCTGCTCTACTAAACCGTGAAGCGAAGCATCCAGTATCATCATTTCGGGGCTACGATCAAACGGTGGATGGAGCAGACTGCCAATCAGCCGATTCAGCTCTCCCTTTGAGTATCGACTTCTGCGCTTTTTCTTTCGCCCGAGCTAAAAAGTCCATAAAAAGAGACGAGTCTTCGTCTGCTGTTTAAAAAGAGTGAGACAGGTATGGGTGTAAACGTGTAATGCAGTGTAGGATGTGTAAAATCAGGCCTGTAGGGCTATAGGGTTCCTGTGTTCATGTTTTGATTTTGGATGCTTGCTCGCCCCCCTCCCACCCCCTCTTGATGTGTGATTGTAGGAAGCAACCCCATGTTGACTTTGAATACGAAATGCTGAACTCAAATTGAGCAGAAATCTAGAACCGAGTTTCTAACAATAATTGCGTGCTAAACTTGAAATAAAAAAATGGGGAGGTTGTTTTGGTTTTAAGCCTGGGTTTAATATCCTGGCGAGGTTTTTCCGAAGTTTATGGCGACTAGCACTATGTCGAGCAGATCTACATGTGTGTCTCCGTTCAGGTCGTATGTGGTGCTGCTTCCGTAGTCGGCTGCGACCAGTTGTAGGTCTAAACTGTTGACTATGCCGTTCTTGTCAACGTCGCCTTCTATCGGTTTATACGTGTACAAGCAGTTCTCAGTTCCCAAGTCAGGTACGCCAATGGTCGTCTCCGCTGGACACATCACACTAATTGTAGGCGTATAGACCCAGGAGAAATGTATATTGCAGGTTAGTGTTGGGTTTCCCTTAGTCCAGAAGATAGACTTTATCACGTGGAAGTAGATTGTAAATAGTCGTCCTGTGCCGTTTGCCAGCACGTTTCCTGGTTGCTTTTGTGCTGCAGAGACATGGACATATTTTGCCATACTTGTGTAATCTACGACAAGTGGTGAATACGGTCCTGTTAAGAAGCCTGTGTCAACCACGACATTCGTTACTTCCAGAAGGGTGTTGTCATACCACACGGAGATGTTGTAGTCTTTGAGCTTCGTTGCGTTTCTTATCCATATTTCAACTGTGAAAGTCACGTCTTTCTGGCTTACAGTCTTTGTGCTTGGCACCATGTATAGAATCGGTTGAATAGCGTCTATTCTGTAGGTGCTTCCGTCGACCATCCACGGGTACATTGCATTTCCGAGGCTATTTGTTAGCATGGGGTAAGTACCGCCAAAAGCAGGTCCTACCAAGCCGATAGCACAAGAACTGTAGTATGGTGTAACGTAGCATGGGTCATATATGATGTGGAAGGTCAGTGTCACGATGGTGTGTGTGCCGTTGAAGCCGAGTCCCGGAGCAGTCTGTGTTGCAACCAAGTGGTAGTTGCCCGGCAGTTTATTATTCTCCCAGTATATTGACTGGTTCCATATTTCGCGCACTCTTACATTAGAGCTAACTAGCTCGAAGAGTGTTGGGTTCCATGTAACGTTGAAGTCAAGGGCGTACATGTCTACAATGTTTGCGCATGTCACGTTCACGTCGAAATTCGTGCAGTATGAGGGCACAGTCTTGGGTATGGTCATCGGGCTCGTGAAGAATGCAGATTTGCCTGCGTAGTGGGCAACAGTGGTCATGGGTCCTGTAAAGTTGAGACCGCCTAATATCGAGTTTTGGCCCTTTGGTAGGTTAAATGTGCCTGTGGCGTTTGTGATGGTCCAGTAGTCAAAGTAGTAGTAGAACGGATATCCATATACTGGCCCTGAAAGCGCGCTCCACCCAACTAGACTGTTTTCGCCGGCCCACCATTCAAAGCCAGCTACGGGCCAACCATTCCAAGTGTTCAAGTTGATGGCCCAGGGGCCGCCTGTGTCGACAGGGTCGCATATGGCTGTTGCCTTGTATTCCTTGTGGTACTCTGCCGTTGCATTCCAAGCTTGGCTTATTCCAGAAATGGTCCATACGTTCGATTTAAGAGTACCTCTGCCATCTGGTGGGAAGTACCAGTCGTCAAACACGTATTTCGTGTCCATGGCGGGCGTTGTATAGATAGTCGTGTTTAGTGCAGTGAAAGTACATGAACCACCAGCGTTGTACCAGCCGTCGGCGGCTGTTTGGGTGAAGTAGACGTTGGGCATTGAGAGTATTAAGGCTGGGGTAGTCTTTATCGTCATGTGGTATTGCTTTGTGTAGCCAGCATATGCTGTATAAACGCCTAGGATTTGCACGGTTGTGATGCGGCTCGTTGTAAACAATACGGCGGAGATCCACCACCATGAGAAGTTCCATCGCGCACCTACGGGGTCGGTTGGATCAGCGATATGCTGTGGAGCCGTCAAAGTAACGTAGCTGCCGTAATCGTAGTAGCCGCTCTGATATTCAACTAGGTCGAGAGCCCCCGGGCTGCTCAGCACGGTCAGGTAGTATTGCAACTGGTAGATGACGACAGCTTTGGTGAAAGCGTTGACGTGCACTGTGATATTGTGATATGATCCGACGCCACCTGTGGTGTAGTCCAAGTAGAAGGAACTGCTTGATTCGTTGTACCTGTATATTTCCCAGCGCGTGAAGTTCCAGCGATAGACACCTGCTATTTCGTTGGAGATTTGGGGTGCGCTCAAAGGAACATCAGTCGGATTCGGCTTCCACCCCTCATGGTCTGGATCGTATGGTGGCTGTGCATCTCCCCATGGTACATAGGTAGAAATTGTCCACAGATAGTACTCTTCAACCCAGTTCGCAATAGCGGTCCTTGGTTGGTCCATGGTAATATTCTTATAACTATCGGCGCCTCCGCCACCACTTGCATCGCCGGACCAGCCAGTGTGGACCCATTTGTGACCCCACGCTACATCGTCTTCGTAGAGGTTCAATCCAGCTCCTACACCTGTCGTCCCTGCGTCAAACCACTGTTGCTGTTCTGCTACCCAAACAGTCCCGGGAACCCATACATAAAGAATCAGTGCCGGCCACGTATGCGTTGTTGATACTGTGAACAAGTACTGCAAATTGTACATCGCAGTGGCTGTCCAATTTCTGTCCAATGGACTTGTAGTGTATACGGGGTTACTTGTAGAACCATCTGTAACGTTGTTTGTATCGTCATGGAATGTCCAATTCTGGAAGACGTATTGAATACCTACGCCTGCACTAACTGTTGCGGGAGCAGATATGTTGATTTGTGAACCTGCCGTGTAGCTATCCGATCCAACAGGGGGAGCCGTGGCTGGCACGACGCCTCCTATCATCGGCTTCGGAGCATAATCAATCTTAAGCGTATAGTAAACCGTATCTGCGCTAGTCTTCGGAACAATATTCAATGTTAAGCCAAAAGTGCCGATGAGCAGAATTGCAACGATGATAGTCGCCAGTGCTTTAGTGTTCACTTTTCTTTTTCCTCCTTTTCTCCTATTTCCGTCACGCCGAAGCGTGCACTATAAGGTGTATCCGTACACGTATTTAAATCTTATAGATATTATGTTCTATACATGAGCCACAAGTGGATAATACTTCTTCGCGGTCTATCGGTGGATATCCGCAAGCACGAGCCACACATGCGATGCCAATTTCCAATTTCCGATGACGGTGAGGTACTCCTATGACCACAAACTACATATCATGTTTCCAGTCTATACCATTAGAGCTACCATGATGATTGCTCGCAAAAACGCTTGCAGAGTGAGGGAGAACAAAAATGAATAAGAAAGTGCCTAAGCGTATAACAATAACCCTACTATTCTTGATCCTCATTATCGGATTATCCTTCAACATTCGCGTTGCTAAAGCGAACCCCAGAACGATTCACGTCAACGCTAGCAACGTGCAAGGGCCGTGGGACGGAAGCCCAGAGCATCCGTTCCAAAACATAACCAGCGGACTGGCGCATGCCCTGGCTGGTGACACCGTCTACGTCAACAACGGAACGTACTATGAACATCTCATAATCGATAAACCAGTATCCCTCATCGCAGAGAACGAGTTCGGCACTATAATAGACGGAAACGAACTCGGAACCGCCATCAAGGTGGCAGCCAGCAACGCCACCGTAACAGGGTTCACGATACGGAACGTTGGCTTTTGGCACTCCACACTGAGCGGCATAGACATAGAAAACGTCAACAACACCAACATAAGCCACAACACAATCGAAGTCAGCCACAAAGGAATCTATCTAGCAAGCTCCTGCAACAGCATCCTCACCGACAACGACATCTCAAAGACCATAGAAGCAATCAGCGTGATCAATTCCAACAACACAATTTTCAGCGGAAACAAACTTTCAGACAACCAATTCGCAATGGTCTTAAGCAACGCAAACAACAACACAATCTTCCACAACAACTTCATGAACAACGCAAACTTCATAAGCAGTATCAACTCCACAAACCTTTGGGATAACGGCGTAGAAGGAAACTACTGGAGCAACTACACCGGAAAAGATGAAGACCAAGATGGCATCGGAGATTCTCCACATGTTATCAACGCAATCAACCAAGACAACTATCCGCTAATGGGAACCCTCACAGATTTCGCCATTGCTTATGAAAACGAGACACAACACATAATCATTATATGCAATTCAACTGTTTCGGCGTTTGATTTCAACGCAACATTCAGAATGCTCAGCTTCAACGCCACAACCAATGGTGGTGCTGCTGGATTTAGCAGAATCACAATTCCCCAAGTGTTAAGTGCTGCGCCATATATCGTCCTCATAAACGATGAGCAAGTTAACGCAACTTTGCTTCCTGCATCAAACGCCACGCACGCCTTCATATATCTTGCGTACAACCATACCAGTCAAGAAGTCAAAGTGATTTCAAAACTCATCTATGAACTTGCAACAAGGTACAACGCTCTACTAGAAGATTTTAACAACATAAACTCAAAATACTATCAACTACTAGCCACGTACGGCCTATTGAACCA
>Ga0172366_10000752_pt1 | contig 24166 bp, 18 predicted proteins | sample LakKivSesite69cm_FD_114533 | JGI IMG/M metagenome (GOLD analysis project Ga0172366, IMG submission 114533) | Sediment microbial communities from Lake Kivu, Rwanda - Sediment site 69cm | ecosystem: Environmental > Aquatic > Freshwater > Lake > Sediment | place: Rwanda: Western Province, Lake...
AAATTTCTTTTTTTTTGACCATTTGTGATTTTCTCCAATCTGTGAGAAAAAATTGGAGAAAAATCCACCTTAGTCAATGGACCAGTTTTTGGGGAGTATTACAGTACATAAAAAAATAACTTGACAAAATATAGGTATAGGTAATACGAAACATAAATAATTTAAATGAGTATCATAATTTCAAAAAAGAAAGGGGTGATTGTATATTATTAATTGAAATTTGTTTGTTTTCATACCTCGTAAGAAATAATATCAAATTAAAATCGGAGGAAGCGTTATGAAAAGGTTTTTATTGTTACTTATGGTTTATTCACTATGTGTTTTAGGGTATCCCGCCCTGACAGATTTTAACATTGATTGGTGTAATGTAACTGGAGGATTTAGTGGCAGTCCGTCCTGTGCCACATATAATTATGCAACAAGTCATTTCCTTATATGTGATTATTCTGCCAAAACAGTTCGCATTGCAAGTGGAACTGATGGTTCCCTGACAGGCGGGACTTTGAGCACAACCGGATTGAATTTTACGGGTGGCTCATTGGGTGTTTTCGCTATTTGTGCCACTTCTGATGGGGTTATATATGGCGGTGTTGATGGTACCACCGTTGGCACTGCTGGTGTCTCTCTTGCACGCTGGGATAATGAATTGGCAACCCCCACTCAACAGGACCCGGCGCAAACAGCAGGGGTTCTGGAATTTCCAAGAGCCATGGATGCTATTGGAACAGGGAATGATACCATTTTAGCTGTCTGTGGTTCTAACACTTACAATGCAAGCATATTGACCACAACCAATGGAACCATCTTTGCTATTACAGATTATATAACTGGTGGAACCAATGGTTTCAAGCAGGGTGTTGCTTTGGTGGAAGGAATGGAGAAGATTTATGGATTAAGGGCAGATGGCGGCGGGCAGGTAGTTCGTTTTGATAAAATTGGCGGTGTATGGACTGAAAATACAAGTCCATTTACTCCTCCGGATAGTTATACAGCGCCACCAACGGGTCTTGGGGCTGCTTGTATGATTGGATTTGCAAAAGGACACAATGCAATTTTTGTGATTGGTAATTCGGATGCAACAAATGATTATATGTCTCTTCTTGATGGTGACACCGGCACTATAATTGCTCAGAAGCAGGTTGGACAAGATGTTGGCACTTATGGTTATGGATGCGTTGACCTGAAGGAGACCGACGGTATTGGATATTTTTCAGGTCGCAGTGGCACAGCAAGCTCAGCAATAGCAATCATGGGCAAGATTTCCTTTACACCTTATGTTCCTCCTACACCCACTTCTACCCCCACCCCCACACCTATTATTTTATCTGTTAAGCCAGGCTGGGGTCTATACGAGTAATTCGGTCACCATGGTATAAAAACCACTTATGGAGGGTCTCTTGCAAGAGACCCTCCTTTTTATTCCAAATTATAATGGAGAGATGATAATGGGTAAAATCAATCTGGTCGCTATATTTATTCTTTTACTTCTGGCTAATTATTATTCTTTAGCGGATGAGACACGCATTTTAGCAAGGGATGATATTTTTCAATATAAGGTTAATGATTTGGAGGCGTATCTGAATGTCGTTAATGACCCTGATAAGGTATTTATTATTAAAGCTGCCGATGCCGCTACATCCTCACCTGCCAATAGAAAACTCCTTGAAATCACCTTGAAGACGCTTGCCTTTGAGAAATTATTTATCCGTGATGAATTAAAAAAAGAAGCGTTGAATGATTCCATACAGCTAATGGTCAGGGATGCATTGCGTGAATATGCCGTAAAACTCAACAATATAGAAATGCTGAAAGAGTGCACCGTAACATCAAAGGATATTGAACTTGCTTATGAGCAAAAAAAGGAATCTTTCAAGGTTGAGGAGAGAAGAAAAATCGCCGTTCTTTATAAAGTTTTCCCCAATGACAAAGATTTGAGAGCAAGTCTTCCCAAAACTCTTGAAGCCCTCCATGCCCGCCCGGATCTCAATAAAAATTTTATTGAATATGTTAAACAATATTCTGACCTTCCCGGCGCCGTTGAGGGTGGAGTCGTTGATTATTTTACCCGGGGCACCTATGGTCCTATAGTGGAAAAATATGCCTTTGATACCCCAAAAGGAGAATTAAGCCCAGTCTTTACTGCCAAGTATGGCGCATATATAATTAAATGCCTTGATATAAAGCCTGCGGGCTATAAACCCCTGAGCGAGGTCGCACCTGAGATTCGGGAATCACTTTTTAAGAAAAAATGGGAAATTCTCACAGCGAGAAGGATGAATAATCTGAGAGAGCAGAATAAGATATATATCCCCTCTCCAATACCGCAACAGGGCAAGCCCGCTCTCGTTTTATTAAAGGTCAATGATTATTCACTTACGTCCGGAACCTTGTTTTCCACATATCCAGAAATTTCATCTTTAGTCAAAAGTCCTGGAAATTTAAAATCGTATCTTACCAATTTATCTGAAAAAGAGGCAGTTTTGCAACAGATGGAAAAACAATTTCAGCAAGACCCTCAATTGTCGGCCGCCCGTGAATTAGAGTGGGTTCGCACAAATGCCCGCTTCAGACTTTTATTCGTAAAAAAAGTGAAGGAACAAATCCCATTCAAGGAAGAAGAGGCGCGGGAGTATTATGAAAAATACAAGGGATTCTATCACGGGGCATCCCCAAAACGCCTCGCTTATTTACTATTTCAAACTCCGGATAAGAAATCTATAATTCCACCTGTATATTATAAAAGACTCAATGACTTGCTGAGAAGCGCCATGTCGCTCAGGGAGAAATTGGCTCAAAACCCCGACAATTTTGTTGAAGATGCAGGGAAATTCGCTGCTAATAAGTCGGATGTCACATTTAATGAAACGGATTGGTTAGAAAAGTTCCCTACCAGTTGGGAACTCAATGTCTCCCTTAATGATTATACAAGGAGTATGGTTTCAAAAGTTCTATCTATACCCAATGGATTTATTATTTTCAAGGTGAATGGAGAAAAAGAGCCGCGCATCCTCTCGTATGATGAAGTAAAAGATAAGGTTCGCAGAGTCATTATGGGGACAAAGATGACCAAACTCTCTGGTGAAATTCAGGACAAATTGCTGAAAGATTATCATTTCAGGCTTCTTATCAATAATCCATGATTTATGGAAGAAAAAACGCCTAAAAATTACCAGCGGGAGAAGTTGAAATGGGGACTTGTCTCATATGCCTTAGAAATGGGCGCACTTGCCATCTTTGTGCTCTCTTACTTGAGCGCCATCTTGCGTTCACTACTTGAGAAATTGTTCGCAAATCACATAGTCCCCGTTTTTATCGTATATATCGCTGTCATTGCCCTGATGCATTTAATCTTATTCTTTCCGCTGTCATTCAAGCGTGGATATCTTATTGAGCACAAATATGAAATGTCCAACCAGACATTTGGCGCATGGCTCAGGGATTATTTAAAAATGACGGCGGTGGGATGGTTTCTGGGATTCATGGCAGTGTCCATTGTTTTTTATCTACTGCGGCGAAGTCCTGCAGGCTGGTGGTGGCAATCAGCGTTAGTTCTCTGGGTTGGATACATCTTCCTTGTTCATCTCACGCCTGTCTTCATCCTGCCCCTTTTTTTCAAATTCAAACGGCTTGAGGACATGGAGATTATTGATAGAATTTCAAAAGTGAGTGATGCGGCGGGCGTAAGAATCAGCGGGATACATGAATTTAACATGAGCCGCATGACCAGGTCGGCAAATGCCGCAGTCACAGGACTCGGTTCCACGCGCCGCATTCTTCTTGCGGACAATCTGATAAGCAACTTCACGCCGGATGAAATTGCGGTAGTTGCGGCGCATGAGATTGCTCATCATAAATGCCGTCACATGGGCAAAATCATTACTATGAACCTTGTTCTATTATTTATACTTCTTTATTGTGGGCATGTGATTTTGGGATGGGGCGCTAATGCCTTTGGCTTGCGTGGACAGCAGGATGTTGCATCTCTTCCACTGCTTGCATTTGTCTTCGGGTTGGGGAGTCTGTTTTTTCTTCCAGTGGTGAATAGTATTCTGCGCATGTTTGAGAGGGAGGCAGACCGGTTCAGTCTTATCTGGTGCGGAAATCCAGATGCATTCATCTCCATGATGCAAAAATTAACGAGCGAGAACCTCGCCGACCTTTCACCCAACCCCGTGGAGGAATTCATTTTTTACAGCCATCCATCGGCTCAGAAGAGAATCGCCCTGGCGATGTCATTTAAGGAGAACCAAGCGCCTCAATCCAATCTGTAATGGCACCCGCAACTTGCGCGATTTTCCTGAGCGGCAAAGAGCACAGCCATTGCAGTTTGCACACCGTTCCTGAGTCCTATAAGTTCATCGGAAAGCAGACCCTTTTTGTAAAACGCCTCAACCTCACTGCGCAATTCGCGGAGAATGTCTCGCGCCCTCTCAAGGCGTCTCGATGTGCGAGTAAGACCAACATAATTCCACATGGTGTATTTAATTGTCAGCCAGTCCTGATATATGAGGGCGGGGTCAACTTTTTCCTTTTCATGCACCCAGGGCTCAATCTCCGGAAAATAGTAGGATTCCCGTTTTTTTCTGACCTCCGCCGCCGCATGTCTTCCTGCCTCATATCCCCACAAAAGACCCTCAAGGAGGGAGGTGCTTGCAAGGCGATTCGCACCATGCACACCGGTGCAACTCACCTCGCCAACGGCACGCAATCGGCTCATTGATGTCCGTCCCTGAAGGTCAACAGAAATCCCGCCGCAGGAGTAATGCGCCGCAGGAACAACCGGGATTGGGTCCCTTGTGATGTCAATTCCGGCATCCAGACAGGTCTTGTAAATGGTGGGAAAGCGCGATTTGAGCCATTCCGGTTCCTTGTGGGTGATATCGAGATACACACAGGGTTCATCGTGTGTCAACATCACTTCCTGAATGGCGCGTGCAACGATATCTCTCGGGGCAAGGGAACCCATCGGATGAATCTTCTCCATGAAACGCTCGCCATTTTTTCTCATAAGGATGGCACCCTCCCCACGAAGCGATTCGGAAATGAGAAACCTTTTTGCCCCATGATGTAACAATGCGGTGGGATGGAATTGGATGTATTCAAGATTGAGCAGGCGCACACCGGCGCGATATGCAAGTGCAATGCCGTCCCCACGCGCGCCACGCGGATTTGTCGTATGGAGATAAATCTGCCCAAGCCCGCCCGTGGCTAAAATGGTCTCTCCTGCAAGGATGGGAACTACGCGATGTTCCTTCTGGAGAAAGGCATATACGCCCACGCAGGTGAGAGGCTGATACACATCCAGAGGAGCACGGGAGTGATGTGATAGGGTCAGGAGGTCGACGGCGGTGGTCTCCGTCATGATTGTAATCCGCGGATGATTTTTCAAGGCGGTGTTGAGACTTGTCATGATGGCATGACCGCTTCTATCCGCGGCATGGATAATTCGTGGACATGAATGTACGCCCTCTACAGCATAATCGAAAGTACCTGAATCATTATAATCAAACGGGACTTTGTATTTCCCGATAAGAAGTTTTTTGACGAGTGGAGGTCCTTTCTCTGCGAGGAATTTCACTGCGGGTGGATAGGACTTTCCTGCCCCCGCCTCCATGATGTCATGCATCAGACTTTCTGATGAATCCCCCTCGCATTTATAGATAATTCCCCCCTGAGCGTATTGGGTATTGCCCTCAGATGGGTCATCCGTATTTGTAATGACAGTCACCTGAGCGCCGGCGTCCGCCGCCGCAAGAGCCGCCGATGCACCGGCAACGCCACATCCAATAACCAGAATCTCCGCTTTGGTTTTTTCTGACATTTTTCCTTGCACTCTGATAAAATAAGCGGGGATACCCGCAAACTTAGAGACTATAAAACATGAATTTATTTTCACAACGGAGCCACAGAGGACACAGAGATTTATTTTTTCTTCCATTTCCGTTGCCGGAGATGGAAAAAGAAGTTCTCCGTGAACTCTGTGCCTCTGTGGTGTAGTTCATTATTTTATGCTTTCCTAATCATTTACCCCAGACTTCAAATTCCTGCATGCGTGCCACGGAATCAAAGGGACACGATTTTGTCACGCGGAGGCGGATGCATCGCGCCCGGATGCCTTCTTTTAGTTTTATAAACTGAAATGCCGATGACTCTTCACTTTTCCCGCCCGCCTTTGACCTGTCCACCTCTATAATGGTCTTCCAGGGTCCTTCAAGCGTTGCGCCCGCATCTATGGAGAAAGCCACAACGTCGTATCCGGACGCATCACCAATGAAACTGGGATTCTTAAGGACGAATCCGGTAATTTCATATTCCCTGCCGAGGTCAATGGCAAGCCAATGGTTATCGGGATGTGAGACCTCGCACCATTTTGTCTGAAGGTTGCCATCAAGCGCCATAGCGCCTGTCTGGTCATGGTCATTATGTCCCGACTCGCGCCATTCCTTACATGATAGGGAAAGATTTTTCCCCTCAAGTGGTGATGGCAACATCTTTTTCATTGCCTCTGGAGCAGAAATGCGGAATTTTTCCTCAACTCCGAGGTAATTATAGTCCACTGGTGGGAGTTTGGGAAATGGGGCGTGCGGCTCTTTCTGATACCAGAGTGCCACGCTGGAATAATCATCCTGTCTGTCGCCAACATCGTATCCATGACACCGCATGATTACCCTGATGGACTTTTTGAACCGAATCGGGTCAGTGATGTGGAAACGATAGGAAGTCATGCGGTTCTCTTCGGGTCCAAAGGACGTCCCGTGAAAAAGGGCGTTTTCCTCCGTGCGGAAGCCCCAGGCAAAGCCAAAATAATCCTCTGCACCAGTTCCGGGGAGTGTTGGCGATGTATCATCATCGATATAAATATCATTCCCCCCCTCCACCCATGCACCAGCACCCATTAAGTGATAATTCATGATAGTGCCGACATAATGTCCCTCCCCTTGCGCCTCAAGGATGGTATATGGCACGCCCTTGCGCACGGGATTTTCGCGTCGCCACTGGGCATGAAACAGGGCGGTGTTCTCCGGCAGGGCGGAGAACCGTTCATAATCCGCCTGGAAAAAGAAAAGACTGACGGAGCGCTCACTCCGGTTTTCAATTGTGAAGTGCGCCTTCTTGAAAAAGGGCATGGACCAGTAACAATTGAGTGCAGAGTGATTCTCCCCTCCTGCAGGAAACATCTCCACCATGGCGGATTTTAATTTGCGTTCCCTGCCGAATCCCACGCCGAAGAAATCTCCCAGAGGGACCTCAATGCTGGGCGTCTTTTCATCATCCCAGTAAACTCGTAGAATCAAAAGCGCCTGAATTTGCGGGATATCCGATTGTGCCGTCATCCAGATATGATGAATAACCGCTGGACCTTCCATATCACCGATAACCACCTCCGCCTTGCTTGGGATTCCAAGCACTCTTGCCTCCCGCAGGCATTGCCCATTGCCTGTGAGATAAAGAGTGTCGCCCGGATTGCACCACAAAGGTGGATTCCCCAGAAAAAAAGAAGCAAGTAAAAGTATTAAATACAAAATGGGCATATATTTTCGTACCCGGAAAGCAAATCATTCAATTTATTGTTAATTTGTGAAAACATAATGCATAAGGGCTGTGCCTTGTCAATATTTCCCGCTCAAAATTAAAACGGATACAATCTGAACCAGTCCCCCAAACTTTTTAGCTCGCTGGAGAATCACTATTATCAGGAAAGACTGAGGTTCCACTGTGGGTTATCTCAAAAAAGAACTTGCACGTTAAAAGAGCTCTCCCTATATAAATGCCCTGAGTTTTGTTTATAAGAACAAGAGAGATTCTAAAAATCAATTGAGACATTATGGGGAAAGGATGAAATAATGATAAGATTCTCGATAGTTCCGATTTGCATTCTGATGGCTGTCCTTCTTTTCAGTTGCTCCATCATGCAAGAGAAAGCCGGTTCGAAAAATGAAACATCAAAGATGATGGGAGAAATCGTCCTTCACTGGATAAGTGAGCCCGAACGGGGTTATTACGGTTTTAATGTTTATCGGGGCGAGTCCAGGGATGGTAAATATATAAAAATTAATAAGGATATTATCCACGCCGCGGAAGCCACCGGCACATCACAGGAATATGTGTATGTAGACCAGCCTCTTGAAATCGGCAAGGTTTACTATTATTATATTGAATCAGTATCCTTTGCCGGAGCAAAAGAAGAAATCACCCCGAGAACCAAGGTTATTGTCAAACACATCGTTGACAAGTCGCAGAAGGATATCAGGATGGAAAACAAGCAAAAATCTCGTTAGGTTAGAAAGAGATAATCCCTTTAGAGTCACTAATTCTCAAATTGGCAGAATGACTTTATGAAATCGGTGATTAAAATATCTCTTTTCTTCTTGGGCATTTTCTGCCTGATGCTACTTTTGGGGGGCGTTGCAAGAGCAGAGGAAATTGTGATTCCTGATGAGCTGAAGGACGATAGGAATCTTCCCCGCTCAGAGCGCATACTGAGGCACCAGAAACGTGTCCAGCTGATATTGGAACAACGTACCAAGGAGAAAGAGGCGGAACGTAAACGACAGCTCGAAGAGGCGCGTCAGAAGGCAATGGAGGCGGCTGAAGCCCTGCAAAGAAAACAGATGTTGCAACAGCGTGAGGCGGGACCATCCAGGGAGCCCGTTCATGAGGGCATTGAATTGCGCTCAGTTCCAACCACTGCAAGCAACGTCATGGCAAGCACTATCCTCTATTTTTACCCATTTGACGTCACGGTAAAGATGGGAGATAAATTTCTTACCGACCTCCAAATCCTGAACAAGGAGCGCCAGGGAATTGAAGAGTTGCGCGTAAAAATCACATACGATTCACGTTTTATAATACCTGTCCTCGTCAATGATAATGAAGTCGCCAGTCTCCTGAAGGCTCCCGCTCTTTATCGGGCAGATAATGAGAGTGGGGAGATAATTTATGAATGCTCGTTTAAAACCCCGCAGGTTCTTGATGGGCTGGACATCCTCCGCATCGTCTGGAAAGCCCTCAAGGCGACTGATTTCACGGAGATCGGGTTTGACTTTGCCGATGGAGATACTGCCCTCAAGGCAGAAGGCAAGGATATACTGGGAGTCCCCGCAACGCCAATGGATGGTGTCATCCCTACCGGCGTCACCATTAATTCTTCTGACAAGAGGGGTGAGGAAAAAATACAGGTCGACCCATCGCTGGAATATCTTATCGGAAAACATCTCGAAGAAAACCCACCTCAGCACATTACGCTATGCCTTAAATGCGATAAAAAAACCGTGACCATTGGAGAAACGTTTGATGTCTCCATCATCCTTTCAAATCCCGATGCAGAGTCCTTCGATTGTCTCGCCCTTTACATGAGATTTGACCCTTATGTTCTGAAGGTTGTGGACTGGGATAAGGGCAACTGGATAACTCTGGGGACGAATATTCAGGACGGTTTTGCCCGCAGGAGATTTCCCTTCGATTACCATATTCGCAACGACGCTGATAACTATCTTGGCAGAATCGAATATAGAATGGGAACGTCTCAGGACTCGCCCATGCCCTCGGGGGAGTTTGCAAGAATCCGTTTCAGGGCAATTGCCCCGGCAGAAAAGACAAATATCTTCTTTGTCCATGACACGGGTGCCAGATTCCCCAATACCTCCGTTTCGTTACTGGGGCAGGAGATTCTCTCGGATGAGCAGTGGACTAATCCACTTCTCAGCGGAATTACCGTGCAGGTGAACGAAAAATAAATTCCCGATATCAAGCCCCTTCGATGCCCTATAGAACTTGTATGGAATCATCACGATGACTTCCTATAGCCAGCGCTCTGCAATTGAATGTCTCCTGAAAAAAGAGCGTGGCACGATTTACAAGGTCTTTGGCTCACTCCCATCTGCCGCCATCTGCTTTCCCAACACATATTGTCTGGGGGCTTCCAACCTCGGTTTGCACTTCCTTTATCAGACCGTCAATTCACGTCCCGATTTTCTGGGCGAACGCTTCTTTTACGACTTTCGGACGCTTTCTCTCGAAAATCGTCAACCATTGAACAGATTTAACATTCTCCTTTTCACCATCCCTTATGAACTTGACCTTGCCAATTGCCTTGAGATGCTTCATCGAGCGGGCATTCCTCTGCTGAGAAAGGACAGGACGGAAGCCCATCCTTTAATCTGTGCCGGTGGTATAGCAGTCACGATGAACCCCTTGCCTCTTTACGATTTCATGGATATAATGTTTCTGGGCGATGGCGAATTGACATTACCGACACTCCTTGATACTTTTGTCAAAGTGAAGGGAAAGAAGCAAGAGATTCTTCAAGCATTGAGGGGTGATACGGGATTTTTCGTCCCCGGCGATGGACGTGATGATGAAATCTCTAAAATCCCGCGCCGGGCGATGTGCCATGACCTTGATGGAGCACCCATTTCAAGCGTATTTTTGACCCCTGATACTGAGTTCCCAGACACCTGTCTTTTAGAGATGACGCGAGGGTGTCCATACAATTGCGCCTTTTGTTACATAGGACATAATCAAAAGCCGTTCAGATTTCACTCTTTTGAATCTATCGTTCAAGCCATGAAAGATAAGGGCTCAATGACAAGCCAGTTCGGTCTGATATCCTCGGCGGTGACAGCCCATCCTGAACTGGATAAAATCTGTGAATATGCAATGCATGAGCGCTTTAATATCTCCTTCTCTTCCCTGCGAGCCGACCATCTCTCAGATTCAGTCATAGAAGTCCTTCTCCGGAGCGGTCAGCGCACCATTACACTCGCGCCGGAGACCGGTTCTGATGAATTTCGCAGTGCCCTTGCGAAATCCATGACTAATGATGAAATATTAAGTGCGGTCACACGGGGGTTGAGGGCGGGGATTGTAAATCTTAAACTTTATTTCATACTTGGCTTACCGGGAGAAGGAGCGGGGGAAATTGAGGCATCCGCTGAATTGGTCAGAAAGATACAGAGAATACTGGTGGAGGAGGGCAGAAAGAGGGGTCACATTGGAGAAATTATTGTAGCAGTTTCATTTTTTGTTCCCAAGCCTGGAACGCCATTTGCCACAAGAACACAGCCCACAATATCCGAACTCAAAAAGCGTCAGCAGGGATTTCGTGCATCCCTGAGGGTGCTTCCTCATGTCAGATTCCAACCTGCCGACCCTTATGAAGCGGCAGTGCAGATGCTTCTTTCATGCGGTGGTCGCGAGACCGCCAGAATTCTTTTAAAAAAAATAAAAGGGCAATTTTCCTGGAAAACCGCCCTCGCTCAATTCAAGACATAATATCAAAATTATCTGTTTTTAGACAATCGTTTTTTCTGTATCCTTGTCAAAGAAATGGGACTTTTCCATGTCGACAAGCAGTTCCATCATTTCATCCACCTCGACCTTTGTATGCGGGTCAAGGCGCGCAATGAAGGGGGTTTTCCCCGTTGTCAAATAGACATAAATCTCTGCGCCCATCGGTTCAATGATTTCCACCTTTGCCTTGATTAGTGCCATTCCCGGTCGCTCGCGCAGACCGCTCTGGGGCTCATAGAGATGCTCCGGTCGCGTGCCGAATATTACTTGCTTCCCGACGTATGGTACCAAAGACTCCTTGAACTGGGCGGGTATCATCACCTTAAAATTGTCTTCATCAAAGTAAAGCTCGCCTGCCTCCTGGATAATCTTGCCGTTCACAAAATTCATCGGTGGACTCCCGATAAACCCTGCCACAAACTTATTCTGTGGACGGTCATATAATGCTATGGGGTCATCAGTCTGCTGAACTATGCCATCTTTCAGGACAACGATGCGGTCTCCCATCGTCATGGCTTCAATCTGGTCATGCGTAACGTAAATCATAGTTGCCTGAAGACGGGCATGGAGCTTGGAAATCTCGGTGCGCATCTGGACGCGCAGTTTGGCATCAAGGTTTGAAAGCGGCTCATCAAAAAGGAAGACATGAGGTTTGCGGACAATGGCGCGTCCCACTGCCACCCGCTGGCGCTGTCCGCCGGAAAGCGCCTTGGGCTTACGGTCAAGGAGTTCGGATATTCCCAGGATTTCCGCCGTGTCCCGGACGCGTTTGTCAATCTCAGCCCGTGGATATTTGCGTAGTTTCAGCCCAAACGCCATGTTATTGCGAACCGTCATGTGGGGATAAAGGGCATAATTCTGGAATACCATGGCAATGTCACGGTCCTTGGGCGGGACATCATTCACAAGCTTTTCGCCAATATAAATGTCTCCACTGCTTATCTCTTCCAGACCGGCAATCATGCGAAGGGCGGTGGTCTTGCCACAACCTGAAGGACCAACGATGACAAGGAACTCTTTATCCTTGATATCCAGAGTGACATTGTTGACCGCAATCACATTCCCCGGAAATATCTTGGTCACATTTTTCAAGGTCACATGTGCCATAAAAACTCCAGACCTCCTTTACTGTTCGCTTTTGTGTTGAATGTGCATGGGAATAACGAAAAAAATCAAGTGGATTCTTGCTTTTTTTCCTCCTTTCCCCCAATGTATGCCCATGGTGCAAAAAAGGATAAAAGATTAGTAAGAACCTTTCTCATGTCCTTTCTTTCTACGACAATATCAATAAAACCATGCTCCTTCACAAATTCGGAGCGCTGGAAGCCCTGGGGAAGTATCTGATTAATGGTTTGCTGGATGACCCTGGGTCCGGCAAAGCCTATCAGTGCATTGGGTTCGGCGATAACAATGTCGCCAAGTGAGGCGAAACTTGCCATAACGCCAGCCGTTGTGGGATGGGTCAGCACGCTTATATAAGGTATTCGCTTGTCATTCAGGCGGGCTATCATCATTGATGTTTTTGCCATCTGCATGAGGGAGAGAATACCCTCCTGCATGCGTGCGCCGCCTGAGGATGAAATAATAATGACTGGAAGACGTTTTTCAATGGCAATCTCAAAGAGTCTTGTCACCTTCTCCCCCACGACAGAACCCATACTGCCACCGATGAATTCAAATTCCATAACGCCGGCGGCAACCTGATAACCTTCACAGAAGGCAACACCCGTGATTATGGCGTCATTCAGCCCCGTCTTTTTTTGATATATCGTCAGTCGTTCCGAGTATTGTTTTGAATCAAAGAAATTCAAAGGGTCGGCGGGCTTGATGTCCTTATCGTCCTCAATGAATGAGCCCGGGTCAAAGGTGCAGTTAATGCGTTCCCTTGCGCTAAGCTGGTCATGAAAGCCGCATTTCTGGCAGACCTTCAGGTTTTTTTCATAATCATTGGCGAGGACAATATTCAGGCATTCGGGACACTTGTGCCAGAGTCCGTCAGGTATTTCCACCTTTCTCTCTGCGGGCTCCGGGTTAAGAATGGTGTATTTCCTCTTGCGAAACCACGACATAATTCTGCCTCTGCTCCTTTATTGTCCTTTTGTGAAATAAACGTATAAACCCTAAAAAATGGTTAACTATGCTGTCAAATACAAGTTGAAAAATTCAATGCCTATTTCATAGGAAGAAACCTGAATGATGGAATGAAAAATATGTTTTGAATTCATTTGAATTCTTGTGGCATGTCAATATAAATAGTCTCATTAAGCTCCTTTATGTTGGTCTTTAACGGATGGAAAATTCCTTAAAACGACGCAAGGTCTTGATAATCTCCCACTTATCGGAGAGGTCGGGTGCGCCAAAGGTCCTGCTCGATGTTGCAGACAGTCTTTCGCCGGAGAAATATGACCTGACATTGTGTTTTCCGGCTGAAGGCGGGATTGCCGTAGATGCCGCAAGGAAAGGTTACAGGGTCAAAATTATTCCCAATCCTCAAATTGGTTTTGCGGAGACCCCATCTCTTTCAGCAAGATTCAAAATTTTCTTCAGCAGGCTCTCTTTCATGTTTCGGTTGAGGCGTGAGGTGAAAAAGGGGAAATATGACCTTGTTTATCTCAATTCCACTCTGTCGTTTTATGCCGGCATGGCGCTTCTTGGCGTCGGGATTAAATGCATCTGGCACATCCATGAAAATCTCCCCCGGAACCTTGGCAATAAAATCAGGCGTGCAATAATCACTCATCTTTCGGATTTCATCATATTTGCTTCGCCGACTAATGTGGAATTTTTTAAATCGTCACTCATAAAGATAACCTGGAGTGTCATCCCTAATGGTGTGCGTTTCATCGAAGAGAATCAGATTGCCAGTGACCCGGATTTCCTCCAGCGATTTGATTACAAACCCGGTGACCGCATAATCGCCACGGTCTCTTTTCTGTATTACATCAAGGGGATTGATATATTCCTGATGGCGATGCAGAGGGTTGTGGGGGAATTTCCAGATGTAAAGGTGGTGATTGTTGGAGACAGGTCACAGGGCGAAAAGGGATACATCCAGCGACTTGAAAACCTTGCCGACTCTCCAGAGTTGAGGGGGCGTGTCCATTTTGCGGGTTATTGTAACAACCTGCCGTCCTTTTTCCGCCATGTGGAGATATTTGTCCAGCCTTCCCGGACAGAATCCATGCCACTGACCGTCTTGGAGGCTATGGCGGCGGGGAGGGCGATTGTGGCGACGGATGTGGGATGTGTGCGTGAGATGCTTGATGCGCCGGAGGCGGGAATCATTGTTCCGCCAGAATCCCCAGAAGCCCTTGCAGAGGCGCTCCTGAATCTTCTACGCAGTCCAGAAAGACGCAAGCGCCTTGGCAAAGCGGCGCAGGAACGTGCGCGGCGTTTATATTCCATGGAAATCTTTCAGAAAAGAATAAATGATGTCTTTGAGGGCGTACTCAAGGGACGGTAATTTCAAGAAGCCCAATGCGGGAGTGTGACAGCCCCATTACTGACATCTCCTTCTTTTTCATCCCCAACAAAAAATTTCATCCCGAGAGTTGAGAGAATTATTCCAAACATAATCCAGGTGGTGACGTAAAGAAAGGTATCCTGGATGGCACTGGAAAAAAGGAAAATGATGTGCCCAAGAAGGAGGGCATTGAAGATATTTGTCACATCGCGTTGTCCGGACATTCGCGCCGCCTTTTTAGACCTTATAAGGTAAAAAAGGAGAAGAAAATAAAAAGAAACCGCAAGAAAGAATCCAATCAATCCACCCTCGCACAAAAGCTGATTATAACCCATGTCCGGATATCTCTTCTCAGACTTGTAATAGTGAATCGTGCGGGTCTTGCCCATCGGGATATATTTCGACCAGACCGTGGGGTAAGCCCCGAGTCCAATTCCCATGAGCGGGTGATGTTTGATAATCTGCATCCCTACCTTGATACCGTCAATGCGCAGAGCCAATGAACGGTCGCGTCCCAAAGAACCAATGGTCTGGAGTCGTTTCCATATCTGATTTACAATGACGGGGCTGAGCAATAACCCCAGTGTTATCACAAGGAAGAGAAATATCTTGGAATATCTGTTTTTGAATAATATGGCGGCAAGGATGTAAGTCAAACACACCAACAATATGGTCTGCCGGTTGAATGTGAAGAGGGCAATAATAGTGAGGAAGATGGAACACCCAAGCGCCAGGAAGCGTCCCCCGAAGGATTTCGACTCGCAAAACAGGTAATATCCAAATGGAAAGGCAAAAAGGAGCTGATAGGCGAACACAATAGAGTTCGGAGCGGCGCCGTTGATGCGAATGTGTCCCATCCACTTTGATTCGGATTTCGTCAGGACGTCGATACCTGTGACAAGCTCAAATGCTCCAAGAAAGGCGCTCGCCATAGTGAAAAGCATGATAATCACGAATATTGCGTGGTAGTTTTTCTTCCGCTGGAGGATGGATGCCAGAACAAGGGCAATGAAAAAGTATATTGCAAGATAACGCAGGTGATTAATACTCTCCCTGAAATCTGCAGATACAAGTACGTTGATGATGAAATAAATAAATAAGAGAGTCATCCAGAGAACAAGCCACCCGCGGGGGAATTTCACCTTGCCCCGGATAAACCAGTTCAGCCATGAAAGGACAAACAAGACTCCCATTACCTGATTAAGTGAAAATGGAAGTCCGGGCAGGGGGATGCCGAGGAGGAAAAATGTGGTGGGAAAATATAAAAAGAAACCAACAAAGGGACCCAGTAGAAAAAGCACGCCCGCCAGACATAGCCCCAGAAACCCGAAATGGAAATATTTGGGGTAAATGATGGTGCCGTAAGCAAGGAGCCAGAAAAGAAATAGGAGAACGGCGACTAATTGAATTATTAAAAAAATGTGAGAATGCTTGGTTTGCTTACGGGAGTCATGAGGCATCTTCAAGACTCCTCTCAAGGGCTCGAATGTTCTGCGTTACCTTTTCATCTTTAAAAATGGCGGAGCCCGCCACAAAAACCTCCGCCCCCGCCGCCAGCGCCAGTGGGGCAGTCGCCGGCTCTATTCCTCCATCAATCTCAATCACGTAAGAATATCCCTCCCGTTCGCGTAAAAGTCGCAAGTCGCGAACCTTATTTAAAGCGTTAGGAATAATCTTCTGTCCCCCATACCCCGGCTCTACACTCATGATAAGGATAAGGTCAACCTCATTCAGTGCGGGTTGTAAAGCCTTGATGGATGTCTTCGGTTTGATGGAGAGTCCAGCAAAAAGCCCCGCATCATGAATTCGCTGAACCGAACTGCGAACATCGCGGCAAACCTCCGTGTGCACGGTGAGCAAATTGACTCCTGAATCAACAAAATCATCAAGCAATTCAAGAGGGTTTTCAATCATGAGGTGGGCGTCTAAGAAGATTTTGGGGAAATGTTTCCTGACACATCGGATGATGGGTGGTCCAAAGGTCAGGTTGGGAACAAAATGACCATCCATGACATCAAGATGGATAATTTTGCATCCCGCCCTGATTACTTTTTTTATATCCTTCTCAAGGGTGCAGAAATCCGTTGATAAGATGGAGGGAGCAATCTTGAATAAAGTCCCCTTAGGTAATAGAAGGGAATGTAAATCCGCTCTATGCATTTTAATTCCCCGCATCATACCCATATTTCACATTTTATTTTTTAAGGGCATTCTCTATTGAAATGACTTCAAATCTGGCGCGCTTACCGCCGGGGAGCATAAGCTCCAGGGTTTCTCCCACCTTCTTGCCGAGGATGGCCTGTCCTAAGGGAGATAGATAGGATAGGATGCCGGCATCCGGTCTTGCCTCCCACATCCCGAGCAGGGTGTACGTCTCAAAATTACCAGTCTCGGTATTTTTCAGCGTGAAGCGTGTTCCGATACTGATTTGGGCGGTCTGAACATTGTGTGGGTCGATGATGCGCGCACGTGCTAACAGGTCCTGCAGTTCCTCCATCTGTTTAAAAAGGAGCGCCTGATGCTCCTTTGCGGCGTCATATTCTGCATTTTCCGTGAGGTCTCCATGTCCCCTTGCAACTTCAATCTCCTTGGTGGCGCGTGGAATATCAATAGTTTTTATGCGGCGGAGCTCATCCTGTTTCTCCTTGAGACTCTCGGCTATGCAGTAATGCATCTTGGGCGCATTGTCCGCAGTTTCTTCCTCAAAGATATCCTTGCGAATCTTCCGAAAGACATTGTCAATGTTATCCTTGACGCTTGAGATAAAGGCGGGGCTTGTCAGAATGGAGTTGTGAAATCTCTTTGCCTCCGCTGGAGATAGTCTGGGGATGACGGATGCGATATTGGCAAACTTATCCTCTGTGAAGATGGCGCGAAGGAGTGATTGAAGACGGCGATTTTCCTTTGCATCGTATGAGCCGGTGACATATTTCTGCCGGACGCGTTCCAGTTGGTTCAGCGCATTGTCCATAAGTGTGAAGTCTGAGAGCATAAGGTCAACATCTTGCAATTTTCTTTTCAATATCTGACGCACCGTCCATGCGTATGTTTCCGGACTGCGGTCAAAGTGTTCAAGGAGTTTTTGTGCCGCATCGCTCGCCGCTTGAAACTCTTTTCTTTCAAGGAGCTTTTCAAAGGCATATTGTCCGAGTGGCGATGGTGCGTCAAAATATAGATTCTGCAGGAGGGCGACTGATTCCTCCGGGTGGAGTGTTAGAAATCGCTCAAGGGCACGGCAGGCGTAATCAAATATATCAAGACTACCAAGAAAGGAGACAATCTGTGGTGCTTTTTCAAGAATGCCGTCCACTGAGTCTTCCAGCGGGGCGGGAGGAGTGGGCATCAGGGCAGAGGTTTCCTCCATGAGATAGACCATGTTCAGACGCTCGGTGAGATTATCCGGGTCACAGGCGCTGTGCCATTGCCTGACCCGAGCCGCAAACGATGATGCCTTTTCCATCGGTAGTGGTTGTCCCTTCTGATGCTGGGCAAGTTCCTTGATAATCTTTCGCTTTTCCTCCAGTGTATGTGCCTTTTCAAAGCGCTCAAGCATCTCATCAAAATAACCCATTGCCGCCCCACGGAGACGGATGCCGGGTCTGTTGCCGGAACCAAGCTCAATCCAGGGGTCGTTTCTGAGACTGCTTTTCAATCTGCCCCACCAGGAAGAAAAGCCATCCTCTGGGATTACCTTCTCTGTCACGAGGGACTTGAGGTCAGTCAAGTTGATGCTATTATTATAACTGCGGAGGATAAGCTTGATGAGGTCGATGGGATTTTTTTCCGCCATCTCCCGCAACGTCTCTAACTTTGATTCCTGAAGCGCAAGGAAAGTGTTCTGTGGGATTTTTTTCAGATACTGGTGAGCGCCCTCAAATGTGAAGGTTTTGTGCCTTGCGTTGGGGAAGTCAACAGTGACTTTGAGTTGTGTGACATCCAGTTCCACAACACGCCCCACACCCCAGTTGACATGCTGAAAATACTCTCCTTCATCGAAGAAGAGAAACTCCTCGCAACGTTCAAGGCATTCACCGGTATGGAACTTGTCGCGGAGATGCGAGGCGCGAATATAGTACTCCAGACGCGGGCAATCCTTGTGAATTTCCCTGAATGCCTTGAGGACGACTGGATGAAGAGCGGGGGCATCAGGGACGTATTTCAAAGCAAATTTCGCCAGAGACAACACAAGGGCGAACCTCCCCTTTTCAGCAAAAAAGCCCAAGGGTAATTCCCAGAGGTCGGGCAATCTCTGTGAGCCTCCATTGCGGGCAATGACACCTGATATATATTCGTAAAAGGCAGGGTCATCTGTGGGATTTTCCATCATATCGAGCCACAATTCCTCAACCCGCCCCCAGACCTTCCTCTTGATATTATCAATCAGTTCCTGTTGCTCCACGGTAAATGAAAGCATTTATTCCCTCATGTGAGAAAAGTTGGGTTCTGTATAGCAGTCATGAAAAGGAATGCAACTAAAAAAGCTTTGACAAAAATTGCGCACTCCCCTGATTTTCCAATGGATTTATGATGAATTATCAAAGAATGGATTTCATCAATTTTAAAGATTAATATTGTTCATAGTGACTTCTCTATTTCCTCCATATCTGAGAAAGCGGCACATTCTGTCGGGAAGGAACCGCCAGGTGGAGAGACTTCTGTCGTCGCTTAATCTTTCCACCGTGTGTCAGAGCGCGAGATGTCCGAACCGCAATGAATGCTTTGGTTGCGGGACTGCCGCATTTCTTTTGCTGGGTGAGCAATGCACACGCAGTTGCCGATTCTGCGCCGTGAAAAAGGGTCTACCCTCGCCTCCCGACCCCTCTGAACCACACAGGGTTGCCGAGGCGGTCGCCCGCATGGACTTACGTCACGTTGTACTGACCAGCGTGACAAGGGATGACCTTGATGACGGCGGGGCGCATCATTTCATGAAGACCATTCTCGCCGTGCGGGAGCGACTCCCGGATGCCACCATTGAGGCGTTGGTGCCCGATTTCAACGGAAGCACCTCCTCCCTTGATACCGTCCTCTCCGCTGAACCTGACGTCTTGAACCACAATATTGAAACGGTTCAGCGATTATATCCCGTTCTCAGACCTGAGGCTGATTATTCCACGTCTCTCAAACTTATCCGATATGTGAAGGAACGAGCACCCGACGTTATTACCAAGTCAGGCATGATGCTGGGGATGGGAGAAAAAAGAAGCGAGGTCATTCAGGCGATTACTGATTTGTGGGACAGCAGGTGCGATGTCCTCACACTTGGACAATATCTTGCCCCGAGCCGGGCTCATTATCCAGTGGGTGAGTTCATAACGCCCGAAATTTTTCTTGAGTACAGGGACATAGCGCTTGAAATGGGTTTCCGCTCCGTTTCTGCGGCTCCATTTGTCCGCTCCTCTTATCATGCGGCGGACATTTTTCAGGAAAGGACTTGACCATGACGCTTCTCATTGTCGGCTCGGTTGCGCTGGACAATATAAGGACGCCTCATGGGGAGGTAAAACGCGCACTTGGTGGTTCTGCGACATATGCCGGCATTGCCGCCTCCTTTTTCACCTGCCCCAACATTGTGGGCGTTGTTGGGGACGACTTCCCGCAAAAATATATCGACCTTATGACAAATAAAAACTGTAACCTTGACGGGCTGAAAATCATAACTAAGGGCAAGACATTTCAATGGGAGGGCTACTATGAGGGAAACATGTCTCAGGCGCACACCGTAAGCACCTGCCTGAATGTCTTTGAATTCTTCCAGCCCGACTTACCGCTTAATTACCGGAAGAGCGATTTCGTTTTTCTTGCAAATATTGACCCGGAACTGCAACTGCACGTCCTTGAGCAAATGAAAAAACCGAAACTGGTCATGTGCGACACAATGAACTACTGGATTGAATCCAAAAGAGAAAGGCTTATGGAGGTTTTCCGGCGTTCAGATGCGGTGCTTGTTAATGAGGGTGAGGCGCGTCTTTTGACCGACTCCTGGAGTCTGATAGATGCGGCTGAAAAAATTCTCGATGCCGGTCCCTCTTATGTTATAGTGAAAAAGGGAGAACACGGGGCATTCATCATGAGCCGTGATGACTATTTTTCAGTGCCTGCCTATCCGTTAAAGAAGATTAAAGACCCGACCGGCGCTGGTGACACCTTTGCGGGCGGTTTTATAGGATATCTCGCCTCTCAGAAGCGTTTGACTCGGGCAAAATTTCGCAGGGCTATGGCGGTGGGAACCGTTCTCGCATCCTTTGTCTGCGAGGATTTCAGCGTGCAGTGCACTGTCTCGTTGACTAAAACTGCACTCAATAAACGACTGCTGGAGTTTTACAATCATGTCCGGATTTCCGCGGTGGAATTATAAAAATCAACTCTTGTCCCTGCTTATCTTTTTATACTGCCTGCCTGCTTTCTTCGCTTCAGCAGTGACCCTGCCCATTATCGTCGATGGTCAGACTGGCGACTGGGGTGATGCGTCTCCTGCGTGGACAGACCCCACAGGCGATAATGGAATCTCACCTGTTGATTTTCACAGGCTCTGGCTCGCCAATGACGAAAATTTCATATATCTGCGTTTTGAAACCGGCTCAGAAGTTGTTCTGGATGCGGATAACAGCATTGTCGTTTATATCGATTGGGATGGTCAGGCATCCACAGGTCTGAATATCAGTAATATCGGTGCGGATTTTAAATGGGAGTTCGGGCAACGTCAGGGAACTGCTTATTCACAATCCGGTTCAACCACTATCCATCATGCTGACCTTGGTTTTTATCAGGCGCCAACCGTCTCATCCAGCCAGTTTGAGATTGCATTTTCCCGCAATGCGAGCGTGCCTGTTGCACTGGGGAAAACCATATCCATTCTCTTTCAGAATGAGGGGGGCGCAAATCTTGATACTCTTCCTGACAGTGGTTCCATATCGTACGCGCCCTCAGATGACCACGCCCCGCCTTTCCATCATATATCCCTTGCAAAAACAAGTGCAACCGACCTCCGCATTATGACTTATAATACTCATAATGACACCCTGTTTTCCCAAACGGCGGCTTACACACGGATTCTCACGGCTCTTGAACCAGATATTATAAATTTTCAGGAGCTTTATAGTCACACGGATGCTCAGACAGCCACACTCATCACACAGATTCTCCCACCCGCTCCCGGCGAAGGATGGTACTGCGCTCAAGCCGCGGATTGCGTTACCATCAGTCGTTACGCCATCTCAAACACATGGAACCTTGACGGCAACCTTGTCAGTCTGATTACAGCACCGCAGTCCCTTCCCACTTCTAATATTTTGCTCGTCAACGCACATCCGCCATGCTGTACTGATGATTCCGGGCGACAGCTCGAGATTGACCATATCATGTCCTTCATCCGTGATGCCAAAGCCGGCAGCGGACCCTTGAATCTCCCCAAAAAAACGCCCATTATCATCACTGGCGATATGAATTTAGTTGGACTCTCCCAGCAACTCAAAACCCTTCTGACCGGCGACATCGTCAATGAATCCCAGTATGGCGCAGACCTCCAACCTGACTGGGATGGCTCATCGCTCTCTGATTGCATCTCCACGCATAACAGCTCACGCGCCGCCTATACATGGCGCTCCGATACAAGCGACTATCCGCCCGGACGCCTTGACTACATAGTTTATACGGACAGCGTCATTCAGACTTCTCACCACTTCATCCTCTGGACACCGGACATGATGACTGAGGAATTGGCGCAATACGGCCTGAATGCGGAGGATACTCCATCCGCCTCTGACCATCTGCCGCACGTGGCTGATTTCCACACCCTGATGAATCTCTGGATGTTGTGGTAAAAATTGCGGGCTGTTACGCTGGTGATTGACTGATTATTGTTGAACCCTCACTGAATCCCTGTTAACAATTTTCCTGATTTTTTCACAAAAGGGAGGCGCGTAAATCTCATGACTTGGTCAAGTCTCGCGCGGGATGATGTGCGGAAGTTTAAAACGCTTGGACTTCTCGGCGATATCTTCAAGCTCTCCATGAAGATGAAAAACGAGGGGATAGTATTTCTTCCATTGCATCTTGGCGACCCGCCGCGGTTTGATTTTCCACCTCTGCCATCCTTTAAGGAGGGCATCATTCAAGCGTTGGAAAATCCCCTTTCCTATTCATACGGCAATCCGCAGGGTTTTCCACCTTTGCTTGAAAAAATCGCCGAGATTGAAAAGACAGACCCGAAATATGTCTTCACCGGAAACGGCGTTTCTGACATGATGGATAAGCTTTTCAACGCAATGGCTGTGAGAGGCACAAATATTCTCCTGCCTGCGCCCGTTTTTGCCCCGTATCTCGACGTGAATACGAAAAATAATATTGAAAGTCGGCTCTACCTGTGCGACCCGCAGACATGGCAACCTGTGCTATCATCAATTGAATCCAAGATTGACGATGACACGTCTCTCATCCTTATAAACTCGCCGAACAATCCGACCGGCGCGGTTTATCACGATGAAATAATCAGAGCAATAATTGAACTTGTCCACGAAACAGGACTGAAACGCCGAGTGAAAAATATCCCGCCACTCTGTCTGCTCTTTGATGAAATCTACAGCGAGCATTATTTTGAGAAGAAGCCCGTCGATGTGCGACCGCTCCTCAAGGACAAAGAAATCACATGGGTCATATTCAATGGCGCTTCAAAATCATTCAACGTAACGGGCTTGCGGGTCGGTTATGCCGTTCTGGGCGGAGTTGAGCGCGATGCCCTGAGGGAGGCGCTCTATAATGAGTGCATGTTGCCCCTCTGCATGAATTCCATTTTTCAGGAAGGATACCTCGCCGCACTTTGCGACCCGGCAAAGGAGGAATATTTCCAGACAAACCGCGCAAAATTGAAGCGGCGGCGCGACCTTATGCTTGACGCCTTCTCAAGAATTCCGGGCATCAGCGTTGTCAAACCTGAAGGGGCATTTTACATGATTATCCGAATGGATACCGAGTTCAAAACCGACCTTGAACTGGGACTAGCATTGCTTGCCGAGGAGAAAATCTGCACAAGCCAGATGAGCGCATTTTTTGATGAAGAGACGCACCCCGGCGGCACCATGCTCCGCCTCGTCATCCTTCCACCTGAAGATATATTAAAGGACGCCATGTCCCGCTTCGCCCGCTTTATGAAATGGCATGGAGTTCCTATATAAAAATTCATTGATAACAAACCTGTTTATTATGTTTATAGATAATGAAAAAGGTAATAAGATTTTTATGATTTAATATTGTGAATCTTATTAATCATATCTAAATACTAATAGTTATTTTTCTCTTATCCTATAAGGAATAATTGGGTTTGGGCTCATAATGAAATATTGATGGAGGTCATTTTATATGGACTGGCACGATTATATTGAACAACACCCTGATGTCATGATGGGCAAGCCG
>Ga0172366_10000753_pt1 | contig 24161 bp, 20 predicted proteins | sample LakKivSesite69cm_FD_114533 | JGI IMG/M metagenome (GOLD analysis project Ga0172366, IMG submission 114533) | Sediment microbial communities from Lake Kivu, Rwanda - Sediment site 69cm | ecosystem: Environmental > Aquatic > Freshwater > Lake > Sediment | place: Rwanda: Western Province, Lake...
CCTGGCGAGTAGAAACACGCACCTCTCGATAAAGTCACGTTGCGCTCAGGAAAACGGGCCTTCCGACGGGCTCATGGGAGCACTGTCACAAACGGCTTCCCATCTCTCTGACAGATCGTGCGCATCACGTTGCGGCCCGACATGGCCGCCGTCGGGACGCCCCCTCCTGGCTCCACCCATTGCCCGGCCATATACAGATTCTCCAGGCCAGGCAGCGTCTTGCTCATCCCCTTCCCCCCCATTGCCAGCCCTATCGTTTTGGTCGTGACCATCCAGCCCTCCATCGAGCCACGCCAGTTGCCGGTGTAGCGCTCGTACGTCAGCGGCGTCGCCACGTCCACGGCCTCGATGTCGCCTGTAATGCCGGGGAACCGTTTCTCCAGTTGGCCGATCACGGTCAGCGCCACCTGCTGCTTCTCGGCCTCGTACCGCTCGCGCTCCGCAGCCAAACCCTTCCAGTACGCATAGTTGGATGGGAACATGACCTCTACTACCGACTTGCCGGCCGGGGCCAGCGTGGGATCGTAGCAGTAATGCTTCACGCTCATCCGCTTTTGCGCCTCACCCGCGATCGTGACCGGCTCTTCGAGCGGGTAACTGCACATGTGCGGCTCGTTCGATAGGTCCCGCGCCACGCCCAGCGAGACCTGGACCAGCGGCGGGAAGATGGGCCACGTGTCGTAATAACCACGGATCTCGTCGTTGACGTGCTTGCCCTCCAGCATGTCAAAGATCGTCGCGTGCCCGTCGGCGGCCGAGATGACGACGTCAGCGTGGTGCTCGCTCCCATCAGCCAGCCGCACGCCCACCGCGCGGTTGTCTTTCACCAGAATTTTCTCCACGCGCGACTTGTAATGGATCTCGCCGCCCAGGTCAAGGTAACGGCGCTCGATCGCCCGCGAGAACTCGAGCGACCCTCCGACGGGGAACCCGGCGTTGCGCTTGTGCATGTACGCCAGCATCATCAGCACCGCCAGCATCGGAAAGTCAGGCATGTCGACCATGAGGGCAAATGCCTGGCGCAGGAACGGGTCGCTGAAGCGGCGCACAAAGTCTTGAACTGAGGTCTTGCTATACTTGCGGAAGGTCCCCATCACGGGCAGCATCTTGATCGCCATGCGCAGCCCGCCGAATAGCCCCTTGGGCGCGTCCAACGGCGGCTCGAAGCGCGCGAAGCGGCGGACCGCACCGGCGAGCTCCTCGATCACTTTTGAATCGGCGGGGGCCAGCGCCTTCATGTGCTGCTCCAGCCGCTCCACGTCGGTGTACACGACGAAAGTCTTTCCACCGGCGCCTTCAATGCGCATGAATTCCTCGTGATTGACCATGTGGCGTCCCTGCGCCGCCCCCAGTTCCTCCCAGATACGGTGAAAGCTCTGGCCCGGCCCGGAACCGACCAGCCAGTGGATGCACCCGTCGAACGTGTACCCTTTGCGTTTCCAGGCGGTGCACAACCCGCCCGGCTTGTCGTGCAACTCGAAAATCTGGGTGCGGTAGCCGTTCATCTGCCCGTAGCACCCGGCGGACAGGCCCGCGATGCCTGCCCCGATGATGACGATGGACTTTTCAGCCATCTTCTGTCTCCTTCGCTGTGTCTGATATGCTCTGTCTGATATGCTCGGGCCGGTCTCCGACCGCGCCCGCTTCCCCGCCACCGCTCGGGCCGGTCTCTGACCGCGCCCGCCGCCTTACCCCCTTCCGAACTTGTCGATCATTCCCATCAGTTTATACTTGCGCCCGTGCCGGGCGCGAATCTCCCGCAGGTACGCCTGCCACTCGGCCTGGCGGTCCGCCAACTGGTACGCCTGGCGCGCCCTCTCCAGCCAACCTATGGCGTAATGATAGCGCTCGGCCTTGCCCGAATCCATGATGCGCTCGGCCTGTTTGCGCGCCGCCTGGATGACCCACTCGAGCCGCTGCCGGCGCTCGAGCGCGGCGTCCATCACCTGCTCAATCGAAACGTAGCCCCCACTTTCCTCGACGACGGCAATCGCGTCATCGAGCAGTCCCTCGTGGAGGAACACGTCTACGTGGGCCTGCGCGAAAACGGGCGAAGTCTTGCGCAGGTGCTCCAGCAGTTCTGCCTGCAGTTCCGGCCAGCGCTGCCCCGCCAACTCCTGCACCTTCAGGTAGGCGCCCAGACCGGGGCTGTCCCGAAATGCGATCCCGGCCGCCCGCAAGGCGCGCTCCGCATCTCCCATGCCGGCCGCCAGGTCGCACAGCCAGGTCGCCAGCGTCGCCTTGTGGCCCTCGAGCGTCAAGCCATGCTCGGCGATGCGCACGGCCGCGGCCAACTCCTCGCGCTCGCGCAGCGCCTGGGCTACCTTGAGCGCCTCGTCTGCCGTCGCCAGGTACCTTACCCCCTCGTCCACCGCTTCCTGCGCGCGCCCCATTTTCGCCAGCATGGTCACGTATCGCCCGACCTGTCCCTCGGCTTCGGCCAGGTAGAGGTACTCCTGGTACCGCCCCTGCCGCTCCAGCACGTTGAGCCGGGCGACGGCCAGATCGTCGGCGTACCAGGGCGCTTCTTCCTCCCAGGCCCCCTGCGCGGTAACTTCGCCCTGCAGGACCCGCTGCAACGGCGGATAGTCCCACCCCAATTCCGCCGCCCCCTGGGCTGCATCGAACACGTCGTCTATGCCATAGGCGCCGATCTCGCCCTGCCACCTGGCCAGTTTCTGCGCCCAGGCGCGGCGCTCGGCGGGCGTCAGGTCGGCGGTCAGGAGCGCCTCGGCCCACACCGCCCCCAAATCCTCGAACAAGTCGCCCGCGTAACCGTCCGAATCGTCCACGTTGGTCCAACCCTCCACGTACTCGTCGGTGATCGCCTCCAGGATCAGCAGGGCATTTCGCCCGTCGCCGCCCTCGACGAAGCCGCGCGCCTGTTCCAACAGTTGGCGCACATCGCCTACCACGCTGCCCACCTGCCAGTAGGCTTCGGAGGCGCGCATGCGGTCCAGCGAGTGCAGGATACCACTCACCTGGCGGCGGAACGGTTGAGGGTCCACCGGCGTGCGGCGCGCCGGCGGCGCGGCGGCGGGCGCTTCTGTGGGGGCAGCCGGTGTCACCTGAAGCCGGGCCAGCGCGTCTTCGACGCCGTCCACCAGCTCCGGGACGCGCTCCGCCAGGTCCAATAGCAGCGCCTGCAACTGGTCGCGCTCCAGCCCGGCCAGCATCTCCTCGAGCGGTGGGCGCGCCTCGACCGCCTCCGGCTCATCGAGGCAGGTCAGCAACGCGGCGACGACGTGCTTGCACCAGCCGCCCCCCTCGTAGGGACAGGTGCAAATTGCGCTGGTAAGGCCACCGGCGTCGAACGTGACGCGCACCTGGTAAGGCTCGTACTGGCTGCCTTCGACTTCGGCCTGGAGCACATTGCCGCGCTCGACCAGCGAAACGACCGCCCCGCGCTGGCAATAGTCCTGGCCGCGCCGGAACGATTCAGCCGTGGTTCGCTGGCGGATGGTGGATTCGGTCAGGGATGGAATGGACATGGGTTATCCTCCTCGCTGGAACATCTCGATTCGTGTGACGAATCGTGTGGTTAGACCGCTAATCGTGTGATCACAGAGCCTCGTACCGGATTGCCCTTCCCGATCCCACACGCCTGGCCTGCCCCCTCTCGTGTCATTGTGGTTTCCGGTTCATCTCCGGTGTTGTTCATATAACACCTTGCCTCGAGTCGTGATTTCCTGCAGGAAAAGGTCACCCAGTGCAAGGCGCTCTTCCATTTGCTCAGGCGTGCGTACGATGATATCCAATGGAAACGGACGGGGGGAAAGGGCGCGCGAGATCTCGAGCCGCTGCTGGCGGGAGCGCAGCGGCGTGTCCATAATCACGAGCAGGTCCACATCGCTCTCGGGCCTGGGCCGGCCGTAGGCGTAGGAGCCAAAGAGGATGATCCTCTCCGGCTGGAACTTGTCAGCGATCCGTCTCGCCACGGCGCGGATGGCCCGCATGGGAATGCGCCGCTGCTCGTTGAAATTGGACAATCCAGTCGCTTCCATTGGTTACCTCAGAATCGTTCCCAATCGTTCCCAATCATTCCCGATTCGTTTCCAATTCGTTCCCAATACGTTCCCGATCGTTCCCAACCTCCAGGATTCAAGACGTAATGGGTGTCAGGCTGACGATCACCCGCACGCCGGGCAGGTTCACCTCAACCTCGCGGATATTGGCCGGCACAGCCACGCCTGGGGGTGCCGATAACACCAGCCGGTCGCCCACGAGCGTGCTCTCCAGGCCCAGAACACGTTCGGGCTGCTCGGCCTTGTCCAACATAGCAAATACCAGTTCAGCCGGGATCTGATCGTCTGGGCCGGCCCGCCGCTCGATAAACGCCTCGACCATCTGTTCAAATTCTACATCGTCCATCTCGCCGATCAATTTTCCAGACATCGGTCTGCCTCCTCATACTTGTCGTGCAATCACTCGTCCCTTCCACACGTCATAGAGTACGACGATAAACTCTCGTCCACGCAACACAATTTGGGCCACGCCAGGCAATACCTGCCAGATGGCTTCATAGGCCACTGGCATCGGTTCACCATTCAGAACACGCCAAAACTGTGGTCTCAACCAGACGACACGATACCAACGCCGGGCTTTTACATGGTACATGCGAGTGATGTAGAAATCAAGGTCCAACATTTCAGTACGGCGAGTCCATGCAAAGTATGTACTGGTCTTCACATCCCCTCGAAAGCCCATGACCTCCAGATCATGGCCTGAAAGGCGTGTCTGTCGGTTGCGCAAATCATGAGCAACGTATACCACCCTGCTGTCAACCAAATCACGATAGACAGCGACCTCGAAAGCGTAACCTCTAACGAACATCTGCCACCAGTACAGGCAGAATGCGACAAGTAGTTGAGAATCAGGCGCATCGGCTTTCCATAGGCCTGTTGTGCGCAGATCGGTCAAGATACGCCGAGATATGATCGCCCGTAGAAGTTCACTTTCACTCTCAGGGTCAGCAAGGCGAAGAAGCTGTTCAATGAGACTGTCAGAATACGCCGCGTCTACTAGCCGGTCGTAAATGGCTGCAAAAGCCTCAGGCGATCCATCTCGGACAACTGTGGCCTGACGAAGCATGTCCATCGCTTGAATGAGCAAAGGCCAATCGTCGCCACTCAGTGATTCCTGGCCACTCAGGTAGCGATGGATTACCTGCCGGTGAGATCGGGTGAATTCTGGCGGCAAGTGAATGCTGGATTCGACAATGCCTGGAGAGGCAGGCTCAATTTCAGGCATAGGAACAACTCCCTTCCTTATCTTGGGCAATCAAGGGGAGTTCGATCTGAATCACCGGCTCTGTCCCGCGTTCGAGGTCCCGGGCCCCAGTAGGTGGCTGTTCTTCCATCAATTGCCTGATGAGCCGAAACAAGTGGCTGTCATCTTTCACAAGAATGCGTTCATCCTGTTGCTTGCTCATGGTCGATTACCAGGATCAGATTGAGCCTGTGCATCACACTCGTTACAAAGCGATCGGCAGCCTTCTGGTCGAGCGTACGGTGATAGTAGGCCTCGTACAGGGCCTCGTGGGTCTGCCGGACGTACTGCTCGTAATTGGCCACGGTGCGGCTGGTCTCCACCGGTTGGGCCGGCAGTCTGGCCACCTCCCGGCCGGCCGCCTGGGCATAGATCAGGTACTTGGCCTCGGCCTTGGAACGGGCCTGGTGGTGGAAGCCGCCCTCGGCCACCACTTCCTCGCGCCCGAACATGTGCCCGGCGTAGCGCAGGGGGGCCTGGGGCAAAGCGGCCTCGGTGAACTGGCCCCGGCGAGCCGCCGGCGACCAAAAGTCGTCCGGGAAGCGGCGCGGGCCGTCCGGCAGCAGGTCGGCCAGCACCTCGTCGGCCACCCGGCTGGCAGCCCGGCGCGCCTTGCCCTTGTGCGCCCTGTTGCGCATGCGGCCCAGTTCGGCGCGCTCCCGCACCAGCGTGGTGAGGCCATCGTAGAGGCGCGAGAGCCAGATGGCAGGGTCCAACCCGAGCGCCTGCAGCACGGCCCGGTCGAGCGCCTGGCGGTCCGCTCGCTGGACTTCCTCGAAGACGGAGCCGATGGGGCGCTGGAGCAAAGGTTGGCAGGCCGTCATGATGGCCTGCCGGGCCGCCGCGTCGAACTGCCGCACGTCCGGCACCAGCAGGTAGTCGCGGGCGTCTTCGACGGTCAATTCCAATGCTCCATCCCCCATCGTTACCCGACCTGCAAGCTCAGTGAAAAAGGCAATCAAACTGGCATTCATCACCGCAGCGACCAGTTCATGCGGAATGCCCTCGACAGGTGAGAGAAAGTACAGCCGCTTGTCTGCAATGAGTTGCCTGCCGCTGTACTTGTGTATATGCCGATCACCGTACGCGCTGGCGAAAAACAACCGTGCCGGTCTGCTACGATATTCCGGTAGGGCATACCATCCCGGCTTGCGATTGCGCACCTCGGCCCCGTGGGGCCAGGTCAGCCCAGCCTGTGCTCCTGAAATGAACACCTGCTGCTCTCCCCACTCAATATAGTGCAGCGCTCCTTTCTTCCCCTGTGCCCGCAACTCCTCCTTGGTCAGGCGGCAGACGAAGACCTTGAGTCTGAGGCCGCTTTCATCAATCGGAATGTAGGCCGACTCGCCCGGCGACTTGAGCAACGGGAACAAGAATTCCGGCTCAATGCTCCACTCCTTGATCTTTGCATCATCAAAGTGGAAAAACTCATTGATGCCAGTCTTGCTTCCAAAGGTCGGCGGGGCCACATCCCGCAGCAGGGCCAGATGTCCGCCTGCTTGGCCAAGCAGGTCGAAATAGACGGCGGGAGCACGGAGATACGGCCCCCACTTGACCGTCTGGCCAGTCGCCTCCACCTGCGCCCGCAACGCGCCCTGGCGCACCGCGCGGATGCGCAGGTCCTCGTCTTCGTGGGTCACGGGCTGAGCCGGGTCGTCGCTCGCCTGGAACAGCCCCTCGATGCGCTGCACCAGCCCGTTCAGCCGTTGCCAACGCGCCAGCGTTTCCAGGCGCATGTCCTCCGGCGCCAGTTCCGCCAGTTTGCGCTTCACCTTGACGAATTTGACGGCATGGACGTCGCGCCCGGCCGGGTCGTCGCACCGTTCCACGATGGTGACCACCGTGTTCACAGCCGCGTCCTCGAACCAGGGCTCGCAGCGGCTCTCCAGCACGGCTATGATCTTGAAATGGCCCAGGAAGAAGCGTTGCAGCGCATAGCCATAGTTCACGTCCAGCCAGGCGTTGGAGGTGACGATGCCCATGCGCCCGCCCGGCCGCAGGAAGCGCGCGGCGTGGAAAAAGAGGTACACGTACAGGTCGGCGTAAGTGGAGATAGCGGGCCTGGCGTGGGGGATGAAGGCCGTCAGATTGTTGCCCACCTTGCGCTGCCGCTCGTAATCGGCCCGCAACTGGCGGTCGGCGATGATGAACATCTCCGGCGCATCCAGGAACCAATCTTCGGCCACGACGCGGCGGATGGTCTCCAGGTAGCCGGCCTCCTGCTTTTCGATCTGTGCGTTGTTGATGTAAGGAAAGTTGCCGACGATGGCGTCGAAGGCAGGCGCCGGTTCATCTACAAAGTCCGGCCGCTCATCGTCCGCTTTCAGCGGCGGGAAGCGGCAGGCCTGGCCGGGCTTGAGCCGGAAAAAGTCCTGGCACAGGATGCGCGGAAAGTTGCCGTGCTCGTCCACTCGCTGGCGGAACAGGTTGATCGTGGCCAGTTCAGCCGGAAAAGGGGCCACGTCCACGCCCCACAATTGTGAGAGGAGTTTGGTATGCTCCTGTACTCCCATCCAGCGCAGGCGGTCGTAGGCGCGGATGAGAAATGTGCCTGTCCCGGCCGTGGGGTCAAGCGTGCGGTCGTCAGGATAGCGCACGCAAAAAGCACAGATCAGGTCAACCAGCGGTTCGGGCGTGAAGAACTGGCCCAGCCCGTGACGCTCCTGGCGCGGGATCAGTTGCTCGAACACCTGGCCCACCACGTCCTGGGGCAGGCTGGCAAAGTCGCGCGTGTTCAGATCCTCGACCAGCGCGGCCAGTTCGCTGGCGGCGGCCTGGGGATAGGGCAGGCGGTCGATCAGCACCTCGGCAAAGACGGCGTGATAGTCCACCTTCAGCGCCTCGGCGAAGGCCGCCCGCAGGCGGGGCATGACGTAGGAACTGTCCATGCCGCTCAGGCTCAACTCCGGCAGGCTGCGCACAGAGCGGCGCAGGCTCTGGTAGAAAATCACCTTGCCCAGCAAGCGATAGATGGCCTGGCGTGTGACGGCTTCCAGGAAATCGTCGCTGCGCAAATCCGCCGGGATACCCTGGCCGATGGCCCAGCGCTCCAGTTCGTGGGCAAACTGGACTTTGTGCCGCAACTCGAAGCGCAAGGCCTCCTTGAGATGTGGCTTGAGGATTCCCACCGCGCGGGTCAGCCGCTGGACGAAGAAGGTGGCGTCGGGGACGACCAGGTCCAGCCGGCCGTCGCGATGCAGAGTGGCCAGGTCACGGAGAATCTCCTCGGCTCGCTGCTGCACGGCAATGCGCAACAAGGGCGACAAGGGACTGCCCGTCGCTGCAGTAATGTCAAACACGGTAGGATAGCGCCGCATGGGTTCGATGGACGCAGCCGGGACGCCCTTCCTGGGCGTCTCTCGCAGGGCCGCGTCGCGCAGGTTCCAGGCCGCCAGGTAGGGGGCGCGTTGGGCGCGCGCCTTGAGGGCCAGGAATTCCAGCAGCGGTGCAGCATCGACGGCAATGGCCGGCGACACCAGGCCGATCACAGCCACAGGGTTCCCGCTGGCAGCGACGACCAATCCCTGGACAGGGGCCGTCAGGCCGGGTGCACCGGGCACGGCGAATGTGTCGGCGACGGTGAGAGGGCCGCTGGGAAGGGTGGTCTGTAGGATTTGAAAGGCTTCAGCAAGGAGATCGGAGGACAACATACGAGAATTCTCACTGCAACTTGCGAAGAAACCGACTGGCGCTACAATTACCCTGAGCCGCACGCTCGAAGTCAAAGTGAGGAGAAATCGCTCTGATCATCTCCATCTTGGTCAGGAACTTGCGTTTGCTGTGGTGAAAGAGCTCCTTCAGCCGTTCTGCAGGCCGCTCGAGCTCGTCAGTCGGGATGCCAGTAAATCGTTGCCCGGTCGCTTTAAGAATAGCCGGCGTATCGGCCAGGAACCACGCTTCCAGTTCCCGGGACATCACACAGATGATCGCATCTGGTTCCCCACGAACATCTTGCAGCAAAGCGGCAACAGCCGGCGGGCACGGATCATCGTCCTGGTCGAGGAGGAAAAACGTATAGTGGCATTGTTTCAGGCGCATCACTTCCAGGTGAGACCGCGCTTCCTGAATCAGGCGGGGGCGGCCACCCGCTTGCGCGACTTTCACCTCCAGCCCCTGAGCCAGGAACCAGGGACGGTGTTCCTCGAACAACCGCCGTTCTGTATCACCTTCAACCACAATGCCGATACGTAGCCGTTGCCCGGTCATGGGATGCCTCGTTCCAGGTATCCTTGTAACCAGAGTTGCTCAAGGGTAAATCGTTTGAGAAATTCGTCTATCTGCTCGATAGTGCTGGCCTGTACCGCCTGGGTGCAGCCATCCACTTTGTCCAACAGATAGACTTCCCCTGGTTGGCAATGGCGCACAAAGTCGGGACTGTGGGTAGTGACGATGATCTGGGTTTGGGAAGAAGCCTCGCGCATGAGCTCGGCCAATTGTCCCATCACAGCCGGGTGCAGGCTACGCTCTGGTTCCTCGATAAAGATAGTGCTTGGCGGCAACTGCGACCAGAAAAGGGCAGCTAGAATCGTCAACAGGCGAACGGTGCCGTCGGAGACCACCAGAGAGGGAAGCGTGCCACGCAGTCCTCTCTCCCGCACTTTAAAAGCGATTCGCCCGTCGGCCAGTTGTTCCGTCTCCCAGTCCTCGAACCCCGGCACCATGACCTGCACGATGTCCAAAAACTTCTGGCGAAGGCCATTGCCATCTCCTTGCTGCCCTCGGCGCAGTTGGTGAAGCACCATGGCCAGGGTGTCGCCAGTCTCGGACACCGAAACGACGCCCTGGGCCAGGCTGGGAGTGCGAGCCAGGCGTGGGTCAGGGTCATAGAAACGCCAAAGCGCGATTTCATTGCTGATGACCAGGCCAGCCAAAGACGAAAAGGTCGCAGCGGTGAACAGGCGGCTACGGTTGGCCTCTACGACATCCATCTCCTGTTCACGCCTCCCGTTTTCTTCGACAGTTTCTACCACGTGAATCTTGTCTGTGGTACGCTCAAAGGCAGAGATCTCTTGTTGTTCCCCTGCCTGGTCTTTCTCCATCGGACAGGCAGAAAGCCGGGCTGATTCCGCAGTAACGGTGTAGTCGTCATCCTGGTGTGAGAAGGTGAAACTGTATCTAAAGCACGGATGTGAGAACGTCAGTTCTTTCTTGCCAACTTTCAATCTCAATGTGTCATCGAAAGACGCGCCCGAGAATGTGAACGATACGGAAGTACTCCGCCGCCGCCGGCAACGGAGGTTAGCCCATCCATAGCGCCTGGTCACGGCTGGTCCAATGCCTTCGCTCAAGCAATCCTGGACGAAACGAAAGGCGTCCACCAGGTTAGACTTGCCAGCAGCGTTCGGCCCGACAAAAACACTAAACGGCGCGAGTGGGAGCAATGTGCCATCACCAAACGATTTGAAATTGCTCATGCCTATGTTCTGAATCATGCATCTCTCCTTGTCATACTGGCCTATCCAGAAGCCTGACGTGGGCCATGTTGCCCATGCGGTCCACGCTGAAACGAACGGCGGTGGGCGATTCCTTCTGCCAGTCGCGCAGAAACTGGCGGGCAGCAGCAATCTCGAAATAGGCGCCCTGTTCGGTCAGGGCATAAATGCCGGCCAGCAGCGCCACGTCTTCGATGGGTGCATAGCCTAACGGACTCCTGATGTCGTCCCAGGCTCGTGCCAATGTGGCTTGGATCTCAGCGCCGGTGGCTGGACGGACGTCAGGTGGACCAAAAGCGGCCGCCCAGGTCTGGAAGAAAGCAATGTCAAGGAAAGTTCCGACGTCGGCCGCCGGCTCCAGGGCCCCGAAGAAGGCCTGCCCTGCCGGGGCCAGGCGGTACTCGTAACGGTAGGGATCATCTTTAAGCAGAAAGCCGAGGTCGGCGAAAGGCTCGAGCCGCACGCGGCTGGCATGCTCACGCGCGCCGCCGCCGGTGTACGGCCGGCCATACCACCTCTCCACACTGTTGGCTACCTTGAGCAGGCGGTCCAGCTTGTCGCGCTCTTCTACCGGCAGACTGCGATTCCAGAGCGGTTGAGCGATGGCCCGCAAGATCGCCGGCAGCAAATCACCGGCGTCGCGATCGGAAAAGCTCTCTTTCTCACCCAGTCGAGCATAGAGCCGTTTCAACACGTCGCCGTCGTTCTCCAGGAAGCAGTACAGGAACAACATGCGCTGTGCACTGGAAAGGAACAACGGGTTGGCTTCTGGATGGTATTCTCGAAAGGCTTCCTGTTCCGTTTTCGGCGTGAGACGGAGCAGGGCCACGCCGCGGTCATACGGTGACCAGGTGCCCGGGCGGATCAGGCCGAGGCTGATGCCCAGGTAGGGATACCGGCGCCAATCAGCAGAGACCAACTTGCCGGTGCGTGAGGGGAGAGGGCGCGCATCTGCCAGGTAGAGATCTTGCAACTCCATGTGAACCCGGGTGGCAGTCTCTTTCGACTGCCAGGTGGCAACCTGTGACCGCAACGACCTGTATACGCCATCGGTAAGACGCCGCTGCACGTAATCAGCCAGTGTGGGGGTCAGGTCAACTGGTATCCTGCGCGTGACAGTACTGGACAGGTCGTGGCCCAACACCTCCAGGCTCGACGTCTCCAGTGCTACACAGCGCACCAACAGGTACTTGAGGTAGCCCACCCGTTGCTGCGACCGGTGTACGTTGTCCAGGACCCGCAAATAGGCCATTGGCTAGAAGCCCCCATGCACGCTCACGCGCGGCCGCACGTCCAGGATGAAGGTACGCTCCGCCTCGGTGTTCGACACTAAAGCCTGCCCCACGTCCAGGGAACGCATCAACTCGTCAAACGAGAGTTTGTTGTTGGCATAGACCACTTCCTCAGGCAGGTTCGACTTCAGGTTACGGCGCACGTAGTCAATGTCGGTCTGCACCGTCAGGCGGTGGGCGATGAGCGTGTCCACCTGCGAGAGAATACGCTGGTCGAGCGCCGTCGGTTGCTGGGTGGCCACCATAAACGAGAGGCCGTAATTGCGTCCCTCGCGCACAAATTTGATTAGCATGTCGGTGGCCGTGGTGCGCCGTTCAGACGGCAAGGCATTCTGCGCCTCGTCAATCACCACCCAGGATGGGGGGATGCTCGCCGCCAGCCTGGCCTGGATGTCTTGCCGTTCCTCCTCGGTCAGGTCAGGTCGAATCCGCACGTGTTTCTCGTCCTCCGAGGCCTCGATGCGGGCGGCGATAATGCGGCGGATCAGCGCTGTGATCACCACCAGCCGCAGTTCGTCAGACATGCGGTTCATCACCACTACGCTGAGCCAACCGGGCTGCAGGAACTCGCCTAGCGCCGTCCCCTGTTCTTGAAAAAGAGGGTTGCGCTTGAAGGTGGTCAGTTGCTGCAAGACAGCGCGGCGCGTCTCGGCCTGATAACTGGCCTGCAGCTCCACGTCCAGTTTGATGCAGGTCAGCAGATCGTCCAGGCTGTAGGCCTCCACGGCCGGATGGCGACGTGTACCGTCTTGCCAGCCCTCTATAGTGACCTTCACGTAAGCGTCGTTGAGCAACTGGCCCATGCGGTCCTGGTAGATGTCCAGGCCCAGCAGGTAGCCCCAATCGGCAGCGTTAAAGTCGGACGAGCGGATAGCAAACTCACGCTGGCCGGCCGGGGTGCTGTCTGTGCGCGTGCCCTGTGGGATCCACACCTGAACGTCCAGCGCCTCGGTTTTGACGTCCCAGCCACGGCGCACGGCGAACTGTTGGCGCACGATCTCCTGAGACGCATCTTCCGTCACCGGGATATCTGCCCACTGGAAAATGCCCAACGTGTCGAACAGGAGCACCCCCCACCGCCGTGGATTCTGACCGATGCTGGTTTCTCGCTCACGGGTGCACAGCCCCTCCAGAAAACTGCCCAGCGTATAAGATTTTCCAGAGCCGCGCTTGCCAAAGACGGCCATCACGTGAGCGTGGGCCAGGTCGTACCTGACCGGGGTGAGGGGACCTGCCTCTGCCAGCCGGCCCAGGTAGACCCAGGCCTCCGATGCGCCGTCCGCTGTCCCGATGACCTGATGGCTGGAGGACAGGCGCGGCTTGACCGTAAACTTTTTCACCAGACCCTCTCACAGGCTACGCAAAGACCAATGGCGCTACGTCGTTGACGATTTCGTCGTCCACCAGCGGCTTTCCCTCGTCCCAGGCCTGGATGGCGCACTCGTTGATGGCGTTGATGATGTTGCGAGGCAGCGCCTTGTAGGGATCTTGCGAAGTATAGTCGGCCAGCAATTCGAAGGCGCTGGGAGCAAAAGGATACGTCTTGACCGTCACCTCCAGCGCCTCAGCCTGGATCCTGGCGTTGGCCCTGTCCGTGTCCACCAGGTGCGCCAGCAGTTCCTCCATGAACCGTTTCACGTCGGAGACGGCCGGCAGGTGTCCCACCTCGATGTAGTTGTGCATCCCCAGGCGGCTGCCAATGTCCTCACGGGTCAGGATACGTGGCCCTTCGCTCAACGTGTTGGCCTTGAAGCCGACGACAAAGCCCACCGTGGAGTTGGCCGGGTCCGAGAGCCGGCGGAAATACTGGTGGATAGACTCCGAAGCATCACCAGTACGGACGTTTTGTAGCTCCTCCATCTCATCGAGCAGAAAGATCAGCTTTTCGCCATTACGCTCCGCTAACTGGCCAATGGCCATCAGCGCCACGACCATGTCGCCGGCCCCCACCTGTCCCAAGTTGCGCGTCACGCCCAGGTTTTCGAGTTCCTTGGTGGAGAGCGTCTGGCCAGTCAACCACCGCCAGGCAGTCAGGTTGATATCGCCGAAAGTACGCAGATGCTCCAGGCCAGTGGCTACATTCGGATCGGACGTCAGTTCGTTCAGCGTGGCTTTCAGGTCAGATACCTGCTTGAACAGTTCGCGTACCCAACCGCTCACCGTCTCCTTGCCCAGGGTCTCCAAGAGCTGCATGTGTAACGAGGAGGCATCCGACTTGCTCTGTACCTCGACGTCCAGGTGCACCATGTGGGGCTGCAATTGCAAAGATGAGGGACAGTTGTTGTGCAGTGTCCAGTCCAGATAAAACAGCGTCTGAGTCTTACCTGAGCCGTAGGGTCCCCAGATCATCATCTTGGGCGTGCCCGGAGCCACAAACGCCCGACGCATCTGTTTCAGGGCCTTGTCCTTGATGTCGTCACGGCCGAAGTAGAAACGGGCATCTTCAGGATTGATCTTGGGGTCAATCGTGAAATTGGCGCGATTGCGTAAGCAGAACCACTCTCTGAACTCCATCATATCCTCCTTGCGAGTTTCCTATGCTTGGCCACCGTGGTGCCGGTCAATGTGCGGAGCTCAAGCCCCCACTTGTATAGACGATCGATCAGGTCGCGGCCCGGTCCCTTGCCAAAGACCATCATTCCCAGCTCGATGTTGCCCTGGACGCCAGGATAGGTCAGGTTGCCCGAACCGAACAAAGCAAAGGCTTCGCTCGCCTCACGCGCCCGGCAGACATACAGCTTGGCATGCAGCGCCGGGTTGTAGCGCACTTCGACGTTGTCGTACTGCAGCAGCACAGCCACCCCTTCGCGGTGATAATCATCTACCGGCTCGCGCGTGAGCACATAGACAGGGGTGTTGGTGCGACTGAGACGCTCACACAACTGGCGCAACTCGAAGCGCGTCCCGGCCAGACTGCCGATAAAGGGTGAGACGATGACCAATGTCTCCAGGTCTGGCTTGCCGATGAACAGCTTGCGCAAAAACACTTCGACCGGACGGTCAGTCACAATCTGTGCAAACTGGTGGACAGGGACGTTCACGATCTTACTCTCTCCGCAGAGAATCCTCTTGCACATGGGGAGGTCATATGCCTGTTTGCGCTTTATCTGGCAGCGCTAACGATTGTATCACTACCCAGACTTCAAGTCAATTTCTTGACCTTCCCAGCATTCCTCCAACCTACAATCAGCCCTCCACAGCCGTTTCTCAGCCCGTGCCACTCTGCCTCAATAAGCACACTGAACCCGTGGTCTCAGTGCCATTCAGCTCTCAGTGATTGTCCCGCTGTCCATCCACCACATCGCCTTCTGAACTGGAGGCATTTACCTTCATAGCTGATCTCCTGGAGCTTTAGTAACTTCTCCTGAAGCCTTTGTATCAACTTGTACTCTCCGGCCCAGCGCACGTACTCATCGTCGCCGCCTTCCAGGTCTTCGGCTGCCATCTGACATAACACACTCCCTGATTTGCCTGTAGACCCGTTTTGTGCTACAATAGAACTGAAGCGGAACGTAAGGCCAGGTCAGGTAGGAAGATGGTTCATCCATCCTCCCCGGTTCCACCGGAGCGCGCCGGCCTGGGGGTTCCGTTTTCTGTTTGTCTCCAGCGTGCCTTGATATGCCGCCAGTCCTCCACCAACATTGCGCCCACGCGGTTCTCGATTAACCGGAATGTGGCATCCCCTGTTTTGTGCTGGCTATATACGCTGCCAGCCACAAAATCCGCCAGTTGTACCAAGGGGTCGCGCTGGCTATCCACGTGGTCAATTGAGAGCACACCCCTCGCAGGCCATTGCCGATGAACGAAAGTATTCACCGTAGCCATCTGGATGGGCGACGTAAAATGGCGATCCACCGACAATGCCGCATTGGGGTATATCTCCCAGCACAATCTGAGCAACTCACAGACCAGTATCGCATAATGTTCAGGCGTGTCCGCGATGTGTCTTCCTGCCCTGTGCACGGTCAATGTGAAAATCTCCACATCGGCCTGCGCCAATCGTGTCAGCACTTGCGAACGGATACGTTGGCTGGCACTGCGCCATTTCATTTCGGACGCAGCCTTGCGTAGGCGTTTCAGCCGCTTGCCCGAATGGAGTACCGCCCGCTTGATCAGATTTCGTACTTGTTCAGGATGAGATGTTAAGACCGCTGCCATTGTAAACAGTGGCGTGTTGGCTGTCAGTGATCCACACTCATCCAGTCCAATATAAACGATCTGTTCCTGGCGGGACATTTCACCCGCCTGCATGGCCCTGAAGTATCGCCCCGCAGGCCGCCGCCTCCAGCCACCCGCTTAGCCACAGCCGCGCGCCGGGCGGTACCAGCCGGGCCAGCGCGAAAATAAAGTCGCGGTGGTGCCGGAAGCGCGCCAGTTCATCCTCGTCATCTGGGTCAATCGTGGTCTCCATGGCCCGGCACGTGAGCGCCGCGTTCCGCTCCGGCTCGCTCAGCCAGTCCAGCGCCACGTTCTGGTACGGCCACGCCTCGATCTGCTCCAACAACGCCTGCACGTCCACTCCCTGCCGGTACAGCCCCGCCACGAGCGACACCGCCTCGTCCCGCGTCACCTTCCGGTAAGGCTCACCCAGCGGCATGGGAGGCAGCGGCACGTCGCACCGCTCCGCCAACTTTTGCGCGGCCCGGTGCAGCTCGGGGTCGAGCCACGGCCGGCGCAATACCGACAAAAACGTCTCCGGGTCGAGTTCGGGCCCTACGACCGGCGGCGGAGCGTAATCCGGCGCCGGGGGCTGCCCCTGCTCCCGCTCCTCTTGCCTCGCCTTCACGTCGGCCAACTCCTTGTTCCAGCGCTCCTCGCTCCCTTGCGGGTCGTAGTGGTCGAGCAGGCAAGAATCGGGGCAATACGTCCAATGGTGGCCGTGCGCCTCGTCGCTCTCGGCATTCTCGATCTCCTGGCGCATGGCCTGGCAGATCGGGCAGTCGTCGTCGAAAATCTGCGCGGCGTACTCCCTGGGGATCGGGTTCGGCTCGCCCAACTGCTCGCGCCAGATCACCTCGCGCGGCGCAGAGCCGTACAGCTCCTCCTGGGGTGCGAAAAACCAGGCCCGGATGAACTCGTCCAGGCGGGCGCGGGCAGCGTCCACGTCGCCGCCAGGGCTGAGCGCGGCCAGTTGTTCGGCAGCATAGCCGCGCAGCGCTAACACCAGGTCGCCGTAGAGGGCTGCTTCTTGTACAGACATCGTGGTTCCTCCTCGTTGTGATATTGGCCTGTCCCCCAGTATACGCCAAAAACGGCCTGAGGCAAAACCGCCTTACTCCGGTTAGAGAGGAGGAGCACACAGCACAAATCGCCTAATCGCTCAATAAATGCTCAAAGCGATTGAGCATTTTAGGCCGTGGCGAGGACGTAACACTTCCCGCGCCCTGCTCCCCTTGCTACAAGTAGACCTTTCGCCACTAGACCGTTCAGGTCGAGTAGAGCTGTCCCACGGGCTATCCCAAATAGGGTCTGGTACTCCCGATTTGTGATTCTTCCTTGCTTGGCCACGATAGCCATCGCTTGAACCTGACGCTCATTCAGTCCTTGCATCCACTCTGGCATCACTTCTTGCATAAACTTGTCACCTGGCCCAATCAACGCCACCACAAACTCACCACTCAGTTCCTCGAACTGAGGGCGGGGCAGGCCGTGCTGTTCCATAGCCGCCGTCATGCGACGGATGCCCGTCCCCAACTTCTCGATGAACCCCCCCAGGTCACGAAATACCTCCACGATGGTCCGATTCCGCAACACCGAGCGGCTCTTGAGTGCACGGATCTCTTCCAGAGTGACGTCCGGTAAGAGCGTGCCCGGGCTGTGCACTTCAACGCGGTCGTCAAAAACGAAGACACGGATACCCTGCCCCAGCAGGCTATAGTCACGATGGATCACTGCGTTCACCAGGGCCTCTCGGACGGCCTCGCGCGGGTATTCCGGGTAGTCAATCCCTTCAAAGCCAACCACTCGATGACCAGTGCGGGTGTTACGATAGACAAAACGTTCGGCTGCCAGCGCCATCTCTGGTAGCGGTCCTCGCAAGTCCTGGCGGTCCAGGTAAGTAAGCACATTGCTGCCCTTGAAACGTACGCAGGTAACCTCGCTCTGAGGCAACCATTGCTGGGGCTCTTCAGCGAAAAGAAGTATACCAGCATGGCTAGGGACAAGCCCTCCCTCGAATTCCACGGCACATCCCAGATTGCGCAACAGTTCCTCGTGGCTCAGAAGGGGAGCCATATGACTCAGTGTCTCACGTTGCCGGACATAACGGGCAATCAGGGCAGGAGATAGGTCGGACAAGGCTGCTCCGGTGTTGGGCAAAGTTTCGTAACGTACCTCCCCGCCCTCCAGATACAGCCGCCGGATCTCTTCAACAGTGGCCTGACGGTTGGTCGAACCCACACGGACATAAGGCCGTACCTCGCCACGCACAAGGTAGGGACGCCTGGCCCCCCTGGGGCAGGTAACCGCGAGGAACTCCTTGCCCTGGTAGGTCACAATCTCGATGGTGGGCAGCACATCCAAATCCAGACGGTCACGGATGATGTTGACGACGCCGGCCTCAACGCTTTGGGGCCGTTCCACACCTACTGGTTGACGCTGGTCGTCCACGCCTATGACGATCGTACCGCCGCGCGTGTTGTAGAACGCACTTATGAGCACAGCCAGATCAGATGAACCAGGCAGCGCTTGTTTGAAATCCAGCATCTCACTTTCCCGCTGCTGGAGCAAACGAGCCAAGGTCTCCTCATTCATTCGATCACCCCCAAGCGACATGTTCTATTTGCCAAAAAACGTTTATCCCACCTGGCATATCAAAGTTCATCAATACGGTACCACGAGAACTATGCCTTGTCAAGCAACAGCATGACGAACATAGATTTGACATAATAGAACCCTTGTGCTAAAATAGGCTTATACAACCGCCGAACCGGACAAGCTGACAAGCTGTACTTGTCTTTCGTCTGCTTACCCCTTGCCTATCCTCAATTTTAACCAGCATATATTTGAATGTAGTTCATATCAGATTGCATATCGGCCAGTTTTGGAGTAACCCGCCGATGTGATATAATATGACACCATGCCCGACCTTCCACTGACCATCGGCATCGAAGAGGAGTACCAGATCATTGACCCCGCCACGCGGGAACTGCGCTCCTATGTGCAGCGCTTCCTCGAACGGGGCCAGACCGTGCTGCCCGATCAGATCCACCCCGAGTTCCTCCAATCGCAGGTCGAGGCCGGCACGCGCATCTGCCACAACGTCCAGGAAGCGCGGCGTGAAGTGACCCGCATGCGCCGCTCGATCTGGGAAATGGCCGAAGCCGAGGGGTTATGGGTGGCAGCCGCCGGCACCCACCCCTTCTCCTCCTGGGCCCGCCAAGAAGTCTCCCCCCTTGGCCGCTACACGGAGCTCGCCCGTTTCCTGCAAGACGTGGGGCGGCGGCTCCTGATCTTCGGCACGCACGTCCACGTCGGCATCGAGGACCGCGAGCTGCTCATCGCGGTGATGAACCAGCTCCGCTCTTTTCTGCCACACCTGCTCGCGCTCTCGACCAGTTCCCCCTTCTGGCACAACCGCGACACGGGGCTCAAGTCCTACCGCAGCGTCCTCTTCGAAAGCCTGCCCCGCACCGGCATCCCGCCGCAGTTCAGCTCCCACGCCGACTACCAGAGTTACGTGGACACGTTACTGGCCACGGGCAGCATCGCCGACCCCACCCACATCTGGTGGGACGTGCGCCCCAGCGCCCGCTTCCCCACGCTCGAGGTGCGCGTCCCCGACATGTGCACCCGCATAGACGAGACGCTGTGCCTGGCTGCACTCGTCCAGGCCATCGCCGCCAAACTGGTGCGCTTGCAGCAGGCCCACCAGCCCCGGCGCACCTACCGTAGACACCTGCTCGACGAAAACAAGTGGCGCGCGGTGCGCTACGGCATCGAGGGGAAACTGATTGACTTCGACAAGACCAAAGAAGTGCCACTCCCGGCGCTGATCGAAAACTTGCTGGCGTGGGTGGACGACGTGTTGGACGAGCTGGGCAGCCGGGCGGACGTCGAATACGCCTATACGATCCTGGGCCAGGGCACCAGCGCCGACCGCCAACTGGCTGCCTACCGTCGCACGGGCGATTTCCATGCTGTGGTAGACCAGGTGGTCGAGGAGACGCAGGAGGGGCTGACGTGACCCGGCGGAGGCAAGATAGCATCTTGCCCTACATCTCTGAAGCAAACAAAGATCCGCGTTCATCCGCGTGAATCTGCGTCCAAATACAGAAAGGGGGGCAACATGAGCGGTATCAAACTGTTCACCGTACGTGGCATCGAAATCAAGATGCACATCACCTTTCCATTGATCCTGGTCGTGGCCGCCGCACAGTTCGGCTTTCTGAGCACGGGCACGTTCTCGCCCTCAGGCGCTGCCTTCGGCGTCGTCGCCACGCTACTCCTGTTCATCTGCGTCGTGATCCACGAGCTGGCGCACAGCCTGACGGCGACCCACATGGGCTTTCCGGTGCGTGACATCGTCCTCATGCCGTTGGGGGGCGTCTCGCAGATGGAACGCATGCCCGAGCGCCCAGCCCAGGAATTCCTCATGGCCGTCGTCGGCCCGCTGAGCAACGTCGTCATCGCCATAATTTTGGTCGTGGCCGGCCTGATCCTGCGCGCGGACGTGGGCCGCAGCACGTTGAACCTGCTGACGAACCCCACGCACCTGGGCTGGACCGACCTCCTGCCATACTTGATCGTCACCAACGTGGTGCTGGCTGTCTTTAACCTCATCCCCGCCTTTCCGATGGACGGCGGGCGGGTGCTGCGCGCGCTCCTCGCCACCGTGATGCCCTTCGCCCGCGCCACCGCGCTGGCCGTCAACGTCGGCCAGGGGCTGGCCTGGCTCCTGGGACTGGCGGGCCTCTTGACCAGCAACTTTCTGTGGATTCTGATCGCGGTCTTCGTGTACGCCGGGGCCGCCCAGGAAGGACGCATGATCCACGTCAAGAACGCGCTTCAGGGCCTGCGCGTGCGCCAGGTCTTTTCCCGTCACGCGCTGGTTCTGGCCCCTGACGATCCGATCAGCCACGCCACCGACCTGGCGCTCGAGAGTTTCCAGTCCGACTTTCCCGTCTGCGATGGGGAGCGCATCGCGGGCCTGCTCACGTACACCGACATGCTCCGCGCACTCAAGCATCACCAGCCCGAGACACCCATACGCGAAGTCATGCGCACCGCATTCCCCACCGCCCGCCTGGACGATGAACTTTTCGAGATCCACCAGCAAATGACGGAGGCCGGGCTGGATGCCATGCCCGTGATAGACAAGGGTTATTTCCTGGGCCTGCTCACCCGCCGCGACATCACCGAAGTCTACCAACTGCTCTCGGCCAGCCCAGAACTGCTGGCACAAAGACAGGCGCACAGCCAGTGATTACCGCCGCTGAAGCTCGGCGCTACTACGCCGGGGCCGACGCCGTGCACGACTTCGACCACGTGCTGCGGGTGCTGGCGCTGGCGGAGCGCATCGGGCGGGCAGAGGGAGCCAATCTGGAGATCGTCCGCACCGCGGCGCTCCTGCACGACGTGGGACGGGAGCAGGCCGAGGCAGAAGGGCTCGACCACGCCGCCTTCGCCGCCGACCGGGCCCGGGACATCCTGGCCGGACAGCCCGTGGCAAAGGTCGAGGCCGTGGCTCACGCCATCGCTGCCCATCGCTTCCGTGCCTCGCCAGAACCGGCCACACTCGAGGCCCAGGTGCTCTTCGACGCCGACAAGCTGGACGCCATCGGCGCGGTGGGCGTGGCGCGCGCTTTCGCCTACGGCGGCGCGCGCCGGCAGCGACTGTGGGCTCCCGTCGAGAGCGTGGACGTGGCCCGCTGGACAGAGGAGGGAGACGACCCGCACAGCCATACCCCCGTCCACGAGTTCGTCGTCAAACTGTCCCGGCTCAAAGAACGTCTCTTCACCCGGGCCGGCCGCGCCATCGCCGAGGAGCGCCACGCCTACATGGTCGCCTTCTTCGCCCGGCTGGACGCCGAAGTCAGAGGAGAGCAGTGAAGTGGGGCAGACTTTCCAGTCTGCCCTGGCAGGCTAGAAAGCCTGCCCCACGCCCTGGCAGGCTAGAAAGCCTGCCCCACGTACAGAGTAAGATCCTATGACTCACCGTCGCTTCATCACCCTGGCCTTTCTGTTGGCGTTGGCGCTCCGCCTGGTGCCCGTTCTGTTTTCGTACGATCTGCCCATCGGGCTGGACGACATGTTCCAGTACGACATGCTCGCCCGTTCCATCGTCGCCGGGAACGGCTACCGCTGGTACGCCGAGCGCGACCTGGCGTTGATCGAGCCGTACGTCTCGCTGGAACGCCCGGCGGGCTATGACCCGCACGGTGTGCCGACTAGCTTCCGCGCGCCGGGGTACCCGGCCTTCCTGGCGCTCGTATACGCCATCAGCGGCGTAGGGCCGCACCGCTTCTTCGCCGCCCGCCTGGTCCAGGCACTCCTGGGCGCCCTACTCGCCCCACTGAGCTGGGCGCTGGCGCGGCGGGTCGGGTTCATGGAACAAGCGGCGCGTTGGGCTGCTGTCATCGTCGCCGCCTTCCCACTCCTGCTCGTCTATCCGCTGGCGCTGGCGAGCGAGAACCTCTTCGTCCCGTTGCTGGCGTTGGCGCTCGTGCTGACGCTGCGGGCGGGCGAGCAAGGCCGGGCGCGCGACCACGCGCTGGCCGGCCTCGTCCTCGGACTGACCGTGCTGACCCGCTCGATCGTCACGGCCTTCGTGCCGCTGGCGGCGCTGTGGGCCTTCTGGACGGCTCGTAGTGACGGCTTCAGCCGTCCAGCGCCACCAGCGACTAAAGTCGCTACTACGAACGATAGGTTCCCGGAGAAGACGCGCGCAGGCGTGCGCAATGGCCTCGTGCTGATCCTGTGCTTCCTCGTGGTCACCATACCCTGGGCCGCGCGCAACACGCGCCTGCATGGCCGCCCCACCTGGGTCGAGACTTCGTTAGGCTACAATCTCTACGTGGGCTACCATCCCCAGTCCACCGGCACCTTCCAGTACGGCATCTCGCTCGACCTGCTCCCCATCCTCGACGACAGTGAGCGGGACGCGCGGGGGATAGAGGCATTCTGGCGCTTCGTGCGCGCGGATCCCGGCCGCGTGCCCTACCTGATGGTGCGCAAGGCGGGCTACCTGTGGGAACTGGACAGCCGGGCGCTGATATACTTTTACGGCAACGGCTTCCTCGGCCGCTGGCCGGGTTGGCTGTTGGGATTGGCCCTGCTGCTCACCTGGGGGCCGCTGATCGCGCTGGCCCCGGCTGGGGCGGCAGGGCTGGCCTGCGGGCGGATGGACCGGCGCAAAGCGCTCGTCACGTTGCTGGTAGCATATTACACGCTCTTGCACGTGTTGATCATGGCCGAGCCTCGCTTCCACGTCCCACTGTTGCCGGTAGTCGCCGTCCTGGCCGCTTACGCCTTCGTCGAACGGCCCTGGCGCGGGTCGCGCCCCTGGCAACGCGCGCTGGCTGCTTTGTTGATCGTGTTGCTGCTCGTAAACTGGGGGCTGGAGCTGGCGCGAGATCACGACACGCTGATCGCGCTGTTCGGCCCCAACGGGACCCACCTGGGCCTGCCATACTGACCGCGACAACTATGCTGGGGCCTGACGCTGGGGCCGGTCTCCGACCGCGTCCCCGTTTGAGATACTATCGAGAGGGAAGCATCAATGCGTCTCAGAGAACTCCGCATGGACTGGAAAGTTGCCGCCGCCATCGTCGTCTCCGCGCTGACGATGGCCGTAGACCACTACCATCGCATCTTCCCCTACAAATCCTGTGACCGGCTATTCCTGTACCTGGGCGTGCCACTCCTGGTCATCCTGCTCGTCTTCCGCCAGTCGCCCGCCCGCTATGGCTTCCGGCTGGGCGATTGGAAGGCGGGATTGGTGTTCACGGCCTTAGGCTGCGGCGGAATGGCACTCGTGATGGCGTTCGTCGCCCGCACCCCCCAGTTCCGGGATTATTATGCGCCCGAGGCCGATACCGCCATCCCTCTGTGGCTCGACACGGCGCTGGACCTCTTTGGCTGGGAATTCCTGTTCCGCGGCTTCCTGCTCTTCGCGCTCTACCCCGTCTGCGGTCCCTACGCCATCCTGCTGCAGGCCGTCCCCTTCACC
>Ga0172366_10000754_pt1 | contig 24156 bp, 19 predicted proteins | sample LakKivSesite69cm_FD_114533 | JGI IMG/M metagenome (GOLD analysis project Ga0172366, IMG submission 114533) | Sediment microbial communities from Lake Kivu, Rwanda - Sediment site 69cm | ecosystem: Environmental > Aquatic > Freshwater > Lake > Sediment | place: Rwanda: Western Province, Lake...
CTCGACCGCCGTCGCCTGGTCAATGAGCACCCCGACCGCGCGCCCGCTTCTGAGCGCCTTCAGGATCGGGCGCGGCCCGTCTTCGCGCCAGAACGACTCGACCCCCCACCGCAGGCGCAGCGCCTCAAGACGGGCAGCGAGGACCAGGTCGTCCGGGCGACGGGCGATCACGCCGAACGGGACACCTGCCGCAGCGATAGCCGCCGCGAGCACTTCCCAGTTGCCGAGATGCGCGCTCAGGACGAATGCGCCGCGCCCGGCTGAAAGAGCGCGAGAGAGGTTCGCCAGCCCTTCGAGGCGGATCACGCGGGAAAGCTCCTCCCGCGACCACACCTCAAGCCGCACCGCATCGGCGAGGTAAGAACCCATCCTCACCGCGCAACGGCGAACGAGCTTCCGGCTTTCCTCCCTTGAGCGGCCCAGCGCAGCACGCGCTCTTTCGACCGCACGTTCCCGTTCGTCGCGCATGAAAAGCCAGAACGCAAGCCCCACCGCCTCGCCGCACGTCCGCGCAAGAGGACGCGGCAGCCGGTTGCTGAGGTCCACCATCCCAAGCGCAAGCCTCCGGCGGATCACTCGCCAGCGTCGGCGCGAAGAGGAATGTGGGGGTGCGCTCATGGCGGTGTATCCTCCCTCAGCTTTTGCGGCGCTTCTTCTGATGAGCCAAGGCCGCTCGCACGAACCCAAGGAACAGGGGCGCAGGTTGCTCCAGCCGCGAGCGGAACTCAGGGTGCGCCTGCGTTGCGACAAAGAAGGGATGGTTCGGCAGTTCGATGAACTCCATGAGCCGCGTGCCGTCGGCCTGCTCGTGGTAGCCACTGAACACAAGCCCGCCCTCTTCCAACTGCTTGACGTACTCCGGCAACACCTCGTAGCGATGGCGATGACGTTCAAGCACCATCGGAGCGTTCTCGGCGATGCGCCCAAGCCGAAAGGCCTGCCCGCGCTGCTGCCGGAGCCGCTCCATGCGCACCGCGTCCTCTTCGATCCTGCCCATTTCCTTGTAGAGCGAGTGCACGACCGTGCCTTCGATGAGCCGGGCGGCATACGCGCCGAGCCGCATGGAACCACCCAGTTGATGCCGCAGACCGCTGTTGTTCCAGCTATCGGCCACCACGTCAATCTGCGGACTGATCTCGCGCCACGCTTTCCACACGGCGGGGTCAATTACCGTGCGCTGCGTGTCCATGATGTCTATCACCGGATGGGGAGTATTCGGGTCAATCTCGCTGGAGTTCGCGCCCTCAAGCTCACAGACCGTCCGGGCAAATTCGATCACCGCCATGTGCAACCCGTAGCAGAGACCGAGGTAGGGCACTTGCTTCTCGCGGGCAAAGCGGACAGCCAAGATCATCCCCTCCGCGCCGGACGCGCCGAATGCTCCGGGCACGAGGATGCCGTCGTACGCTCCGAGCGTTTCGATGGTGCGGTTGCCCTCGCCCTCGAAGTCGGCGGCGGTGACCCAGTCAATCTCCACCTTCGCGTCAATGGCGGCTCCTGCGTGCTCAAGGGCCTGATTCACCGACAGATAGGCGTCGGTGAGGGAAAAATCGCCGCTCGCGACGTACTTGCCGACCATCGCAATGCGCAGCCTGTGCTCCGGGTTCTTGATGTGGTCCACGAGGTCCGTGTAGCGGGTCCAATCGGGCGTCGTGCGCGGCTCCAGGCCAAACATGTTGAGGATTTTGTGACCGATGTCGTCCAGCTCGAAGTTGAGCGGGATGCTGTAGACCGTCTCCACATCCGGCGCGCTGATGATGTGCTCCATGTCAATGTTCGCGTACGTCTCGATCTTCCGCTTCCTGATCAGATCGAGCGGCTGCCGTGCGCGGCAGAGGATGAAGTCGGGGAAGATGCCCTGCTCGCTCAGGAGCTTGATGGAGTGCTGCGTGGGCTTGGTCTTCATCTCCTGAATGTGAGTCGGGACGGGCAGATAGGTCACGAGCACGTAGAGGATGTTCTGCTTGCCGATTTCCCGTTCGAGGCTCTTGAGCGCGAAGAAGAACGGGGTGTTCTCGTAGTCGCCGATGGTCCCGCCCACTTCCACGAGGGCGATCTCGTGCCCTGCCGAGGCTTCGGTGATGCGCCGTTTGATCTCGTTGGTGATGTGGGGGATCGGCTGCACCGTCTGGCCCAGGTACTCGCCGTGCCGCTCTTTGTCAATGACGGCTTTGTAGATTTGTCCGGTGGTGAGGTTATTCCAGCGCGAAAGCTCCCTGCCCAGAAACCGTTCGTAGTGGCCAAGGTCCTGATCAATTTCGCCGCCGTCGTCCGTCACCCACACTTCCCCGTGCTCCGTCGGACGCATGGTCCCAGCATCGTAGTTGATGTACGGGTCAATCTTGAGCGCGGTGCACTCGAACCCGTACTGCTGGAGGATTTTACCGATGGAGGCCGTCGCCAGACCCTTGCCGACCCCACTGATGACGCCGCCCGCCACGACGATGAACTTCGGGAATGTCTGCTCACGCGGTCGCACAGCCTTCTCCCTCTCCCTGCGGGGACATCTTGAAAGCCACAAGAGTGTACATGAACATGCGAAACACCAATTAATCAGCGCATATGCAGCACGCATTCGTTCGGTTGAGCGGTTTCTACGGTTCTCCTTCGGCTTCTGCGCATTCCGGCGGCGCATCAGCAGGCCATCCGCGGTACGTCGCGCCCGGCCTATCGCAGCTTCGCGCCCACGAACGCACGCGCACAAGCCCAATCCGCCAGCCGAGCGCGAGCGCCCGAAGTTGTTCGAGGTGCTGACTCACTTCCTCCGACGAAGGATCGGCAGCCACGTATGCGCGGAGCGGCTCCCGACGATACGCATAGAGGCCGAGATGCCGCCAGACCCCTCGGCGCGGGCATTCTCCGGGGTGCCCTCGCCAGAAGCGCGTCGCCAGACCTTCCCGCTCTGAGGCGACGAGCACGCGATCAGGGTCGTTCCACGCCGTCGCCAGCCCCACCCGCGTCGCCAGGGTTGCCATCTGCCATTCCGGGTGCGTCCGAAGTTCCCGCACGAGGCGTCCGACGATACGCGGCTCAAGCCCTACCTGATCGGCCTGAACGTTCACGTAGAGATCGGCTGGCCACCGACTGGCCACCTCTGCGACGCGCTCCGTGCCGTTGCGACATTCGGGCGCGGTCATAACGAACGGGATTCCCGCCTTTTCGGCCCATCGGGCGATCCGCTCGTCGTCGGTCGCAACAGCGGCGCGTGAGATTTCCGGAACGCGAGAGAGCGCCTCCCATGCCCACGCCACCAGAGGGCGACCGTTCACCTCGGCGAGGACCTTGCCGGGCCATCGCCTCGAAGCGAAGCGCGCCGGGACAACGCCCACCACCTGCGAATCGCCCTTCATCGCTCACTCAATGACTTTCGGCACTCTGAAATGCCCGAACGCCTGCTGCGGGGCATTGGCAAGCGCATGTTCCTGGCTGAGCGAAGGGCGCACCGTGTCATTGCGAAACACGTTCACCAGAGAGAGCACGTGCGAGGTTGGAGCCACGCCGGAGGTATCCAGCTCGTTCAGTTTCTCAAAATGACCGAGGATCGCATCCAGTTCGCGTTGGAATGCCTCAACCTGGTCCGGGCTGACCTCCAGCCGTGCCAGTGCCGCCACGTGTAATACGTCTTCGCGAGTGACCGCCATAATCGCCCACCTTGCTCCCTGTTGCCGTGTCGAAGCCTGTCCGGCGTCTGCCCTCGTGCTCCGATGGTCGCCGATAATGACCCACGTACGGGCATGTTCCGCTCACGGAACGCTTTTTGCTTATCCTGATGGTACACGCTCATGAACCGTTTCGCAACGGCCTGCCTGAGAGAAGTTCGTGGTTGCTCCCTGTACTGCGCTCGCACGTGCGGAACTCGAACGGACCGTCGAAAGCTCAATGAAGGGGCACAATTACTTGTACTTGACAGCCTTTGAGAGACACACTATACTCAAATTCGTACTTTGTCGGGGGGAAGCGTGCGGATATTCTGCCTGCGCACTGCTCCCTTCTTGGCGCGTGCGTACAGTGCTCTCGTGAAGCGCACTACGATGAACCTCGGGAACGTTCGTAACCCGATTGTATGGTACATAACGCGGGTTGCTCAGGGTCAATGGGGGGTGTAATGGCCAACCGCGGGACTATTCTGGTGGTGGGCAACGACCCGACTGTGCACGAGGTCGTGTCCGACTTCTTGAAATCCGCCAGATATGCGGTCCACCTAGTGCAAGGAAGCGATGGAATTCTTCCCGCGCTCAAGGAACGGCACTTCGACGCTGTGGTGCTTGACTCCATGCTGAACAACGGCATGGGGATTGATCTCCTTCCGGTCATCAAGGGGTTCGATCCGTCGCTTGAGGTCATCATAATCACGGAGGTGTCAGCCGGTGACACGGCGATGAATGCGATCTCGCTGGGGGCAAGCTCCTACCTGCAACGACCCGTGCGTATGCCTGCTCTTCTGAACCGCGTCCGCACCGCCATCACCACCCGCTCGTTCTCCCAATACATCTATCACCTGCTGGATACCTCACAGCCGAAGGGGCCGCAGGTGAGGCGTCGCATCGAGAGCATGGAACGTCTCTTGCGCTTCGATAAAGAACTCATGTCCATCATGGACTACCGCCGCGTGCTGGACGCGATCCTCAATGGGATACTCTCGATGACCGGTGCCGACGTGGCGGCCGCCCTGCTCATTCGGGATAAAGTATCCTCGGCGATGGTGCTCTCGAAGCCCGGCGTTCAGCATCCTTCCCGCGAGGCGCTCCTCCAGTCGCTCATGAAGGACTGGGAATCGTGGGGCGGTCACGTGCTGAATACCGAAAGCCTGCTCTGGTCGGGCCTGGATGAGGGGATGACGGGGAAGGTGAGCGACGCGGTCGTTGCGCCGCTCATGGTGCAGGACTCGCTCATCGGCGCGCTGGGCGCGTTCACGACCGACTCCGCCACGCTTGCGCCGGAGGCTGCGGCGCTCGTGCCCATCGTCGCCGGACGCGCGGAAATCGTGGTCGAGAACGCCTTCCTCCACGAGCATACGAAGATCCTTGCCACCACCGACTCGCTCACTGGGCTTCTGAACCGGCGCGTGTTCCGCGAAGGGATCATGCGCGAGTTCGAACGTTCCCGGCGCATTCGCCTGAATAAGCGCACCGGCGGCGAATTGTCCATGATCATGCTGGACGTGGACCATTTCAAGAACTTCAACGACACCTACGGCCATCAGATGGGCGATAAGGTGCTCAAGATGGTGGCGACAGTGATGATGAGCATCGCACGACGTGCGACCGATATGGTGGCGCGCTACGGCGGCGAGGAGTTCGTCATCATCGCGCCCGATACCTCTCTCGAAAATGCCCGGCTCGTGGCAGAACGCATCCGCCAATTGCTCAACGAAACCCACGTTGAGTCGTCGAGTGGCCCGCTCTACGTCACCGCCAGTTTTGGCGTCTCCACCTATCCCACGTGCGGAGCCACCACCGTCGAGATGCTCATCGAACAGTGCGACGAATCGCTCTACAGGGCCAAACGGAATGGTCGCAACCGAGTTGAAGCCGCCCCGACCATCGCCGAACCGGACGAGATCATCGTGGTGCAGTCCTCCTGAGATCGGAGTACGATGCTTCCCTCCATGTGGGCGCGTCTGCGTCAGGGGTTGACGCGGACGAAAGCGCAGTTGACCGACCGCCTTGCACAGGTCCTCATGGGCCGTTCTCTCACGCAGGAAGTCCTCGACGACTTGGAAGAAGTGCTCATCGGCGCGGACCTCGGCGTGGAGGCGACGACGAAGGTCCTCGACGCGCTCGCGGAAGCCCCGACGCGCTCCTCACATGACGCGGAATGGGCGCTCGATTGCGTGCGTTCGCGGATGCAGGAGATTCTCACGAAGCGCGCACCCGCGCTCACGATTGCCAAGAGGCCGCCAACGGTGATCGTCGTGGTAGGCGTCAATGGCGTCGGGAAGACGACAACCATCGGCAAGCTCGCGGCCCGCTTCACTTCGCAGGGCAAGAAGGCGCTCATCGGCGCGGCTGATACCTTCCGCGCTGCGGCGGACGAGCAACTCACGGTCTGGGCAGAGCGCGCAAAGGCGCAGATCGTGCGCCACGAGCGCGGGGCTGACGCGGCAAGCGTCGCCTACGACGCGGTCTCTGCCGCACGCACACGCGGGGCCGATGCGGTGATCATTGATACCGCCGGACGGCTCCACACGAAGTCGAACCTCATGGAGGAGTTGAAGAAGATCAAGCGCGTGCTCGCCAAGCTCGACCCAGCCTACCCGCACGAGACGCTCCTCGTCCTCGACGCCACAACCGGGCAGAACGCGCTCGCTCAGGCCAGGCAATTCCACCAGGCGGTCGGCGTGACTGGCATTGCGCTCACCAAGCTCGACAGCAGCGCCAAAGGCGGGATCATCGTCGCGGTGGCCGACGCGCTCGACGTGCCGATCAAGCTCGTCGGCGTCGGCGAAGCGCAGGAAGACCTCCAGGACTTCGACGCCGAAGCCTTCCTCGATGCGCTCTTCGGCACAGATCGGGCGTAGGGGCGCATGGCCATGCGCCCCTACAAAATGCTGTTTCAACACGCTTTGTAGGGGCGACTCGTGAGTCGCCCTTGTAGTCCATGACGAAGTGTTATTATCCGGAACCTGTATTGTCCTCTCCGAAGACCCTCGGTAATTACAGCTTCCCCGGCCCCGACGCCGATCCTGGAGCGTACATTTCTCTCAGGTTCGCCACGCGACGCGGCAGGAGCATGGGGCCTCTCTGACAGATTTGCGGTTCGAAGGGAAGCCCATCGCTCGTCTTCGCCCACGAGGAGGGACCCTACCATGGAACTTGGCATCACCGGACTGCCGCTCACCGGCAAGACGACGCTGTTCAACGCCCTCACTGGAGGGACAGTTGCGACGGGAGGCTTCTCCCCGGAGAAGGGATCGCACCTTGCGGTGGTCAAGGTCCCCGATCCACGGCTTGCCGTGCTCACGGAGATGTTCCGGCCAAAGAAAAGCACTCTGGCGGACGTGCGCTACGTTGACGTGGCGGGCATCGTCAAGGGCGGAGCCAAGGACTCTCGCTCCGGGCTGCTTTCCGTGCTGCGGACAGTGGACGCGCTCATCCACGTCGTCCGGGAGTTCGAAAGCGATACGGTCCCCCTCCCGGAAGGCGGCATTGATCCCGGACGCGACATCGCCGACTTCGACCTGGAGCTTGCCCTGAGCGACCTGGAGGTTGTCGAGCGACGCCTCGAACGCATCGAGAGGGAATTTCGCTCCGGCAAGAAAGAGGCCGAGCACGAGCGCGGCGTGCTGACCGCGTGCCATGCGGCCCTGAGCGCGGGCAAGCCCCTCCGCGAGATCGAGCTTTCCCCGGAGGAAGCCAAGCTCATACGCGGCTACCAGTTCCTCACGCGCAAGCCGATGATCGTCGTCATCAACATCGGGGAGCACCGCCTGCCGGAAGCGGACCGGATCGCGGCGGAGCTGGCGTCCTTCGGCACGCGGCCAAATGTCGAACTGGTGGTGCTCTGCGCCGAGATCGAGATGGAGATCTCCCAACTGGACGAAGCCGATCAGCCCGTATTCCTCGAAGAACTGGGCATCAAGGAACCGGCGGTGCGTCGGCTCATCAAGGTCTCCTACCACCTGCTCAACCTGCTCAGCTTCTTCACCGTCAGCCCCGAAGAGGTGCGGGCGTGGACGCTGCGGAAGGGCGCGCTCGCCCCTGAGGCCGCCGGGACGGTTCACAGCGATTTCGAGCGGGGCTTCATCCGGGCGGAGGTGATCGCCTACGACAACCTTGTGGCCTGCGGGAGCCTGGTTGCGGCGAAGGAGCGAGGGTTGGTTCGGGTCGAAGGGAAGAATTATGAGGTGAAGGACGGAGATATTCTCTACATACGATTTAGCGTATGACATACGATTCAGCGTCTGACGACCGCGCATATTCCTATCCTTGTTTGTGCATTCATCTTGCGTTGCGACCGCGCAGCACCCTCGCATGGAGCAGAGACAAATGCCGGTAAGCTACGACATCGTCGTCTACGGCGGCACGCCGGGAGGGATCGCGGCGGCGCTTGCCGGAGCACGCGAAGGGCATACGGTGGCGCTCGTGAACCCGCTCGAACATCTGGGCGGCATGAGCGCAAGCGGGTTGTGCACCACCGACGTGGTGCGCAGGAACGCCTTCGGAGGGATCGTCCGCGAATTCGTCGGGCGCGTGCGCCGACATTACCTGGAAACGTACGGACCCTCTTCTGAGCAGTACGCCCTCTGCCGAGAGGGATGGTATTACGAGCCTTCCGTTGCCGAGGCGGCGTTCAGCGACATGGTGCGCGGTCAGCGCGGCGTGGCGCTGCTTTCCGGAGGACGGCTCGCCGACGCAACGCTCGTGGACGGTCGCCTCTCGGAGATTGTCGTGCGCACCGGCGGCGGTCTGATGGAACGGATCGCGGGCAGAGTCTTCGTTGACGCAAGCTACGAGGGCGACCTGGCCGCCAAATCGGGTGTGCCGTACCGGGTCGGGCGCGAGGGACGCGAGGAATACGGCGAGGAGTTCGCCGGAGTGATCTACCAGGACTGGAAGACCGGCGAACGCCTGCCTCAGAGCACCGGCGAGCCGCATCCGGGCATTCAGGCGTACTGCATGAGGATGAGCCTGACCGACGACCGCTCCCGATGGCTGCCGATCCCCAGGCCGGAGCACTATGAGGAGCACGTGCCCGACTACCTTCCGATCCTTGACGACATCGAGCGCGGATGGGTCCGGGGGTTCGGCCATGTGGTAACAGGGAGCCGGATTCCCAACCACAAGCGGGACGCCAACGGGCACATCGAGGCGCTGACGAGCTTCAACGGGCCGGGGAGAAATTGGGAGTACAGCGATGCGGACGATGCGCGGCGCGCCGAGATCATCCGATGGCATCGCGAACACGCGCTGGGCCTCTTGTGGTGGCTTCAGCACGACCCCCGCGTGCCGGAGAAAATCTCGGAAGAGGCGCGCACGTGGGGTCTGCCCGCCGACGAGTTCGCGGAAAGCGATCATCTGCCCTGGCAGCTCTACGTACGGCAGGCGCGGCGCATAATCGGGCGCTATACGCTCACCGAGCACGACTTCCGGATGCGGGGAAGCCGTCGCCCGCCCACGCACCCGGAGAGCATCGCCGTCGGCGAGCACAGCTTCGACATTCACCCCTGCCAGGATCGCTCGGCGGCGGTCGGCCACGTCATGGAGGGGGTGCTCTGGTACCCGAAAAAAGCGCTCGGACCAGCCCAGCCCGGACAGGTCCCTTACGATGCGATGCTCCCGCGTGCCGTTGACGGGCTTCTTGTGCCGGTTGCGCTCTCTGCGACGCACGTGGCGTTCTCCGCGCTGCGCATGGAGCCGCTCTGGATGGCAACCGGCCAGGCAGCCGGGGTCGCCGCCTCGATGGCCATTCGGCGGAACGTCCGGGTGGCCGATGTCCCGGTTTCGGCGCTGCAAGAGCGATTGGTAGACCAGGGCCAGGTCATCACGTATTTCAGCGACCTGGAGCCGGAAAACCCGCACTTCCGCACCGTACAGCTGCGCGGCGCGGCTGAGGAGTGGGATACCTACTTGGCAGGCAGGAATGCCTGCCCCACCCTTGGATAAGGGGTATTTGTCGGTGGGGGCAGACATTCTTGTCTGCCCAAGACATTCTTGTCTGCCCAAGACATTCTTGTCTGCCCCAACCAGAGCCATGCCACACGGATTCTATTTAATGACACTACACAATGACACGTAGGGGCGTGATTTGTCACGCCCTATTAACATATTATATTTGCACATGGTTATTGGGCGCAATGAATTGCGCCCCTACGCGCCAACTGTGCAAAAATTAAGATGAAAGCCCATCATTTCTGTCTTGACACTCCACCGGGGTTTCTGACTCGGTTTCCTGGACGTGACTCCTGCCCGCACAGTGATCACACCTTCAGCAGCCGGGCTGCGTTCTCGCCGAGGATGAGCCGCTTCTGCGCGTTCGTCAGGTCGGCGAGGAGCACGCGCCCAAGGTGGATCCGGGGGTCAATGAGCGGGTTATCCGAGCCGAGGAGCACCCGTTCGGCCCCGGCTCCGGCGACAAGTTGCTCGATGCTGCCGGGGTCGCGGTTGGAGCCGCAAATCTCAAGGTAGATGTTCGGCGCGGCCTGAGCGGACCTGCACGCCGCCGCCCGTCCTTCGTACGAGCCGCCCGCGTGACCAAGTATCCACGAGACCGCCGGGTAGCGCTTCGCAACCTCAGGGAACAGGTGCACGCCGCAGAGCGGGTCCTCGGCAGAGGTGTGGCTCAGCACAGGCAGGCCGCGCTCCTGCGCGAACGTGAAGATCGGCTCCCAGCGCACGTCGGTCACCGGGATTCGCGCATAGGGCGGGTAAATCTTGATCGCCTTGAAGCCGAACCCGTCAATCGCCTCCACGAGCGCATCGCGGCATTCCTCCGGGTAGAGCGGCGTGGCGAAGGCGAAGCCGATGAAGCGGTCGGGGTGTGTGCGGACAAACTCGTGCGTATCGCGGTTGCATTTCCGTGCGTCGCCGTGAAAGATGGTGAAGAGGCACTGCTGGTCCACCCCGGCGCGGTCCATCGCCCGGAGCACCCACGCGATGCCGTCCTTGGGCGTGCGGTCGTACCAGCCGTACTGCTGCCATGCGCCAGCGTGCCCGTGAACGTCAATCACCCGTGCCGCGCCCTTTCGTGCAGGGGTCATGCTCCCTCCTTCCCCAGGAGCAACCGCTCCAGATTGTCCGCGCAGATGGCTCTCAGTACGTCCTCGGAGAAGCCGCACCGGTGCAGGTAGAAGAGGTAGGGCGCGGGGTCGAGGTCCGGGTAGTGCGATCCGAAGAGCACACGGTGCGGCCCGGCGAGGTCCACCATCTGCTCAGCGCCGTTCGGCACGTCGTAGCGGGAGAGTTCCACGCGCAGGTTCGCGCACGACCGGACGAGCGGGCGCACGACAGCGTGATGCGAGTAGTGCACGCCGAGGAGCACGATTCGCAGGGAAGGGAACGCCTGCGCCGTCGCGTGGATGTCGCGTGGGTCGGCCTGATCAATGGGCAGCCAGAGCGCAAGGCGTCGTTCGATGAGCCACTCCGCCCAGGGCGCGAGCACCCAGGGCACGAATGGGTAGAGGTGATCCTTCGGATGAACGCGGAGGCTCCGCACGCCTGCCGCGCTCACGGACTCCATGAACGCTTCCTGCGAGAACTCCGCCGCAAGGTTCGCCACGAACTGAGGCACGAGGCGGTCCTTCCCGTCAACGATCTCCCGCAGGAGGTCGTTGCCTCTTCGCGTGTCGAACGTCGCGGCGTAGTGGGCGTACACGAGCGCACGATCAATGCCGGAGCGGTCCATCGCCTCAAGCACCTGCTCCGCCGATTCATAGCGCACGCGACGGTCGTGCCTTCGCCCCAGAGCGGCGTGCCCGTCGAACACCGGAACCGTCGGACGGAATGCTTCGCCAAGCTCAATGGCCATACGCCCTCCTTTCGTCGTTCCTTGTCTCAAAAGAACATGCCCGGCGGGCGATTCGCAACGCCACAGGCTTGCCGCAGGTCGCACCGGTATCCTATGTTCAAGCTAGGGAGAGGAAGCCGAACGGGAGGATGCGGAAATGCACATCGAAGAGATCGCAAAGCAGGTCGGGCTGATCCACGAGCGCGGTCGAGCGGAAACCGTATTCGGAGAACCGAAAACCATCGGCGCGAGGACGGTCATTCCTGTTGCGAAAGTGAGCGTGAAGTTTGGCTTTGGTCTGGGCCAGGGGAAACAGGCCGGTTCCGCCGCCAAGGAAGAGGGGCAGCAGGAGGGCGTCGGCGGTGGTGGCGGGGGAGTCATGTCCGTCGAGCCGGTTGCCCTCATCGAGATGAAAGATGACCGGATCGCGCTCCATCCCGTCGTTGACTGGGGCAAGGTCATCAAGATTGCCGGGCTTGTGGCGGGCATTGGCCTTGTCCTGCTCGCGTTGTCGTCCCTGCAGCGAAGGAAAGGGGACGCCGAGGCGTAGTAGCGACCTTGCGGACAACGACGATCACAGTGAGGAGTCGCGGGTAGAGGAGACTTTGAGGAGGCAGCGTGAGAATTACCGCCGTTGACGCATTCCCCCTTGCGATGCCGGAGATCGCCGATGTGGCTGATGGGACGCAGGATACCTTCCTCGTGCGCATACGCACGAATACGGGAGTGATCGGATGGGGCGAATCCGATGCGTCGCCGCTCGTGAGCCTTGCGGCGTACTGCTGCCCGATGTCCCACAGCAATATCATCAACATCCGCGAATCGCTCCTCGGCGAACGGCTCGATTCGCCTGACGACATCCTGCGCCTGCACGCGAAGGTCCGCAGGAATGGGCTTGACATCGAGCAGATTGACCACGCCTATTCCGCCGCAGACATCGCCCTCTGGGACGCGCTCGGCAAGCAACTCGACCAGCCGGTCTACTACCTGCTCGGCAGCGCGCTCGCATACCCGAAACTGCCGTACGCGTCGGTGCTCTTCGGCGATACGCCGAAAAAGACGCTTGGGATCGCAAGGAAGCTGCGCGCTCAGGGGTACCGCGCGGCCAAGTTCGGCTGGGGGCCGATGGGGCGGTTCGGCGAACAGTTCGACAAGGACCTTGTCGCGGCGGCACGCGAGGGCATGGGGCCGGATGCGGAGATCATGATTGATGCGGGCGTCGCGTGGGGGACTGACCACGAGACGGCGTATGCACGCGCCTGCGCCTTCGCGGAGTTCAGGCCGACGTGGTTGGAGGAGCCGCTTGCTCCGGACGCGATCAACGAGTACGCCAAGCTGATGCGCCGTAAGCCGCCGGTCCCCATCGCTGCGGGCGAAGGCGCGAACCGGCTTCGGGTGGCCGAGGACATCCTCTGCAACGGAGGAGTTGACTTCATCCAGATAGACGTGGGGCGCATCGGCGGCATCACTCCGGCGCGAGAGGTGGTGAGGCTGGCCAAGGAACGCAACGCGACGTACGTCAATCACACATTCAAGTCGCATCTCTCCCTTGCGGCCTCCTTCCACGTCTTTGCCGGGGAGGTGGATTTCCGCTATCTTGAATACCCTGCCGCCGCCGCCGACCTCGCCCGCAGGCTCGTGAGCAACCCATTGACACCCGGCATGGACGGTCTTGTCCGGCTCTATAGCGGGCCGGGGCTGGGGGTAGAGGTGAACCTCAACACGGTGCGCCGGTACCTCCAGCCGGTGCGGATCGAGATGGGCGGCAAGGTGCTGGCGGAGATCACGGAGATTGACTGAGGCGACTCGCTGGGACGTACCGAAGAACGACGGGAACAGACGCGAAAGGCCGTCGCTGCGGGCCTTACGGCAAGAGGACGTGCGTCATGGGCATCTTGGCAGGTAAACATGCGGTCGTGACCGGCGCGGGAACCGGGATCGGGAGAGCCATCGCCGTCCGGTTTGCGGAGGAGGGCGCGTCCGTGGCCTTGCTCGGCAGGCGGAAAGAGATGCTCGATGAGACCGCAGAGATCATCGGACAAGGAGACCATTTGATAATTCCGACCGACGTGAGCGACACCGCTCAGGTTGCGCACGCAAAAGGAGTCGTCAGGGACTCGTGGCGGCGCGTTGACGTGCTCGTGAACAACGCCGGAATCTTCAGCACGACGCACCCCATCACGTCGGACATCGCGGAGTGGTTGAAACCGATTGAGGTGATATTAATGGGGGCGGTGTACTGCTCCCGCGCCTTCGTGCCGCTCATGCCCGACGGCGGGCGGATCATCATGATCACCAGCATTCACCACGAGCGCGTCGAATCGGGCCGCTCGGCGTATGCGACGGCCAAGGGCGCGCTCACGCAGTACACCCGTGCGCTCGCGCTTGAGCTTGCGGAGCGGAATATCCTTGCCAACGCCATTGCGCCGGGGTTCGTGGATACGCCGATGGCGGTCTCGCCCGACGGGGTGAACGAACTGGAGACCGACTGGTTCCGCGCGCACTACATCGAGGGACATCACCTGCCGCTCCGGCGCGCCGGTCGCCCCGAAGAGATTGCCGGGGTCGCGCTATTCCTCGCCGGGCCGGACGCGACGTATCTCACCGGGCAAACGATCAGCGTTGACGGCGGCCTCACGATCACGTTTTAGTGGTCCTTTCGCCAAGTTTCAGAGATTTTCATGACCCCACCCCGGCCCTCCCCGCACGCGGGGAGGCATCATCCCCCTGCGTGCGGGGGGATTTGAGGGGGGGTATGAATGCGGTGAAAACTTAGCGAGAGAACCATTTAGTAAGGAAACAAGCCTCCGGGCGAAAGAGGCGCGGGGCACTGCACGGTTCGCTTCCCGCGTCGTGTGGTCTTCACGATCCCTTTTCCACCAGCGAGAAAGACGGCACGATGTCCACCGCAAAGCTACAGGGCGTGTTCACTCCCAACCTTGTCCCGCTCGACCGGGCAGGTAATATCAACGAGGCCGAACTGCGGCGGTACGTGGAGTGGCTCATCGAGAAGGGCGTGAGTGGGCTGTACCCCAACGGCAGCACCGGCGAATTCACCCGCTTCAGCCCCGAAGAGCGGCGACAGATCATCCAGATCGTCGCAAGCCAGACCCAAGGTCGCGTGCCGATCCTTGCCGGGGCTGCGGAAGCGAACGTGCGCGATACGCTCTCCGCGTGCGAGGCGTACGCCCAGATGGGCTGCGCGGCTGCGGCGATCTGCCCTCCGTACTATTTCAAGCTCTCGCAGGAGAGCGTCGCGGAATACTTCGCCGAGCTTGCGCGTCGCTCGCCGCTCGACATCGTGCTCTACAACATCCCCCAGTTTGCCAACGAGATCGGCATTGACACGGTCGTCCGGCTCGCCGATTATCCCCGCATCGTCGGCATCAAGGACTCCAGCCGCGACCTGCCCCGTTTCCTCAACCTCATCAACCGCATCCGCCCCCTGCGCCCCGATTTCAGCCTGCTCATCGGCACGGAGGAAATCCTCATGCCCGCGCTCGTCATGGGAGCCGACGGTGGGACCATCGCCACAAGCGGCATCGTGCCGGAGGTGGTGATGAAGCTCTACCGCCTGACGCGGGAAGGCAAGCTCGACGAGGCGCGGCGCATCCAGTTCAAGCTGCTCGAACTCATCAACGTCATGCTGTTCGGAGCCGGGTTCCCCGAAGGGTTCCGGGCGGCGGCGGGCCTGCGCGGGTTTGTGATGGGCACGTCGCGCCAACCGCTCTCGCCGAAGGAGAAATGCGATCTCGGCGCGGTCCGGCAGACGCTCCACTGCATCCTGAGCGAGCACGGGTTCGTGGCGGATGTTCCTCAAGGCTCTGTGTGCGGCCCTCCGTTTGAGTCCGGGGACGGTGCGCTTTCGACCGAGCAGATTGGGAAGATCGTCGCGGAAGTGATCCGGCAGATGCAGGGCAACCGCTGAGCGCATGGAGTCGCCGATCCTGGAAAGCGTCACTGATGACACCGGGTGAGATTGCCGTCGGCTTCGTGGAAGTGCAGGGCCTGCCTCCGGCGGTGGTCGTCGCCGATGCGATGGTGAAAGCGGCAGAGGTGCGGCTTGTCTCGCTCGAAGTGAATACGCTCGGCGCGATGGTGATCAAGGTCGAAGGGGAGACGGGCGCGGTCCGTGCGGCGTTCGAGGTGGGCGCGTCGCTGGCGGAAGCCCTCGGCGTCAAAGTAGGCGTCACGCTGATCCCGCGCTACTCTGGCGGCGCGTACGGCCTCATGGTCGAACGTCGCCCCTCGGTGAGCACGCTCCTGAGTTCGCGGAACCAGCTCATCCCGGAAGACGCGGCGACGGTCTCCGACGGCGAGGCGTTCGGGCTTCTTGAGACACGCGGCTTTGCGGGCGCTCTTGCCGCGCTCGACGCGATGCTCAAGACGGCAGACGTATCCCTCGTCGCCAAGGAGAAAATCGGACAGACGCGAGCAGCGGTGATCATCCGGGGCGATGTCGCAGCCGTCCGCGCTGCCATAGAAGCCGGAAAAGCCCAGGCGGAGCGCGTCGGCAACCTCACCTCCGCGCACGTGATCCCCCGACCGGACCCGGTCATCCAGCGACTGTTCCCCCGGTGATGCGGAAGCTCGTCCTGTGATACGGGTTCCAGATAATCACACTTCATCATGGATTAACGGGGCGACTCGCGAGTCGCCCCTACAAGGCGCGTCGAAACAATATCTTGTAGGGGCGAGGCATGCCTCGCCCTTACTCGACATGCACAATCCCTCACCGGTGTGGGAGTGAACTGCGCGACATGACGCTCAAGCTCATCGCCTGCGAAATCGCGATGGAGGAATTCGCCTGGGCCATCGCTCGGTCAAAGAACAGGATACTCGCGGAATACCTGGCCCAGGGACACCACAGCGACGTGGAGAACGGTCGCCGCGTCATTCAAGAGCGCATTGACGCCGCCGACAGAGAAGGTGTTGAGGCGGTGCTTCTGGGGTATGCGCTCTGCAACAATATGCTCGCGGGCATCGAGGCGCGCACGAAGCCGCTCGTCATCGCCCGCGCACACGATTGCATCACGTGGTTTCTCGGTTCGAAGGAGTGCTACCTCCGGGAGTTCGAAGCGCACCCTGGCACGTACTACTACACCGCCGGATGGCTCTCCGTCCGTCGTCCTGACGATCAGGTCGGGAAGTCCGCCTCCGCGTCGGGCGTCGGCGTGAGCGGCACGTACGAGGAGCTGGTCGCCCGGTACGGCGAAGATAACGCGCAGTACCTCTGGGAGATCGCCAATGGATGGATAGCGCGTTACTCGCGGGGCGCGTACGTCCGTCTGCCGGGGGCGGACCATGCCGCCTGCCGCAAGAAGGTGCACGCCATCTGCAAGCGCAACGGCTGGCGGTACGCGGAGTTGGAGGGGAACCCCGGCCTGCTCCAGCGCTGGCTTGACGGCCCGTGGGATTCGGATGATTTTCTTGTGGTGTCCCCCGGTCAGAGAATCAATCCAACCTTTGACAACCGCATCATCGCCGTCGTCTCACCGTAGGGAGTGGACAGCATGGACGCTCTTTCGGTCATCAAGACCCGCCGCAGCGTGCGGAGTTTCAAGGACAAGCCTATTCCCCGCGACGTGCTCGAAGACATCATAGAGTGCGCACGTCTGGCCCCGACGGCGATGAACCTGCAACCGTGGGGGTTTGTCGTCGTCACCGATCCGGGGATGAGGAAAAAGCTCGCCGAGATCGCGGATTACGGGAAGTTCATCGCGCAGGCCCCGGCGTGTGCGGTGGTCCTGTGCGCCGACTCGAAGTACTACCTCGAAGATGGTTCGGCGGCGGTCGAGAACCTCATGCTCGGCGCGTGGGCACATGGCGTCGGCTCGTGCTGGGTGGCTGGCGACAAGAAGCCGTATGCCAACGCGGTGCGCGAGATGGTCGGCGCACCTCAAAACCAGAAGCTCGTCGCCCTGATCGCGCTCGGCTATCCGTCCGAACCGCCCGGCACGAAGACGAAGCGCGCGCTCTCGGAGGTGCTGCACTGGGAGCGGTGGGGCTGATCCGAGAACCCGCATGGCTTTGTTGACATCCTGGATTGTCGTGTATCAGAGAACGCCGATTTGTAGAGGGAGAATCTCGTATTCGTCCTCTTTCTTGGGGCGATCACAAGGATCGCTCCCTACACGTGGACGAGGATGTCAACAGAGCTAACCCCATTCAAGGGTGAGGCAGGTCTTCCCGCCTGTCCATAAGATAGAACTGCCGGGGCTTGCCGGGTCAGGATCGCCTCTCGCCGTTCGCCAGTTCCCGGACAAAGATGTCCCGCGCCACCTCCTCCTCGAGCGCGACTTCCGTCTCGTCGAAGCGCACCACGTAGGAAGGGGATTTCTGCTTCAAGGTGAGCAGCGTGCCCGGCACGATCCCCAGCGCGGCGAGCCGGTCGAGCCGTCGGTGCACCTTCGGCGCGATGAACGTGATTCGCGCAGAAGCCCCGATGTGCAGGCTGGTGAGCGGCTGGACAAGCGGAGTCACCGTGCGGGAGGTCTGTTTGCAGCACGGGCCGGGCGGAATGGGGTTCCCGTGCGGGCAGTGGCGCGGATGCCCCAGGAACGTGCAGATGTTGTCCGTCACCTCTGGCGAGAGGACATGCTCCCAGAGGCACGCATTGTAGGGCACGCGCTCCGGATGGACCTCCAGGACCTCTTGCAGCAGCACCTCGGCGAGGCGGTTTCTCCTCACAAGCTCCTGCGCCTTCGCTTCGCCTTCGGGAGAAAACCTGATCTGCCCACCTTCCCGCACAAGCCACCCGTCAGCCTCAAGCTGAGCTACCACCGGGATGATGTGCGGATGCGCGACAAAGAGCTTCTCCAGCGTCGCATCGCCTCTTTCGAGGGCTGACCAGACGAGCACGAAGACGTTCTCACAGTCTCTCGGAAATTGGGTCACGGTCGCCGATCCATCTGCGAATCAGAGAGACGAGCTTCGACTCCGGCGGCATCTCGTAGCCGCAATTCGGACACCGGATCAGTCCGCAATGCCTGGCCATCGGACACCCCGACGGACACGAGCGATGGTCCGCCGGGATTTCCTGCTGGCACATCGGGCAAGTCACTGACAAGGTATCTCCTCTCGATCTATGGGAACGCGATCTCTCTTCCATGGTCATGAACGAAATATGTATGCACGCGACGCAGCCGCAGGCCCAGCCAGCTTCAGATGGCTTGGCATATCGTAGCTCCCGGCTTAAGCCGGAGGGCTTCTTTCTTTCGTCGCCCTCCGGATAAATCCGGGGGCTACGGAAGAGCGAAGCTCGCTCACGCGAGCTGCCTCTCGCGGTGGCCGCTCTCTGGATATGGAGAAACGCCACCCGCCAAGATATTTTGTTCATGACCATAGAGAGTGTGCGAAAAGTGTTTTCGGAACGATTTCGGGCGGGTTAGAAACCCGCCCCTACGGGTGATTTTCGGGTGTAGGGGAGGGTTTCCAAACCCTCCCGGACCCCTTTTCGGACACATTCTAAGACGTCTCAATGCACCGGGATGGTTCCGGTCGTGATGATGACGAGGCGCAAGAGACCTCCGACGAGAAACGCGAACGGGAAGATGAACGCCGTCATCCAGAGCGCGGTGCGCACGCCGCGTTCTTTGGCGATCATGAAGACATTGGCGATGCACGGCACAAAGAGGGTGATGGTCACCAGGCTGACGATCACCTGCACCTGGTCCAACTGGCCGGAGAGTTGAAGCTGCAAAAGCCCGGCAGCGCCGTAATCGCGCCGCAGGAAGCCGATGAGAAACGCTTCGGTCGCTTTCGCGGGCAGCCCCAGCCATCCCTGGACGAGCGGCGCGGCGAATCGCTCAATCGCGCCGAGCGCGTGCGCCGCGTCGAAGACGAACAGCACCGCCGTGCCGAGGATGAAGAGCGGAACCACCTCCTTGAGGTACCACTCGATGCGTGCGAGGGTCTTGACGAGGATGTTCCCGATCTGCGGCACGCGCATCGGCGGCAGCTCAAGGACCAGGTCGCTCGATTCGCCCGGCAGGAGCTTCCCCGCCAGCCACCCCACGAGGAGCATTACCGCCGTCACCGTGAGCACCCACCAGAGCGCACCGACGAGGCTGATTGACGCCACCATCCCCATGATGACGCCAAGCTGCGCCGAACAGGGAACCCCCAGCGCCAAGAGGAGCGTGGTGATCATCCGCTCCTTCTTCGTCTCAAGGATGCGTGCGGTCATGGTGGCCATCGTATCGCACCCAAGGCCGAGCACCATCGGCAATGCGGCTTTGCCGTTCAGCCCCATCATGCGGAAGACCCGGTTCGTCATCACCGCAAGGCGCGGCAGATACCCCGAATCCTCGAGGATGCTGAAGAGGATGAAGAACGTCGCCACGATGGGCAGCACGATGGCGAATCCGTAGGCAACCGCCATGGTGATCATCCCGTACGGCCCGACGAGGAAATCGTGGGTGAACTTCATCACCACCTGCCACCATGCAAGCGTCACGCCTGCGGGGATCACGTACGCCGTGCCGGGGACCGACGCGGTGATCGTGAAAAGCTGCCACTCGTGCGCAACCGTGAGAGGCAGGGAAAACGTCCATTCCGACTTTACGAGGAGGTGTTCGTGAGGGAAGGGGAACAGGTGGTCTGCCAGCCATATGCTCGCCGGGCTGATATAGTGGCCGAAGACGAACGTCTCGAAGAAATCCACCGCCGTCCCCGCGCCGAAGAGGCCCACGAACCAGAGGGCGACGTAGAGCACCGCCCCCAATAGGAGAAGCCCCTTGACAGGGTGCGTCGCCCAGGTGGTGAGCGCGTGCATGAAGGGATTATCGGTGTGGCGTTCCCACTTCGTGATGCCGCTCAGGAGCCGATCAATCTCCTTGAGGCGGGTGTTGTTGACGACCGCGTTCACCCCGTCGGGGTAGAGCACGCGGGTCCTTTCCCGGATCGCCTCGCACGTGTTCACAGCCTCCGCGGTTGTCCGCCTCCGGAGCCACTCGCAGATGGTGCGGTCGCCGGTGAGGAGCATGAGCGCAATGGCGCGCCTGCCCGGAAGGTCAGGCGGCAGGAGTGCGACGACCTCGGCGATTGCGGCTTCAATCGGCTCCGGATACCGCACGTGGAACGAGAACCTCTTCCCGGCCATGCTCTGTTCGGCGATCTCCCGCACTCCGCGTTTGCGGATGGCCACCGTCGGCCTTGCCGGAACGCCGATGAGCTTTTCTAACGCGGGCAGGTCGAGCGCAAAGCCCTTGTCCATCGCCTCATCGGCCATATTGAGCGCAAGGCCGCCGGAGCGTTCGAGGTCGGTGAGTTGCGCGGTCAGCACGAGCGCGCGCCGGATGTTCTTCATATCCGCCACCTGAACCACCGGAGCGTCCGGCTGCTCAAGCAGGATGGAGCGGGTGACCAGTTCGTCTTCCGACATGGGGTTCAGGCTGTTCGCGCCGGGCGTGTCAATCACCGTGTCCTGCGTGCCATTGAGGAGTGCCTTGCCGCGCGTCACTTCGACGGTTGTGCCGGGGTAGTTGGAGACGACGACGTACGTGCCGGTGAGATAGCCGAAGATCGCGCTCTTCCCGACGTTCGGATTGCCGACGAGGATGAGGAGCGGTCCGGGGGATGGTGGGTCCTTGGGTGGTGCAGGTGATGGAGGGGAAGGGGACATCCTCGAAGCGTGGTGGCGCATGAGTACTCTCCCATATGTCAGCATACCCGCCTATCTTCGCGCCGGTCCGGCGGCAGGACGGTGAAGAGGCGCATGTGCCTCGAATATACAGAAATTGAGATTCAATCTCAATCTCTCCGCGCAAATATACTCCCTTGCTGAGTGCTCTCGGCTCACCGTGGAGCGGAATGCGCACGTGCGAAGTGCCGCAGCTCCGGCGACGGGTCGGCGACGCCGACCATGCGCAACACCTCCCGCGCTTCAGGAGTGCCCATTTCGGCCAGCGCGTGTGCGGCGAGGACACGGCTCGGCTCAGCACCCCGTACGACGATGTCCTGCAACGAGGCGATGCTCAATTCGGGGCGTTTCCTCGAAATGTTCACTGCCGCCATTACGCGCACTGCCTCCGCCGTATCGCCCAGCCCGATTCCGAGGTCTTCCGCCTCCTCCTGCGACGGAATGTAGCTCAATGCCCAGAGCGCGTGGGCGCGGTCCTGTGGGTCGAGTTCCTCTCCGGCCATCCGGGTCAACCACGATTTGGCGCGGGCGAACAGGGGCGCGTAGTCCTTCGCCTCTTTCGTGCCCCAGAGGCCCAACGCCACAAGGCCGACAGCTTCTACGGCGGCGCGACGGCGGTCCAACTGGTCGGTGGTGAGGGCGAGAATGAGGTAGTTGAACGAGTGGACGTCAACGAGCGCGGCGACAGTCTGCGCGGCCTGCATCCGGGTCAGCGAGTCGGCGCCGAAGAGGCTCAGCGCGTCGGCGAGGAAGCTCGCGTCCTTCCGTTCTCCGATGGCCTGGAGCGCCGCTCTCACGACCTCGGGTTCGGGGGCCTTCAGGAGGAGTTGAAGGAGCAAGGCCGAGTCCGGAACATCCCACCGGCCCAACGCACGAGCGGCTGCGATGCGTACTGCCAGATCAGGGGATGCTACGCCGCGCACGATCACCGGAGCCACGACATCCGACGGCACCGTCGTCAGGCTTCTCGGCACGTCTGCAAGCGCGGCGCACACGGCTCCGAGCACCTGGGGATGCTGCCGGGCGCATTCGACGAGGGCGCGCACTCCGGCGCGCTCTTCCGCGTGCACAAGGGCAATCGCCGCAGAGACGGCTACGTGCGGGTCCGCATCGTTGAGCGCGTGCCGTGCCTTTGCGAGGAGCGCGGGCGAGAGGGTGGTGAAATGCCTCTTCGGGCAGGCCGAATCCCCAAGGGGCGGTCTGAGGCCGTGCACGCGCAGAAGGCTGTTCCACGCCTCGCGCCGGATGTCGAGAGCCGGGTCTCCGGTGGCGCTTAGAAGGGCTTCCAGGACGAGAGCGTTCGGCAGGCCGCCCAACAGACGGATGGCCCGCCGCCTCGACGACACGACGTTCGTCTCGCTGTCGGCGATCAATCCCCGCGTCACGAGGGAGTCGTTCCGCAGCACGAGGATCGCCAGCAGGGAATCCCGCAGCGTCGGGGTGATCGTCCCCTGAATCGCGGTCAATAACCCCCTGCCCGCCGCTTCGCCGCCCAGCCACGCCAACCCCACGGCCGCCTGATCCGTCACGACCTCCGACGTATCGCCGGAAGCGATGAGGCCGCGCACGTAGTCATCCCAGGCTTGCCAGTTCCCCGGCAACTCCTCGCGTCTTGCCTGTCCCGATTGCACGACCCCGCCGAGCGACCGTCCGAGATGGCCATTGGTGGCGGGCTGAAAGCCCCGGTCGGCGGCGCGCACGAGCTCCGTCAACGCGAGGGCCGCCCGAAGGCTCACCGTTGCGGTCGGTCCCTGAAGGAAGGGGATGATCGCCTCGACACTGGTATCCGGCATGAGGGCCGCAAGGGCCTGCGCCGCCGCACGGCGGACGCCCGCGTCGTCCTCGTCCAAGATCAGGGCGAGGAGAGCCGGAACCGCCGTCGAATCGCCAAGCTGCCCCAACGCTTCGGCGGCACGCTCGCGCACCCCCGGCACGGAGTCGTTCAGAAGCGGCCGTATCCTTGGCCCCGACTTCATCGCTCGCCAGACGCCGAGCGATTCGGCTGCTGCCGCACGGCGGACCGGGTTGGCGTCCCTGAGGTCGCTCTCTGCGCGGCGAACACGCGAGCAACCGGCTATCCCGGAGAGAAAGAGTGCGGCTGCGAGGACCCCGACAGGCACACCCATGAATCTGCACACCTGCGCTGCGCTCCTCGGATCGAACGTGTTCATGAGAAAGGCCACCGTACCAGAGAACGCCCCTCCCCCCAAAAAGGTCCCATTGCCTCCGGTTTCTATTGAAGATAGGCAATTCTGCCGTGAATGACGAGCCGCCCGCATCCTCTCCTGTCGGATCAGAGGCGACTCCGACGCCTGTAGTGCGCTCGCGGATACCTTTGTAATCGCATGGGCGGGAACAGTGCTCTCAGCGCGCAGTGCCGAGGGGAACACTTGCCCCCTGAAAAACATATATATTTACTATGCGGGGATATGGCATGTTCTCGGCGTTTCGCGCCGTTGGGGGCGGAACTTTGCCTCTCCCAATGCAGTTACATCCCTTAAGAGTCGGCATATCTCGCATTTTTCGCGGCGTTATAGCCATGGTCTCCTGTGCGGGCACAGGCCGTCGGTGAGCACTCCGAAGCGCCCTACCGGCTTTTGCGTGAGCCGGGCAGTGGCGTGGGAACGGGTGTTCGCGGATGATCCGGGATGGTGCACGCCAATCTCGAAGGAGAAAAGATCGCCAGATGACAAGTAATGCAGCCGGTGGCTCCAAGCTCGATGATCAGGCTTTAGAAGCGTATCTGCGCGAGGTGCGCGACTACCCGCTTCTCACGCGGGAAGAGGAAGTCGAACTGGCACGACGGATCAAGCAGGGAGACCAGAAGGCGCTCGAAGAGCTCACAAGCTCCAACCTGCGATTCGTCATCAGCGTGGCGAAGAAATACCAGAATCGGGGCATGTCCCTGCTCGATCTCATCAGCGAAGGCAACGTAGGACTCATGGAAGCGGCCTACCGGTTCGACGAAACCAAGGGCTTCAAATTCATCTCGTATGCCGTCTGGTGGATCAAGCAGGCCATCCTCAAGGCGCTTTCGGAGCAATCCCGCATCGTGCGGGTGCCGCTCA
>Ga0172366_10000755_pt1 | contig 24140 bp, 16 predicted proteins | sample LakKivSesite69cm_FD_114533 | JGI IMG/M metagenome (GOLD analysis project Ga0172366, IMG submission 114533) | Sediment microbial communities from Lake Kivu, Rwanda - Sediment site 69cm | ecosystem: Environmental > Aquatic > Freshwater > Lake > Sediment | place: Rwanda: Western Province, Lake...
CCAGGTCATCTACGCGGCCCGCGAGCAGCTCGGCATGTGCGAGTTCGTCAGCGTGGACCAGGTCAAGGAGAACTACGAGTGGTTCACGACCGGCTCGGAGAACGTCGACGACCTTATGGACGGCGGCATCACGACCGGCCGCATCACCGAGATCTTCGGCGACTTCAAGTCGCCGAACTTGAAGTCACTTGTAATTCTCTATAATGTTATAAGGGTTCCATCTCCGGTCAATGAAAAAAGAAAAAGGAAACAAAGACATGCGATTCAAGCCATCAGCATCGGGAGGCCGTGGTGCGTCGGGATCTCCGCCTTCCCGCAACCTGGACCCATCCAGCACACCAGCATATCCTTACCGTTGACTTTCCTGATGGCCATAGGCTTGCCACAGTGGTTCGGTGCCTCTTGCGTGGTGCCGCATTTCTGGCACTTCAAGGTCACGGCCTTGGGCCAGTCTGCCGGGGGCTTCATTCCTATTCCTTTCATCGGTTTCATCATGTCACGTTCACGCTTCTATGGTTGTTTGGTTTATTCGATCAGCATCATGGGTTTCCCGTGATGACGGGGTAATTCTTGCTGGCCGCAATCCGGCCCCATCCAGCAAACGAGTTTCTCCGCGCCGTCCACTATATCCACGTGCATGGGCTGGTTGCAGTGCCACGGCGCGGCTCGTGTCTCGCTGCAATCCTGGCATTTCAGCACCGGGCCGCCGACCTGGGCCGGCGTGCTTCCCATCTCCGTGCCTCCCGCCTTGTCCGGCGCTGCCATAGGCGCCGCCTCGACTGGCGGGATAGCCGGCACCGCGGCTGGACCTAGTCGTCTCTTCATGGCCGGCGTGAATCGTTTGAGCAGTAGCGACAGCGACACGACCGTCACGGAGCTCATGGCCATCGCCAGCCCTGCCCACTCGGGCGCCACAACGCCGAATATCGCGACGGGGATGAGCACGACATTGTATGCGAATGCCCAGAACAGGTTCAGCTTGATGCGGCCCAGCACCTTCTTGCTGAGCTGGATCGCCGCGACTGCATCGGCAGGGTCGTCCTTCATAACCACGAGCTCGCCGCTCTCGATGGCCACGTCGGTCCCGCCGCCCATCGCGATGCCGACATCCGCCCGGGCAAGCGCCGGCGCGTCGTTGATGCCGTCGCCCGTGAACGCGACTACTTTACCTTTCGCCTGGAGCTTTTGCACCTCGGCCGCCTTGTCTTGAGGCAGCACCTCGGCGATGACGTCGGCAATCCCGATCTGGCTCGCGATGGCGCGGGCAGTCTGCTTGTTGTCCCCCGTGATCATCATGGTCCCGATGCCCATGCGGTGCAGCTCGTCCACCGCGGCCCTCGCGTGCTCCCTGATCGTGTCCGCTATGCCGATGACGCCCGCGACTCGCCCGTCGATCGCCACGTGGACGACGGTTTTTGCTTGTTCCTCGATTTTGGTCGCATCCAGCAAGACCGGGGTTGTATCGACGCCCCCCGTCGCGAGATACGATCGGCTCCCCACGAGGACCAGCTTGCCATCGACGTGTGCCATGACACCCTTCCCCTCGATCGTGTCGAATTCCACGGCGTCGGGTATATCGATGTTGCCCCCTTGAGCCTTCCGCACGATTGCCTCGGCAAGGGGATGCTGCGAGTTTCTCTCCACCGCCGCGGCCAGCGCGAGGAACTCGGCCTCGGGCATGCCGGTGGCCACGACGTCCGTTACCTCCGGCTTGCCCTTCGTGAGGGTTCCGGTCTTGTCGAAGATAACGGTAGTCAGCTTGTTAACCTTCTCGAGCACCTCGCCGTTCTTGATGAGGATGCCGAGCTCGGCGCCGCGCCCGATGCCCACGGTCACTGCCGTCGGCGTGGCCAACCCGAGGGCACACGGACACGCGACGACGAGAATCGTGATGAGGCGCGTGAGTGGGTTCAGCCACTCGCCGAGCACTATCAACCACGTGAAGAACGTGGCGATCGCGATCGCGAGCACGACCGGAATGAACCACGTGACCGCCCTGTCCGCGAGCTTCTGGATCGGCGGTTTGGTGCCCTGGGCTTCTTGCACGAGCTTGATGATCTGGGAGAGCACGGTATCCTTGCCCACCTTTTGTGCGATGAACTTGAGCACCGAGTTCTTGTTGATGGTCCCGCCGACGATTTTACTATCGGTCTGCTTCAACACGGGGATCGGCTCGCCAGTGATCATCGATTCGTCTATATAACTCGTGCCCTCTTTCACGATGCCGTCCGCGGGAACTCGCTCCCCCGGCTTGACGATGATCAAGTCGCCGGCCTGGATGTCCTCCGCGGCGATAGTCACCTCCTTGCCTTCCCGGATGACGGTCGCAATCTTTGGCTGCAAGCCGACGAGTTTCTTGATCGCGTCCGACGTTCGGCTCTTTGCTCTCGTCTCGAGGTACCTGCCGAGCATGAGGAAGCCCGCGAGCATGACCGACGCGTCGAAGAACATGAACTGCATGAGCTCGTGCACGATGCTACCGAGGAACGTGCCCGCCATGCTTGCACCATACGCGATGCCGATGCCCATGCCATACATGACGTCCATGTTCAGGCTGCGATTCTTGAGGGAAGATAGCATGGCCTTGAATATCGGAAGGCTGGTGAAAAAAAAGGCCGGGGTTGCGATGACGAGCATCACGTACATTCGAAGCTGCATTTCATCCATGTTCATCTCGGCCGGGATCCACGCGAACATCATCACGAAAAGCACCATGCCGATGCCCATGCCAACGATCGCGCGCCGTTTCTTGTCGGTTAGGATCTCGCGGACGGATTCTGCCTCCACGTCGGGGGACATGTCGTCTCGCCTACCAAGGTACTGGTACCCGGCGCCCTCGATGGCCTTCTTGATGTCGCTTGTCGTGGTGACACGCGAATCGTACTGGATGACCGCGTTCTCCGCTGCCAGGTTCACGGCGACGCCGGAGATCCCGCTCACGTTCCCGATAGCCTTCTCCAGCGTCGCGACGCAAGCGGCGCAATGCATGCCCCCGATCTTGACGTCGACCTTCTCGCTCGCGTTCTTTTTTGCGGTTTCTTGTTCGCTCATGGTTCTACCTCCGATGCATTCATCCGCATCGTTCCAGGTGTTTTTCCTCCACCATCCCCCCTTCCACAAATATACTTCACTACATGAACCATGTCAACCCGCTATATTTCTATGTCGCATTATCCACGAAAGGCCGGATGCGCGTCCGGTTTTACATTATAATTCCCTGGAAAACGACAAACGGCTTTTAACCAAGGTTGACCAAATACGGATTATGAGTTCACCTTCCAAGATGAAGCGTGCCCTGGCAACTCTGGCCGTGCTCGATATCGTTATGGCAAGCCTCCTCGCCGGCTTGCTGGCCGTGGTCGTGATCCTCTTCGGTGGTTACTTGCTCGTGTTCATCTCGTACCAGCAAGCGTTCGTGGGGCTCTGCTGCTTGCTCGGTGCCCTCTGCGGCGGGCTCTACGCCCACGCCTTCGCGCTGATCCGGGACATTTCACGGGAACAAAACCATCCACGGCAAAACCGACGCGCGTGGATCGTGCAAGGATTGGTACCCGCGGCCCTTTACTCGGCTTTTACCATCGTCGGCATCGCATTTTTCTCCAAGAGTAGCGCTGGGTTTGGATCGTTGCTGCAAGACATCGGCGCCGAGTTTATGAACGCCGTCGTGTTCTTGTCAATTGCCAGCCTGGCCATCCTCTGCGCGATGATCACGGGCCATCTCGTGCTGTTGAGGCGTGGTCTCGCACGCGGCGAAAGCAAGGAGGTACTCGACCCTGTTCAGACAACCCGTGGGTTGCGTTTCCCGGGTGTCACTCGGCGAGGCATCGGCAAGTTCCAGGCAGTCGCTATGCTGCTCATGATCGTGGGGACTGTCATCACGTATGGCGTGACCGTGTTGAACTTGCCGGGGAAATGTTTCACGGGTTTTCACGGCTTTTCGGCCCCCGCCTATGACCTCGCTGCTATCCAAGCAAGCACGCATGCGAATGCTGCGCTCGATGGCCTCGCGGGAGGGAACCGGTCGCTGCTCGAGACGCTCGAGCGCGGGTTGTGGCAAATGACGACGACCCAGAGCCAGGGTGGGTTCCCGCTCGAGGCGTTGCTCGACGGGTCAGAGTTCTACAGCGATCGTGGGTACGATTGCCCCCTTTTTCCCGGCGAGTTCTCGATCCAAGGTGGTACACCCCTGATCGCGGGCGTCTACCTGTCAATGTACAAGCTCGATCCGAATCCCGTGTACTTGAACGTTGCAGCGGCCGCGGCGCGAGCATTGATGGCAGTGCAAGATGCGGGCAATGGTGGTTTTTTCTACGATGGCCGCTTGTACCCGGATAGCACCGGCTATCAACCGCACCCGCGAAATCCAATGCACTCGGCCGTGTTCGACGACAACACCATGCAATCCGCGCTGGCATTTTTACTTGACATGTACGACATCACGGGAAATGAAACGTACCGGAACGCTGCGGTTCGCGGGCTCGATTATATCTTCCAGCTCGAGAAGCCCGGCGGTGGCTGGCCCCAGCGATCCAACTACGGCCCGGATGAATACCCGTCCTACGTCACGCTGAACGACGACTGCATGCAAGACATCATGAACCTCTTGTTCAAGGCATACGACATCCTTGGTGGCGCCCGGTACATGCAAGCGGCGGAACGAGCAGGGCAGTTTCTCATCCGGGTGCAAGGCAACGGGGCCGGGTCGAACGCGGTGCAATCCGGCGCGTGGGCACAGCAATACAAGAACGACCAGCCCGCGTGGGCGAGGCGGTTCGAGCCCCCCGCCATGTGCAGCGCGCAGACCGCGCGGGCCATCGAGATGCTGATCGACCTCTACTTGCGGACGGGCAACGAGACCTACCTCGATCCCATCCCCGTGGCGGTAGCGTGGCTGACGGACGCGAACACGACGATCCTGGACGTGTGGGAAGGTTCCGGCACGCATTTCTGGTCGCGTCTCTACGAACTCGAGACGAACCGGCTCATCGTCGGCAACCGGAACAACCAGGACAACGGAGTCGTTTACTACTACGATTACGTGCCCACGCGTGATTACGGGTACTCGTGGGTCGGTAACTATGGCATCAACGGCACGCTGGATCGATATGACTACCTCGTAAACGCTTGCGGCAAGAACATTTCACAGTACATCGCATGGCGGGACGCGCCCCCCTCTGTGTCCTTTCTCTTGTCTAGAGCTTTGTATGCCAACTCCACCATCCATCAGAGCGGCTTCTGGCTCGACAAGGAGGGAAAAATCGACGACGAAATGTTTTATTACAACGCGATGCGCATCATCGAGTACCTGGATGCAATTGCGTGAAACAAGCAGTTCTGATGCCCTATTATTCCTTGTCCAATTCGGCATGCCCACGATCCTAACGAGTTAAATCGTTCCGATGCTTCTATGGTGTAGAAAAGCACCTTAGCAGAGGTAGCCAATCACGTGTATTGCATGCTGCACCGTAGGCAAAGCCAGGCCAACTCCTTGATTGCATAGGGTCAACAAGCGGTTACAGGCGAGGGACTTAAGATCCGGATTTCATTTATGGACCGATTTGAAATCCCTTCTCGAAGGAGTTCGCGGGTTCGAACCCCGCCCTCTGCATTCTTTCATCATAACGAATCGCTCGTGTAGACACGTTTCGGGTCATCCACCATGGCCGGCATCGACTTGAAAGGTATCAAGAGCATGCTCTTCGTGTGCCTTGGCAACACGTGCCGTTCCCCAGCCGCCGAGGGCTTGGCGCGCAAGTTCGCCAGGGACATGTTCCCGCCCGAGGCGTTCAAGGAACTACGCATAGAGTCCGCGGGCATGAACCGCGCGTTCAAGGGCGCCCAGCCGCAGAGTGTAAAATTTGTAAAACAGCTGGGGGGCGAGGATATATCGGGGCACGTGTCCCGCACGGTCACGGCCGCCTTGGCCGGCCAGTTCGACTTGATCGTCGTCATGGAGACGTATATGCGCGACTTCTTGGCCTCGCAGTTCCCCGAGATCCCCGCCATCCGGTCCAAGACGTTCACGCTCAAGGAGCTGTGCACGGACGAGCTCCACCCGTCCAGCCTCGACATCGAGGACCCGTACATGATGCCCGACCCCCATTACCTCGCCATCATCACGGAAATCCGGGACTTCACGAGATGCCTCGTGTCGCGATGGGTTGCCGCGCGCAGAGCCGCCCCCGCACTAACGAAATAGGCGAGGAATCGTTTTATGCTCCACGACCGATTGTGAATAGAGAATCGAAATTTCCATCCAGGTGACCAGAGACAATGGTTTTCGAAAAGTCAAAGGAGAACTTCTTCGAGGCGTGCAAGATCTGGACGAAATCCGATGTTAGCAAAGGCGTGGCAAAATATTACGAGAACTTCGAGGGATACAGCAAGGAACACATCAAGAACGACATCCAGGAATACCAGAAGGCGATCGCCGGTTTAAAGCAGCGCTCCGAGGATGTCAAAAAGGAAAAAGGGAAGAAGGAGAAGGACAAGAAAGCCATACTGGAAGAGGTAAAAAACCACCTGGAAGAAACCCTCAAAAAGCTGAAGGAAAAGCAGAAAGAACTCGAGACCCTGCCCCAGCGCGTCAAGCAAATCAAGGCCGACTTCCAGGACAAGATGAAGACGCTCAACAAGGCAGTGGAGGAGGTCACCTATCTCAGGATGCAAGGAACGAAGGACACGGCCACCATCCAGAAGATGCAAGATCTCTTGCTAATGCTGATGGACATGAACAAGGTCGTCAGCCTCGACGAGATCATCAAGAGCGCCGGCATGGAATTCAAGCTCGAGAACGAGACCGGCCTTAAAGTCGTCAAGGACTTCAAGAAGCTCGTCATCATGCTCCACGAGTCGATCGCCGCGAGATGGCACGATATGGTTTCTGGCGAGAAGATCGGTGCCAAGAAGATCGAGTATTTGAAGAGCATGTGCACGGAACTAGCCTTCTCGGCGAATATAGCACGGTCGGAGAAGTGGGACGTCGATTACTACAACGAGCTTCTCGCGTTCGGCCTCGGCCGCCTCACGATCACGGTCGGCATCCAGCAAGTAGAGGCCTACGAGTACATGAAGGCGACCCAGTACTTCCTCAGGGCAAGGGAGATGCTCTCGAGCATCAGGAAGGCGCTCAAGCTCGAGAAGTTGCTCGCCGAGCAAGTCGCCCTGGCGCGGGCATATGCCAGCGACACCTTCAACATCATTTACCTGCTCAACTCGTACGCGAGCTGGAAATCAATTGCCAAGACCACGGAGGATGCCGAGCTCAAGGACATGGCGGCGATCTCCGTAAAGAACATCGAGGAATGGATTACCAAGCAATACGGCTTCCCGCCGGAGGACAAGATCAACGCCATCGTTAGCGGGATGATATGGCCCCAGCCGCAAGCACCCCCGGAGGTCTCCGACTTTATGCTGCTGCAGTCTGCGGTCGCCCCCGAGATTAAAGCCCTGCGGCCGTCCGAGGTCAAGGTATCTGGTTCCATGGGGGAAAAAGCCAAGTCCAAGGGCTCGAAATAAAGGGTGCAAGTTAATGGCCGACGAACCCGAAACGCAAGAGGAGACGATCAGCGAGCAAGAACTCGCCTCCGAGAGGATCCCCCGGCTGTTCCCGTTGCGGCTAGGCTTTTTCTCGTTTATGTTTCTCGCATTCTTTGCCATTTCGGTTCTCATCTTGAACATCTCGAAAGCCCTCGGCCTGTTAAAAGGGGAGGATATCTACCAGCTCGTCCTCGACTGGCTACGCACCCCCATCCAGGACATCGCGATCTTGCGCGACATCTACGACTTCATCGTGACGTTTCCTGGCGCCGAGTTTCCTGGCATAGAAGCGCTGTACATCTCGGGCGGTTACGTGCTCACGTTCTTCACGATCTCTATGCTCGCTATGAAGAATCGCATTGCACGAGCGCTGTTCTCTGGGCGAAAGACCAAGCGAATCACGCTGCAAATCTTCCTATTCTTCGCTTTATTCGTCTCGTTCATGCAATTGCTCAAGATCGTGGTCCTGGTGCTCATCAGTTACGGTGCTTATCTCGGTGACGGAGGCATCGCCATTTATATGCTCATCGCGGGCGCGACGATCTGGATATTCTTCCAAGCACTCGCGTTATTCACCGCGGCTCGCCGCTCGGGCACCCGGGCTGAAGGACGGCTTATGAAGGGCAAGAGCAAGGGATCTTACGCGTTCGCGCTTTTTGCCCCGTACCTCGTCCTCGGTGTCATCGGGCTGTTATATCTCTGTTACAAGCTCTTCCTCGACATCGTCGTGCCGATGATTCCAGTCGATCCTACAATCGAAGTCTCTCCCTTGTGGCGTTCCTTCATCGATTATTTCACCCTCGCGATGGCATTATTCTGCATCTTGCCATCAATCACCGCGTTCGCGAGCAAGAAGCGGCGGCAGAAGAGCTTTGACAACCTGGTCGTCATGATGACGATCCTTTCGATGTATCCGTATATCCTCTTCAATTTTACGATTTATTTCCTCTTCCCACAATTAAGCATGGGCGGTGGTGGCGTCAGCAAGGATTGGATCAGCCAAGCTTTCTTGTGGGGAGATTTGATCTTCACGCTCGTGCTGCTCGTTATGGCAATGCGATCGGTGGGGAGCCGGACCAATTACAAGTTCGGTGCCCTCGACAAGCACGCGTTCATAATGTTCATCTACGCAATGCTGTCTGGACAGTTTGGCATCCGTTACCTGCAAACGCGGGGCCTACCCGATGCGTTCAAGGACATCAGCATCTGGTTATTGAATGGCCAGTACGTGCTGGTCAATTCATTCGTCGTGATCGCGCTGTTGTTCTCGGTGCTGCTGTTCTCGAGCAAGAAGTTCGGGCTGTACTTCCGCGTGCACGAGACCGTGTCTAAGGCCGATAATCTCCGGCTGGACTTCATACGGGACTACCTCCGGGAGGAGTATGTCCGCCGCGAGCAGCCGTATTTGCTCGACACGATCTATGATAACCTTGCAACCGTCATGAAAATCGACCGGTTCGAGGTCATACAGCTCGTGGAGAAGGCGAAGCGCAAGCACGCTGATTTACGCATCGACGGGCTCAAGAAACGCTACGTGTACTTCGAATCGGTGGATTGATTTCGTATAGTCTCTTTTTAACGAGATATAATAGTTCACGGTTCGATCGTGAACTTGAGCGGAGAGATCCCGCTCGCATCCGCCGAGGTTGCTATGTATGCAGCGTGCTGGCATGAATCGAGCTTCCAAGCTTTCGATGCCGGATCGAAGAACGCGAGATCCCTCACATGCACGGGGATGGAAACAGCTCGCGACTCGCCCGGTTCCACGTGGATCCGTGCGAAGCCCTTCAGCTCCTTGACCGGCCGGTCGAGCGCGGGCGCGTCATAGCCGACGTACACCTGGACGATCTCATCGCCTGCCATGCTGCCCGTGTTTCGGATGTCGACGAGCGCAGATATAATCCCTCCTGGTTTCGCGCTGCCGGAATCGAGGCGTGGGTTCGATAGCTGGAAGGTGGTATAGCTCCCTCCGTGGCCAAAAGGGAAAGCAGGCTCTGCCTTATTCTTGTCAAGCAATCGATACCCGTGGTAATAGCCATAATCGATTTCCCTTGCCTGCCGGTCGAAGAACGGCAATTGATCGGGCGATTTCGGGAAGGTGACCGGCAGCTTGCCGCTCGGGTTAACCTCGCCGAAAATTATCTCCGCGATGGCCGTTCCACCCTCCATGCCGGGGTACCACGCCATCAGCATTGCTGGGACAGTGCCGCGGACGTCCTCGGTGATGATGGCGCTCCCGCCCTCGAGCACGAGGGCGCATTTCTTGTTCGCTGCAACGACCGCCTGGACCATGGTCACGTCCGAGCTGTGAAGCCCGAGATTTGCACGATCACCGCCAGAAGATGCAACATATTCGCCCTCGTCCTTCCACGTGAGCCCCGCGAAAACAACGCAAGCATCGCTCTGGCTGGCGATCCGAGATGCCTTCGCCACGTTCTTGCCATCGTCGTGGACGATGGAGACCCGGTCGCCAAGGAGGGACTTTATACCCTCGAAGGGCGTTATGACCCGGCGGGGATGCACGCGACTCGAGCCGTGATCGCCGATATTTGCCATCTTGGCCATTTTCCCGAACAGTGCGAGTTGCTTGATCCCATCCCGGTTGAATGGCAGCGTGCGATTGTCGTTCTTGAGGAGAACGATGGATTTTCGTGCCACCTCCCGTGCCAGCGCAATGTGCTCAGAACACCCGACCTTTTCCTTGGTGAAGGTGCCAGGATCCATCGTCTTGTTGAATCGAAGCTGCTGTCGCAAGACGCGCAGCGCGGCGTCGTCGACGAGCGCGGGGTCGATCCTGCCAGCGGCGACGAGCGCGGCTATTTTCCTCGGTTTCATGTGAATCCGGAAAGGCATCTCGATGTCGAGCCCGCCCTTGATGGCCGCCTCCCCGTTCCGTATCCCCCAGATGAAGTCGCTCATCACGAGGCCAGGAAACCTCCACTGGTCCTTCAAAATGCCACGCAAGAGTACGTTATTATGCCCGCAATGCTTTCCATTGACCTTGTTGTAGGCGCTCATGATCGCCGCGATGCCCTCGTCGACGCACCGCTTGAAATGGGGCAGATATATCTCGTGGAGGGTGCGATCGTCTATCCTCACGTTCACCTTGAAGCGCATGTTCTCCATGCTGTTGCAAGCAAAATGCTTTGCACATGCCATCACGCCCTTCGACTGCACGCCCCTCGCGAGTGCGGTGCCCATCGCACCGAGCAAGAACGGGTCCTCACCATAGGTTTCTTGCGCCCGGCCCCATGCCGGATGGCGCAAGAGGTTGATGCAAACGCCAGCGAAGAAGTTCGCGCCTTGCGCCCGGGCCTCAATGCCAATGGCATTGCCCACGCGTTCCTCCAACGCGGGATCCCACGTGGCCCCGCGAGCCATGGGCACGGGAAAGCACGTCGACGCGCCCATGACCACGCCACGCGGTCCATCGGTGAATAAAACACCCGGAATGCCGAGTTCCTTGTCTATCCCGGCTGGTATCGGCTTGGCATTATATCTGATGAGCATGGGAAGGCCTCGCAATAGCCGCCAGTTGCCGGTGAGCTGGTTGAGCTTTTGCAGCAGCGTCATGCTGCCGAGGATGCGCTTGGCATATGCATCCACCTCATTCTCTTTGAGGTCGCGCAGCGCGGCCCATTCCATTTTTTTTTCGAGTTCATCAGCCATGTCGCATCACCAAGATCTATTTTCTTCCTTTGGTTTAAAACAGATTAAATGAGGCACGAGCGTTACCTAGAATTGAATAGTTATGGATCCCAAGACGCTCGAGATCGAGGTGCGGGATGGCGAGAAGCTACACGCCACCTGGCACGAGAAGGCGGGAGCGGGCGGTAGCCGGCGACCCATTGCGATCCTTTGCCACGGTTTCGGGGGTGATCGCAAGGAATGGGGGCGGTTCCCGGAAGCGGCGGCCGCGCTGGATCGATCGGGCATCGACGCGCTGCTCTTCGACTTCACAGGGTGCGGTGAAAACCCTCGCAAGGCCGTTATGCTATCGAAACAAGTCACCGACCTCGAGGACGTGTACGAGTGGGCAAAGAACCAATGTTATTCTTGCATCGCCACGATCGGCTTGTCTTTCGGCGGGCTCACCTCGGTTCTCGCGAACCTACCCGATCGCAAGGTCGCCGTTTTCTGGGCACCCGCGCTGTACATGCACAAGAGCCTCGGGAGGTCAAGGCTCCTTCTCGGCAAGATCGCCACGGCATTCGGGCGGAATCTCAAGGTCAACGTCGTGTCCGGTTACCTCCTCGTGAACCGCAAGTTCTTCGATGACATCGAGGCCGTGATCCCCAAGATCGATGGTATCTTGTCGAATTTCGTGACACCATCTTTGATCGTGCAAGGTCTCGATGATAGCGCCGTGCACCCGGAATGGACGCGCGCAGCGTTCTCCTGCATGCCCCGGGACGACCGCCACAAGCTCGTCGAGGTGCCCGGCGCGACACACGACTTTAAAGGGAAGGAGCTGGCTTGCTTTATAGAGGAAACAACAAAGTTTATTCAAGCGTATATTCCCGCGTGACGAACCGATGAGCCCCTCCATCTTCGCGTGGCGTCACCATGTCAGTTATTACGACATCGTATCGCAAGCCGAACTCCCGTACGCGCCAACGCCAGCCGCGGCTATTAAAGCCGGCTTTTCAGCCCTCGAGATGGGATTCGGCTTGGCTCGGGGTTCCGGACAATCATTCATTGATCTCGGCGCCGGCACGGGCGAGGTGGTCATGTACTGCGCCCGCAACTTCTCGATTGCCTCGTTTGGCATCGAGATCAACAATAGCATGGTACGGATCGCCCAAAAATCGATCCGGAGGGAAAAACTAAAGAATGCTGCGATCTGGAAGGGTGACCTCTTCGATCACGACCTTGGTTACTACGATTTCATCTTCATATTCACGCTTCCCCACATGCAACGCTTTCTCAATCATGTTTTTGAAACAGCGCGCCGTGGTGCCATTGTTTTCTCGTACAAGTACCCGCTCGACCAGCTGGATGGTTTGCTCGCGTCGAGGCACGAGGAAAGTGTCGAGATAGATGGCATCAAGCATTGGCTTTTTTTCTACGAGAGAAAATGACTGTATTCCGCAGCTTCTCGCCCATTGCTCGGGATCATATCTCCCATCAGTCTGGGCGCCATCCTTGTTTCCCCGCATAAGCGAACAACGTATCCATTCCCGCCATCCTCTCTTTCATTGAATTAGCTCAGACGGAGGACTAGACGATGACGGACGTAATGGCTCGGGCGTGCTTCAACTGCCACGTGTATATGGTCATCAACGCCGCCTCGGTGGAGAACCAGGCCGCGATGGCCAAATTCGACAAGGATCACTCGCTCCACATGGTGCAAGCGGTCGGGTTCGGCGATATGGGTAGGGGCTATTCGTCGCGGACGAGGGAATATCTCAACCGGCAGTGAGGTTGAATCCATGTCCCGGATGGCAGCGGAAATCCTAATTAGGGAAAGAAGGACCATGTTATTCCATGAATCCAGAGGACTTACTGGCGCTCATGAAGGAGCGCCGGTCAATACGGGCCTTTAAACCGGACGCCGTGCCGGACGAGGCAATAACCATGATCCTGGAAGCTGCCAGGTGGTGCCAGTCCGCGAGCAACAAGCAGCCGTGGCGATTCATCGTCGTCAAGGGGAAGGAAATCATAAAGGCGCTCTGCAAGTGCGCGACCTACGGCAATTTCATTGAACAAGCTCCTGTCGTCATCGCTATCGTGGCAAATCAGCGCGACGCGCCGAAATGGTACATCCACGACAGCAGCATGTGCGCCCACCAGGCTTGCCTCATGGCGTGGGCGCTCGGTCTCGGGACATGCTGGATCGGCTCGATGGACAGGGAAAAGGCAGCAAAATTGCTCGACCTCGGCAAGGACGAGGTGATCGCGACCATATTGCCCATCGGCTATCCTGTTAGCATCCCGAAGCCAACTTCTAGAAAAGCCCTTTCCGATCTCGCGTCCTATAAATAAGGAGTCGCGAGTAACCTGGACGGGTCGCACGCGTTAAATCGAGAGCAGTGCCGCGCCGCAGCCGGGACACTTCCCCGTGTTCGCGGATGGCAGCTCGCTCATGCAATATTTGCACTTTCCTGGCGAACTGTATAGGCCTCCAACGGTGGTAGCCAACGGATTAGCGCGAGGTGGTGGCGGTGCCATCGTCAAGCGCGACGGTGCGATCGCGGGCGATACCGTGGATGATTGGGCCTGCGCTTGCGATTGCTGCCGCCGCTGCTGCCCCGGCCTGTCATTATCGAGGACTTGTAAAAAGGCCTGATTCCGCAGAATGATCTCCCTCTGGATGCCCGTCGCGTTGGCTAACGGGTCGGGCGGGGGCGAGCTCTGGATGGCCGCATCGCGGTTGTAGAGCACCTGGCTCGGCTGGTACCTGAAGTAAGCGGGTTGTGGTGCCGCGGACGGCTGGCCCGGCTGTAAACGTGCGCCCGGCACGCTACCGGACGACACCTGTGATGGCTGTTGGTATAACGGGAGAACTTGACCCATCGGGATTCGCGTGAAGGCAGTGCTGATGCGATATAACCCCTGGATGTATTTCACGCCCGCGACCAGCGCGCATATCGCGATGGTCGGGATGAAGAATGCGAACGCCACGACGTGATAACCCATGGCGCCGAATGTCATAAACGTGGCCCCAAAAGCCACCCTGTGGCCATCCAAGACCTTCTTGGTGCCGAGCAACCCGATGTCGCGTGCCCACGGGTCGTGGAGCATCACGAAGTAATCATCGATCAGCTTCCAAGCCTTATACGAATGCGGGACATACGCGAGTCCCATTACAATGCCAACGATGCAGAGCGTTATTTCGCCCGCCATCGATGCCAACATGGTCCCGGACATCGTTCCCGTGTTATAATCATACAACGACTCACTTCCGGGGAAAAAGGCAGGCGTGAACATGATGATGATGCAGATGACTGCCCAGAAGAAACCAATGAGCCCGACAGCTATCGAGTTGAACAAGAACCGGGTGAAGAGCTTGAACTGCATGATATTGCGGGTATCACCCAGCGCCTGGACCGTGTCCATCAAGTCCCTCGTGAGCACGAGCGTCCGGAAAAAGGCGATCACGGAAAGGGTGGAGATGATGACGAAGCCACCAGCGGCCACGTATGGTCCCCCGAAGGCAGATAACAGCGACGCGATGCCGACGATGATCGACAGGCCGAGCGCGTACGCTGCATAGTTGGCGATCGTGCGGATTAGCTTGCTAACCTGTACAAAACTCGGTTGTTGCTGGCTCATGGCTGGCGTTCCACCAGGATACTGAGGGGAATTCCCCTTTAATAAATCCACATTAACCAACATCGGAAAAGCGATCTGGACATGGATCGACCAATAAAACGACCCTTCATCTGTCCTAACCCCCTTAACTCGTCAAGAAACGAATTACATCATTATTTTCTCATGCACGAGCCGATAAATACAAATGGTTAACGCAATTCGCGATCTGCTCCAGCACGGCAAGTGGTGAAGCCAGCCCGCCATGCCATTATTCAAAAACGATCAAATTCAAGTAGCCGGTGATCGATATATGGACGAAGCAAGCGAGAACCTGGTGCGATCTGGTGAAACCGACCGGTACGGGAAGGCAGCGCGTGCCAGGGCGGCATAACTACCCGTCGAAGCACGTCGACCCTGGCAACTTCCTTGAGAACGATGAAGTGTCGCGGATGCTCGGGCCTGGCGAGACTATCTCGCAAGACGACGCGCCTAGCATTTACAACTGCGTGCACTGCAACGAGTGCGGGACATCGCACGAGCGCGCGCTGCTCGCGAAGAAGTTCATTGATAATGGTTTTACCTTCGACGGGAAGGACGAGCTGGAACGAAATTTCAAGGGGACTGACACGCCCTACCAGTCCAACAAGATGCGCATCCGCCCCCCGCCAGGCATCCCGGAGCGGAGCGACCGGCTGTTCTTCATGGGCTGCTTGAGCACCATCAAGATACCGAAATTCACCGAGGACGCGCTGAAATACTTGCTGTCGCGCGGCATCGACTTCACGATCTTGAAGACGGAGGCTTGTTGCGGCTATCCCGCCTACGCGGCCGGGCTGTTCGGCGAGTACGAGCGCGTGAAGGCCAAGAACGCGGCATTGTTCGCGAAGTACGAGGAGGTGGTCTGCTTGTGCCCGGCGTGCTATTTCCTGTACACGTCGGACTACCCGGAAATGAAAACGCGGTTCTCTTACATCTCCGAGTACTTGACCCCGCCGGCAACCAAGAAGACCGGCTCGGTCAGCGTCCAGCACATGTGCCAGCTGCAGAACCGGGGCCACCCAGAGGTGAGCGGCCAGACGAACGAGCTCTTGAAAGCGTCGGGATACGACGTCAAGGACGTGCCGCACTGGTGCTGCGGCGGCGGGAAAGGATACATGTACCGCACCGACGTGATCGACAAGATCGCCGAGACCCGCATGCACGACTTCACGGGCGACTACATGACGACCACGTGCCCGGGCTGCTATTGGGTGCTGAAGGTCTACGGCGCGAGGTGCAAGGTAGAGCCACGTTTGAAGGACATGTTCGAATTGCTGGGATGACGTTAAGTAACAAGCAATCCTTATGAATACATATTTAACCGCATACGCGTGAATTATATCCGCATGATGCTAGCATTAAAGCAAATATCCCGATGATGTGAGAATAACCATGCTGGTAACGATTTCTAGGCCAAGGAATCAAAGGATCGCGTACTTCGTGTTGTCGATGATGCTCCTTGTTGCACTATCTCTTTTCGAATCAACGCCCGGTCGAGATGGCGAGATAAAACAAGGCTCCGGGATGGTGATACGCCCGTCGGCCATCGCGGGCAGCTCGAAACCCCTCGCGATCACCCAGCAAGCAACGGTGGCGCGTTCCGTCTACCCGTCGAGCCTCCCGGCCAATGCCAGCTTCCTCTTGGCTAGCGATTGGCGCTCGAAAAACGTCACGATCGACTTTGCCGGCGTTTCTCATTATAAAGAATGGATAACCAACGGGGCGTTCACGACGACGGTCGCGCCGTGGGTGTTCAAGACCTCGGCGCCGCCAAATATCTCGAATTCAACGCCGCCTGGAAACGTGATGATAACAATCTCCGCGAATTATAATTTTCCCGTTGGTGCCCACGGATATTATGAAGAAAATGTCACGATTCCGGAGCCATTGACGAGCAACAAGTTGGCCTCCTTCACCATGGATTATTATTTCGACGACGGCGTGAGTTCACCAGCACCCTCCTCCTTGATGAGCCTCATCATCTCTGTCACGATAGGCGGTGTCGAGAAAAACCTGTCCGTGGCCATGACAAGCCTCGTCACTAAAGCTTGGAGCACCCTTACGCTGACCTACGATCTGCAATCCATCGGCCAGGTGTTGCCAGGAACGGCGACCATCCGGGTGGGAGTTTATACCTATGGCGCGGATAAAACGGCGGTTCAGATCCAGAGGCTAACCCTCGACAACGTCCGCTTCAATATCTGGACGGGAATGAACCGGAACAATTCATTCATCATCCGCGACAACGAATTCAACCAGAACTATTCTTACCAGAACGTCACAACAGGAACGGGGAGGGCTGTTATCGACGTGGAGAGGAGCAGGGACACTTCCAGCGACGTTGTCTTCACGGTATTCAAGAACGCGCTCATCACGGAGCAAGTGGAAGTCCATAACATGACGGTAAATTCATTCGTCGAAAAGGAGTTCAACTCCACGGTGGCCACCGCTCCTGGCAGCCAATATTACACGGAAGGATCTTCCGTCAACTGGACGACGTACCTGCACTTTGTCACGCCCTTTAGTTACATGACCCAGCGGGTCTTGATCTCGAAGCCCTCGGACTGGAATATTACAAGCATAACGAACGGTTTCGGGATCAATCGCCTGTCCGCGTGTTCTGGAACCGGGATCGGGGATACCGTTATCGTGATCCCGAAGGATATCTTTTACGACGGGCTGTGGAAGCTCGAAGCGACTAGTGCTAACTATATCGCCGCCGGCGCCATCCAGGTGTGGAACGGCGGCGCCTTCGAGAACAAGACGAGCGTGTTCGTGGGCGACGTGTTCCGGGTCGACACCACGCTGGATGGTTCCGTGACCTTGCCGGGCAGCTCGATCCAATGCACGATCTTCTACCCGAACAATTCCATCTATGCCGACGAGAGCAAGACGCCATCGTCCCCGACAGTGATTTTTGGCGATTTCAGCGTGGATGCTTCCAAGCCCGTCGGGACCTATCGCGTTCAAGTCAATTGGACGAATGATCCGGATCCCTTGACGAAAGACAAGATCGGCTTGGTAGATCTCCAGTTCCAGGTCATCCACCATGCCAACATCACCGCGGTCACCGGTTATTTCCAGAGGGTCCCCGGGGAGCCGCTCCTCGTGAAAGTGAAGGTCATGGACACGGACGCGAGCCTGCTGCTGCCGGCAGCGACCGTCATGTACAACTCGACCTATGGCATCTCGGGAACCATGACCTACTTCGGCTCGGGCGTCTACGCCGCCGAGGTGGACACGACCGCGATCCCCTTCGGCGACCATTACTTCTCGTTCAACGCGTCGAAGGACGGGTACCTGGATTGCCACGGAAACAACGTGGTCCACTTGAAGATCGTCTCGGAATCGCTGAAGCTGGAGGTGCCGCGTGACATCAAGACCGTTTCGACGAATAGCTACGCGATCTACCGCTTTAACCTGACGGGATCCATCTCCCAGGTGTACCTGCACCCGGCGAACATCTCGACCGACTGGTTCAGGGCCTACACGGTCACGAACCACGACAACGGGACCTACACGCTCAACCTCTCCACCTACGAGGCCACGACCCGGTCGACCCCGGAGACCTTCACGATCACCATATACGCAAACAAGACCAACTATGCCAGCACGTCCGACATCGTCATCTTGACGGTCAACCCGATCGCCACGTCTCTCCAGATGAACTCGACGTTCGTGGAGGTCTATGCAGGCGAGCGGTTTGCCTTGAGCGTGAATTACACCATCGACTCGAACGGCAGCTTGATCCCTGGAGCCACCCTCGTGATCACCTGGCCGTCCTATTACCTGGTACAGCCAATCGGCGGCGAGTTCCTCATCACCTTCAACACGACCTCCTTGACCATCGGAACTTACAGTGGCTTGCTGAACCTGACTCGCCCGGGATTCCAAGCGCGGATCGAGAGCTTTTACGTCGTGGTGAAGCCCGTGAAGACGCAGCTGATTGTTCTGAACGCGGAGCCGATCCAATTCCCGAAAGGAACCGTTGGTAACTTAAGCTGCCGGTTCCTGGCGGGCGGCGTCGATTTCTTAAGCGGCACCCTCGTTCTCATGGGCGACATTACGGGCACCTTCTCGCGGACCGGGTCGACCTACTATTTCATGGTCGACACGTCTTTATACGCCAAGGGCGCGTATTTCGTGCAAGTGTACGCGTACGGGCTGAACGTCGAATCATACGTCAAGGATGTCATATTTTCCATCGTCCCGATCCCTGCCGAGGGCGTGCTGAACGATACGTTCCTGGAGGCATCCTTTGGCAGCCCTGTGCAGTTCGAAGCAAATTATATCGTCGTGGCAAACGGCAGCATGATCGATGGCGCCACGATCAGCGTCAATTGGCCTTCCAACTACAGCGTCTCGCCGCTAAGCGACCGGTACATGATAACACTAGACACTTGGAACTTGACCATGGACACCTACGCGTGCATGGTCAAGATGTCACATCCGAATTATAACGATGTTTACGAGAACTTCCAGGTGATCGTGAGGCCCATCAAGACGATCCTCGTCATCGACAATGCCGCGCCATACGAGTTCATAAAGGGGGATGCCGTCGGCATCAGCTGCCGGTTCCTCGCCGGCGCATCGCCGCTCGCTGATGCAAGCCTCTCCTTCTATGGCGACATCGAGGGGAACTTCACGTGGAACGGGAGCCGATACGTTTTCCCGTTAAACTCTTCAGCGCTCCAGGCGAAGATCTACAACGCGCAGATAATGGCAACGAGAATAAATGCGGAGGCGCGGATAGTGGATTTCATATTCAAGATCGTGCCCCTCGGTCTCGGGATCAACCTCGTGACTAACGTCTCGATGACTTACAAGTCAGGACAAGCAAACGACATCGTGTTCTGGATCGTCGACACGAGCCATGCCACGAACAGGACTGACCTGGTCGTGCAGTTCACGGTCAACTCGATCACGAGAGAGGTGTCTCCCCAACCAGATGGCACGTACAAGATTTTCGTCGACCAGTTGGACTTGAGCCCGTCAACCAACCCGTATTTGCTCCGCATCACGGTGGTCAATCCCTACGGTGAAAGCGTGGTTTCCACCATAACCATCGTGTACACGCCTCAAAACATCGACTGGTGGCTGATCGTCATCGTCGCGGGCGCCGTCAGCGCGGCGTTCATCCTGGCAATCGTCATTTACACGTCCGCGCGACGCGCTCGACGCCGGATCGAGGCGGAGCGCATGGACATTATCAACAAGGCGCGCGACCTCTTCAACCTCAACAACATCATCATTCTCGACAAGCGATCCGGCATCGACATCTACGGGCAAACCTATGGCGAGTTCAAGCTAGACCCGACCCTCGTCTCCGGTTTCCTATCGGCCATCGGCACGTTCGGGCTCGAGCTCACGAACACGGACGAGGACTCGCAGACGATCAAGCTGGAGTACAAGAAGTCGAAAATCGTCATTTCCGAGTTCAAGGGCTTCCGCATCACGATGATCATGAAGGACGCGCCGTCCGATTCAATGCTCGCGTCGCTCGACTTGTTCGCCCACGACATCGAACAGAAATACGGCAAGCTCTTGAAAGAATTCAACGGGGAAACGACGGCGTTTCAAGACATGGGTACCCTCATCGAGAAACACTTCCACGTGTCGTTCGTCGCGCCGCTCAAGGTCGTCATGCGTCCCAAGGCCAAGCTCACGCAAGACGAGAAGGACATCTACAACAAGGTGAACGACATCGCAATGGCCAAGGGGATGCAGCCCTTCTATGCCAGCGAGGTCCTCGCGGGCGAGGTAATCGATCACAAGGCCGTCGACGCCTTCTTCTCGCTCATGCACAAGGGCATCATCGTGCCGGCAAAATAGGGAATATACGCAGCACAAGGGCTGAACATATATATGCGACCAACGACGATCTCTCGATTGCTGTCTTCCCACGGGGTGCGAGGACAATGGTGAAGAAAATCGCCTTTATCGGCCCGCCCGCGGCCGGCAAGACCACGCTGCGCCGGTTCTTTTTCGAGGGGATCCCGGCGGACCTGCTTATGAAGCGGCAAGAACCGCCCTCCATAGGCTTGAAACACGAGGTGTTCGATTATATCTTCATGTACCCGCCAGAGACGAAGAAAACGTCCCCCGCCAAGGTCCCGTTCAAGCTTGCTCTCGTAGACACGTCGGGGCAAGAGATGGAAAAATGGGTGACGACCCAGCGCAAGGAAGTTTTCTCCGGCACGGATATAGCTTTTTTCATATTCGATGTGAGTGAATGGGCCGACCTTGTCCGTCGGCAATTCATCTGCGACTATATCTGGTTCGTGTTGAAGACCAGGAACGAGATCGCGCCCTCTGCTTTGTTTTATATCATCGCACACAAGTACGACAAGATTGCAGACAAGCGGACTGATATGGACCGTAGTCGTCGAGACGTTTCCGAGGGTATCAAGGATTACTTGTTCAAGAAAAAAGAACTGGTCGTCGATCTTCCCGTGTCCATCACGAGTTTGCATAAGAATTTTCGAAATCACACCTTTTTCACGATGCTTAACCTCATAACCGATTCGATGCAAGACCTCTTGAAATGAATCGTCCCGGTAAAAACAACAAACGCGCAAGGAAACGCAATGACTGTACGGACAGATATCATCGTCGGGATCGTGTTCTCGAAATACGACGAGGTCGCCGGGCCCGATGCATTTTACTGGGTGCCTGGCGAGTTGACCCGAGAAACTCTCTCGGTCGTCAGCAGCAAAACACTCAACATGCTCTCGGGGGACGAGCATTCAATCCCGAAAGAGCTGGAAATCGTCACGTTTCCGCCCATCGATCTAAAGGGGATGATCAAGTTCGTGCAAATCAAGGACAGCTCGAAGCGGGGCGGGTTCGTGAACGCTTCAATCACGATGCTCTTCAATGACAAGGATGCTTCCATATTTTATAAATATCGTGCCGAGTTCAGCCAGCCTTTCGATGAATTTTCGGGAACGGTCATCGATCTCGAACAAAGCAAGGCCAGCGCACGGGATTATCTCGAGAAATTTACCCGGTTCAGCGGGCGCATTAATCAAATCATCAAGGACCTGTTCGAGAAGGAAGTCGGTTTGAAGGATATGGTGGAATTTCCCGAGACAGACGAGGGAGCGATCCGGTACAAGACGTATAAATTCAAGGTAATAGTTATTGGGGATCCTGAGGTTGGCAAGACCTCCTTGATCCTGCGATATACAGATAATGCCTTTCGCCGTACGTATATCACGACTCTCGGCGTCACCGTGACGGGGAAGAACCTCACCTACAGCGATCGCAAGGTCAAGTTCGCTTTGTGGGATATAGCGGGGCAAACCAAGTTCCAGAGAACCCGCCGCCACTTTTACGAGGGCGCCCACGGGGTCATAATCGTGTTCGACCTCACGCGGCCAGAATCGTTCGAGAATGTCGGGAAATGGTACGACGATGTAAAGCAATCCATCAAGCACGAACTACCCGGCATTATATTGGGCAATAAAGCCGATTTCGTGAACAATATAAAGGTATCCAGCGAGAAAATCGAGATTATGGCTCAGAAGCTGCGGCTCGGATACATCGAGACGTCTGCGCTGGAAGGCAAGAACGTCAACGAGGCCTTCCTATACCTCGCGGCCATACTCGTCAACAAGGGGAAGGAAGTGCTAGAGGAACTGGGCGAACCGTGAGCGCGGTTTATCACAAGCTAGAATGATATGGTGCAAAATGAAGTGAAGAATAGAAAGATAGACAGTAACTAAACGTGCTTCTCACCTAGCTTCTTTTCCACGACTTGAACGAGCTCTTGCAGCCAGTGCGCGTTCGATGGCTTGCAACCCTCTGGTGGTTCGACGATTTTTCGCATATGAATGGGAATTCCGTCCATTCTGTAACAAGAGGCTTCGGCTTCGATGCCATCGTGCGTGCCAGGGATGATCAAGTTGGCCAACTCGGTGGTCGGGGTCGGGTGGACGTCGCACGCGATAAGCGGGATCTCGGCCATGCGTTCGACCGATTTCTGGGGCATGTGGGCACCAGGATCGGCGGCGATGTTGAACATGGCATCGACCTCCTTGCGTCTGAGCATGTCGACGCCGGTGAACTCGCCGATGTTGTACCGGGGGAAGCCACGCGCGAAGTTAACGCCGTAGGGGTAGCCGGTCAGCCATGAAAGGACCTGGTTGAGCCCCGCGACGTTGTAATGGCCTCGCAAGGGCATGATCTGGAATTTGGTGATATTGCATAGGTCTTGCGTGAGCCCGATGGCCGCAGCAACGCTGTTCTTTTTCGATGCGCTGTGCGTGAGGCCAAGCCCGAAAAAAATGGCGCCGTACGATGCTGCCTTCATGTCCTCGGCAAGCTGCTTCCATACCGCGATGGGGACGCCGCCGACCTTCTCCTTCGTGATCTCGGCCCCTTTGATGATGGCGCGGAGGGTCTGGAAGGCCTCGTAATCGGAGCCCATCTCGATCTGGATGTGAACGTCTGCTAATTTCGCAGTGTCAGTCTTCCGGGGATCGACGACAACGAGCTTGCGTTCCTGGCGTCCGTGGCGCCGGAAATAGCCGGAAATGTACGTGGAATAGCGGGACATGTGCCTGGCGTGTGCATTCATCGGGTTACACCCCCAGTATATTATAAGGTCTGCCCGGTTCTTCACCTCGCCAAGTGTGGCCCCTGCATAACCAACTTCTTGAATTGCTTGTACGCTGGGGCCGTGGCAGTGCGTTACTTGACCGTCGATCGTCCCGCCGACTAGTTCTGTTAACCTGACACCCTCACGAATCGCTTCGACGCTGGTCTCGCTCCAGCCGAAAAGCAGCGGATGTTTCGCCTTGATCAAGATATCGGCGGCCTTGTCGAGCGCCTCATCCCAGGAGATAGGCTTGAACGCGTCTTTCTTGCTAGCTCGCCAGAGAGGGGTCGTAAAGCGCTCGGCGCCCCGACAGGGCAAGAAATTTGCAGTGCCTACCTTGCAAGCATTATATACTGTGACGATTTCATTATTGATGACCTCGCAAGCGATGTCATCACAAGCGCAGCCATCGAATACACAAGTACAATCAGTTACGAGCTTCTTACCGTCCTTTTCAGTGATCTTTGCATTTTCTGTGATGAACATTTATATCATTTGCCTCCTATCGTGCACGTCCGCCGAGATCTATGGTATACGGCGCATCGTTCGTGCGGGCTTCTATGATAGGATACGGCGGCGAAATTAAAAAGCCTTCACCTTTTCAAAATGCGCCTCGCCCGCCACCTCGCATCGGACGTGAGGGACACATCGAGATGAGAAATGGGCGGCGCTATTTGGCCGAGTTTTAATGATTGCAAGAAAGTGC
>Ga0172366_10000756_pt1 | contig 24138 bp, 25 predicted proteins | sample LakKivSesite69cm_FD_114533 | JGI IMG/M metagenome (GOLD analysis project Ga0172366, IMG submission 114533) | Sediment microbial communities from Lake Kivu, Rwanda - Sediment site 69cm | ecosystem: Environmental > Aquatic > Freshwater > Lake > Sediment | place: Rwanda: Western Province, Lake...
ACAGGCGGTAGTCATATTCATCATCTGGCTCGTGGTGTTCGGTGCCGCAGGCGCAGGTCTGACTATCTACAAGGCGTCCCCCGCTTTCCAGGAGTTCCTGCAAGAACTCCAAAGCACTAATCCCGCCGGATAGCGGTCGGTGGTTGAACACGCAGCACTGCCAGGCCATCTTAAGAGGTGCGTCATGCTGAGATGGATTCTCCTGTTGCTTCTCGTTGCTGCTTGCAGCGTGTCGACGGTTCTGACTTCGTCGATTGCACGGTCTGGGGATGCGGTGGAACTGGAGTCCACGAGTGGCACCGGCACTTCGGACGATGGTGGTTCCGCGTCGAGCGGTTCATTCACCGCGGAGGAAGAGGTTGAGTCTTCGGTTGACCAGCCGGGGACGTACCAGCCGGACATCGAGAGCTATCAGGTGCCGGAGCTCGATTTGAGCGGGCGTTTGTCGGTCGCGCTGGAGGAAGCTCTCCACCTGGTGGAACAGCAGAGCTACCGGACGAGAGTTGCCAGAGCGAGTTTCGATCGCTCGCGCTTCGGGGTCGAGCTGGCGCGTGCAGGGTTCGATCCCACGCTGACGAGTGCCCTCGGCTACTCGTATGCCGAGCGCGGAGGTCAGAGCTCCCTGACACTGGCCAACTACGTCTCCAGGAACAAGAGCGCCTTCTTGGACCTGAACCTGACGAGCCACTTCCCGTCGGGACAGGATTTCAGCTTCACCCACTCGCTCACCCGCAGCGAGGTCTCCACCGGAGGAACCGAGGGCGAGCAGGTGCCGCGGTCGTACACGGGCGAACTGGGATTCTCTCTGACGCAGCCGCTCGGTCGCGGCGCGGGGGAGGGCGCGAACACCTGGAGCTTGCGGCAGGCGGAGAATAGCCTGGCTCTGGCCCGGTTCGGCCTTGATGACGCTTCCCGCAACGTTCGCTATCTCACCTATCTCCAGTACTACGACCTGGTGGCTCAGCGCAAGGCGCTGGAAGTGCGACGTCTCAATCTCACGGTGGCGATTAAGCTGCTGGAGCGCAATTCCGAAAGGCATAAGGTGGGACTGGCGATTCGGGCCGATGTGTTGCAGGCGGAGAACAACGTGCTCACGCAGAAGAGCCGGATGGTCGAGGCGCAACGAGCCTACCTCGACGGACTGGACGGGCTGGCGCTTCTTCTCGGTGTTTCCGAGCCGCTGGATATCGCCCCGGGCGTGGAATTGGAGACGCCTCCAGTGGAGCTGGACCCGGAGAAGGACTGGGAACAGGCTCGTGAGGCCAGCGCCAGGATACGCGAACTGGAGACACAGGTAAGGAACCTGGAAATCGAACTGGGGTTCCGTCGGAGCGAGCTGCGGGCGGATGTCGACCTCTCCCTGGGATACGGGCGCCAGGGGGAAGACACCGCAATCGGTGGCGCGTACAGGAACCTGGACAACGAGAGTTACTCGTTAGGCCTCAACTACAACCTTCCCTGGGGCAAGCGGGCGACGAAGTCGCGGCTATCCCAGGTGGAGGACGACCTGGCGATAAGCCGGACGAACCTGGAGGAGGCGAATCAGAGCCTGCGACAGGAGTGGGAGGCCCTGTACCGTGAGCTTGACAGCAAGCGCGACCAGATCGCTCTTGCCCAGAGTACGGTTCGCGTGGCCGAGGAGAACTACAACATACAGGTGGAGCGGAACCGCGTGGGCCTGGCAAGCACGCTGGATGTCATCCAGGCGCAAGAATCGCTTCTCGAGGCGCAGCTTTCCGCGCTCAACGCTCAGGTGGCCTACCAGCACACCTACCGGAACATCCTGCTGTTGGCGGGTGTCATCTGAAGTCGGGAGAGTCTATGGCCTTAATCGAACTGGACAATGTGAGCAAGATATACCAGATGGGGAAGCACCAGGTCCACGCCCTGAGAAAGGTGAGCTTCACCGTGCAGCGCGGGGAATATGTGGCGATTATGGGACCTTCGGGTTCCGGAAAATCCACGGTCATGAACATTATGGGCTGCCTCGACCGCCCGACTGCCGGCACCTACCGGCTGGATGGTCGCGATGTCACCAAGCTGACGGACCTGGAGCTTGCGCGGATTCGCAATCAAGAAATCGGCTTCGTCTTTCAGACCTTCAACTTGCTGCCGCGAACCACCGCGTTGGAGAACGTGGAGCTGCCGCTGATCTACTCCCGGCGCGCCGGCAACCGGCGCGAGCGTGCGCTGAGAGCATTGCGCAACGTGGGGCTGGGGCAACGCGTGCATCACCGCAGCAACGAGCTCTCGGGAGGCCAGCAGCAGATGGTCGCGATTGCGCGTGCGGTGGTGAATGAACCCACGATTATCCTCGCCGACGAGCCCACCGGGAACCTCGACAGCAAGAGCGGCATCGAGATTATGAAGCTGTTTCAGAAGCTGCATGACAGCGGCATAACCATGATCGTGGTCACCCACGAGCTGCACATCGCCGCCCACGCTCTGAGGATAATCCGCTTCCACGACGGAGAGATTGTGGAGGACTTTTCCCAGGCCGGGCGGACGGTCTACTCGGCTGAAGAGCTGCGCTCGCTCGATGAAGAGCCGGCGCAGAGCACCAGCGCCGCCTGAGTGAGCGCTATCGGCTTCGCGCTATAATGTCGACGGCTCCGCCTATGTGCATGCTTCGCACGCTGTGGTTACTGGTTTGTATTGCTGCGCTCGCGCCAGCCCTGGTCGCGCACGCGGCCGACGGGAAGGCGGGTTGCAATCAGCAGTTGCTACCGTATGTTTGCGATGTGCTGCCTGAGAACATCCCCGATTTCAACAGGGAACCGGATGGCGGACTGCTGGTGAAGGAGCTGCGGCGCGGCAATCCCTCGCTCAAGGAGGTCGCCCTCACCTTCGATGATGGGCCTCACCCTGCCTACACCTCGTGCATTCTCGCCATCCTGCATCACTACCGCGTGCCGGTGACTTTCTTCATGGTCGGCGTGCAGGCGGCCCGCTATCCGGAGTGGGTGAAGATGGCGTTTCAGGAGGGACACGAAATCGGCAGTCACACATACGACCACTTCCGGCTGGTTGGGCTGCCCTTTGACGAGCAGACGTATCAGATAGAAGAGTTCCAGCAGCTCATCTTCAAGCTCACTGGCACCTATCCGCGGTTCTTGCGCCCGCCGGGCGGCAGCTACAACGCGCAGACGGTGGAGCTGATGAACCGGAACGGGCTCGCCGTAGGTCTCTGGAGCTTCAATCCCAAGGACCTCACGGATGTGGCGGCGCAGGAGCTGTACCGCTCGATTCTTCAGAACGTCTCGAACGGCGGTGTGATTATGCTGCACGACGGCAGCGCGGCGACTGTGGAGATGTTGCCGCTGTTGATCGAGACGCTCAAGCGCCGGGGTTACCGCTTTGTAACGATGTCGCAGATGCTGGCGCACGCCGATGCTAAGGTCCTCCCCCGCTCTGCGGAGGCCGCGGAAGCGGAAGCGCCGGCATCGCCCGAACCTGAGGAGAAGCCCGAACCGGGCCGCTGGAAGATTATCAGTTACTGAGGTGTGCAGCAGCTCGAATGCCCCCGCGTACAGTCCTCCGTGCTCGGCAACCTCCTTGGTCTCGGCTCTCTGGAACAGGCTCCCCCCCCGGGGACCCTAGCTGATGGTTCAGGTGCTCGGGGTGCATTCGCCCGCTGATGCACCGCTGGCGGCTGAACTGCGTATGTCAGCGGTCGTGGAGAAAATGCGTTTCAGTCTGCCGCCGCACGCGCAGCGTTCATCCACCTCGTCCCGGCCGAAGCCCGAGACGAGCACCTCTTTAACCTTGCCGCATTTCTCACAACGGTATTCGTAGAGAGGCACTGCGTACCATCTCCTCCTTCAGATTCACCTGTATGATACCCGCACAGGCGTGCAATCCTCTTATGAGCTCACAGAGAATCAGCCTGTGGAAGCGCTCAACTGCCCCGAGGCTTCCGGCTCTCTTGAGACTCTAAGGAATGCCGCTCAGGTTCCCCGGCTTCTCAGGTCTGGGGAGAACCCTGAGAGCCTGTGGAGCTACCATCGGTGCTTTCGGCCGAGGTCTCGCCTTCAGCTTCCGCGCCCGACTCCGCTGGCTCCTCGGCTGGTTCCTCACCAGCTCCTTCGGTGATTTCGGGCGAAGGCTTAGTTGACGGCGGCCCCTCTTCGGTGCTTATAGGCTCCGCCCACCTAGGGAAGGCGTCCTCCGGTATGGCGCGAAGCTGGGCGGCGTAAGCTTCCTCCTCCTCGGGAGTGCGCGCCGGCCAGTCGCTCTGCTCCCCTGTCAGCATGTTCACATACCACTCCTTGACCAGCCTGCGGTGCTTTCTCCCCGCGAGGCCGACCCGGCGGTACTTGCGCTGTTGCTCGTAGACGGCTCCGTCAACACCGAAGAAGTAACTCTCGTCGGTGAACTGGTTGCTCCGGCCCCAAACCCGGGTGAAGCCCTCGACTTGCTGGCCCCGAAAGCCCAGGCTGGTGCGTAGATACTGCACCGGCGGGGGATACCATATCTGCTTGTACGGGTCGAACATGAAGACGCTGCCTTCAGCCTCTCCGACCCAATAGCGGAAGAACTGGTCCTCGATGACGTTGACGGGATACACCTTGCTGTAGGTGTAGAAGCCGCTCTCCAGGCGAACCGTACCCCAGACGAAGTCCTCGTCCGTGGCCGCGGATGCCGCTGCGGGCCTCCATGCGACGATGCCTCCCGCAAGCAGAAGACCAATCAGCAGCCAGTGGAAGTTGTTTCGCATCGGCCTTTTTTCTCCTTATAACCCTTGTCGTATTATACCACCGAGGATGTCACTCCAACCGCGCACGAGCGCAGGACGGGAGACCGTCTCCGGCTCCCCTCTTGTCTCCGGCGGAGAACCGTCAGGAACCACGGGTTCCTTCGGTGGCACCAACGGTGGTGGCGTCTCCGCTTCTGGTCTTTCAGCAGGAGGGGCAGATTCGCCCGGCTGCTCCGTGGCGGCAGATTCCGCGGACGGGCTGCCCTTGTGCTCGGTGATTCTCCCCTTGGCATCCACCTGCAGGAACTTCTTACCACCCGGAAGCTCGGCGGTCAGCAGAAGCTCGGAGCTCTCCCCCTCAGGGCCCTTGAAGACCACACCGCGTTCCCGGTATTCAGTGCCGGTGTATCGGCGATCCAGAAACGGGCCTCCGTTCTCCACCTTGGCCAGCACCGCAAAGCTCTGGTAATGCCCGTTGCGCAGGAAATACGCCCGCTCCCGCTCGTAGAGGTACAAGAGGTGCTTTCGGGCAAACCGCTCGACGTCCCTGGTGCGCACCGGGTTGAGAGTCGGCAAGGCGATGAACACGACAACAAACACTATCGCCAGGAGGATGAGCAGCTCGATCAGTGTCATCGCGCTCCTGCCCGGGCGGCTGCATATGCGGGTCCCGTTTTCGAATGCCGGTTTCATCTTGGCGGAAATCCTGTGCCGACACTACTATAATACAGGTCGTGTCGAGAGAGCCGGACTGGAAGTCCGTATATGCAGACCTCAAGACGATCGCAGTGGTAGGATACTCGCGCCACCGCGGGAAGGCTGCGCATTATGTTCCCACCTATATGCGCGACCATGGTTACGAGGTTATCCTGGTGAACCCCTATGTGGGCGAGACGGTGAACAAGCTCAGAGCCTATCCGAATCTCCTGGCGATTCCGCCGGAGGTGCGGGTTGATGCAGTGAGCGTGTTCCGTCCTTCGGAGGAGCTGCCGCAAGTAGCCCGGGAAGCCGCGCAAATGGAGACGAAGCCGGTGTATTTCTGGATGCCCGAGGGGACGTCGAGTGCCGAGGCCAGGCGCATCGCCGAAGCCGCGGGGTTGGTTGTGATTGAGAATACCTGCATGATGAAAACTCACAAGCGCTATGTGCTGCCGAATCGGTAGGAGGAATCGATGAATAGCCCTGATGACGTCAAATCCGCCGGCGTTCTTCCCGACAGACCGTGGGAAGAAGCATGGGATGCCGTGATCATCGGCGGCGGGCCGGGCGGAGTCGCGGCCGCGGTCTACGCGATGAGAGGGCAGCTCAAGACCTTGCTCATCGAGATGTCATATATCGGAGGTCAAATCTCCCTGACCAAGGAGGTGGAGAACTACCCGGCATGCCTTCGCATAGGTGGAATGGAACTGGCGCAGAGGCTGGACCAGCACCTGAAGCTTTTTGGCGCCCCGGTGTGGAACAAGACGGTGGAGTCTCTTCACGAGGGCAAGGACGGGGGCTACCTGGTTGAAGTCAGCACCGGCGAGAAGGTCCCCGCGCGCACCGTCGTTATCGCTTCCGGAAGCGCTCCGGTGCGCCTGCCGGCGGAGAACGAGGAGAAGTTCTACGGTCGGGGCGTGTCCTACTGCGCGGTCTGTGATGGCCCCTTCTTCAAGGGTCGGCCGGTGGCAGTGGTTGGCGGCGGAGATTCCGCGGTCCAGGAGGCGGACTACCTTGCTTCAATCTGTTCGCACGTTACCCTGATTCACCGCCGCGAAGGATTCCGGGCTCAACCGGTGGCTTTGCAGCGCCTGCGGGAGAGGCCAAACGTGGACTTCGAGCTGAACTTCGTGGTGACCGGGATTCTCGGCGAGGATGCGGTCAGGGCAGTCCTGCTCAAGAACGTGCTAACGGGCGAGGAGAAGGAACTGGAAGTGCCCGGTGTCTTCGTCTACGTCGGCCACAAGCCCAATACCGATTTCGCCAAGGGGTTTGTGGCGATGGATGAAGGAGGGCAGATCTTCGTTGACAGCCGTATGCGCACGAATCGTCCCGGCATCTTCGCTGTTGGCGACCTGACGTACCGGAGCCTGAAGCAGATGGTGATCGCATGCGGGGAGGGGAGCACCGCGGCGCTGATGGCCTGGCGATACCTGAATGATGGTGAGTGGCCGCAGAGACCCGCCGAGGGCGCGTGAGCCGATGTCGCACCGTGGCGACGGAGCCGGGCTCATGTGATAAGGAGTGCGGATGGCCGCCGAAACAGGGCAGGACATGAATCAGGAACTCGAGCAACTATGCTGGACCCCGCGTCGCCTCCTGCTGGCGGGGCTGCTCGATTTCTCGGGCGGGAATCTGTCCGTGCGCTCCGGTGATTCCTTCTTTGTCACGCCCAGATACGCGGGGGAGAAGTTCGGGTGGGAGCTATCCGTCGACGATCTCGTGGAGGTCTCCCTGGTCCGGGGACTGGTGGGGATCCCCGAAGCGGCGTCGCGAGAGACTCGGATGCACTATGAGCTCTACCGTCTGCGGCGGGAGTTCTCGGCGGTGCTCCACTCTCACCAGAAGGACCTTCTGACCTTCGCCTGTGCCCGCAAGCCGTTGGCTGTGGCATCTGAGCTGGAAGGCATGGAGGTGAACGAGATCCCCCTCGCTGAGCCCGCTCCAGCCGGGAGCCGGCGTCTGGCGGAGTCGGTCTGTCGAACGGTCGGCAAGCATTTCGGGAGCGGCAGCCGAGCCGCCGTCCTTGTGCCGTCGCACGGGACGGTCGTGGCGGCGGAGTCGTTGCCCTCTGCGGTGTGCCTGCTTGCCGGCATCGCCAACGCCGCCTATGTGGAAATCGCGCGCGGCGCGGCGCGAGCTTCGGAACACGGACATCGGGTTTGACTTTCGCTCTGGCGCGGGGTATACTACGCCGCTAGCGCTTGCGTATACTCCGACAGTTATCAAACAACCTAAGGGAGTATCAAATGAAAGGTGGCATTCTCAGAAGATGGAGGTTTCTCGCTTTCTTCCTCGCGCTTGTGCTGATGGTGGCGTTCGCACTTACGGCGCTCGCGGCGCAGACTCGTGAGGAGCCTCGCCCCAGGGAGTCCAAGCGTCCCTGGTACCACATCTTCCAGATCAACATGGAGAAATTCGGCATCGAGATTCAGGATGTGCCGTACGTGCCGATTATGGATTACGCGGAAGCGTGTTCTCTCTGCCATGCGCGCTACTACGGTCAGTGGCAGAGCTCCATGCACGGGCGTTCTTTCGTGGACCCCTTCTTCCAGCAGGGCTGGAACGAGTACCGGGAGTTCTACGACCTCGAGGTGCAGAAGGCGGAGGACGCTCGTCGGCTTGGGGAGGCGCAGAAGGGCCAGGAGCTTCCAGTCGCTCTGCGGGAGCCTCAGAGGATAGACTGCGTCTCTTGCCACGCTCCCGCCGTCAATACCGAGATCAACTACACGCAGAACCGGCCGCTCAAGGCGTTTCTCATCGCGATGCGGGATGGCTATGTGCCGCGCCTGGAGGACGTCGCGAGCGGGCGCGTGGAAAGAACGCTGGGTGTCAGAAGGGATCCGTGGCCGCACACCGACATTGATATCCGCGAGCAGCTCAACTACTGGCAGCGGTTGAACGACTATGTTAAGGATGGCGTAAGTTGCGACTACTGCCATACTATCACCCGGATGGGGCTTCCGACCGACCGCGACCAGATTGCCTATCCCGAGATGTACAACCAGTACTACGGCCTCTCCTACGAGCACCGCTTCGGCCAGCAGAAATTCGGACCCATCGCGGAAGGTACTACTTCCGGGCACACCAGAGGCTACTCGGCGGTGTTCGATCAATCCGTGTTCTGCGCGGCCTGCCACCAGGAAGTGAACGGGTACGGCGTGGTGGTGCAGGATACGTACAACGAGTGGTTGAACAGCAAATACTCGCGGCAGGGCGCTGCGTATAGGACTTGCCAGGAGTGCCATATGCCGACGGTATTGTCGCTCGGTCTGGATCCGGTACCGCCCTCCAAGCATGGTCCCGACCGTCCGGACGCTCACATGCACGATTTCCGTGGCACCACGCCCGAAATGCTGCTAACGGCCGCCGAACTGGCGATGACTACGGAGAAGGAAGAGGGAACCATCAAGGCCACGGTAGATCTGACCAACACCGGGTGCGGTCATATGCTGCCCACAGGGCTTCCTTATCATCAGGTGGTCCTAGTGGTGCGGGCTCAGGATGAAGAGGGTCACGTCTTCTTCGAGGACGTCAAGGTGTATGAGAAGCGTGTGGGGCGCAGCATGGACTATCGTTCCGAGATGCCCTACTGGGAGGCGGATTACGTCCAGTATGACAATCGGATAGCGCCGGGTGATACGATTACGGAGCAGTATGAGTTCGACGCGAGCGGAATCACGGGTTCGGTCTTCGTCACCGCGCAGCTCTTCTACCGGCGCGCCAGCAAGGATGTCACCGGAGTCTACCAGCTCATCGACAAGCCGATTGTCATCTACGAGACGTCGGAAGAAGTCCTTTAGGCGACACTTTACGGCGGGGGTGCGCACCGCACCCCCGCTTTTTGTTATGTAGTGATGAGGTCAGCGGATGCACCTGTATGGCGTGTCGGGTCAAGGTCCTTGGCTCTCGACCCTCCGCGTATAATGGGAGTCCTCAACCTCTCGCCGGATTCTTTCTATCCCGGCTCGCGTCTTCCCGGTGAGGTCTCCCAAGTTGTTGAAGCTGCGGCTCGCATGATTGAGGAGGGCGCAGAGATTCTTGACTTCGGTGGCGAATCCTCGCGACCCGGGGCTGAACCTCTGTCCATCGATGAGGAGCTCGGTCGTGTGCTTCCGGCCCTTCGGAAGGTGCGCGAGCGATTCCCGCAGACTCCCATCTCCATCGACACGTACAAGGCGGAGGTGGCGCGGGCTGCCCTGGAAGAGGGCGCCGACATAGTCAACGACATCTCCGCGGGGCGCATGGACGGGCAGACGCTTCCGCTGCTGCAACGGTCCCGCTGCGGATACGTGCTCATGCACATGCAGGGCACTCCCCAAGATATGCAACTGAACCCGCGCTATGACGATGCGGTGAAGGAGGTCTCCGGGTTCCTGGAGCGGAGGCTCATCGAGCTTGCGTCGGAGGGTGTCGGCCGGGAGCGCATAGTATTGGACCCGGGCATCGGATTCGGCAAGCGGGTGCAGGACAATGTGGCGCTGATCGCGCGGGCGAACGAACTCGGGCGTGTGGGACGCCCGTTGCTCTACGGGGTTTCACGCAAGTCGTTTCTCGGAGCACTTCTGGGGCGGGAGGTCGAGGAGCGGCTGCAAGGCACCACCGCCGTGCATATGTTCCTGCTCCTGCAAGGCGTGAGCATCCTCCGGGTCCACGACGTGGCGGCCGCGCGCGATGCGGTGCTGGCTTATCTGGCGCTTCGAGATGACAGCGAGGATTCGCGGGCGGACTCCGATAATGACAGTCGTTAAGCGCATAGTTGTCTCGGGTCTTGTCCAGGGCGTGGGCTATCGGTTCTTCGCCGAACGCGTGGCTCGGTCGGCGGGAATCAAGGGCTTCGTCCGCAATCTGCCGGGAGGTGAGGTGGAGGTCGTGGCACAAGGAGCGAGCGAGGCTGAAATCGACGCTCTGGTGGAAACACTGCGCAGGGGCCCGCGCTCTTCGCTGGTGCGTACAGTCGAGATCGAGGACTACGCGGAGCCCGAAGTCTTCAACAGCTTCGAGATCAGGTATTGAGCTCCCGATTCGCCTCCGCCACCGCCTCCGCTTGAGCGACCCGGTAGCCAGCCAGCTTCCGGGCGAGTTGCAGCTTCTCACCCGCCGTAGTGAGCGCCAGCACGGAGGCTGCAAAGAGCGCGGCGTTCTTCGCTCCGTCCACCGCCATCGCGGCGACGGGGACTCCGGGAGGCATTTGCGCGACGGATAGCAGCGCATCCAGGCCATTCAGGCTGGCGGAGACGGGAACACCGATGACCGGTTTCTCTGTCTGGCTTGCTACCGCGCCCGCAAGATGGGCGGCCATTCCCGCGAAGACGATATAGGCGAGCACCGTCGGCTCAAGCTCGGACAAGGTCGACTCGACCAGATCGGGAGTCCGATGTGCAGACACGACCGCGACCTGATGGGGGATGCCGAACTGCCGGAGGAGTTCCAGGCATCCCTGAGCGACCGGCAGGTCGCTCTTGCTTCCCACCAGCACGCCGACCAGTGGTGATTCCTTCTGTGACGGCTTTGCCACCGCGCTCATTCTAGCAGAGGGCGCGAGTGGCTTCCTGTATAATGCCTGGGCGGTTCGACAAGCGCTTATGTACAGATTCAAGCGGGTTTTCATTCTGGTAATGGACAGTCTCGGTGTCGGGGCGGCGCCCGACGCGGAGCGTTTTGGTGATGAAGGTGCCGCCACCCTCCAGCACATCGTCGAGAGCGCTGACCTCGAGATTCCTGCTCTGCTCGGTCTGGGTCTGGGCAATATCCTGCGCAACCATCCCGGGCTGCCACCGGCAGCCGCTCCCGCGGGCTTCTTCGGGAAGATGACCGAGGCGAGCCCGGCCAAGGATACTTGCACAGGCCACTGGGAGATGATGGGGGTCATCCGCGAGCAGCCGCCAAGGCTATATCCTGCTGGATTCCCATCCGACTTCATGGCTGCGCTCACGAAAGAAACTGGCAGGGAGTTTCTGGGCAACAAGCCGGCATCGGGAACCGAGATTATCGCTGAGCTGGGCGCAGAACAACTCCGCAGCGGGCATCCGATCATCTACACGAGCGCGGATTCGGTGCTGCAGATTGCCGCGCATAACGATGTGATGCCGCTCGAGGAGCTGTATCGGGTCTGCGAGACCGCGCGCAGGCTCGCGACCGGTCGCTGGGAAGTCGACCGGGTGATCGCCCGTCCGTTTGTCGGCTCAGTGGAAGCCGGCGTCAGGCGCACCGAAGACAGACGCGACTACAGCATCCCCCCGCCGCGGAACTACCTCGACCTGATGACCGAGGCCGGTGTGCCGGTCACTCTCGTAGGGAAGCTGGAGGACGTGTTCGGCGGCAGGGGCTTCTCAGAAAGCTACCACACTCACTCCAATCAGGAAACAGCGGTGGCGGTGACCGAGCTGGTGATGAACTTCAAGGAAGGCCTCGTTTTCGCCAACTTCATCGACTTCGACATGTTGTACGGTCACCGTAACGATGTCGGCGGATATGCCCGCGCGCTTGCGGATTTCGACACATGGCTTGCAGAGGTGCTGGCGAACTGGCCTGTTGGCGACCTGCTGATTCTGACCGCGGACCACGGGAATGACCCGACCTTTCCGGGCACCGACCATACGCGGGAGTATGTCCCGCTCCTTATATACCATCGTGTGCAGATTGGCGGGCACTCCCTGCACAATCTCGGTGTGCGGTCGAGTTTCGCCGACCTCGGAGCGACCGTCGTCGAGAACTTCGATGTGGAGCCGTCTCTTGCTGGCAGGAGTCTTCTCGCCGACATCCGACCCGACCTGGGAATTGGAGAGAAGCGATGAGTGAAGTCGTTCTCGTGACCGGAGGAGCGGGCTTCATTGGCAGCAATCTGGTCGCGTATCTGCTCCGCGTGCGCCCTGACTGGCGCATTGTTTGCTTCGACAAGCTGACCTATGCGGGGAATCTTGCGAACCTCCGTGGCACCGAGGGCAATCCTCAGTTCAGCTTCGTCCGCGGCGATGCGGCTTCGTGCGATGAGGTGCGGGCGCTGTTCTCCCGAGACCGATTCACACTCGTCTTCCATCTGGCGGCGGAGACCCATGTCGATCGTTCGATACGCGATGTGGCGCCGTTCGTGCGGGCGAACTTCCAGGGCACCGCGGTCATGCTGGACGCTGCGCGAACCGCCGGTGTTGCCCGGTTCCTGTACGTGAGCACCGACGAGGTCTACGGCAGCACACCGGCGGGGAGCGATGAGTGCTTCGATGAATCATCGCCGCTCAAGCCGCGCAACCCGTACAGCGCGACGAAGGCGGCTGCGGACCTGCTGTGCCAATCCTACATAGCGACATACGAAATGCCGGTTGTGATTGCGCGCCCGACAAACAACTATGGGCCGTACCAGTTCCCCGAGAAGTTCCTTCCGTTGATGATAACCAATCTCACGGAGGAACGCCCCATCCCGATATATGGCAGTGGGCAGAACCTCCGCGATTGGCTGTATGTGGAAGACACCTGCAGGGCGCTGCTGATGATTGCGGAGGACGCCCGCCCCGGTTCCGTCTACAACGTCGCGGGCAACCAGCTGCTTCCGAACGTCGAGCTGGCGCGACGGGTGGTCGCTTTGATGGGGCGGGGCCCGGAAATGCTGAGAACCGTGAAGGACCGTCCGGGACACGATTTCTGCTATCGGCTGAGCGGGGAGCGAATAGGGCGAGAGCTGGGATTCACGCCTTCGGTGGCGCTGGACGAGGGCTTGTCTCGTGTTATCGCTTGGTATCGTGAGAACGAGAAGTGGTGGCGCGAGATCAAGAGCGGCGAATACCTGAACTACTACCGGGAGCAGTATCCGGAGATTGCAGATGAGGGATAATCGTGCTATCCTTACAGCTCGCCCAAAAAGGGCATAGAGGAGTAAGTGAATGGACTTCAATATCTTACAGGACTATGTCGTCATTAAGGCGCTGGAAAACGGTGTGAGTGTCGCTGGACTTACCCGTGGAGTCGAAACGAAGTTTCTGCACTCGGAGAAACTTGAGCGCGGGGAGGTCCTGGTGGCGCAGTTCACCGAGCACGTGTCGGTGATGAAGATCCGCGGTCACGCACGGTTGTGGACGAAATTCGGCACCATTGATGCCGAGAGTGAGGCGGAAGTCTATCATCCCCACCTGAGGGCACAGCGGGTGGAGGGGTAGCGCGGGCGGTCGGTTCGCAGACCGGCGCAGAAGTACTCCCTTACGCGCCAGGCTCGGCGAACGAACGTGGCTTCCCGCTTCCCTCTCACTTTCCGTTGCCGAAGGAGGATGGGCGGTAGATGCTCCTTGCGGTGGAGACCTCGTTCGATGATACGGGTCTCGCCGTCGTGCGGGGGCCCGGAGAGGTCGTCTTCTCGGCGCTTTCGTCGTCGATGGAGCTTCAGGCGCCTTACGGCGGCGTAGTGCCGGAGCTGGCCGCACGCGACCATCTGAAGAACCTCCCGCTGATGCTGGGAGACCTCCGCGCTCGCCTGCCGGAGGTGCTTCCCGAGGTCCGCGCGCTCGGGGTGACCCGCGGTCCGGGGCTTCCCGGTTGCCTGCTCGCGGGTGTGAGCTTCGCGCGGGGACTGGCCCTGTCGCTGGGGGTCCCTCTTTTCGGGCTGTGTCATCTGGAAGGGCATATGTACTCCGGCTTCTTCGGCTCTCACCCCGAGGAGATTCCGTACCCCTTCCTTGCGCTGGTGGTTTCAGGCGGCAATACGGTTCTGTATCACGCAGAGAGGTTCGGCGAGCGCACGCTGTTCGGACAGACACTCGATGACGCCGCAGGCGAGCTGTTCGACAAGATTGCTGTCAGGCTGGGGCTCGGCTATCCCGGGGGGGCCGAGCTGGAGCGGCTGGCATCCGGTGTTCCTTTGGAGGCCGTGCCCGCCGACCTCAGACTGCCCGTGCCGATGCGGGAAAGCGGAGACCTGAACTTCAGCTTCTCCGGGCTGAAGACGGCAGCCTTGCGGATGCTGGATGCAGCCGGGCTAGACTCGAAGTCGGAGGCGTGTCCCGCATTCGCGCGCGCTCTTCTCACGAGCGTCTGGGAGTCCCTCTGGCAGAAAGTGCTCGCGGCTTCCGAGGAAACGAGGGCGACGGCAGTTGCCGTGACCGGAGGCGTAGCCGCGAACCGGCTTCTGCGCGACTATCTTGAAGCGCGTGCCGACGCTGCCGGCTTGAAGCTGTACTTCCCTGCGCGCTCACTGACGATGGACAATGCCGAGATGATGGCGTATCTGCTCTGGGTCAAGCTCGAAACGGGGATGCAGGCCGAGCCCTTCGACATCGAGGCAAACCTCCGCTAGCGCATCACGGGGAAGAGCCATCCCGACCGTGAGCAGCGTCGTAGTGGCGCGAGCAGGCAGCATCGATTATCATAAGTGCTGGCGGGAGATTCTCGCTGGCCGGTCGCCGCCCGCGCCCGTAGCTCAATGGACAGAGCATCTGTCTTCGGAACAGGTGGTTGGGGGTTCGAATCCCTCCGGGCGCACAGGCACTGGCTCGGTAGTGTAGGCGAAAGCCAATGCCCTCCGCTGCGCCCTCGGCGCGGTGTGTTAGAATGGACGAGCCTGGAGCTGACGCAAGGTGGAAACAAATATGTTCGTCCAGCGGACCATCCGTGCAGTCTGTTCTCTCCTCGCGATAGTGTCGCTCGTTGGTCTGGCGGCGCAGAAGGTTCCGGCAGCGGACCGGGTGGAATTCGAGACCGCCGACGGCGTGACCATTTGCGGGAGTTTCCTTGCGCCTTCGAAAGCGAAGTCTCCGATGCCGGGCGTCTTGCTGCTGCATCAACTGGGGCGCGACAGGGCGTCCTGGAACGCGTTCGCAGCCAAGCTGGCGGAGAGGCAGTATGCGGTTCTGGCCATCGATCTTCGCGGGCATGGCGAAAGCGTGAATTTCGGCGAGGAGATTCGACGCTACCCGTCTTTCGAGGAGAAGGACTGGCTGGCGATGATCGAGGATGTCCGGGCGGCGGCGTCTTTCCTCAAGTCTCGGAGAGAGGTCAACGGTGACCGCATCGCGGTTGTCGGCGCATCCATCGGTGCCAATCTCGCCTTTGCCTATGCGGCTGAAGACAGGCAGGTGCGGACTGCAGTTCTCCTTTCCCCGGGAGAGAACTACCACGGATTGCTGCTCCTGCCTTACGTCGAGGGCTACGACAAACGTTCGCTGTTCGTGGGGGTGAGCGAGAAGGACGAGTACTCGTATGCCAGCAGCGAGCGCCTGGTCAGCGCCGCCAAGCTCACTGAGCCTCTGAAGCTGAAGGTCTATCCGGGCAGCAGGCACGGCACGGACCTCTTTCTGGCGCACTCCGGACTCGATGCCATCATCATCGCCTGGCTGGAGAATAACCTGCCAAACGGGTAGAATGGGGACCGCTTGGACGGGCTGAGAGTATTCTTCGATCGGTACGTCTACTTCACCATCTTCGTGGTCTTCGCCGCGGGCGTTCTGTCGGGCTTCCATCTTCCGCTCCTCGATCTTCCGTGGGGGATGTTCCTGGGCGGGCTGGTGCTGCTGGCTGCTCTGGGAATGCTGGTTGTCCTCAGGTGGTCGCGTCATATGCGGGAACCACTGCTGCTCGGTTCGCTCTATGCGCTGGTCTTCATCGCCGGGATCTTCTACATGTGGCTGCAACTGGCGTTCATGTATGCGGTCCCGCTGTCTCGATTTGACGGAGAGAACGTGGAGATCACCGGACGGGTGGCGAGTTTTCCCCGTCTCACCGAGAGCGGACAGAGCTTCTTCCTGACTATCACCGAGATTTCCACGCCTAAACTGAAGTTCTCGCATCGGTGGGGCGTCGGGAAGGTGTATGTATTCATCCGGGACGGCCGGGACCTGCCCATATCTCATGGTTACGAAGTCCGGTTACGAGGGGATTTCAAGGAGGCTTCCGGCGCCGCCAACCGCGGCGGATTTTCGATGCGGGACTATCTCTTCCCCTTCGGAGTGCGCTACCAGGTGCTGGCACCTTCGCCATCGTTTGTGGACTATGCGCGGGAAGCCAGCCTGTGGAGCCGGGGGCTGTACCTTCTGAAGTCTCATCTGCTCAAACAGGCGGACCGATGGTTCGAAGAACCCGACCGCACGCTGTTCATCGGCTTGATTCTCGGCGACAGCGCGATTTACTTCCCACGCTATCTCAAGGACACCTTTCGTCTTGCCGGCCTCACGCATCTGCTGGTGGTTTCGGGAACGCAAGTATCGCTCCTGTTCCTCTTCATCAGCCTGCTGTTTCTGCGTCTGGAATCTCCGCTGACACCCAGCGGACGTGTTATGCGCGTCGCGAAGTACTTGCTGGCTCTGGGGTTCATCCTCACCTACTCCGTGCTCACCGGATTCGAGCCCTCGATTCAGCGTGCCTTCGTCGTCAGCGTGCTCGTAATGGGAGCGCACTTCTTCATCTACGAAGCCGATAGTTTCAACCTGTTGGGGCAGGCGGGGGTAATCCTTCTCTTGATGAAGCCGATGGAGCTGTTCTCGGTGAGCTTCCAGCTCACCTTTGCGGCGACCCTGGGGCTGATTCTTGGTCTTCGGGTATTCGGCCCCTATCTCAGCCTGCTGCCGTCTTGGAGTCGCGGGATGGGCGCGGTCCTCATCAGTACCGCTGGTGCGCAAATTCTGGTGACTCCTTTCCTGGCACTCTACTTCAATCAAGTGTCGCTGTGGGGTCTCATCTCCAATCTGATAGCCATCCCGCTCTCCTTTTTCGTGATTGTGCTGGGTCTGATCTTCTATCTGATGAGTTTCTTCGCGCCGCTTGCTTGGGCGGTGACCTACCTGCTCAAGCTGCTGCTTCACTTCCTCCTTCTCTGGGCGCGGCTGTTCGCCATCCTTCCAGGATCCAACTTTCACTTCGTGCCCATAGCTTCTCCGCTTGCGCTGCTCTTCTTTGCTCTCCTGTTCGCTGCACCGGTTGTCGTGGGATGGAGCAAGCTGCGCTCTCGCTGGTGGCAGGCTGCAGGGTGCATCGCAGTCGCGGGGGTCTTGCTTGGAGGCGCCTCCCTCGCCTACAGGCTGAGACTTCCCGAACTGCGAGTTTTCTACACGCCGTATGGGAGTGCCTGCGCGTTCGTCGAGCGCAACCGCTCGGCAACGGTATTCGTCGACTTGTCGGCGTCGACGCAGCGACAGAGCGGTCTGCTGGAGGACCTCTACTGGCTTCTGAGCAAGCAGGGCGTGGGTCGGGTCTCAGCACTGATTGTCCTTGGCCCCGAAGGGGTGAATCCGGAAGTATGGAACGAGTCCCTGTTCAGACCCGGCGTCCTGGTGAATGCTCCCACTGCTGCGGTCCAACCGCTGCAGCGAAGAGCGACGCTCCCGCGCAATCTGAGCTGGTTTTTCAACGAGAGTGGGGAGGTAGCCTTCTTCTCGGTTCAGTTGGGGCGCACGCGCGTCTTGATTCCTCCCGCGGAGGGATTGCGCTCGCGTTTGAACGTGAGCTTGCCCGATGCCGAGCGGGAGGGCGAAGTGCGTGGAGAGCGCTACGCCCTTGTGCTTCCGGGCTCAGCTGCTCGGTCACAGCAGTCGGCTGTGGCATCCTTCCTGCGGGTGAATCGTGTGGAGACAGTCATCCTCCAGGGGCGAGGGCAGGTGCCGGACTCCCTGCTCGCCCTCGCCGCGCACACTACCTTTCTCACTCAAGCCGCCCGGCGGGAGATTGATGTGCGTCGGGATAACGCGGTGCATCATCTGGAGGATTAGAGCCGAGCGGCGGATGGAGCGGGCCGATTACGCACCGGCTTCGGGCTGCCGTCCGAAAGTGCGGTGGAAGTGTCTGTAGAGGCGGGACACCTTCCGCATCGCAGTGCCTTTCTTCAACGCTCCCTTGCTGACGTTCTGGTGAATCAGCTTCTGGGCATATGCCAGCTTCGCGCGCGCGACCGTTTCCTGAGTCTCTCCCTCAAGCGAGGCGAGGAAAGCCTTCACCGCGGTGCGCATACGCGTGAGATGGTGCCGATTCCGCAATCGGTTGCGCTGGTTGGTCTTCAGCTGCTTGTCCGCTGTCTTCGTATTAGGCATGGATACGTGTCCGTTTCGCGAACCGCTATTATACGGGTGAACGCTGGATTGTCAAACCACCGGGCAGAGACTGGCAGGCTGCGGGGATACCGCGCCGGCAGTATGGGTGTGCCGAAGAGGAGTCCGCGAGTCCGCGACCCCTTCGGCTTCCGAGCGCGTGTTCGGCAGGCTCTGCCACCGTATGTGTGCTAGAATACGAGCGGTAATCCCTGATTGAGGGAGGGGAAGCGGTGGCCGAACTGTTTGCTGTGCTGGTGCCTCATCCACCTATCGTAGTGGAGGAGATTGGGCGAGAGGAGATTGAGAACGTGGCCCGGACGCGGGAGGCTCTCTTTCGGGTCGCGGAGGAGATCAGGCAGTTCTCGCCCCGGACGCTGCTGCTGAGCACCCCCCACAACACATTCGTACCCGGAAGAATCGGTGTTTTGACACGAGACCCGCTTGTCGGGAGCTTCGCGCCCTTCGGGTTTCCCCAGGGGGAGCATCGGTTCGCCAATGACCGGGGCCTGGTGGAAGCTATGCTCGCCGATTCGGAGCTCGCAGAGTTCCTCTCCCCGCTGGACTCGACGGAGCTGGACCACGGTGCGCTGGTGTTTCTCGACTTCTTCCGCCGGCGGGACGGAGATGCGAAGCTCGTCCTTCTCACGGCTTCATACGGAGAGCTCGACACGTTCTGGCGTTTCGGGCAAGCGCTGGGGAGATTCCTGCGAGACCAAGAGGGCCGCTTCGTCTACGTATCGAGCGGCGACCTGTCGCATTGCACGAAGACTACCCCGGGGCGTCACTATCATGCGGAGGGCCCGGAGTTCGACAGGATGGTGGCGGAAGCTGTTCGCGCAGGCTCAGCCGAGTCGCTGTTGGAGCTGGATTCGTCCTTCGTGGAGCGGGCGGAGCAATGCGGCCTCTACTCCTTCCTCATCTCCTTCGGGCTTTTCGCCGGGCAGAGCGTCCGGGGCGAGCTGTTATCATACGAAGACCCCTTCGGGGTGGGTTATCTCGTGGGTACCTTACATTCGGAGTAAGAGCGATGGAAGAGAGAGAGCTGTGGTCGGTGCCTGAGAACCTGCATCCGTATGCAGGGCTCGCCTTCACGTCTATCGTGTATTTCGTGCAGATGAATCAGCGGGTCCGCCTAAACCGGCTCCCGCCCGCTCTCGCTGAGGCTCTTGCGCCGTTGCGCGAAGAGCTGTCTCAGCCCGGCGCGTGCTTCGTCTCGCTCAAGAAGTTCGGGAATTTGCGCGGCTGCATCGGTACTATCGAGCCGCTGACGTCATCGCTCGGGGAGGAAATTGCGGAGAATGCCGTCAGTGCGGCGACGCGTGACCCCCGCTTTCCCCCGGTTCAGCCCGGTGAGCTGCGTGAGCTGGAGGTGTCGGTGGACGTGCTTTCGTCGCCGCGGGAGGCGAAGTACGACGAACTCGACCCCAAGAAGTACGGCCTAATCGTGGAACAGGGGGGACGTCGGGGCTTGTTGTTGCCCGACCTCCCTGATGTAAGGACAGTGGAGTTTCAGGTTCAGGTGGCAGCGCAGAAAGGCGGCATAGACCTGGAGCAGCCCCACAACCTCTACGTCTTCACGGTCGACCGCTATCGCTGAGCGCATCCCGCCGGATTGAGTCTCGCCCCTCGACTTCTTGCCTATAATGGTGCCGATGGAAGGAATCCTCGCCTCGCTCGAGCACACTCTCCTCAAGGTCGACGCTTCAGTCACCCTTGCTGACTTGGACGCCGGCGCTTCGCTGGTGGCAGAGAAAGGGCTGCGGGGCTTCGTCGTTCCGCCTCAACTGGTGAAGACCACGGCGGGCCGCCACCCCGAGGTCAAAGTGATAACGGTGGTCGGCTTCCCCTTGGGTTTCGAGACGTTTGAGGTGAAGGAACTCGCTTGCCGGCAGGCGGCGGAAGACGGCGCAGCGGAGGTGGATGCGGTCCTCGACCTCTCCGCGCTCGTCAACGGTGATTTCGCAAGGCTGCGACGGGAGCTGGAACTCCTCGTTGACGTCGCCGAACGTGCCGGTCTCGGATTGAAGGTCATCATCGAGACGCCCATCCTCACAGAGCGGCGGATCATCCGCATCTGCGGGCTGATAAGCGAGTTCGATTTGCTGGCGGCGAAAACCAGCACCGGCTATGCCCGGGAGCCGATAAGGGCCGAGCATGTGCGGTTGATGCGCAGGAGCCTGCGGGAGGGCATCCGGGTGAAGGCATCGGGCGGCATTCGCTCGCTGGCGGAAGTGCGCGGATTCCTCGCCGCCGGAGCGAGCTTCATCGGCACCAGCAGTACACGTGACATCATCCAGCAGCTGGAGTCTGAATCGCCGCCGCCGGACGCCGACGGCGGCGCGAAGTAAGCCCGCTTCAGTGATAGAAGTGCCGATTCGGCAGAAAGACCAGGCAGATTCCGAGCTGGTTTGCCCGCTCAACCACTTCATGGTCACGAATGCTCCCTGACGGCGCGGCTACCGCAGCCACATCCGCGCTGGCCGCCAGTTCAATGGAATCCGCGAATGGGAAAAACGCGTCGGACACCAGTACGGCTCCGGCAGCGCGCTTGCCGGCCCGAGCCAGGGCCAGCTTGACCGCCCCCACTCGGCTGGGCTGTCCGGTGCCGGTGCCGACCAAAGTCAAGTCCTTCACCAGCGCGACCGAATTGCTCTTCAGGAACCGGATGACGGTAACTCCGAAGCTCAGGTCTTCCTTGAGATGGAAGCGCAGCGGAGAGTCGGAAACCACCTCGGGATCCCCCGGCTGAGTCATGCGCAGGTCTTCCTCCTGCACTAGGTAACCGAATGGAGTCCGCGTGAAGCTCAGGGCAGCGGGTGCCTTGCCTTCGTTATAGCTCTCGATGTAACTCCTCTGCTCTTCGTACGGTCCCGCTCCCACTTCGACCAGCCGCATCTTGTGTTTGCGTCCGAACTCGCTGAGCGCCGGCAGAGTGAACTTGGGCGCAATCACCACTTCGAGAAAAGTGCGGGTCAGTTCCTTGGCTTCCGCTTCGTCGACGGTGAAGTTGACTCCCACGATACCGCCGAACGCCGATACCGGGTCCCCTTCCATCGCGCGTTTGATGACACCAACGCTGTCGTCGCCGATCGCCGCCCCGCAGGGGTTTATATGTTTGACGACGCAGGCCACTTTCTCTCTGGTGTATGGCATCCTGCAGATGCGAAAGGCGGCACCAGCGTCCTGGAAATTGTTGTAGCTCATCTGCCTTCCCTGCAGAACGTGGAAGGGCAGTGGAGGCTCCCGGGAGGAGGCGTAGAGCCTGGCATGCTGGTGCGGATTCTCCCCGTAGCGCAGGTCGGAGCGCACCTTCAGCCTGAGCTGAAGGCGGTCGGTCAACGCCGGGGGGTGCCGCTTCGCCGCCGCGGGTTGCGGGACAGCCTCTGCGCGTGCGCCCGCCAGCTCTCTGAAGTAGTCGGCGATCGCCTCATCGTACTTCTGGCAGTATGTGAGCGCCTTCGCGGCGAGGCGGATGCGAGTCTCATCGCTGATGCGCCCCTTGTTCTCTCGATACTCGTTAATGAACTTCTTGTAGTCCCCCGGGTCCGCCAGAACCAGCACGCGCTGGAAGTTCTTCGCGGCTGCACGGACCAGCGCCACGCCGCCTATGTCCATGAGTTTCTGCGCGGACGCGAGCTTGGTCTTTCCCGTTTTCACCTTCTGTGCAAACGGGTAGAAGTTCACGACGACGAGGTCGATCGGCTGCGCCTTGACTAGCTTCATATCCTCGCAGTCGCGCTTCCGAGTGGGACGCGCAAGGATTCCAGCGAACACGCGATAGTCGAGAGTTTTCACTCGCCCGCCGAGAATTTCCGGGCTCTGGGTCAGTTTCTCCAGGGATTCGACCTCAATCTTCTTCTCCCGCAACGCCTTCTGGGTGCCCCTGGAAGCGTAGATGGACACTCCCTCTTCCTGGAGGAATCGGGCCAGAGTGCTGACCCAGGTCTTATCCGAAACACTGATCAGCGCCACCTTGATTTCGCCCATGAGGACCTCCCCGGAGACCGTCCGGAACGGTCGTCGCGCGTTTGTAGCAGAAATCCGGTGGATTGTCTAGGCGCGATGCCATGCTGTCTGCTGACCTTGTGAATCCGGTTACTTGCACTATACTATAGAGACCAGCTGTAGGAGTGATTGACTGTGGTCCCGAACGGGTTTCCTTCAGATGAAATGGTGACTCGCCTTCAGAAGGAGCGGGGTGACTTCATCGCCTCCGACCTGAAGCGCTACATCCTCGACCGCGACATTCATCTGATGAACTTCTGCTATGTGGGAGGCGATGGCAGACTGAAGGCGCTCAGTTTCGCTCTGCGGGACGAGCAGCATATATGCCGTTTGCTGTACGACGGTGAACGGATAGATGGCTCAAGCCTGTTCGGATACATCGACCCCGGCGCAAGCGACCTCTACGTGATCCCGAGATACGCCACCGCCTTCGAGAACCCGTTCACGGAGGAAAGGACGCTCAATGTGCTCTGCAACTACTTCGACTCCAAGGGCCAGCCGCTGGCGATGGCGCCGGAGAATCTCACACTGAGCGCGCAGGCAGCCGTGAGTGAGCGGCTCGGTCTGCAAATGCATGCTCTGGGTGAACTTGAGTACTACGTGGTGTACAGACCCGAATCTGAGCTGTATCCGGGGATTCCGCAGCGCAACTACCATGAATCCCCGCCTTTCGTGAAATGGGCGGTGATGCGGGAACGAGCGATTTGCGAGCTCGCCAGACTGGGCGCGCAGGTGAAATACGCCCATGCGGAGGTGGGCGATGTGGTCACCGAAGCGAACCTTCGCATGGAGCAGCATGAGATTGAGTTCCTGCCCGAGCCTCTCGGAGTCGCCGCCGACCATGTGGTTCTCGCAAAGTGGCTGCTGCGGAATCTCTCATCGCGGGCGGGTGTTGCCGTGACTTTTGCGCCCAAGCTGGCTGCGGGGCATGCCGGGAACGGCATGCACTTCCACCTTGAACTGCTGCGCGAGGGTGCGAATGCCCTGATTGACGCCCGGGACGAGCTCACCGATGTGTCTTTCAAGGCGATAACCGGAATGCTGGACAATGCAACCGCGCTTACCGCCTTCGGCAACAAGGTGCCCACCAGCTATCTGCGGTTGGTTCCTCATCAGGAAGCCCCGACAAGCATTTGCTGGGGCGAGGCCAATCGCTCGGCGTTGGTACGGGTGCCACTGGCGTGGCGGGGAACGAGCGCGATGGCGGCGAGGGTGAATCCGAAGGACGCCGATGCCTTGAAGCGGAAGAGCGTTGGCAGGCAGACCATCGAGTGGCGCGCCAGCGACGGCTCTGCCAATGCGCATCAACTCATCGCCGGTCTCGCCGCGGCCATCCTGCACGGGCACCGGGAGAGCGACGCCTCAGCCCGCGCGGAACAGCTTCGTTTTGAGGGCAGCATCTTCGACGATGAGCTGCAGATGGACGCGGCGGAGAAGCTCCCCGGTTCCTGCGAGGAGTCTGCGCAGGCGCTGCTCGCTCATCGTGACACCTTCGAGCGCGACCGCATTTTCCCCCCGGCGCTCATCGACGGCATCGCGCGAGAACTCGCCGCTTTCGAAGACCGCGAACTCCTCACGAAAGCGCGAGGCGACGCCGAGCTGACCGCGAAGCTCGCCGGGCAGTACTTCCACTGCGGCTAGCCTGGCTCGCCGGTCACGGAGGGAGGCCCTGCTATAATCTCTCCTATGGAGGGAAGGGCGAGACTCGCCGTGCTCATCTCCGGCGGGGGCACCACG
>Ga0172366_10000757_pt1 | contig 24116 bp, 21 predicted proteins | sample LakKivSesite69cm_FD_114533 | JGI IMG/M metagenome (GOLD analysis project Ga0172366, IMG submission 114533) | Sediment microbial communities from Lake Kivu, Rwanda - Sediment site 69cm | ecosystem: Environmental > Aquatic > Freshwater > Lake > Sediment | place: Rwanda: Western Province, Lake...
TCCTAAGCTTGGACGAGGCTCAAAGAATACGAGACCCCAACTACATTAATTAATTTAGGGACAAGCCAGCGCGCTCGTTCAAGACATGAGTTTTCAGCAGTAGGACGATCTTCCAGAATTAGAAGCAGAAGTCAAAGACTCAGAAGCAACTGACCGTCAAAAACGGTCACAAAAAATCTTTTTTCATGACCTAACAGTAACAATTAGAGTCCTTGAAGCACTTTTCAGCAATGTTGATAGAATGGTAAAAGGTAACAAGCCGTAATGCGCGCGCTTAAACCTTTCTGGATACTGGCAGTATGGACAGACGTGTTAATGATATAAGTCTGACTATCCCTTCAATACTAGGAGCATTGCTTCAGAGTGACTAGAGTAAAAAGGTTTTTTGACAAACTTGCCGCAGAGTATGAGGCTCAGGGCAGGTACAAACATCTCTTCTACAGGTGGATTGTTGAAGTGATAATAAGACAGATAGACAATGAAAAGTGCGAAATAGTTGACTTAGGAACCGGCACTGGCGAGTTGCTGCTGAGGGTAGCGGCCAAGTTTCCTCAATCCCACATTGACGGTTTTGACATCTCAGCGGCAATGATAGAAGAAGCAAAAAAGAAAGCTGCAAAAATGAGCATCAGTAATATAACCTTCATTGTTTCTTCCATGGAAAAAGCAAGAATCGAGAAAATTGATTTCGCAATTTCTTGCCTTGCCTTCCATCATGTAGAAAACAAAGAACAAGTCATATCAAGGATTTGTCGTGCTCTTCCAGAAAAGGGTAAACTTGTAATAGGCGACTGGTTCAACCCATGCAAAAAATACAGGGAAGAAGTGGAAAAGTTGAGAAGTAAGAACCTGCAAAGGACAAAGGAGTTCGACAAGAGCTGGCGGCAAGCCTTGAAAGCCATGAGCAGGGAATACAGAGAGAACCATCCTGACGAATACCCCATATGTCCTCATAGGCTTAAAGAAACAATGAGAAATGCTGGATTCAAGAAACAACGCATATTAAAATCACCATTGGCCAATTTTGCCGTCGTTATCGGAGAGAAATAGTGCAAATAAAGATCTTTCAACTAGTTATGCGAAGCTGCAGAATGTAACAGGCGATGGCGGGACCAAGGTTTTTCAAGAGACATTAAATAGTCACGCAGATAGAACTTGGTTATTATGATAGGGTCGCTGGGATTTGAACTCGGGACAAAAGGAGACATCCCCGCACGTTCTTCCCTCTTCTATGTGTCTTCAGTCAGAAAAGAGGCTTAGCTAGCGCTGGGTTCGGCATATACGATTACAACAAGTATACATCAACTGCGGGCATACCACAAGGTGTATCGTATGCGGCTATTTCTTATTCTTCTTGTATCTTTTTGGAAGTTCGATTTTGGAATTTCGATTATACTTTTGCTTGTTCTTCATTTCTCCGCTTCCCTCTAGATTCTTTAGGTTCTGCCCCTAGACTAGGAATTGATTCATAAATATCTTTGCGTTTAGGCGCAGCAAAAGCGTGCGCTAGAAAATATTAGAGTCTAAGAGGAAGGCAGGATGACAGCTGGGTTCTCGTCAACCAGAATTGCTGCGGATGATTCTCCTAGTTCTTTGATGCGATTCTCGACGGTTTCGCAAATCCTCGTTCTAATGTCGTCGCTGTTTGAAGAGGAAATTCTTCCTAGTTCTCTGGCAAGTTTGGAGTCACCAAGAATTTTCTGGACCCAGTTTTGAAAGTCCCTTCTCTGGAGATGGAAAATCAGACTTTCTGACTTGACAGATTTCACCTTATCAAAAAAGTCTGAGAGGTTTCTGGCAATTTCGCCCGTTGGTTTTCCAATAGCTTCGTAGAAATAGAAGGCATCTTGGTCTCCTACCGTTCTTAGGGTTTTCACAGCTTCTGTACCGACCTCTAGATTTTGTATTTTTCTGCCTTTTGTTTTCTTATTCTTAGAGGGCATGGCTTTTTTCATTTTGAATTCACCATCAAGAGCATGCCGTAACTTGCATCTTGAGACTTAATAAACGTTCCTCGCAAAGTGTAGAACTCTAAGACACTCGCGCGCGTTAAGGATGTTTCTTGTCCGCGTCGAATGGAGCTGTCTCTCGCGGGTCTCCCCTTTTTCTGTTTTCAGACAACAATTCATTACAACCGCACAACCCTTTCTTTAACAGGAGAATACGTCGATGGTGGAAAAATCTTCAGGGAACGCAACTAGTGTCGATGGGGTCTGGGTTGTTATGGTGGGGTCGCTGGGATTTGCACCCTGCACCAAGTTTAGATGTCTCCCGCGCCACCCTCTTTTTCTATCCTCTGAAACATATGCTTATAAAAAAGGAAAAGCTGAAAGGTTTACTGGAGCCATTTATGATTTATGTGTTCAAGCATGCCGACGGATGAACATATTGAAAGGGTTGTTGGATATCACAAGAGAGAAGCTGAAGGTGAATATCATAGAAAGGTTGGCGACGACCCTGTTTATGACGAGATAACTTGGAACAACATAGAGCCTTTCCTTCCGAAGCGAGGATGGATTCTCGATGCTGGCGGCGGCGCAGGTGTCTGGTCAATAAAAATGGCTGAAAAGGAGAAGTGCGTCGTGGTGCTTCTCGATGTGACTCGGGATTTATTGACGACAGCGATAAGGAAAATCAAGAACAAGATGGTCAGTGAGCGCATTGAGGTGCTGGATGCTGACATTCGATCTATTCCGCATCCAGACATGAGCTTTGATTTTGTGCTATGTGAGGCAGACCCTCTATGCATCTGTGGCGACCCTGAAAGAGCTGTAAGCGAACTATCAAGACTGCTCAAGCCCAATAGCTATCTTGTTGCTGGAGTGGACAGCACCCTTTATCATGCCTTCAGAGCCTTGTCGCAAGGAAAGTCCCTTGATAACGTTCTTGATTTCCTGCAAACAGGAATGTCTCCAGCTGAAGATGAGGCGCCGTTTGAATCGAAGTCCTTCACTCCGAGCGAATTGATTGCACTGCTACAGAAGTATGGTTTGGAAACTGTTAAAATTGTTGGAAAGCCCATAGGCTTTGGTCCGGGCATACTTGACGCGTTTTTCGCAGCTCTTCCAACAGAGAAGCGACGAGAGATTTTCGAAGACACGGAAGAGAGGAAAAAACTGGCTGAGATACTGCACAGAATCTACGATGAGCCTTACATTGCAGGTATAGGAAGCCACCTTCACGTAGTAGCTCTGAAAAAATAGGGAGCATATACCGCGCTCCTTTTGTCATTTCTTGTTCCAAAATAGGTAGACGCTTGTAAGTTGATTTTGTGGTGGGGTCGCTGGGATTTGAACCCAGGATCGCCAACGCCCCAGGCTGGTATCCTAAACCATTCTAGGTGTTGTGGGATTATGATACACAACGATTTAATCACACAAACACTAGCTAGACGACGACCCCAACAACCAACAAAATATAGGGACTTAATAATAAATACTCTCATCAAAGCCACAAACTCAGGCAAAGCCAAAAACACCGTAATCTCGATCTCACACAGCTTAAGACAACTAAGCGAACACGCAAACCTCACAAACCCTGAAGAAGTGAAAGCCTACATAGCCAATGCCTCAATATGCAACGCAACCAAAACAAAACTAGTTTTCGGTTATCAATGGTTCTGCAAAACCAACAACATCCAATGGGAAAAACCAAGATACAAGACAGAAAGAAAAATCCCACTTATACCAACCACAGAAAACATCAACAAAATCATCTCAGCATCACCCCAAAAATACGCAACAATATTCACAATCCTAGCCGAAACAGGACTAGAAGCCCAAGAACTAGCGACAATGCAAAGAAAAAACATAGACATAGAAAGAGGAATCATTAACGCAGAAGGATGCAAAGGACACAACTCACGCTCATTCAAACTCAAAGAACAAACAGCCGATATGCTCAGAACATACCTCACAAAATATACAACAAACAACCCATTCCCATCTTCAAGAAGCATGGGTGAAATATGGAGAAGAATGAGAAACCGACTAGCCAAGAAACTCAACGAGCCACAACTCAAAGAAATACCAATGCGAAACCTGAGACACCACTTCGCAACGATGAAATACGACCAAACAAAAGACATCCTACTCGTAAAACAACTTCTAGGACACAAGAAAATAGAGACAACAATGTTCTACACCCAACTCATAACCTTCAGCGAAGAAGATGAATACACAGTCAAAACAGCCACCAACATCAAAGAAGCCACCGACCTACTAGAACACGGGTTCGATCGATCGATCGAAATAGACGGAATAAAACTATACAGAAAACGCAAATAAGCAGACCAGACAAAAACACGAATAACCCCTCTTTTTTATCGTATTGCTGATTCTGTTCGATTAAGGTACATGAATTCTCCTTTTTATATAGTGGCCCGTTAACTTGTCTGCAGGGAATGGACCCCGTCTTTCCAACACAAGCTCATCGATATATTGGACCAAAAAAACTAGAACAAAAGCGCACGCAAGAATTACGGCTGTTGCGAATAGGTAATCAGTCACTACGGATAGATTCTTGGCAACCGTGGAGTTGCCAGCATTATTTTGCCACCATTGGCTGTTTATACTTTCCAAAAAACTGAAAAGGAAAAACACAAATGAAGCAACAATTATTCCGACAACGAGCAAAGTTTTTTCCCATCGCTTCGCTTTCTTATCAACCAGTATTACTCATAAACTGACGGAAACGCAGAGAACAACTGCTATCAAAACCTCTTCGGCAGTCGTCACAATTGTTTCCGAAGGAGGGTTCACAGCTCCGTTTCTTCCCTGTGATACGACTGAATAAAAGAGGAAGAAACCGAGGATTACAAGTATAATGATTAACAACCATGCGAAAATTGTCGATCTCAGTTTCATGATTTTGCCAACCCCGTCAACCTTCTATGAGGGGTTTCACAATCCGTTATCCACAAACATGACATCATGTTCCTCTAATTAACAGTATCTACCAACCCATTCTATTTGTATAAACTTAGTTATGTTTTCATGGTTTTCAATACATCCAAGAAATCTACGGAATCAAACTATACCGAAAACGAAAGTAAACACAAATCCCCTTTTTTCTATGTAACCCGTCTCGGCTAACGCCTTAACTCCTACACCCTGACAATCGATCGATGAACAATTTGCTAATCGATGACGAGAATGTCGTTTGGCTCTCGCCAAACTCCCAACGATGCGAACAGAGCCGTTTGCCATAGATTGCCGAATCGCTACTAGTTCGCACCACGTAATCTCGTGGGTAGAGTTTTATCTTTCTGATCGATCGAAAAAAAAAGAGAGGAGACTATTCTTCGGGATATGCAAACAGGACTATGTCGATCGGGTTGAAATCGAAACTCAACATGGAGATTGCTCCATTTGAAGATGTCACGTCTATCATGCCGAAAGAGACATTCTTCGATGAATTCAGAGTCGCGTTTCTCGCTACGCCGTTCTCTGTGACCGTGTAGTCGCCGTCAAGCCAAACTGTACCCTCAAAGCTTATAGATGCGGATTCGGATTGACCAACCATCTGCGAAAGTTGAGCAGCCTGTATTGACCAATAACCATAGGTTCCCCAGTATGACCCGGTATCCCAAGAGACAAGCTTCGATTTAGCGCCATTAATGTTGGCAGCAACTTGTGCGTGTGTCGAATTTATCTGGGTCGAGTCTAAGCTGAAACCGATCAGATAGTTGTTTTCGAAACGTGTGCCCAAGTCAGTTGTGGTGCTGTCCACATGTAAGGTGGTGTTTATTTCACTGCCTTTGTTGTAGTTACCATGCCAAGAAAGATTTCCTGCCGTTAGGAGATTCTCGAATTCGCCGCTAAATCCTCCGTAAAAAGCCGATCCCGGAGAACCATATGCCGCAACCTTTGAGGAGTTTTGTGATTCAGGGTAAGCGACAGTAAATCCATCACCCCAGTTAACATTGAACTTTTGCAGTTCAGAAGCGTTGATTTCCACCTGCCTGCCCCAGATTTCACTCCCAGAATCCGTCAAATTCCACCATTCTCTATCCGGACTCTTTGACCAGCTGTGCCATATGCAGAACGACTCATTTCTAAATGTCATGAAGAGGTATTCTGTTCCATTCTCAAACGTCAAGGAGATAGAGGGGCAGAAAGCAATGCTGATGTAAGCGCCTCCAGATTCGAGTATTTCCTCAATGAAGTCTGCAGTTGCTGGCGCATCATCCTGAATGGTTGCACCAGTTGCGTATGTCATTTTCGGAAGGACATCTGGAAACAAAGAATAAGTCCCGATGCTGAGCGCTGCAACAAGCGACAATACGATTATGGCTCTAGCAACATCTTTTTTATACAAGCTCATACTGGTCCTCAGTAACTAAGTATCAAGCATGCACTTAATTCTACGCTTTTGAATCCACATTCAAAAAATTAGAACATCGACATATAGATATAGAATGAAAACAGACTAATTCTGAGAGAAATGAGTCAAGACGACATGGAAGCCTTGCTGAAAGGAACAACGTGGAAAGTGTACAAGTACGTGCTAGAAAATGGACCGACGGGAATACGTGAAATTCAGAAATCGCTGAGGTTGAGTACACCTTCGCTAGTGTTGTACCATCTGAACAAACTTGAAGAGGAAGGCATTATCAAGAAAGACGAACAAGGGTACACGGCAACTAGGATTTTACTACGAAATCGTGTCAAAGTCAAAAGATTGCTAGTCCCAAGGTACTTTTTCTATTCTCTATTCATGATTGCAGCCATCATCGTCCAAACATCAATATTCAGACCCCGCACCATATCAAGAGACTACGCTTTCTCCCTTGCAATAATGTGCGCAATAACAGCATTCTGCCTCTACGAAACTATCAGAGCTCTCGTCAAAAGAAGCTTCTAAGATCGATCGATCAAAGATTTCTTATGACAATGTAGGGTTTTTGCATTTCGGAGATTAGATCGATCGATCGTGAGATTTTGCGCGGGCTATAGCTTGATTTCTTTTGAACTGACGACTGATCGGTCTATATGCAGAGGTGTGCCTGCTTTCAAGATTATTTTGTTTAGGACCAGTCTGTCAACAGTGTCAAAGCTGTCTATCTCTAGGGATTCGGCTTCTTTCAGTGCTTGGGAATACAGTTTCGCATCAAAGTCAACTTTTTTCGGGTCTAGAACATCATAGCCAGCATCTTTTCTCACAAATAAACCAATGCCGATATGGGGAATATACTCGATATCTCTCCTCAGATAAGGCAACAAAATACCAGTGCACAATTCATCATGTAAAGCAACAGCTTCTTCATTTCCTTCCTTTAGCAGAAGAAAGGAAAAAACAGGTCTAGTTTGCTTGCATTGAAGTTGGGGGTGCTAGTCCAGTATGTATAATTATTACTACATACGTGGCTATGGTTGTCAGATTCTTAGTGCGCGCTTCAATCCATATCAAGTTTGCTTTTGCTTGTTCTCTTTGCCATGAGGACAGAAAACAGACAGCAAACCATAAGCAACGCAAGGATCATTGGTGACAGAATCTCTGGAACCACCCATGTTCCTTGGATTACAACGGTATAGGTGCTTCTCTGGAAGTAGGTGAAATGAAGAGATGTGTGTGTCGCATTCTCTGTTTCCGTAAAATGTGTCACTGGGTCGCCGTTTACGGTAATCATCCAAGGTTCGCCCTTCAGAAAGCTCTTTGGAATCGTTACATTGCAGGAACCTGTCGTGTTGGGTGGGCCCCCAACGCTGAAACTGATTTGCCTGAGTGACTGGTCGAATGCAAAGTCCTGCAGCGTTGAGTTGGTCAGTGTTCGCACATTGTATGTCTTGTTTTCCCACACGAATGCGTGGGTCAGATCGGTAAGAACATCAAACGTGATAGTGGGGCTTTCGGCTGGGTTATGGTCTTCGTTGCCCTGCCATGTGGCATTGACGCTCCATGATCCCGGCATGTCCGGTCTATACGTCTCGTGAAGCGATCCGACCGAAGATGTGTTTAGAGCTCTGGTAAATGATGATCCGTCAGGTTTCCTGTACGTGAGATACACGTTTGCTTCGCTGATGGTGATTCCTCCCTCAGAAGTGATTGCGCCTGAAATAGAAACATTATCGCCTGAACGAATGCTCTGGGGAACAGCTGAAAGCTGAATATCCGATGCGTATTTCGTTACAACGCTCACGTCCAATCTGATTCTGTATGAGAGAAGATGAGTGTACGAAGTTCCGAAAGGCACGGAAATGTAAGTATAGAGATCATAGTCGGCATCGACCCGATATGTGCCTTCAGGAGTCCCTTCAAAAGCTTCAACTGAAAATGTTATGTTGAAGGATGTGATAGTGAAAAGCTGGCGCAGGAAAATCACCTTCTGCGTTGTATAGTTAATCTCTGATGGGCAACTTATCGAGTCGTTGTAGGCCACGCCTCCTAAATGGGGTAACTGTACGATTCAGGAGACTCAAAATAATCAAAGAACATTCGGCTCTTGCCCATCTTTAACGGAGTATTCCTTGTAGCGGTCACTAGAAATCTCGTCGAGTTCTGAGCTCCCATGTATTCGGTGTTGCCACCCCACCATGCTCTAACACTCCACATACCTGTCATATCAGGTGCAATAGTGTCGCTGAAAGATCCGTCAGCACCCGAAATTGCGGTTCTCGTTGTTGTAGAGTTGTCAGGTTTTGTATAGTTTAAGACGATTTCGACTCCGCTGTAGGGGGGATCGACCGAACCAAATATGGTGTTGGATTCTCCTAGGATTATCTGAGCCTGAGTGTATTCGCATGTAATTTTGCTCGGCTTGATGTTTTCGAGAAGATAAACACATTTGTCATCAGATGCTGCGACCACGTATTGACCATCACTGGTTATGTCGACATCGTTAGCGTAGTCATCAACTCGCCAATCCCATAGAACAGCGCCTGTTCTATCCAAAAGGGTTACTTTATCGTCATACCTGTTCGCCACGGCGATGTATTCGCCGCCCGCTGAAACTGAAATCGCGTCAACATTTCTGAGATATATGTTCCATAAAAGATTGCCAAAATTGTCAAAAAGAGACACATTTCCATGAGAATTCCCTGCCGCTATGAATCCTCCCTCAGGTGACGATGCAACAGCGTAAACTGGGCTTGTAGTATTCATACTCCAGAGAAGTTCGCCGTCTCTGTTGAACAAATACAGGAATTCGTCCCACGAGCCAGCCGCAGTATATTCACCATCAGAGGATATTGAGACACCCTGAACCCAGCCGCCGGCCGTAAAGTTCCAAATCTGAACCCCTGCATTGTCGTAAAAGTATACTGTATTATCGTAGCCGCCCGTTGCAATGTATCTGCCATCAGATGATATGTCAACATCATACAGCGACTGGGTCGTAAGATCCTTTGTCCATAACACGTTTCCGCTAGTGTCCAATAGAAGAACTTTCTGGTAGGATGTGCCGACAACTATGTAGCTTCCATTCCCAGAAATCGCAATGCTATTAGCCGATTGGTATGGGAGAGTCTTCTTCCATTTCAGACCCCCATTCCTATCGAACAGGAATACGTTCGCAGGCGTCCACCTTGTGACCGCCGCTACATAGTTACCATCTGCAGATATTCCTACGTCGGCAACATCGTCTCCAGTGTTGTATCTCCAGAAAGTCCACGCTTCAGCTGCTGGAAAAGATGTTAAGACGGAAATGGTGAGGCAGACAGAAATATACAAGCAGATTAACTTGGTTCTTCTCATATCAATCAGAAACGTGTATTTGCCCTAACTAGTTTAAAATATTTTCCACTAATAGGATAAATCTTCGTTCCTGCTATGATACGCCTCAATCGACATATTCTGTATCACATAGAAGATGACGAAAAATATATTACCATTAAAAGTTATTCTAGACTGAGCAGAATTGAGAATAACGAATTTGACTTTGATCATTTTGGCTTTATTTTCGACTTGTCTTTTCTTCGAGACTTCAACTGGACAAGCTTCTAGCCAAATAACATGCGAAGTCTTTCCTCAGGAAATAACCTATGGCGAATACGCGAACATTTCAGGAAGGTTGTCCGCTGCCTTCACGGATCAAGGATTGAAAAGAATGATAAATGTGTCCTATTCGGAAGACAATGAAACAACATGGAAGCAGCTGAAAGCGTCAGGGGACATCTTGGCAGAGTGGGGCTCAACCGAGATTTGGACGGCCGATGACGGATTCTTCGGTCCATATAAATGGTACCCGGAACACGTACAGCACAACATTTTGATAAAGGCCTTCTGGATTGGCGACGACCAATATGGGCCATCAGAATGCACCGTGCAAACATTAAAAGTAAATTTGACACCGAACCCTCCTGTTTCGATTCTGAGCCATGAATCGTTCGTCGACTCCATCGAGACTTTCTGGGTGACGGCAGAAATCGAAAATGTAGGCGCAGCAAACCTGGCCTTCGTCAGGATAACCGCGGTATACTATGACCCGACTGGAAAAATAGTATGCACTGACGGTTGCTACGCCGATTTACACCTGCTTGCTCCAGGCGAAAAATCTTCCGTAATAACATTCGCAGGAATCTCGTACCCCTCAGATCACATCAGCGCCTCAACAATCAACAGCTACAGTCTGGATGTTCGGGCATACAGGGAAACGACGGAAGAACCCTACAGAGACTTCGAAATCAACAGTACAGGCTGGTTCAACGAATACGGCGGCTATCAGGTTTCGGGCGACTTGAAGAACACTGGCGAAATTTCTGTTGAATATGTCGACGTTACAGCAACTTTCTACAGGGCAGACGGAACGATAGTAGACGCCTGGTGGGATCCATCCGATCCAAACAAGCTGGATCCGAATCAGACTGCCACATTCTCAATCTACGCAAGGAATCTCGAGGAGATGGGACTGATAGATCACTACGCTATACTTGTTGATTCCTATCCAGTCATGACTTCAAGTTCCATATCCTGCGCGGTGTCCCCGTCTGAAACAAGGCTAGGAGAATCTGTCACAGTTTCAGGCCTTATCAGTCCAGTTCACGAGATGGCCAACGTGACTCTGATCTACTTCATGCCGGACGCGACCTCTATGAGAAGAACCGTCTTGACAGACAATGAGGGCTTCTACAATGTCACTTTTGCGCCTGACAAGGCTGGTGCATGGGCTGTACATGCTTCTTGGCCAGGTGACATCGATACATACGGAGCAGTGAGCCCAGAGGTCTCCTTCAGAGTGTCGAAAATTATGACCTCGATTTCATGCTCGGTCTCATCAGCAACAATTCAACTGGGTGAAAAAATCACAGTCACAGGTTCAATGTTTCCAACTCTCGAAAGCGTGAACGCAGCATTAACATTCACTAGACCTGACGGCTCAACGATTAACCACAGCATAGCATTGGCACATGGAGAATACACTTTCACTTATGAGCCTGACAGTTCCGGGTCATGGTCTGTGAAAGCCAGTTGGTCAGGAAACGACAATTACGAAAGAAACAGCAGCGGTCTCATAGTCTTCACGGTAGAGTTCACGGCTCCAATGCGGCAGATTCCGCCTCCTGAAAACACGGCCGTAGCGCTGGCGGTTGGAACAAGCGTGACTGTCGGGTTGACCGCTTCCATGAGTCTAAGCGGCTTCGCCCAATCATTCAGTGACGGCATCGCAAAGCTACCGCTTCCAAAATGGTTCAAAGATTTCCTCAACTTGTATGCGGAGAAAACGTTTGAGAATCTAAATGCAGAAGAACTGAAAGCCCTAAAGCGCAAGAGAATCGTGACGTTAAGAGAGCTTCTGTCACTGCTGTTTTCTGGCATGATACTACTGGCTGTTTTCCTCTGGGTCGAAGTAGGCGGCATACCTAACCTATTAAGCTCAGACTATGTTTTCGCCGCGTTGCCGCAAGTCTTGATTTCGGTTGTCTTCGTTTTCTCCCTGTCACAGATCTTCTCTCTTGTCAGCGCAAAAGTGCTGAATGTGTGGTCCGAATTCAAGATATGGCTTTACGGGCTTGCGGCCCTACTCATTACCGGCATCGTACTCATGATTCCATTCGCATCACCGGGAAAAGTGGAATATCAGGGCGATCTGGACCGGAAGAAGGCCGGACTGATAGCAAGCTCAAAAATCCTGTGCATTCTGATCTTAGCCGCACCCTTCTACTTCTTCCAAATCCTCGGATTCCCGACAATAGCGGACGCAGGCCTGATGATGACCATGATGACCGCCTGCTACTCAACATTCCCATCACAACCCCTCGAGGGAAGAGCAATTTTCACGTACAATAAAAGCTTATGGATCACGATTTTCCTACTAAGCTTCTCAATATTCATATGCACAATATTCAACCTTCTACCACCCCTCGCCTACCTATTCATAGGCACAACCGCAACCATACTTTTCCTCGCACTTATCCTGACTCTCAAAAGAAAAAGAGAGGCTTCAGCATAAATCAAAGCCTGAAAACGATCTCTCCCGGGCTACCACTACATGTGTAAGAGAATACTCCCCCCGTTTTTTATTCTTCTGACCCTACGATAAGATTGACAGTCACCACGTGATTTCGCAGAGGTCTGGCTGATCCTGCACACCGATCGATCGATCAAAGGTCATTCAGCCTCTTCAGAAACAGCAACACAAGAATAAACTTGTAATCCACAGCAGTCCTAATCAGGTCGGCGGCCCTATCAACAAGAGCGTTCAATTCGTCACGAGTGACTTTCCGGGGAAAAATCGATTTCTGAACCATCTCACAACCACTCTATACTGAAACAAGCTACGATCGATCGATCCTTCTGGAGAAACGGTTTTACGAGGCGACGACCATTATGGCAGCCACAAGCTGAAAAGAAAATGGATAGGAATAGACATCACTCATCTAGCCATTTCTCTCATCAGATCACATCTTAAAGACATTCATATTTTCGCAAAGAAAGATTACAAAATCATAGGCGAACCAGTTGATTTTGAGAGCGCTAGAGAACTAGCTGAGACCAACCCGTATGTTTTCTGTTGACGAATGGTTAAGTGGTTGCGAAGGCTTGTATGAGTTTTTTCACTGCTTTGGCTTTGGGGGAGAGTTCATTAAACTTGTAAAAGCGGATTCGGCTCCCAAACATTCTGTATGCGATGATACCTTCATCTTCAAGAATCTTCAGGTGTTTACTTGCCTCGACATAGTTTGCTCCTACTTGGCGAGCGATTTCAGAGGGGCTTAGCTGGTCAGACTGCATCAGAACCTTCAGGATTTTCATTCTCGTTTTTGAGCACAGCACATCCTCAATGTCCACAGAATTCACCTTTGCGGTGTTCGCTAGGTAAGGCAGGTAACCTTGACTGCTAACCTATTCATATCTCATCAGATACAACGGCTTGCTCGCTTCCACCTTTCTCTGTTGTCTGGAAATGTCCTTCTTAGCCTTTTGAGTTATATTCTCAGTATTCATTTTGTTCCATCTTACGCATTGGACATGATAGATATTTGACTTATGAAGTCAAGATAAATATCTCAGAGCTATGTATGACATGGCCTCTATCTTTTGGACTCTCGATCGATCTCCTCCTTGACTTTCCGGTGTTTCTTTGTCATTCTGAACCGTCACCTATACGACATTTGTTCTCAACTGTCTGATGGAACGTTCCTATGTTCGATCGATCGATCGAACAACCACACAAACCTAAAACGCAATACAGACAAACCTAACAAACAGACGAACCATACAATACAGAACGATTAGAGTTGTCGCTGCAAATCCAACGTATCCAACAGGTTATACTCTTGAGCATACTGGTACTGGACTCGCTGGATTAAGCTGCGCGCAATACCATAGCGACAATTTGGCGGTAAAAATGGGAACCGTCGTGATCGATCGATCGGTGCGCAACATTTTACATTTCCGAGGCAACGGCAACTGACAATAATCCGGTGCAGCCGAAGTTTTCAACTGTGGCGGTAATAGAAGAGCATTCCAAAAGTGTTAATTGCTCAAGTCATCAATATCTGAAGTGTTGGAAGGAGGAGGGAAAATGAAGAAACTGTTGGTTGCTGTGATCGCCTTGACATTATCCTCGTTTCTGATTAGTGCGGTTTGCTCAGAGTACGAAATTGCTGATAGGTCAATCACCCCACGTGGTGTGAGTGCGTTTAGAAATTTCAGCTCAGCAGATGTTGGAGATCCTGCACCAAATTTTACGTTGGTAAACGCCATAAATGGCGACACCATCAGTCTAATCGATTACAGAGGCAAGGCTGTTCTATTGGATTTCTTTGCAACCTGGTGCGGACCCTGTCGCCGCGCCATTGACGAAGACCTAGTGCCTCTTTACGGTAAATATGCCGACAATCCAAAAGTCGCGTTTCTTTCGATAGACATTGCGGAGTCTCAAATGACGGCTGGGGGGCTGCAAGCCTTCGCCAGCGAACACCTGATGAAATGGCCGATTCTAATGGGTTCGACCTCCAGTGTTGCCCAAGATTATATCATAACAGGTGTGCCGACGATATTCGTTGTTGACAGCGCAGGGGTGATCGGGCAGCGACACCTAGGTTCTCCGGGAGCCGCAACTCTCAGCAATGAGATCGACTCTCTAGTCGCTTCAATGTACGCTGTCAACATCCATCTTTTTGGTTCCGCGACAGAGGGGTGGGGCCTCACGGCGAGCGACACAACCAGTCCGGGTCCCATGATAGTCATCAGGAAAGGAGACGTTGTAAACTTGACATTAACGAGCAAAGATGGCCTCCCTCACAAATTCTTCGTTGACTACAGCGGAGATGGAAGCCCAAGTCCCGGTGAACCCACGTCGCCAGAATTCCAAAATACAATCAGTCACCAATTCAACGCGACAAAGGTTGGAAACTTCACTTACTATTGCCAGTTCCACCCAAACATCATGCACGGAACCTTTGTAGTTCAGAGGTCTGAACCTCTGCCGGCCGATTTGAACGGAGACGGAGTCGTCAACATACTTGACATCAGCATAGTTGCAAGAGCGTTCAATTCGAAACCTGGAGACTCAAACTGGAATCCGACGGCTGACCTAGACAAGAACGGAGTAGTAAACATACTGGATATCAGCAAAGTAGCAAAAGACTTCGGAGAGACAGCAGACCCCTGACCTTTTTCTAGTAGAAACTTGTTGCTTGCTAATGGTACCGCGTGCGCTAAGGCTTGCCCAGCAGCTCAGGGCATTCCGCGGTTTTCCTTTTGGAGAGTTTCAGCACTCCTGAAGGACATGCATCAACACATCTCCCGCACAATATGCAATCAGTTGATCTGCCTATTGATGACGTCTCTTGTATCCCCATTGGACAAACGCTTAGGCACTTTTTGCATTGATCGCATTTTGAGGCTGTGGTGTGGATTGTAACCAGTGATATTCTGTTGAAGGCGCCGATTGTGCCATATGGACAGAGATAGCGGCACCAGAATCTTGAGAAAACTAGCGCAAGAACCACTGTCAAAGCTAGAGTCAACATGTGAACGTAGAAAAAGGCGCTGAGTCTCAGTCCTTCGTAGAAGAAAGGGGCGGGGACCGCTGCGAACAAGCTTCCTGAAGGACAGAATTTGCAGAAGTAAGTGTCAGAGGTGACCCAAGCAAGAACTAAAACAAAACCCAGCATTATGAACTTCATGTGAGGTATCGTCTTGGCTTTTCTTTTTGCAGGTGTTGAAATCAAGTCATGAAACGTGCCAAATGGGCATGCCCAACCGCAAAATGCCCTTCCGAAAAACAGTCCGTACAGGCCTATCATTCCTATGAGGTAGAACGGCAGTAGCTGCAAAGTCACGAAATGCTGAAGCGAGCCTATCGGGCATCCTGCTGAGGCAAGGGGACAGCCATAGCAGTAGAGGTAGGGATATGCACATCCAGTTTTCAAGGCTAGGTTAAATCCAACGTTTGAAACAACAAAGGCTGAAGCTTGAGTGGCCCACCGAAGCAGCCTAAGCTTCATCCAACCCCCACACAAGAAGGACAGAATATCCTCACAAACACCCTCACAATGTCATATTGACCTATCAAAAGCCCATGTGCAGTCATCAAGAGAAAGACGAGAAGCAGAATGAACCAAAGTCGTTTTCCCAATCGCACGTGCTTCAACTCGCTTTGAATCATACGATAGTGGCTTGGAAAACCTTAAATGTTTTCCCAAGATTCTGAGTCTTTGGTAGTACAAGTCTTGAGGATTGCAAAGATTTTCATTATACCCCTTCTGTCAACGGTGGTTCTGCTTTCAAACGCTCAGCTTGTGTTTTCTAGCTTGGCTCCGGACTTCACACTTAACGACATAGATGGAAACATTTTCTCTCTCCATGATTTTCGAGGAAAAATCGTTATCCTTGACTTTTTCGCAACATGGTGCGGCCCTTGCATGGAAGAGATGCCACACCTTAAAGCGGTCCAAAGCCAGTTCAGCCAAGGACTTGCAATAATCTCAATAAGCGTTGCCCCGTCCACCGATACCGTTGATAAGCTAAAAACCTTCAGAAGTAACTATAACATAACTTGGATTATCTCAAGGGACACTGCAGACGTATCGAATGTTTACAATGTGACAGCGATCCCAAGAATCTACATTATTGATAAAGACGGTTACGTTGGATATGAGCACCTCGGACTGACTGAAGAATCGGTGCTTCAATACGAGGTAAACACGCTAATCCCAGAATACCCATTTCTGTTCATCCCACTGTTAATCATTTTGGCAACGATTGCGGCCATCTTTTCAAGGAAAACCCTCATGAGAAACTTATGCGATCGATCATAGCAGCATCATCGAAGAAATATGTTGTATTCTTGCGGGGTCTTAGTCGGACTGTCTTCCCACGGTTCTTTGCTACGATTGATATGTCCATTGTGTTTATTATTTAGAGACTCTGTCGGAGATTTCCGCAAGTCATAAAGCTGTAAAAGAAGATGTCACAGATGATGTGATTTGGGTAGATTTCTATTTGCTATGGCTTTGGCATCTGTTCTCACTGGTAGTGCATTGTTGGTAAAACCGAGTACTTGCTTTACGTCAGAGATCAAGGTGGGGTTTTTCTATTATGTCTGGTATGAAGCTGGATTAGGAAACGGACATTGGAATGGAACTCCACCAGATGACCCCACAAGCCTTGCTTGGAAAGTTGTTGATACCCCAATTCTCGGTTTCTACAATTCACAGAATACCTCAGTGATAAAGCAACATTTGGAATGGTTCAAAGAGCTTGGTATCAACTTCTTGATTATATCTTGGTGGGGACCAAATTCATACGAAGACAATTCAACCAAAATTATCTTTTCCGTAGTTGAGCAAGACCATCCTATAGAAATCGCCATAATGGTAGAAGCATATAACCACAGTGGCGTATATAACTTCACTGTAATATACGACTATATTCATGACAACTATGCTTTACAAAGTAAGTACATGAAGCTGAATGAAAAACCTCTGGTTTGTTTTTTCAATGATTGTAATATGACAGGAAATAAAACAATGCAGGATGCCATTCACAATGATAGCAGATTCAGTTCAAAGATAGTGGGCCACAATGACTATGTTGATTGGTATGCTTGGAGACCTTGCAGCGTAGATCGTGAGGGCTATCCTGATGTTCTTCCAAGGTTATCGAAAGATGGCTTTACTTGCATTGAACCAAGATATGATGACAGCCACATAGGTAGAACCTATACGTTTGATGAGAACTATTCCGATGGTCTTTATGATAGGCAATGGAACAAGGCTCTTGAGTACAGAGAAGAAGGCAATTTGAGTATTGTTGCTGTATACAGTTGGAACGAATACCATGAACGGTCACAGATTGAGCCTCACATTGCAGATGGCAAATACATCCTATCGCCCTTTTGCAAGACATATCACTATGTTCAAGTGATACCAGAGTTCTCATCATTCCTTATTCTACCAATATTCATGACAACAACATTAACTGCAGTAATAGTTTACAGAAGAAAACATGCTATTGAAAGAGAGGCAAACTACTGAGGGCTCTCCAAGGCCATAGTCAGCTCTGTGTTTGGAAATATCTAGTTTTAAATGAATGGGCTATTGTGTTTCTGAAATCAGCTTGGGTTTTCTGCCTGTCTTCTATTGAGTGCGTGCGTAGGATGTAAAGAATGATGGAAAAGATTCTTCCGCGTGCAATTGGTATTCTTCTGTTGCTAGTTCCGCTAGTTGTCTTTGCGAGCGGTATAGTATTTGGCTCTGGTCCTTGGACTCCACTTCCATTGAGTTGATTGTCTGATTCATTGAGGGTGTGATCATTGCTTGTTTAGTAAGCGGTGCATTTTGTTCATGGTCCAGTGTAGAGTGAAGCGCCGGCTATAGACTCCCAAGAGATTTCAGGTAGTCGTGTCCTCAGACCAAAGTTCTCAGGTTGAAATTCTGGTTCACTGGACAACGCCTGCCTGAAAAACGATAGGGCCTCAACAACTATAACAGGTCCCAGACCAGTTATAGTTGACATTCCAACACCCGCTAAGACACAGGTAATCATAGAAGCACAGCGCGCCTTAAGCGTCTTGCCATTACTGATTATTGTTGCTTCTGAGTAGCCTTCCTTCTTGAGGTTCAACATGAATTCAATCATTTTTCCCTCGATGTCAACCGCCAGTAGCGTGTACCAAATCAAATTTCAATGTCAATATCATTGCGCCTCAGGAATGCGTTTAATTCTCTTTTACAAGGCAAAGCGGTTATCGCCCCTCGTTTTGTTACTGCTAACGCTCCTATCGCATTCGCCACAATAACACATTTCTGCACATCCCAATCCTTGCACAGCCCTACTAGTAGACCGGCGTTCCACCCGTCTCCGGCTCCTGTGGTGTCAAAGGCTTTGACCTTGAAGGCAGGGGCTTGGACTCTCTTCCCATCTTTGCTTACTATACAGGAGCCTTTCTCTCCAAGCTTGATTCCAACAATTCCAACACCATATCTAAACGCCCTTCGAGCCGCTTCCTCAGTTTCACATGTCCCAAACAAAAACTCCGCTTCCTCCTCGGAAAAGGCAACTATGTCACAGAGCCTTAATGCTCGACTGTATGTTTTTCGAAGGGTTGCTATAGAATCCCAGACATCGACCCTCAATGTTGGATCAAAAGATACTTTAACTCCCTTTTTTCTGGCACAGTTCATAGCCTCAAAAATGGCCCGTCTACATGGGTTTTGTGAAAGGGCAAATCCGGATACATGAAGAATGTTTGCCTTGCCTATATAGCTCGGGTCAATATCATTAGGCTCAAGCGCACTGTCCGCAGTTTCGCCAGTCCAAGGCTTTCGATAAAAAAGAAAAGTCCGCTCTCCAGATACAGGCTCGTTAGCGACAAAGCTGATGGTGGTTCGCCTACTCTTTTTAACCTTAACCTGCGAAACGTCAACCTTATTTCGCTCGAGCTCTCCTATCAAAAATGCGCCAAACGGATCGTCTCCAACGGCTGCTATTGCCCCTGCGTTTACCCCCAGCCTTGAGACTCCAACCAAAGTATTCATAGGTGCGCCGCCAAAGCATTTCTCAAATGCTGGCACCTCTACGTGTGGCCCAGGCTTTGAGGACACAAAATCGATAAGTATTTCTCCAATAGCGACTATTTGAGGATTCACCAAGACACCCCACACCATCTTCCCTTCAAAGTCATTGCTGACTGAATATTTCTTTTTTGACAGTCCCGCATAAAAAAAGACTGCTTTTCATGAACTGCTTTAGTAATCAATGTTTCTCACGTTGCAAATCCTTCAAGCTTCTCCAATTCTATCCCATATCCTTTTTATCAATAGAACGCAGAAGAACATTGATGCCACATGATCAGGTTTGGGAGTTTTATTCCTCAGGGTTTCCTAGGCGACCTAGCTGGATGCGTTTCTGGAAGAGAGTTTGAGGCGGTCAAAAATGTTACGCTTCGGTGTGAAGCACTTGGCTTTGATTCCATATGGATATACGATCACTTCATAACCTTTCCAGCAACGACTAAAGCCTGCCTTGAAAGTTGGACTACCTTGAGTGCACTAGCTGCATTGACTAGGAACGTTGGCTTAGGACAGCTTGTCACTTGCAACTCGTATAGATATCCATCAGTCTTGGCGAAAATAGGTGCAACTTTAGACGTCATAAGTAACGGCAGGCTAAATTTTGGCATAGGCGCTGGCTGGTACAAGCTTGAATACGATGCTTATGGTATACCTTACCCCAAGGATTCTGTCCGAATAGCCCAACTGCGAGAAGCTGTTCAGATAATCAAGAAGATGTGGACAGAGGATGAACCGAGCTTTCACGGTCAATACTATACGATAGAAAAGGCGATCAGCAACCCAAAACCCGTTCAAAAGCCTCACCCTCCAATCCTTATCGGCGGCGAAGGAAGAAAACTCACGCTCAGAGTAGTGGCTGAATTGGCTGATAGATGCAATTTTGGCGGGTCAATCACCCCTCAGCGCTACAAGGAGCTGGTAGAAGTTCTAGACGAGCACTGTAAAAAGGTAGGTAGAAAAACAGACCAGATCGAGAAGACACTCATCGTCGACTACACGGTGATCGCGAAGAATAAAACTGCACTTGAAGAGAAAATCAGGAAATTCAAACCCAAGGGAGCGTCAAAATCCCAATTCATAGAAGGAAACCTCGTGGGAACACCCGAACAGATCAAAAGCAGAATAGAAGAATTCATCGATGTCGGAGTAACATATATCATGATGCGGTTCCCAGACATGATGAAAAATGAACCACTCCAGCTTTTCGCTGACAAGGTTATGCCAGCTTTTCAATGACCTACTTCGGCGCCGTTTTTATTGAGGCAACTGTGCAGTTTCTCAAATTGATGATAAAACTTCTTGTACATATCTTTCATTTGAGATCGATCGATCGGATCTTGGCGACACTATCAGTTGAGCCCTCATTCTTTTCTAATCTTTTCAAGTTCCTTAAGATTATGTTCGCCCATTTAGGCACATCCCCAGAAGAAAAGATGCTATTTTAACTGCATACGAAGATTCGCCCAATTCCTTAGACTGGTGCCCCGCAGTTTTGGCATTTCAGGGTGTTTGCTGAATTTTTGAAGCCACAATAGCGGCATTCAATGATTTGTCCCACTCTTTCCAACGCTTCTACTGAGTCTGGGTCTAAATCTTTGAATTCCATAAGAACATCTCCTGACGGTTGGTCATAGATCTTAATTATGTAAACAGGCTGGTTATTGACAGTGCCTATGGCTTTCTTTTCAAAAAACTGACTCAGAGGTCTACCGCGAAACCTTTCCAACGAGATCTCTTTCACTATCTGCCCCTTCCCAGTCTCGATCAACCTTTCGTTGGTCAGATAATATTTGGTACCCCTTCCCCTCATGAAGGCTCGAAGAATGAAAAAGAACCCAATAACCATCAGAATCAGTAAGGGCACAGCCAGGATTGCCCCAACAAACGCAAGAGCGTTGACTGTGCACACTGTTCCCCCAATACCTAACATCAAGCTGGAAAATATGACCAAGAAACTTATTCCTCTCTTTCTAGCCCACACAACATTTTCTCCAGACCTAAGTCCTTCTCCAAGAGGATTAAACGTCATAACCATCCCAAATACTGTATTGTTTCACGCATAAATTAAGAATACCACATTTGCTTTTAGAATATGCTCCGTCTGGTTGTAAAGCTTCATAGCAAGCAGCGCCCACACTAATCTTTATTACTTATCACGCTTAAACTAGTGAGAAAAAGGTGGCATGCGAGATAGAGACTTTTGACGCTGATTCAGCGTATCATTTTATGGAAAAACTTGTCAAAGAAATTGGCAACCGAGAATCAGGAACAGACTCAGAACGTCGCGCAGCTCAAAAAATAAAAGCGTGGTTTGAAGAGTTCGGACTCTCTAACATAGAAGTGGAAGAGTTTGAGATACAGACAAGTCGAATTCTAAAGGAGGAGGCATCGCTCCCCGATGGCACACGCCTCGAATGCTCGGCTGTTGGAAATTCTCTGTCAACTCCGCCCGAAGGCGTTGAAGGTGAAGTAGCCATATTGGAGTCAACGTCATCCGAAGCGCTAAAAAACATCAAAGACAAAATAGTCGCTTTGAGCATCGTTCTCTACAAGAAGGATTTTCTTAAAGTTGTGAAGGCCGAGCCTCTTGCTTTGATCTATCTTTCCAAAGCTGCTCTGGCGCCTACCATTTATCGCTCAATCAGGGCTGAATATACTGAAAAGCAAAACATCCCAGCAGTGGCCATGGCGCACGATGATGTGCTGAACGTGTTGAAGGGTCCAAAAAGGCTCAAAATTGTCACAGAATTGGAAAAAGTCACTGCCAAAAGCCAGAACGTCCTAGGTGAAGTGTCAGGAACACTTGAAGACGAAGAAATACTTGTGGGCGGACACTACGACACTGTCAGAACCGTCATGGGCGCCCATGACAACGCAGCCGGAACAGCCGTTATGTTGGAGCTGGCAAGAATTTTCGCAAATGAAAAACTGAATCGCACACTGAGACTTGCAGCATTTGGCTCTGAAGAAATTGGACTGCGAGGTTCCTACAGTCATGCAGAAAAGCCGGAGAACATAAAAAACCTCAAGTTTTTCCTCGACTTGGACGTTCATGGAATATTACTGGGAACATTGGACGCCAACGTTTTAGGACCCAAGGACTTGAAGATGCTGCTACGTTTCACCGCCAAAGAGCTTGGAATACCTCTTAAAATAACAACAGAGCTGATACAAGGAGGCTCAGACCACATGCCCCTAGCCCTTTACGGCGTTCCTTCGACTATGCTGGCGCGCTCAGGAGGAGCAGCCCAAATAATGCACACAAGCCTTGAAGACCTGCGCTGGTGCGGCAGAGACGGTTTCGTATCTGCAGGGAAATTGAGCCAAACACTTCTAGAGCGTCTGCTTAGGGCTGAAGAATTGCCGTTTGAAAAAGAAATTCCGAAAGACATCGCTAAAGCCTTGGAGAAGAGATTCGAAGACTGGGGAATCAAAAAGACAAAAGAAACAGCTCAGCAATAATGGACTATCTGACTGAAGTAAAGTTAAACCACCCTACTCGCAAGGTTTTCTAGCCATTTGGTCTTGCTACAATAGAGACAAAACTGAATTGTTGCGTTACTTTCTAAGGAACGGATATGATTGACAAAATTGCAGAGTGTAAGCCGGCCCGCCGTTGCTGAGCAATCATCATTCGAGCAGTGTTATTTTGCCATGTCTGTAAATTGGCACCGTTTTCAGGATGTCTAGTTGACAAGAGAATTCTATATCGTTTCTAAACCCTATTCTTGTCAGATGTTTTGCATGCTCTGCCTTCATAATGTTCTTGCACAGATTATTTCTCGTCTGCTTGAAAGCCAAAAGAGCTGCTAAGATTCTGTCAGAATAGGAAACCTTTCCTCTAGGATATTTTTCTGTTATTGCTCCTGCACATATAAAGTCTTCAAGTGAAAACTGTCCTTTTTCACCCGATAAGACCAGGGACACGTCCTTTTCTTCCTTCTCAGCAACCTCTATGGTCTTCCTTGCGACTGATCCAGAATTCAAAAATGCTCCGACAAAGACCCATCCTGCTTGCTTAGACCGAACTAGAGCCACTGTTCCGCTTGTGGTTGTCATCACCAAATTTTTCCCGCAAACTTTTTCTGACGTAAACTCTAATGGCGAGTTTCCAAGATCAAGGCCTCTAGGCTTGAACCCTCTTCTCTCGCCAGCCAGAAGATAATCAGGATGCTGGCTTCGAATTCTGTAAGCTTCTTTCAAAGTTACCGTTGGAATTATACCCTTAGCGCCGTTACCCAACGCATTTACAATGCTGGTGCTGCATCTCAGAACGTCGATAACAATTATTAAGTCTCCACGTTCAACAGCTCTATCCGCGTCTCTCGCACTGAATTCAAGGCTAACCTGGGCAACCATGCTTCCACCTCTTTAACATTGTCATTTTTGCTCTTAAGCCTAAAGCCTAAACCTCAAATATGACGGGCACAGCCGGAGACCACTGCCTAGACTTCTCTCGCAGAATAGGTTTCACAGGCTAAGATTTAAAGAGGTTATCTTATCTTAGTAACAACGGTAAGGACTATGACTCAAGCATTATATCTAGAAGATAGTTACGTCAAAGAATGCGACGCCACCGTCGTTTCGGTTAAAGATGTAAAATACGTCGTTTTGGACCAAACCATATTCTATCCTAAGGGTGGCGGTCAACCA
>Ga0172366_10000760_pt1 | contig 24084 bp, 26 predicted proteins | sample LakKivSesite69cm_FD_114533 | JGI IMG/M metagenome (GOLD analysis project Ga0172366, IMG submission 114533) | Sediment microbial communities from Lake Kivu, Rwanda - Sediment site 69cm | ecosystem: Environmental > Aquatic > Freshwater > Lake > Sediment | place: Rwanda: Western Province, Lake...
ATGAGAAACTGGCCAGGCTTAGCTTTTGCACACTTCCTGTCCTTGAAAGTGAACGTTTGCACTGTTCTGCTCTCAGTTTTGATATTCAAGATTTGCGTGGTTCTCAGTTGATTATTTGCGATGCGATAGACCGACAATATCGTTCACACCCTTGAACCCTTTCCGTCTCACATAATTGTCCAGTCCGATTGCGACAGCTCGGAACACCCTGGGGCCTTTTGTGGCTACTGCAGTGCCGATCTGAACCGCTGAAGCCCCAGCGAGGAAAAATTCGGCAGCATCGCGCCAGCTTGCTACGCCGCCGCAACCGATTATCGGCAGTTTCACTCGCTCGAAAACATCATACACGCATCGTAGAGCTATGGGTTTTACTGCTTGCCCTGAGAGGCCACCAGCCTTGTTGCTCAAAACAGGCATAGCTGTTTCCACATCTATCGCCATGGCCTTGACCGTGTTCATGATAGTCAACGCGTCCGCACCACCTTGTGCAGCAGCTTCGGCAAGTTCGACAATGCTAGTCACGTTCGGAGACAACTTGACTATGACGGTTTTTCCAATAACAGTCCTGACTTTTCTCACAATCTCTCTCAAAATTCTGGAGTTTTGTCCAATCTCGGACCCTGTTTCCTTCACATGTGGACATGAAACATTCAGCTCGACGGCATCCGCACCAGCAACCACTGCCTTGTGAGACACAGATGCGTACTCGTCTGCCGAATAACCGTACACGCTAACGATCAGAGACACTTTCAGAGCGTTCCTTGCTTCACGGATTTCTTTGACGAAGTTGTCTATGCCTGGATTCGGAAGCCCCATGGCGTTGATCAGACCGAACTCTGCTTGGACCACCGTTGGGTTTGCATAGCCCATACGAGGTTTCAGCCCTACTGATTTCGTTACGACAGCGCCTGCTCCTCCGCTGACTATGCTTTCGAGTGTCTCAGTAGAATAGCCCAGAATGCCTGAAGCCAGCATCGTCGGATTAGCAAGTTTCAAACCAGCGATGTTAACTTCTAGTCGATTGCTTTTCACAGACTCTTCACCGCAATCTGCTTTTCATAGGATGTTTTATCAAGATAAGATTATAGTCTGAAAGTATAAGCCTTGAGTGATCCTGCGTTTCTGATGTGGCCAGATTAGCAACACAGATTGCTGCCGTGCATAGTAAATGAGAGAAGAATAAAATAGGAGTTCATTAAACTCTAAAACACGATACACCAACATTTCTAAGGTGAAAAAATGATCAAACACGGATTCGCTACAAAAGCAGTCCATGCAGGACAACATCCAGACCCATACACAGGGGCAGTTTCTATCCCCATCTACGAAACTTCAACCTTCGTCTTCAAAAACGTAGAACAAGGCGCTGCAAGGTTCGCAGGCACGGAAGAAGGATACATCTACACGCGGCTTGGAAACCCAACAATCAAGGCTCTAGAAAGAAGCCTTGCCGAGCTTGAAAACGGCGAGAGTGCGCGAGCATGCGCCTCTGGGATGGCCGCAATAAACACGACAGTCACTGCACTGGCCAAGAAAGGCGACCATGTAATCTCAACTGACTGCCTCTATGGAGGAACAGCCAAACTGTTTCTAGACATCCTACCGAAATTTGGCATCGAGTTTACCCTAGTTGATTCTTCAAACCCTAAAGAGGTTGAAAAGGTCATCCAGAAAAACACGAAACTGCTTTACCTCGAGTCACCCGCAAACCCGACGCTGAAACTGACTGATGTTCGAGCAGTGACCCAAATAGCCCGGAAACACGGCGTCATCACTGCCTTGGACAATACTTTCATGTCCCCCTATTTTCAAAGACCACTCGAACTAGGCGCAGACATAGTCATACATAGCTTGACAAAATACCTGAGCGGACACAGCGACGTGATCGGCGGTGCTATCATCGGTTCCAAGACTCTGCTCAAGACGATTGACCCAATACTCAAGAACAACGGGTCAACACTCGGCCCGTTTGAAGCATGGCTCACCCTACGAGGAATCAAAACACTACCGCTCAGAATGGAGAAGCACAATGACAACGCAATGAAAATAGCCAGATTCCTAGAGACCCATCCCAAAATCCAAAGAGTACACTACCCGGGCCTAAAGTCTCATCCGCAACATGAACTGGCTAAAAGGCAGATGAACGGGTTCGGCGGCATCATTTGTTTCGAGGTACGAGGGGGGCTAGAGGCTGGAGTAAAACTGATGAACTCCGTCAAGCTCTGCACGCTCGCTGTCAGTTTGGGAGCCGTGGAAACCTTGATCGAACATCCGGCTTCGATGACTCATGCCATAGTGCCGAAAGAGGAACGGTTGAAAGCAGGCATAACAGACAGCCTCGTTAGACTCTCCGTGGGAATCGAAGACGTTGAAGACATCATCGAAGATCTGGAACAAGCTTTGGAGAAAATCTAGAAAAACCGCTGACGGTTTCTGGTAGATAGCGTATGAATTGAACAAGCTTGGTTTCGCTCGTCAGACATTCCCTCTTTTCTCTGCAGCGATCATTTAATAAGATGAACCCTAGGAATATGGTTGGTGCCGAGGCGTACAAGATGAAAGCAACACTAGTGGAAAGCACGTTTGGAATCTTGGCTTTCAACGACGAAAACGAACTCGTGAATAAGGTATTGTTTTCAAAGAAAGCGCAGTTGACGGCAAAGACTCTTGTAGAAATCGAGTCAGGAAAAGTGACGGACGAAGTAGCTACGTTGATTAAGCATCTTCAGAGAGACGGCTATGACGTTTTCATCTTCGAAAGTGCAGGCATGGCAAAAGAGGCCAAAGCGAAGCTTGGCGTCAATGTTGAGGCTTTGAAGCCCTCCTCGGCTGGAGAGAAGTTACGTTCCAACGTTGAAAGTTTTGCGGTTGAAAGTGGATTCGTGAAAGACGGGGCTGAGTTCAGCGTCTGGACACATAACATTACAATGGAGCTTGCGAAGCTACGGGTTAAAGGTGCCATCGAAAAGAGGGACCTCGTAGTCGGGCAGGCTATTCAAACGCTTGACGACTTAGACAGGACGATAAACTCGCTCATGAGTCGGATAAGAGAGTGGTATGGAGTCCATTTTCCAGAATTAGACCGCTTGATCGAGAAACACGAAACATATGTGCGTCTAATCGTTAGTCTGGGAGAACGAGGTAATTTTACGGCTGAAAAACTGAAAAAGGAAGGCCTCCCAGATGCCAAGGCTGAGGGCATAACTAAAACCGCTGAGAAATCGATGGGCGCTGACATTTCTGAAACGGACTTGAAACAGATTCAAGCCCTCTGCAAAGCCATTCTTATGCTGTATGATTCGAGACAGAGCTTGGAAAACTACTTAGACACTACCATGGAGGAAGTTGCACCTAACACAAAAACCATAGTCGGTTCGCTCCTAGGAGCACGCCTAATCGCTATATCAGGTGGCCTAGGCAACCTTGCCAGAAAACCAGCGAGCACGATCCAAGTCTTGGGAGCGGAAAAAGCCTTGTTCCGTTCACTAAAAACGGGAACGAGACCACCCAAGCATGGCATGATCTTCCAGCACACTCTTCTACATGAAGCCAAAAGATGGCAAAGAGGAAAGATCGCACGCGCCTTGGCGGGAAAGCTGGCGATCGCTGCCCGCGCGGACGCTTTCGGCCAGAGAAACATAGGGAGTCAACTGAAAGCTGGCCTAGACAAGAGAATTGACGAAATCCACGAGAAATACGCTGAACCGCCGCCCATGCAAGTTACAAAACCAGCAGACGAGAGATCAAGGAAAGAGAAGAAGTGGAGAAAACACCGACGTGAACGTTAAGGTCAAGCCTCACCCTCAGTTTCCCGCCATATACCAGATGATACTTGAAGATGGATCGAAAAGGTTGGCAACAGAGAACCTGACGCCGGGAAGAAACGTCTACGGTGAACGGCTCATTCGTTCTGAGGGCGTAGAATACCGTGCTTGGGACGCTTTCAGAAGCAAGCTGGCCGCTGCGATCTTGAAGGGCTTGAGCGATGTTCCAATCAAGCCAAGCCACCAAGTTCTGTATCTCGGCGCAGCGTCTGGCACAACAGCAAGCCACGTTTCAGACATTGTTGGCCAAAAAGGCCACGTTTACTGCGTAGAGTTTGCACCCAGATCCATACGCGATTTGGTTGAGAATGTGTGCGCCCACAGAACCAACATGTCTCCGATTTTGGAAGATGCGCGTCTGCCAGAAAAATACGCGATTTTCGTTCGGGGAAAAGTCGATGACATCTACTGTGACATTGCACAGCCTGAGCAAGCCAGAGTTCTGGCAGACAATGCAGACTTGTTCCTGAAAAGAAACGGTTGGGCTATGCTCGCTGTGAAAGCTCAAAGCATAGATGTAACGAAGGAACCATCTGAAATCTATGAGAGCGAGACTAGAGTCCTAAAGAAACGTGGGTTTCACGTGAGAGAGGTTATTCATTTGGAGCCTTATGACAAGGCTCATGCGATGATCTTGGCAAATTCCTAAGTCCCTTTCTCTAATATTCGCAGAGTTTATATCTTCCTAAGCATTGGGTTGTCATGTGATGCCGCAGTGAGTCATGTGGGGGTGGATGGAGTTATAGCCACTGAGACACTGCTCAAGGAGGCAGGGTTTGCGGTGTCTCAAGCGTGTTGGTCAAGGCCAAGCTGCTTCGACTTTGCCGCTCGGAAGAATGAAAACCTGATTTTCGTTAAAACTCAATATGATGTTGACAACCTATCAGTCATCGATTCAACCGATCTGAAGAACATTTCCAGCAGTTTCTCAGCGGCATCATTATTGATCAGCAAGAACACTCGCGAAAGACCACTAGAAGATGACACAGTATACTCTCGGTATGCCGTTCCAGCTTTGACTTTGAAGACTTTCGAGAACATTTTGATTCGACGATCTCATCCGCTGATCCGGGCGGGACCAGGAGGATACTATGTTGAGATCGACGGCACAGCGATTAAACGAAAAAGACAGGAGCTTGGAGTGTCTGTAGGCGAAATGGCCAAGTTGATAGGTGTATCGCGAAGAACACTCTATGGCTACGAGAGGGGAATGGCCAAGGCTTCTGTTTCAGTTGCCTACAAGTTGATACAAGCACTAGGAATTCCTGTAGCCGAGCCAATGAACATCTTTAGGAAACTAAAGGCCAAACGTGAGTGCCCCTTTCTTTTAACGGCTAGGCGTGTCCTAACTGAGAACAAGTTCTTGATGCGTATTTTTAGAAAATCCGAGCGCTGCAAAGTCACCACGGTCAAGAAAGCCCCTTTTGATTTCGTGATCACTGTCCATGAAGAGAAGACGAAAATCATAGGTGGCGTTGCGAGCAACGGAGAAAAAGATCTGGATCGTAGAATGGACGAGATTTTAAGTGTCAGCAATGTCGTTCAAGCACGTCCAATAATGATTGCAGGAAGGGAAAGGGTATCTAGCAAGGAAATCCCTTGCATAAGCAGCGATGAGCTTGCAAAATTCAGGAACGCAGATGATCTAGTCACAAGTGTTACGGAAGCTTGACTTGCCGAGCGTTTTTATCGCTTTTCAGCTTTTGAGCAGGCTTCCAAGAAACTCTGACGAAATCAGGGTATTCGCCTGTTCTCGCTACGCATTGTCTAAGGAAGTCAATGGTTCTCGGATCTGATGGATAACCCGAACCGAAATCTCCATGTATCTTTGCAAGTTCTGCAATTTCTCTATCTCTTTCCACCTTGGCGATTATCGAGGCTGCTGAAACGATTGGATAGATCTGGTCAGCCTTGTGCTCAGAAACTATTGGAATCTTGACTGATAGGAAGTCTGAGATGTCACGTCCGAACCTGTCTTCCAAGATGTCCGAAGCATCCACGTAAGCCTTGTCTGGTTTCAATCTCTGGATGACCCTTGCCATCGTCTGGGCTTCGAGCCAGTTCAGTTTGTGGAGTTTCTTGCCGTTAAAAACGATATCGTCGATCTGTCTGGGTGTCAGCTTTTCTATCGCGTAATCTACCACGATCTGTCTAATCTTTGGAGCCAGAACTTCTCGCCTATTAAGCGTCAGAAGCTTTGAGTCTTTGACACCAATCTCAGCCAGTTTTGGCAAGTGCTCTTCTTTTGCCATAACACCCGCGATGACTAAAGGTCCGATCACGGAACCACGACCCGCGTCATCTACTCCTGCAATCAACATGTCTAAGACCAGCTTTTCTTGAAAGGCTATTCCTACTTCGCAGTTATAATATTATCTTGACAGGAAATGGAACGTCGCAGAAAAGACATCATGGCCCGTTTCGCGTCAACAGCTAAATCCTTGAGCATCCATTCTTGTTATCGGTGTTCACTTGACTGAAAAAGACGGAACTGGCAAAGTTGTGGAAAATCCTTTCAATAAAGATGCCAAGATCTTGGTGAGCAGAGTCAATTCTGGCGAAAAACACTTGAAAGAGGACGTTTTGAAGGCCGTGAATCTGATCGGTGGTTTCAGCAAAATCGTTAAGAAAGGCGACGAAGTGTTGTTGAAGCCTAATTTCAATAGTGGCGATGCTCCACCCGGTTCGAGTGATCCAGATTTTGTTGAGGCCCTCATTACTTTGCTGTATGAACATGGGGCTGGAAAAGTGATTGTGGGAGAGTCTTCAATGATGTCGCTTTCTACCAGAAAGGTCTTCGAAGAAACGGGAATGATGCGCAAGGCGGAGCATGCTGGAGCTGAAGTAGTGTTTTTTGATGAAGGTAAATGGGTTAAGGTGCCGACAGGTGGCAAGTACCTTAGAAGCGTTAGCCTACCGGAGAGTGCTTTGGGAATAGACAAGCTTGTTTATGCTTGTGCGATGAAAACTCACAGATGGGCAAAATTTACGTTAAGTCTGAAGTTGGCGGTAGGCTTCATGAAACCTAACGAAAGAATGCAACTACATATGAGACATATTGAGGAGAAGATAGCTGATCTGAACTTGGTGGTTCATCCTTGCCTGATGATCATGGATGGGAGGATTTGCTTCATCTCTGGTGGGCCGGCTTGTGGTGAGAGACGAAACCCAAACTTGGTGCTTGCTTCAGGTGACCGGGTGGCCTTAGACGTGGAGGCAATAAAAACGATTCAGAGTTTTGCTGGCAACAACCTACTAGATGATCCGTGGAGCTATACCCAAATCCGCCGAGCTGTTGCATTGGGTTTGGGGGCTAAGGGATCTAATGATTATGAAGTCGATGGTTCAAGCAGAACTGGTTCTGTTTATTAGAACCGCAGATAGTGCGCATGTCACTTTAGCTTCTCGAAATGGATTATGTAGACTAGTTGGTTCTCGTCCCATTCCTTGTAGATCTCTCGCCATTTCTTCCTGAAATCTTCCAGTGTAGCGTAGCCCTCATTTCCTGCGTCGTCTTCGTTGAAGTACCTGAGTCGCTTTCGCTCTATGGAGACTACTCGCAGATCCGCAAAGCAAGGTTCGCGTACTACTGCGTGAACTGTCGCTCCGACTTTCATTTTGGAGTCGGGAATCGTGGTTCTGGAGGTCTGGGTCTTCTTGCCCTCAAGTATCTTCTGCTTATCATCAGCCCAAAACTGGAGGTCTTGAGGCGCATCTGCTACTTCTTCGAGGACTTCTTCGAGTGGCCGTTCTGGTTCTCGAGCGGCTCTTTCAATGACTTGAGCTCTTTCTTTTGTGGGAAGCCGCTTCTCCGCCAATTTTCTTATTACTTCCACCTGTCTTTCTGGTTCCTTGATAGCACGACCAGCCTTGACTGCTGTCAGATAGTCGATTTTTCCCTCGGGAACGTCTCCGGACACTGTGGAAGGTGCGACTAGTTTTTGAACTTCTTGAGGAACCACTTCAACCGCTCTTAACCAGAGAGAAACAGCGTCGGAGCTGACCCCGATTTTCTGGGCGATTGCAGTTCGAGAGGGGTATTTTTCAGGGCATGTTTCCAGCAAATATTTGCAGACTTTTCCTTTCTCAACGGCACTGAGCTCTTCCCTGTGGATGTTCTCAATCAGGTTCAGTTGGACGACTTCGTCATCGCTATATTCTCGCACGATCACGGGTATCCTCCCGAGACCTGCTTGTTGTGAGGCTCTGTACCTTCTCTCTCCGACGACAACTTCAAACTCGTCATCAACAGGTCGAACGATTATGGGCTCCAGTAAACCGACTTCTTTGATACTTTCAGCTAACTCATTCAGCCGTTCTATGTTAACACCTAATCTGGGGTTAAGTCTACTGGGGTGGATCTTGCTGAGTTCGATTTCCTTTATCGTGCCTATTGCCAAACCTAACACCGAAGCTGTACAACTAGTTCAGCCTATTTATATTTAAAAATTGCAAACACCAATCAAGCGAAATAATCTAACGGGCCAATCATAGGCCTATTTCTGAAGCTGATTCCTTTAGACCTGACAAAGCTACATTGAAGAACTTTTCTCGCGGCATTCCTATCTCTTCACACATGGTGATTCTTTCTCGTTCGACTCCCCTAGCGAAATCCTTCTCTTTGAACTTCTTAACGACAGTCTCGATTTTCACGTCCACCAGTTTCTTGGAAGGCATCACGAGAGCACAAGCCACCAGCAAACCCGATATGGCATCGCAAGCGATCAGAGCCTTTTCCATTCTTGTTTCAGGCAGAGCACCCGTGTTCTTGGAATTGTGGCTTTTTATCGCCTTCGTAAGTTTCTCAGAGACTAGACCTCTTAGTATTTCCTCTGTCAAGAGACCATGCTTCTCAGGGGCGGCTTCGGTCTTTTCGTAGTCAAGATCGTGAAGTAAGCCGACAAGACCCCATTCGTCTACGTCTTCACCGAAGTGTTTCGCGACTGAGCGCATTATGGCCTCAACAGCAAGCATGTGATAGACGACGTTCCTTTTTGAAACGTGTTTCTTGACCAGATTCATAGCCTCGTCTCTTTTCAACAGCCCCGACACCTGACCGCATATTGAAGAAGCAGTGCTCCTTATAACCTCTTTATCTGCAGTTGCGGACTTGGGCAAAGTATATAATTGCGCGCCAAACCCTTCTTGAATTCGTCGCTGGGTGCAGGTTTCAATGGATTCAATGAAGCCGAAGATCACTTGGAAAACTTTCGCTCTACCAGCGATAGGACTACTGGCCTTTTTAGTGTACCTCTACCTGTTCAAGGTGGACATCGCAGGAATAATAGAGAAAGCCCGACTCATTGACCCTTGGATATACTCCATCGCCATCATCCTCGTTCTAATCGATCCATTATTCTTCGCAGCTTCATGGTGGGTTATGCTCAACTTTCTTTCTGTTAAGATCTCAGTCTCCAAAACATACCTTTACACGTGGTATGGAATATTCATCGACATAATCATCCCCGGAGAGTCCGTGAGCGGTGAGATTTCAAGAGTTTATCTGGTTACAAGAGAGATCCCAGGGACTAGCGGCAAGGTTGTCGCATCTGTTGTCACTCATCGACTGATCAGCATGGTGACAACTGTTGCCACCCTAGTGTTTGGCACGGCCATGCTCTTGAGAGAAGGACAAACTAACACTATTCTCTTCAACCTTTCCCTGCTCTCCGCCATCATAACTGTCATCTTTCTAGGGTTCTTGATCTTGCTGTGCATTAAAGAAACTTGGGCGATGAAAATCGTTAACGGAATCTTGGGCTTTGTAGAGTTCCTGAGTCGGGGACGCTGGAAACTGGCTAAGATTAGGGAGGATGCACATAAGGCTGCACGTATTTTTCATGAGTCGATGAAGCAGATCGGACGCACGCCGAAGATCCTCGCTGAATCGGTCTTACTGTTTGTCCTGTCATGGGTTGCCAGCGTGAGTGTGCCGTATTTCGTTTTTTTGGCGATAGGGTTCCCTGTGGATTGGAGTGCTATCCTTGTAACTTCGACAATAGTATCAGCGATAAAATCGATACCTATAGGTGTGCCCTTTGAAGTTGGGCTTCCCGAGATAGTGATGACGACTCTCTACGGATTGGTGTCGCCAGCCGCTACGACACAGATAGCAGCGACCGTGACAGTGTTGATCAGAATTTTGACTCTATGGTTGAGATTCTTCATGGGTTTCATGGCACAACAATGGCTCGAATATAAGGCCATTAGAACACCAGTTATGAGAACAGAAGGACAGAAAAGCCTAAAATCTGGTTCCTAGTTGTGTTAAGACAAGACCCACGGATGACAATCACTATTGAAGATGCATTGACCAAGCATCTAGACAGATTGTGCGAACTTGAGATTGAATGCTTTGACACAGAGGCCTTTACGAGACAGCAGATTGTACACTTGCTAGCAGACTACAACTCTGTTAGTCTGATTGCTAGGGAAGAAGGGAATATTGTAGGCTTCGTTAGTGGTGTGATACAGGCTGAAGAGAACAGCTTGATCGGCCACATCGTGACCATAGATGTTTTGAGATCCCATCGACGCATGGGTTTGGGCATCAAGCTTCTGCAGGAGATCGAGAGGATATTCAAGGAGAAGGATGTGAAAACATGCTGTCTTGAAGCCAGAGAAGATAATAAGGGTGCGTTGAACCTTTATCAGAAGCTAGGATACAGGAAGGTTGGAAGGTTAAAGAATTATTATGGAAAAGCTCATGGAATGTTTCTTCGAAAATCTCTAACTCAGCCTTAGTAGCTTCAAGTTTGTTTTCTCGTCCAAGCTTCTTACAAGACTTAACTTGAGCCCCTCAATTATCACCAACTCGGCCGTGGCACCAACGCGAGAGCCCTCCATCAAGTGACCGCCAAAGGCCTGTCCCTTCTCGTTGCAAACGACTGCATGCACGTGAACTACCACGTTGTTTTTCTCGTCAACAGCGATGTTGCCTGAGCATGAAGCAATTTCCAGCGGTCCCTCAAATTTGAGATACGCGTACGTGCCTTTCCTGTAGTATCCTAGCACCACGTTCTTCAACGCGCCAACCAGAAGAAGTGCACCTGCCTTCACACCACTCTCTTCAACGCGTTTTCTGATGGCAACAGCTAGATCCTCGTCCTCAAGTATTCGGAAAACAAACATGCGCCCAACTTGCCCTTTGGCCATGACTACCTCACGTTCCTATCCTTTAAGGTCTGTGACCTCTAATGTTTTGAGCGTAAACTCTAAAAGTGTTTCGCAACATATACCTGCTAGAGCAGTGAAAAGTCCATTGTCTAAGAAAGAAAACAATGAACGAAGACTAGTCAGAGCCATAGTGATCTTGATACGGAACACCACTTGGAGATGCGGACGATTAGAGCGGTCAATAGTGAAGCACCTCTACAACAGACATGCAATGTTTGGAAAACCAGAAATGTCCATAAGCGACATGCTTCGAAACTTCAAGTTGACTGGAAAGAAGAAGAATGAATTCATGGATGCGATACGCCGATTGGAAAGAAGAAATATAGTGAGGATACTGAATCTCGTGAGCTAACTCGTCTGGCAGTGGTTCTCAAGTTTTCTCGGTCAGTTCCTTGGCGTTCCGTATCCAGTTCTCAGTGAACTTTGGCGAGATCTTCAGTCTCTTGGCTAGTTTCTCTGCCGAGGCTCTGGAAAGCTCTTCGACTGTGCTTATCCCAAGGGCTTTGAGCTGTGCAGCACGTTTTTCCTTGATACCCTTCACTGACGTGAGTTCCAAGGCTTTGGGAGCGGTTACTATGACGGCTTCCGTTTCCTTTTTGCTGGGCAGTTCAACGGTTACTGGCGTTTGAGGTAATTGAACAGTCGCTATTGCTGTTGGCACAGCTTTTGCCGTGGGTCTAAGAGTGTATCCTAACCCGACAGAAAGAAACCCCAGCACGACGGTTGCAACGACGGACAAGCTTCTTTCCACACCCCCCAACAGTAGTAATGAGAACCCGGTTATGGCGAAGAATATTATCGATACCACATACAAAGCGTAGTCTGAGCGCATATACATTTTCTCCTCGATGTTTCTATTCTTTGTAGAAGAGTTTAAATAATTTTCTGCTTGGTGGAATGAAAAAAGGAAGTTTTGGAGTTTCTCGGTTCTGTTCTACTTGAGTAGTTTCTCTTCTGGCGGTGGCGGTTTTATTAGACCTTCTTTCATCAGTATCTTCGTGGAATCTCGGGCGTTCTGGATTATTGCTTTGGCCCGCTCGTACAGTTCCTGTCTGCTCGGCTTAATCCTCGCGACACCTTGATCGATCGACTTCAACGCGCATGCTACAGCTTCCCGCGGATAGACTTCCCACTCTTCCATTCTAGGCAATATGTCCTCTTCGTTCATTCCACGTTCCTCAGCAAATTTTGCCAGTTCCTGGGCTGCCGCGATGCACATGTCATCTGTGACTGTCTTGGCTCTCACGTCCAAGACACCACGGAATATCGCTGGAAAACCTAGACTGTTGTTGACCTGATTCGGAAAATCGCTCCTGCCCGTCGCGATTATACTCGCACCCGCTTCCTTGGCTTCCCATGGCCAGATTTCGGGTATCGGGTTTGCGCAAGCGAAGACGATGGACTGGTCTGCCATCAGGCTTATCCATTCTTTCTTTATAGTGCCTGGACCGGGTTTGGAAGCAGCGACCACCGCGTCAACATTCTTGAATGCTTCTGTTATGTCACCTGTTCTGCCTTCTGCGTTAGTTTTCTGTGAAAGTTCATACTTCCATGGGTCTTCGTTCTTCGTTATGTCTTTTCTGCCGGCATATATCACGCCTTTGGTGTCTGCCAGAACTATGTTTCCGGGTTTGAGACCCCACCTTATCAGAACGTAAGCGGTTCTCAGGTTAGCTGAGCCTGCACCCACTAGGGTTATTAGAGCTTTCTTGGGGTCTTTCCCGACCAGTTTAAAAGCATTCATTAGGCCTGCAAGAATGACTGTTGCCGTTCCCTGTTGATCGTCGTGCCAGACTGGGATTTGGAGACGTTTTCTTGCTTCTTCGAGCACTTGGAAGCACTTTGGTTTTTCGATGTCTTCGAGGTTTATTCCTCCGAATGTCGGCTCGATTAGTTCGCATGTTCTGACTATTTCTTCCGGATCTTTTGTTCTTAGGCACAGGGGGAATGCGTCTACACCGCCCAAGTACTTGAACAGCAGGCCTTTTCCCTCCATTACGGGCAGGCCTGCCTCTGGGCCTATGTCGCCCAAGCCCAGTACTCGGGTCCCATCTGACACTACGGCTACGTAGTTCCAGCGGTTGGTAAGCTCGAATGACTTGTCCGTGTTTGCTTGGATTTCCTTGCATGCAGCGGCCACGCCTGGCGTGTACCATATTGCGAAGTCGGCTGGACTTGTCACAGCGCATTTGGGCATTACTTGGACTTTTCCTCCGTAGAATCTGTGCATGGGTGGCGATAGTAACGAGGGCTTCTTAGCCTTAGCCAATAGTTCGTCGACTGTGGGTTTTCTCTCTTCTTTGTTAGGCTTAACCATCATGATCTTCTCCTTTTGTTGAGAAGGTGATGTTTTGGATATTAGATCTTAAATGTTGTGGTATGCGGTAGGCGATAATTCCAAAAGGGTGCTGTAAACGCGTTACGCGACTCACATCTAGCTATGGCGTTTGCTGAACAGAAAAATCGATTCGGAAATCGTTGAGATACATCATTTAGAAGAAAATAGAGAAATCTCTAGCTTTGGCTAGAGTTTAATACCTTCGTGGTCTGTAGCCGCCGCCTCTTCGATCTCGGCCACCGTAGTCTCCCCGACCGCCGTAGCCGCCACCGCGACCACCATAGCCTCCGCCGCTTCTGAATGGGCGTCTAGGTTGATCATACACCTGATTCGATAGGTTGTTTTCAGTGTTCACTTCGCCTGCAATGGCTTGGTCAGAGGTTTCCATCGTGCCGTATCTACCGATGTTAAGTCTCATGTTTCCCCTGAACAAATTAATGTAGCCATTCTTGACTAGAATTGTGTCGCCATCTTTCGCTTTTTCGATGTTGTCATCCCACAGGGTCAGGTATATGCACCCTGTTTCATCACCTATCAGCGCATCGCTTACTTTGTGGGCTGCTCCGTCTCTTCCGGCTGCAATGTTTCTTATTTCGCTCTTGGAAACGATCTTTGCCAACACGTTCACTGCTCTAGACTGGGGCGTCAGTTCGCCGACTTTAGCGTCTACTGGCTCTCGGTTTCCGGTAAATCCTTCAACTGCCAATTTTCCTCAACACCTTATTTTTTAACAACATAAAACACGGGCATTACCTCTTAAGGCTTGCGGTAACACCTCAGAGTTAGGTATTAACACCAAACAGCCTTAGCTTTGCACGCGCTACTTCTGAGCGTTATAAAGCCGTTGGCTAAACGACTTTTTCAAGTAGTGGACAGAGACCAGTGGAAGTGTTCTTTCCTCTCTGTTCCGTTCTTCGTCTGGTTGTTTGTGTTACCTGCTCGCCTAGCCCACATGTGACTTTCGCTATCGGAACTTGTGGTCATAGGGTGTGACTGGTTTCTGCGTTTGCTGTAGCATTCTTTGCAGTAAATGGGTCTGTTTGCCAAAGGTTTGAAGGGCACGGTGCAGGATTTGCCGCACTCGGCACATTTTGCGTCAAAGTTCATCGGGTGAATTCACCTCTTTTCGCAACATAGTCATTATATTCCTTCTTCGGTTAAACCTACAGAATAGGGATAACGCGCCAGCGTCAATCTATAAGATAGAGATAACCGCGATAACGTTGTAAACCTGAGTATAAATTGCTTGTGGAACCATCAATGGTTTCTTAAGCTCCGCAAGTTGATTTATCATAGAAGAATATTCCACGAACCATAAGAACTGAGCAGATAACGTTAATGAAAGGTTGCCTGATGAAATTGAAATGTGACCAGCATCAAAGCTGCCATAATCATATTTGTCTATCTAAGAAGGATCTTTCGGTTCATGCTTGATTCTTAAGCAGAGGCCCTTTCTTCTTGGTCTCATAGGGCAGTTTACTTATCCTAAAAATCACCAATCTGTCATTGAACCCTGCCAAATACGCTAGAGCAAGCCGTTTTCCTTTCGAGGTCAACGCGTACACAGGTATCGTCACACCCGATTGCATAAGCGCTATGCTACCGATCTTGGTTCGAAGTATTCTCGAAGCACTGGCACAAGCAATATCGGATCTAGCGATGTGCTCCACTGCATTATCGCTTACACAAGTGTTGCAGACTGAGAAGATCAAGACATCAGCCCGCATGTCAGCTTCAACTCGCCTGATTTCTGATATTCTCTCAGCTTGAAAGCCAGCCACGCTGACAGCAACTTGCTTAAATCCTAATTCGATTGCGCGTTTTACTCCTTCAACTTGATTAATACTTGCACTAGTCTTGTCCAGAACGACGCCGTCATCTTTTTCGATTTGCTCGATGATTTCGTTGATAGGTGAAGTCTTGACTATTCCTGTTAAACGAGCTCCGATAGATTGCGCGAGTTTCCCGCTGGTAGCGATGACCGTGCCTGCTCCTTCACAGACAACTACTGCACAGTCTATCAGGCCTTTGTCAAGCCACACTTGCATCATCTCAGAGGCCCCGTACGCCACTAACGGCTCAGAATTGAATGCACGACCTCTACAGCAAAACCCGTGTCCAGCGATTTTCATTTCCACGCTTTTGCGCACCGACTCTTTGTCGACATGTCTGGTTCCATAAAGTGATTCATGCAACGGACAGTAATCAACAAGCGGTTCGGTCAAGACCTGCACACCTTTCTTTGAAATTCGCACGCGAGCACCACAGCAGTAGATTTCATGCTCTCCTCTAACGTCCATGAATGATCTTCACCCGCATTTCAGAATAGGATTGTGGACGCGATTTATTGTGCATCTTTATTGGTCATGTCATTGATCTGCTGTTCCATCATATGGCCGCGGCAGTAGATCAAAGCTTTCTTAACGCCGACAACCTTCATCGCTGCGCCTTTGATGTCAGCTGCGAGCTTGAACGCGATGGGACAAAAAGGGCTGGATGGCACAAACTCTACCTTCAGGACGCCTGACTCTTCTTCTTTGACGTTAGCTATCATCTGCATTTCGGCGAAAGTCATGCCTGTCTCAGGGTCAACTACTTGCCCCACGGCTTCACGAACCTTGTCTTCCAGTTCTGTCAAAGTGTTACACGCTCGATGATTCGTTTAGGATAGAAGCGAAGGAATCATATATAATTGTTGCATGAAAACCCGTTGGTTATTCGTAACAGATGGATGGTTGACTTGATGACCGATAGGAGTTGTCCGTTCTGCAGAATAGTGGCAGGTGAGCTTCCGGCGAGTCGTATCTATGAAGATGAAAGCACGCTGGCTTTTCTGGACATTTTTCCACAGAATGACGGCCACACACTCGTGGTACCCAAGAAACATTATGAGTACATTTATGACACGCCAGATGAGGAAGTCGCACACTTGTATAAGGTCGCCAAGAGGGTTGCGTGCGCAGTAAAGAAAGGCGTAAACGCGGGCGGAATAAGCATAACCCAGCACAACGGAAGCGAAGCAGGCCAAGACGTTTTGCACGTTCACGTCCATGTCATTCCCAGATACGAAGGACAAAGATTGCGAAGGATTGAAGAGATCCGAGAAGCAAGCAGAGAGAAATTGGATGATGTTGCTAGAAGAATAAAACAGTCCATCTAAGCTACGGTTGCCAACATCACACAGTCATTGTTTTCTATTCTTGTGCATGCGCCAACTTAACGCCATTGTTCGGGGGTGTGAAGCTTTAACTTCATCCAATCTGGAAACAGCAGTGTTTTGTGGGGCCTTCATGACAATTTCAGGGTTCCCGTAGGCCTCGTCACTGATTCTGTGCATTGTTTCAACAAAGTGGTCTAGGGCTTCCTTCTCGAACGACTCGGTCGGCTCAATCATCAACGCCTCATCAACTGTCAGGGGGAAATATGTCGTTGGCGCATGTATTCCATAATCCAGTAACCTCTTGGAGACGTTTAAAGCAGACACTCCTGTTTCGTTCTTCAAAGGTTTCGCACTGAAAACACACTCATGCTTTCTTGGTCTTACGCTGTCATAGGCAAGTGTCAATCCTTTGACTTCTTTGAGCTTCTTGATAAGGTAGTTAGCGTTTAGGACTGAAATTTCAGCCGCCTCTTCCAATCCTTCACGACCGAGACTCAGAATGTAAGCATACGCCCGCAGCAAGACAGCGATATTTCCGTAGAAGCCCTTTATCTTGCCTATACTCTGAGGCTTCTTGTAACTCAGGTGATAACCCTCATCGTCAAAAGTCACGTAAGGGATGGGCAGAAACTTGACCAGTTGTTCAGAGACCCCCACAGGACCAGCGCCTGGACCGCCACCCCCATGAGGCGTGCTGAAAGTCTTGTGAATGTTTATGTGCACTATGTCGAAACCCATGTCGCCCGGTCTGACCTTGCACAGTAATGGGTTCAAATTTGCGCCATCATAATAAAGAAGCCCGCCTGCTTCATGAACGATCTCCGCTATTTTATCGATGTTTTTTTCGAATATTCCAAGAGTATTGGGGTTAGTAAGCATAAGTCCGGCGGTTCGTTCAGAAACAGCCTTCTGCAATGCTTCTAGGTCCACACAACCGTCGCTTCCTGACGGTACAACGACAACACTGAAACCCGCCATGTTTGCGCTGGCAGGGTTCGTGCCATGGGCCGAATCTGGAACGATTATCTCGCTTCGTTTTTCGCAGTCGCCCTCATGCTTGTGGTAGGCACGGATGAGCAGCGTTCCAAGGAGTTCCCCATGTGCTCCTGCTGCCGGCTGTAGACACACCTCGTGGGTTCCAGTTATCTCAGCGAGCCAGCGTTCAAGCTTGTAAAGGATTTCGAGAATACCTTGTGTGGTGCTTTCATCTTGGTAAGGGTTTAGCATACTGAGACAGGGCAGGCTTGCGAGTTGTTCGTTTATCTTCGGATTATACTTCATCGTACAGCTCCCAAGCGGATAGAAGCCAGAGTCAACACCGTAGTTCATTTCAGACAGACGTGTGTAGTGACGAACGACTTCAACCTCGGAAAGCTCTGGGAGCTCGAGCTTGCTTGTCCGCTGCATGTTCTGGGGAATAAGCGTGTCTATCTCGCCAACGGCTTCCTTCAGTCTTCGGTCGATTTTTGGCAAGAAGTGGCCGCGTCTACCGTTCCTTCCTAACTCGCAAATCGGTTTTTCATTCCAGTTTGCTTGTTTGAACATTCTTTCACCTTCTCGTCAGGATTTTTCCCAACGCTTCTGCCAAACGCTCAATCATCTCAAGTGAGTGAATTTCCGTCACGCAGTAGAGAGCGGTTTGGCCAAGTTCTGGAAACTCTGCTGAAATATCTTTGCCGCCGTGAATCGAGTGTAGTAAAAGTTTCTTGTTTATCTCCTTGACATTTAGAGGGATTTCATCAAAATTGACTGTGAATTCCTTGAAGTGGAAAGAATCAAACAGAGGGACTCTGACTCCTTCTATTTGCGAAAGTAGCTTCATGGCGTAGTTCGTCTTGTACGCTATGGCCTCGCCGAGTTCTCGCAATCCTGCAGGTCCAAGCAGAGCTAAGTAGACCGCTGAAGCTACTGCACACAAGGCTTCGTTGGAACAGATGTTGGAGGTTGCTTTCTCGCGTCTTATGTGTTGTTCTCGTGTTTGCAGAGCCATGCAAAAGCCGTTTCGGCTTCCATCCTGCGTGGTTGTTGATCCGATGATACGTCCAGGCATCTGTCTGATTAAGCCCATATCGTCACGACAAGCCATTATTCCAAGCAGTGGACCGCCAAAGTTCATAGCGTTACCCAAGGGTTGAGCCTCGCCGATGACTATGTCAGCGCCGCATTCGCCTGGAGGTTTGAGGAGCCCCAGAGAGATTGGGTCGACTCCGACTATGAAGAGAGCATCATGTTTCTGTGCTTCTTTGGCGATTTCTTCCATCTGTGTTTCAATGAAGCCGAAGTATGAAGGGTTCTCAACATAGATTGCCGTGGTTTTGTCCGAGATTTTCTTTTCAAGATCAGCTACGCTCATCTGTCCGTTGTCAGAGTTGTAGTGTACAGGAGTTATTGAAATTCCGACCGGTTCGGTGTAGGTTCTTAATGTTGCAAGTCTCTCAGGATGAAGAGTTTTAGGGACTAGGATTTCGCTTCGGTTCTTTACTCGAGCGGCCATACGTGCAGCTTCGCCCAAGGCTGACGCCCAATCGTACACTGAGCAGTTCGCTACGTCCATGTCTGTCAACTCGCAGATCATGCTTTGATACTCGAAAAGTGCTTGAAGCATACCTTGTGCAATTTCTGGCTGGTAGGGGGTGTAAGAAGTAAGCAGTTCGCTTCTTTGAACTATCTCTCTAACGGCGGCTGGAATATAGTGTGGCCAGCACCCAGCGCCCAAGAAAACAGGCATATCTTCATAGGTTTTGTTCTTTGAAAACAGTGCTTCAACATGTTTTCTCACTTCAAATTCGGATAAGGCCTCTGGAAGGTTTAAGGGTTTTCTTAGGCGGTATTTCTCTGGAACGTCAGCGTATAATTCATCTATGCTTGCTATGCCCATTTCCCGCATCATTTCCTTCTTGATCTCGGGCACAGAATTCGGAATGTATGGCCATGCTTGATCCTTCAGGGTTCTCACCGTTAGGAATTAAAGGTAAGACAAGGCAAGTTGCTTTAAGCTTTTTCAAGGCTTTGCCAACCGTTGAAATGTTGAATTTCAGTATTGTATCCCGCGCGTAGTAATCATCTTATCGAGATACTTTATGTCCACAACCTCATTCACGAAGTCTGCTCTATCCATTAGTGCCTTCGGAGCATATCGTCCAGTCAATACGACATCGGTTTTATCGGGGATGTTTTCTAGGAAACTCAGAACTTCGCTGATGCTCAAGAGGTCACAATGCAGAGCCAGATTGATCTCGTCCAGAATCAGAAGCCGCGGCTTCTTGTCTTCGGTGATTTTCTTGGCAAATGCTAGGGCGTGGTGAGCAAGTTTCTCATCTTGGTTTCCCAAGTTGTTTAGGCCAATCCACCCTTTGCGTCCAAAAAGGTGTATCTCGTAGTAAGGCGCTAGTAGCGTGCGGATTTTATATTCTCCTGTGTTTTTCCACCACTTCAGAAACTGGATGATTATCACTTTTCTTTTGTGCCCCACTGAACGGAGTGCCAGTCCCAGAGCGCTGGCGGTTTTTCCAGCGCCGTTCCCAGTGTAAAGATAGACGTAGCCCATTGCGTTTCCACCAAGTCTTTCTAAGCTCTTTGCATGCTGGCAACTTAATAAGGCTTGAAATGTGCAGTGGCAGAACGGTGGCCTCGCGTCGCCAATAGTCATGTTGAAAAGTCTATTTAGTGTCATACATAGGCTGACACTTGAGTCTGTACTTGATTCATAAGCGATTTGTCGATGTCTGCCCGCAACGCTATTGGGAAGTGTGAGACTATGCTGAATCCAAAAGGTAGAAAGCATTTCCCGAGTTTTCTTTATTGTTCAAGCGTTTTGAAAGAGAAGACCCTATGCTCTATAAGCGCTTGGCGGAGAAAACTGAGATTCCACTCGTCAAGTCCTTGCTGCTTCACATAGCGTATGATAGTCAAAAACTCGGGCGATTCTTAATGGAATACGTAGTAGTATTGCGAAATCAGAAGTGAAGACCAATAACTGACAAAAAGATGGGAGAAACGTGGAGAATGATCCATGCTTTACTGCAGGAAGTCAGCAAGAAGAAGAAAGCAAACCCATTGCGAGATACCAAAATTCCGATTCATGGTACACGCCGCCGCCATTCTCGACGTGAATTCCGATTCACAAATGGATTCCGCCATTCGCATGGCCTAAAACTCTTCTGGCACATAACTCACTTGTAGATGTAGCACCGTTTGTTTAGTCTTCCCTGTATTTTTGGCAGATGCTAAAATCTTTAATAGTCTGACGAGACTTTTTCTATTGGAGATTAAGAATATGGCATATGACTATGAAAGCTTGCTTAAGAGAGCACGTTCCCAGATCCCAGAGGTGAGGGCGAAGCAAGAGCGCCTTGAAATCCCGAGGCTGCACCGTCAAGTCATCGGTATGCGGACGATAATCTACAATTTCAAGGAAGTAGCCACTGCTTTGGATCGTGACCCCATGCATGTGCTCAAATACTTGTCGGGCGAGATGGCCACGGCCGCGACCATGCAGGAATCGAGAGCGATTTTTCAAGGCAAGTTTCAAGAGGACACTTTTTCAAGGTTGCTGCAAAGGTATTTGGAGAGCTTTGTCGTGTGCCCGATATGCAAGCGCCCAGACACTAGAGTTGTGAAGGAGAGACGGTTATCATTCTTGGTTTGTGAAGCATGCGGAGCCAAATCTGCGATCAAACAGTTGTAAGAGTGTCTGAAATTGGATGTATACATGAATCTTAAGAAGAAAGGCCAGAACGTGCTGCTGGCGATGTGCGACGCTGAGATACTGGGTAAAACGCTGCGGGAAGGAAAGATAGTGTTTTCGGTGAAAGAAGACTTCTACAAAGGCAGAAAGGTGAATGTTGAAGAGGCCGTCTGCATGATAGAGAACTGCACGATAGTTAACATGATCGGGCAGAACGTAGTTAAGGAAGCCATAGAAAGAGGGTACGTGCATCCCGAAGCCGTGTTGAACATCGAAGGAGTACCCCACGCGCAAATCGTGAAGCTTTGACCATGCTTTTTCGTGTGTGGTGAAACTTGTCCGCTATTTCCGCTTCCTGAACAGTTTTGCTCCTTTAAAGTCGCATACGTACTCGAATCCTGCTTCTATTAGGCTTAGGGCTTCAGCTTCTGTCATGGTTGCTTTAGAGTGGTAGTCGTCGCCGCCGTTAGGATAACAGGCCTTTTCCAGGTGAACATAGACTACGGTGTTTTCAATGCTTCTGTGGCCCAGAAACGCCGCTATATCGAATATGTCGTAGCCTTGATGCTTAAGCTTGGTCGCTTTCCAATGCCGCAGACTGTGATAGTGGATATGCGCTGTTCTGGGATAGAAAAACGGGAGCTATGGGATTGTTTGTCCGTAGTTGCCGCATGCTATGACAGCGTCGTATAGGTTTGTTTTGTCGTCGCCGTTTATGTCGCAATTTGAAACGTATGCAGGTTCGCCGTGTTTAGAGCCGTAGACAACGCATACACTAACGGTGTCATATAGGTCGACTTTGAAGTCGCCGTTCACGTCACCTGCAATCGTCACGAGAACGGTACCATCGATATAGGTATCGTATTGCTCACCTGTTCCACCTTGCGACGCGTTCGTCAAGGCACTTATGTCATACTTCCCATACGGAAAGCCCACAGTGTTCCACGTTAAGATGAACGTTGAAGACTCTCCGCTGTTCAGCGTCAAGACCTCTGAAGCAATTGGAGTCGAGTTGGCATAGACTGCTATGTTGAAAGCTTCAGAGACATCTCCTTCGTTTCTCACAGTGCAATTCGCAGACAGTCTATAGCCTTGGCCAACGACAGTCTTGGAAGCTGCAGCACTAATGCTCATATGAGCAATTTCAATTATGCTGGTGCTATTGGGAAATGTAAACACGAAGTAGACATTGTCGTCTGTCTCAGTTCTGTCTTGTTTAACAGGCCTATGATCTGCATAAGCTTGATGAGGGCTTGACATTAGAGCTTTCGGAAATTTGACGTAGAAATATGAGCTTGCCTCCTCTAATCCAGAGATGCCGAAGCTGATTAGCCGCCCTAGGCTGTAGTTATAGGACTCTATATGGGAATTGGTCAGAGCTTGAATAGTGTATTGCTCGTTCTCGCCTGCTGTGAAGTCTTCAACTGCTGGAACAGTAGGATACATGATAGAATTGGGCCTTGTTGCTTCATCTGAGAGTCCATTCCTCTCATAGGTTCCTTTATAATCATAGTCAACAATAATGATCGCTTTCACGTTAGAGACCCATTTGTATCCCCACCTACCTGGGAGAATTATGCGATATCCTCCACCAAATCCTCCAACTTGTCCTAGATCGGTTCCGTTGGCCATCAAACCCAAAATCGTGGTCGGATCCATCGCTTCCGCCAATAGAATGCTACTTGAGAAACCGTCAGTAGCATTGAAGATAACTTCTCTATAGGCTCCAGGTACTACCTTTGCCATGCTTAACAGGCGAAAAAGAGGCACGCCTGTCCAGTTATAAGTAACACTGGGACCCCCCTGTCCATTTCCGATACATTGAAGAGTAGCTACCTCAGACAAGAGGGGGAGGCTCCAAAGCGAGGCGTAAGTGAGATTGATAGGACTCTCAACCAAACCACTTATGGCCAGCAAATTGGGCGCGGTCGTTGCTGAGAACTCGGCGTTGAGTCCATACTCTGATAGAAACATGGAAGAGACCAATGCAATGCACATTATTGCAGTTACTAACAATAGATCCTGTTTCATTTTGTCATATCCTAAAGATGCTTTCTTGTGATATTCTGCTATTGTCAATATGACATATGGCATATTAGTCTTTCGGCACGTATACGACCGCGCGCGCATCATTTGGCTAGAAATGCAAGATAAAGGCATGCTTGTACGCAAGCGTGATGAAGGCCGGAAAAAAGGCCGGGTTGTGCGGGAGATGCTCAGAACGTCGCCTGCTTTTCATGAAACGCGCAAATCGCGAAGCTATAGGATGAATGGTCGACCTGCGGGTCCTGACACAGATAAAGCCTGCCTGTTCTGGAAGAAAAAGACGGGCAAAAGGGGGGGTTATGGAGTTGTTTCTCCCTATTGGCTGACTACGAGTATCAGGTCGTAAATGTCAACCGTGCCGTCTCCACTAACATCATCTACAATAGTGACGAGGACCCAACCGTCGACAAAGATGTTGTCAGCCATGTCAATCTCGCCTAGGACTACACTCGCAACGGCTCTGGGCGTGTTTGTGCCAACGGTCCCCTGCACCCCAGTTGAAGTATCCTAAGTTTGATGCACCTGGCCTATAATCCGCAGAAGCTCAACAGCTGGCAAACACATGGCAAGAAGGTACGTCATAGAATAACTCACGTGGCTATTTTTTGATTCTGATGTTAGATGCGTTTATCACTATGTTTATTTGATCGCCGGTTTTCGTTTTCAGTCTGCTGAAGGTCTCTCGCGAAATCAACGCTGTCAAAGCGACTATGTTATTTGAGAACTCGGGTATCAGAGCCGCTCGGCTATCCAGTCCTTGTTTTCCTTTCCTGAATCAACTCGTGAAGGATTACCAGAGCCTCGCCCAGAGGCATTCCCAGTCTGGCAGCTAACTCGTTTGCAGCTGTCTCAG
>Ga0172366_10000761_pt1 | contig 24075 bp, 25 predicted proteins | sample LakKivSesite69cm_FD_114533 | JGI IMG/M metagenome (GOLD analysis project Ga0172366, IMG submission 114533) | Sediment microbial communities from Lake Kivu, Rwanda - Sediment site 69cm | ecosystem: Environmental > Aquatic > Freshwater > Lake > Sediment | place: Rwanda: Western Province, Lake...
GTGCAGCGTGCGCATGTGCATGTGCTTGTGTTTCATGCGCTTGCGCCTGTGCAGGTGGAGGAGTAGGCTTGAAAGGAGATGGTTTGAAGCCATGAGCGTGTTACGTAAAGTCTTCAGGCCGCGCAAGATTCCTGAGGGTCGCTACACCTATCGGGGAAGAGATCAGTTTGCCGGTTTGGCGCTTCAGCTTCGCATCGAACTAGGCGGCAAAGGAGTTATGGTCATCAATGCAAACACGGTTCTTTTTCTGAACGAAACCGCAACGGCCTACGCCTACTTTTTCATGCAAGGAATGACTTCAGATGCTGTTTTGAAGAAGATCGGAAGTATTTACAGAGTTAATTCGGAAACTGCAAGGAAGGATTATGAGAAACTCGTCTATGCAATAAGCACGTTGGCGCAAACTGAGAAAGTCTGTCCCATATCGTTTCTAGACGTGAAGACTGTGGAGCCTTTCACTCAGCCGCTTTCAGCACCTCTTCGCATGGATCTCGCGTTGACTTTCAGATGCCAAAACAACTGTGTACACTGCTATGCTGGCGGGCCTCATGAGACGACTGAGCTTACTACGGAGCAGTTGAAGGAGGTTATTGACCGACTTCAAAAGATCGGCGTTTTCATCTTGACTTTCACGGGAGGCGAACCGACCTTGCGCGAGGACTTGGTGGAACTGCAGCTTTACGCTCAGAACAGTGGAATGGTCACCGGGCTCGTTACGAATGGCAGAAGATTAAAGGATAAGGGTTATGTTGAGAAGTTTGAGAAGGCCGGATTGGATTTTGTGCAGGTGACCCTTGAATCTCATAAGCCTGGCATTCATGACTTGATGACGGCGGCTAAGGGAAGCTGGAAGGAAACAGTTGCTGGGATCAAGAACGTCGTTCCATCGCACATCTATGTAACAACGAACACTACGCTTAGCAAGTACAACGCTGCAGAGTTCTTGGAAACCATGGATTTTCTGAAAGAGCTTGGCATTGCGGCTTTCGGATGTAACAGTCTTATCTATTCTGGGAAGGCCGGCGAGATAGCTGAGAAGTTCGCTTTGCCGCTTGACACGTTAAATGAGCTTTTGCCGAAGATTCGTGACAAGGCAAATCAGCTGGGGTTAAAGTTTCTTTGGTACACGCCCACGCAGTACTGTCGCTTTGACCCTATTAAGCTCGGTTTAGGCGTCAAATCGTGTACAGCAGCAAACATTAACATGTGTGTAGGACCGAATGGCGATGTTTATCCGTGTCAAAGCTATTTCGAAAGCCTTGGCAACATCTTGAAAGATGATTGGCAGAAAATCTGGAACAGCCCGCTTGCGGTTAGCATAAGGAAGAGAGAGTATGCAGAGCCAAAATGCAAGGATTGTCCGCAACTGCAGATCTGTGGAGGCGGGTGTCCATTGGAACTGCAAAAAGAGAATTACATCTGTTCTGAATCCTAGTGGACTTTTCTCTTCTTAGGGTTCCCTCTTGTTTTGACGTGAAAGTCTGTGAGTTTAAGTTTTTGATCGTGATTCAGCCTTTTGATTTTTTTCTCTCTTTTCATGGCTTCCGCTCTGGAAATGAATTCTTCAACGTAAACAAGCTCTTTCGGTTTATGCATATTCGTGTATCTGGCCCCCTTTCCATTCGTGTGGAGCCTCAGCCTTGAATTCAAGTTCCTAGTGTAGCCAGTGTAGAAGCTATTTCCTTCACACAGGATCATATATACGTAGTAGGGCATTCGCTCTCAGCACTCCACGACAGATTCATTATTTCCTCTTCACGCTAAATATGTATAGCCATATGGGTGAGGATAAAAATTTATAAGAAAAAATTATGAATAAACTGTGAAATCAAGCAGGGTCTTCGGGATGGTTGCTATGGTGAAACTGAACAAGTCTGATGAACTCGTGGTTTCAACGTTGAAAAATGCAGGGAAACCGCTGACTCTTGCAGAGATTGCTGAAAGAACCGGAGAATCTAAGAAGAAAGTCTTCAGGGTCTTACGCAAACTCTTTGAAAACGAAATAGTCGACTGCGAAAACCACCAATACAAACTCATGAACCCCTGAAAACTGTCTTTCCATGCTGATGTTACATGATAGTCATGGCAGGACTTTTTAGAGCATGTTGGTGAGATTTCCGCAAGTTATAATTGTTAACTGGCGCATATAGTTGGGGACATTAGGAAAGAACGAAGCGTTAGAACTATGACAGATTCTAATGCACATAAGGGAATCTTGAGGCTAGGTCTTGTTGGAACATTGACGGGTTTTATTAGTTTGTTGTGTCCTTGGTGGTCTCTGATTCTGTGGATTAGGAGTAATTTGGTTGCGAGTTTCAACTTATTTCTTTGGGGGGCTGTCAAGAGAGGTTTTCAACGTGCCGGGCTTTCATTCGAGTGGTGGTCTTACCCAACTTTTGCAATCGTCTTAATAGGTTGCTTTCTTGGCCTAGGCGGGTACATCTTTTTTAAGAAAGAGAATATGATTTGGAAAAGAATGTTAGGTCTACAAGCGATACTTTCATTTACTGGATGCTTCTTTTATTTGAGCGGCCTACTCTTCACTTTTGACGCTTACAATACTGATCCGGCAGGAATAGTTCAGTGGTGGATAGTTAGTTCTAAAGTTTCGGGAACTATGGTGATTGTTGGTCTTCAACCGTTCAACATGATCTATACACAATCGATGGCATCGGTCCTGCTTCAATTTCTAAATGTTGGTTTCTGGTTTGCTTTAATCTCCGGAGCAATTCCTTCATTTGTGTTATATAGGCTGAGAAAGACCAAAATGCCAGAATCCGGCAGCCCTTCTTGTTGACTTGTTAAAGCGCATGCTAATCATTAACGTGACGAAATTCGAGATACAGTTTTTCGTCCATTAACGTATGCTTCAGGCCCGTCTGCGTTGGATTGCGTATTTTCTTCTACGAGTTATAACGGCTATCAGTGTGGCTGTCATGAATATTGACGAGACTATGGCTGGCTCAAACTCAGGTATGGGTTGCGGGTTGTCTTGAAAAGTAATTGATGTTCCGTCTGTCGAGGCTACTATTGTACCAGAATGAAAAGTTCCGTATATCGTCACTCCTTTTGTAAGCAGTTTTTGTATTGTTTCTGGATGTGGGTGGTGGTAAAGGTTGTTTTGTCCAGCACTTATGATCGCGTATGATGGTGCAACGTTGTCAAGAAAAGATTGTGTTGTGGCGGTTCGGCTTCCATGGTGACCAACTTTCAACACACTGCTTTGAAGGTTCAAACCATTACTAAGCATGCTTTGCTCCGCGTTTGCTTCTGCGTCACCTGTGAACAAGAAGCTTGTGCTGCCTACTTGAAGTTTGGCTACTACGCTGTTGTCGTTTGCCTCAGTGAATTGTAATGGTTGGATTGGGTTAAACACGGTGAGGTTTGCCGTTGGGGTTAATACGTAGGTTTGTCCTCGTTCCGCAACGGTTATCGTGTGGCCTTGTGCCAGATTCATAAAGTTCGTATAAGTGTTGGAAGTAGAGGTTTGGCCGTTGACGATTAGCTCATCGACAATTATGGCTGAGCTTAATACGGCTACGAGTCCGCCGAGGTGGTCTTCATGCACGTGTGTTGCCACCATCAGGTGCACATGTGTGACGCCTGTGCTGCTGAGGTGGTTCAGAACAGTCGGGCCTGCAACTGTAGGTCCGCCGTCTATTAACACATCCTTGTCTGGTGCGTCAATCAGGATGGAGTCGCCTTGTCCAACATCAATAAAGTGAACTGTAACAGTGGGTGAGTCTTGAGCTGCTGCAATAACAAAAGTGTCTCTTATGCGGCCACTTGGCACAAGCAAGATGCCAACAGAGCCGTTTACAAGCAAAATGATTAGAAAAGCAGCTATCATACTTTTATTTAAGACAGAAGCCTTTGTCGAGAACCTCGCTATTTCAATTCCCTCTGATTCTCTTTTTTCATTTTTATTGATTTAGAGTGCGCCTAGGCCGTTTAAGCTTTTGTCACCTGTAGAGAAATTAGCGCGCATATGTGTTCCTAAATTCGGTGTTTAAGTGTAATACAGCTGAACAGCGTGTCGTGCGTTGTGTAGTTTGTGTGTGTGCGTGCAATGTGTGTAGGCCCCTCTATTTGGATCCAAATTGTAACTAAATTAGTACAGATTAAAAATCGATCGATCAATCGTTGGGTAAAATCTTTTCCTCTGTTTGATTTCTTAGCAATCCAATCGGGCGTCGAAGGTGACGGTTGCGTCAGGATTGGATTGAACAGGATCAAAGCGAAAGACGTAGAAGCCTGAATCTTCCACGTAAAACTCGGAGTCCAATGATATGGCTGGCATCGAGCCGATTATTTCCTGATCCATCGCTCTAACATTCAGAAATTGCAATGGCCAAGACATTGGACTATTTGGTAATTTCCCAGCGGCTCCACTTCCAATTCCCCTCAATAGTTTCTCTGACGATGATGATCCCCTCCAGATCCTCGTTCAGGTTGTCCTCTAGGACGAACAATGCTCGGCCAAAGTTTTTCCATAAATGGAAATCATGATACATTCGCTCTGTTAGCATTAAGACTTTGTTGGTTGCTAACACTTTGTTTACGAACTCTTGAGTGATGGAACTGTTTCTTTGACCATCAACAAGAAGCAGAAGATCTTGCAAATAAACGACAAACTCGTTGTCAGCTTCTCCAGCATCGACAAGTTGGTCTGTTTCGTTTTCATACAAGTATATATGGAACCAAATTATAGGCGGTTTAGTGTATTCATCAGGATATGGTTTTGACTCTTCAAGGAGGCTGTTAACTTTGGAGATCCATGAAGTGTCCCGTTCGGTTATCGGTAATCCCGCTGGCACATATGCCTTCAGATAGAGAGAGAAATAGACCGTCAAGGACGCAGCAACCAGAATGATAGCCATCAACACTGTTTTTGCCCTATTCCACATCTTAGGTCTCCCCTGTCTAGGGGTCATCTAGGTCTGGGGGTTCATAGTAAACCCTCCCATGGTTTATACCAAGAATAGCGAGATCGAGAATGCTTATCATTCCATCTTCATTAAAGTCAAAACAAGGATGCCAACCGCCATCTCCTCCAAACTTTTTTGCCATGATCGCGATGTCGATGATGTTGATTCTGCCATCGCCGTTCAAGTCTATGAACCACCAAATCAAGCTGACCGGTCCTCCGACACGAACGTTGTTGGTCGTGTTCACCTCGCCAGCGACCACGCTGGCTTCGGCCCATACAGTAACGTTCACAATCATGGGCTGAGGAGTGCCCCACAGTTGTCGCGGAAAAATCATCTCCCTGAAGGGGAATAGGTTGCATGTGAGTTTTAGGGTCTCGTTTGTTCCTGACGCCATTTCAATAACTATCGCTGATGTAACTGTGAGGTTTTCCACATGCACGGTAACGTTGAACGTTTCATAACTGGTTCCTTGGTTTTCAACCGTGACATTAACGCGAACGTAAGAAGGCAAAGTCAGATTTGGCCACGCTGTGACTTGGGTGACGGCTACGTCGTGAACTTCAGAACCCATACCGTTTCCTAGGTGGACGGTCAAGGGAATCATCAGTAGCAAGAGGAACACTGCTGGAAAACATTTCCCTTCCAAGGCTCATCCAATGATTAATAGCAGAAGTTACACTTAACCTTGTCCCATCGATCGATCGTTCATACATCGGAATGAACGCTTTGACTTTCGGTTCTGAAGTGCTTTGTTCAATGAAAACCTTGTTGACTGCAAAACGGTTCCAATGGCCGCCGGTTCCGCAATCAAGATCAAGCACCAGCTTCTTGTCTTTAACATGATATAGAAAGATGAGGTTTGCTACGCCATACTTCGAAAAATTTGGGTTATCTGGGCTGTTTATCTTTCTGTCCCGTTCTGGACCATGGTATGGAGGAAGTTGTCCGCTTTTATTCTTGAAGACTTCATGGTACTCCACCCACATTTACATGGGAATCAAGCGTAACACCGGGAGTCTATGCATATAATTTTGATAACCAACAGCATCAAGTTCATGTGCTTTCCGTTTAACTTGGCAAAAACTTATTCTATGTGCTCTTTGTAAAGTCGGTGGGCTGATAAGCGTGATCATGGACTATCATATTCACACGAAGGCTTCACCGGATGCTACTGGGGAGATTTCAGATTACATCGAGGAGGCTAGAAAGAAACGTATAGATGAGATAGGTTTCTCAGAGCATGTAATATTGCATTATGAACGAGATTATCCCTACAGACCGCCCGAAGGCATGAAAGACTACGTTCAGGAGTTCATCGAAATTAAAAGAAATTCTGAGGTGCCAATCAAACTAGGCGTTGAGGTAGATTTCTTTGCCGCAGATGTGGAAAAGATTCGAGAGTTTCTTCAAGAATATCCATTTGATTACGCTATGGGTTCTGTTCATTACCTAGGCAGTTGGTGTGTTGATTCCCCCCGTCAAGTGCATGAATACTCGAAAAGGGAAATTCTGCAAGTCTACGAAGAATATTTTGAGACTATCAGAAAATTGTGCCGATCACGGCTTTTTGACGTACTTGCACATGCAGATTTGATAAAAATATTCGGATTCAAGCCCAAATGCAATTTTGATTACATTCTAGAAGAAACCGCAAAAGCATTGGCCGAAAACAACATGTGCGTGGAGATTAACACAAGTGGTCTCACAAGACAATGCAGAGAAATATATCCTAGCAAACAACTCTTAACACTGCTTAAGAAAAATTCGGTCCCTATAACGTTTGGTTCAGACGCCCACAGACCAAGTGATGTGGGGAGAGGCTTTGGTGAAGCGATGAAATTCGTCAAAAAAGTAGGCTTTGAGCAGGCGTGCACTTTTGAAGCGAGAAAAAGGAAAGCAGAGAAAATAGGAAATTGAATAGGGGTCTGCCAACAAGGTAAATACTTTTTTCTTCCCTTCCCAACATTGGTTGATCGATCGATGCGATCTGCTTTCAGCAAGTACACTGGTTGTCTGTTCTAATCTTTACGATTTTTGTTCTAAGCTTTAGTATTATAAAGGACGAATGCAAATAACTCATTGAGGGTTCAACTTGCATAGAGTCTGCTTCGCGATTTTGCTGCTTCTCTTAAGCGCCGTTTCTCTTCCACTAGTCTATGCTGATAGAGGTATGATTCCTGTTTCACCGGGAATTTCAGTTTATGAGCCAGGACAGAAGGCTATTCTTGCTTGGAACGGCCAAAAGGAAATCATGATACTTTCAACAGACGTAGCTTCCAGCCAAGAAACACTAGTTCTGGAGATCCTTCCGCTTCCTTCCGAACCTGAAATTGAAGCTGCATCTTTCCAATGTTTCGAACAGATTCAAAGCATGATTTGGCAGGAAGGACTAAATCGGTTTACCTATTCTGATAAGCAAGGTGCTCGTTCTGGAAGCGTAGAAATTCTCTTCCACACCCAGATAGGCGCCCACAACATTACAGTCGTCAAGGCAAAGGACGGCGCGGAACTTGTCAGTTGGGCAAGTGGTTTTCTGAGCGGAAGCGGTGTAAACAAAGAGATATCTTTGGGAAGCTATGAATCTGTCGTCGATAGTTACATGAAAAAAGGATTCCGGTATTTCGTTTTGGACCTCGTAACTTCTTCGTCGGAGGAAAAAAGTGTAGACCCGATACTTTACAGATTCGATTCAGACTTCCTATACTATCCCCTTCTGATTACCAGTCCCGTCGGTGGAAATGGAGAAATAACTCTATTTGTCATGACCGAGAGCAGGGTGGACAAAGACTACTGGCCTATGCAAAAAGCTGTTTACAATATCTACGGTGCAGGAGGTGTCCCCATGACTCCGATAAACCCTCAGCCAATAGAGTTCATGCTCTCAAGAGGCGAATTGTCAAAGATAGATCTAAGAATAGGTGAAATACTTCCAGACGGAGCTTGGCTGACAGTTTTTAGGTATGAAGGGTTCCTAAGTTTCTTAACCAGAGACCTAATGATTTCAGAGTCGGCGCTGAATCCCGCTATAAATGTTGAAGTCACTGTGCCAGTCGCTCTGATCATTCTATGCTTTCTACTCGGTGCAGCGTCAGCTTTAGCCGGAGTGGCAACAACACTTCTGATAACAAGACCAAAGAAATCAGCACACCCACCATCCGAGCAATGACACATGAAAGCTACTATCTACAGAATCTAATGTGTGGACATGCGCACGTCCAGCGCGCAAACTATTTAAATTCATCATTATTTAGAGACTCGAAATGATGGTGAAATGTATTTTTTGTTTTTTATATGCGTACTTGGTGTAGTTGCCGTAGTACCATTTCATTTTTTGTCAGTTGAGCATGTGAAACTTCAAGCAAAATGCGGAGAGAAGAGGGGAAACAAGATAGGCGAGATTTATGGTCTCATTTCAGGTTGGGGATTCTTCCTCTTTTGGATTGGAATCTGGATATCAAGTCAGCCTAGATTTGCCGTTCCGATTTTTCAGAATCTATCCGTCTCTGTTCCAGCTATTGATTTCTCAGTTTCTTTGTTCCACTTGATAATTTTCATCCCTCTCTTTGCAATGGGCTCGTGGCTTGGAATAAAAGGTGTAAATGATATGACTTTGAAAGCAGCGGAAACGCACAGGCCAGAGAAAATCGTTACCACAAGAATTTATTCGCGTGTTAGACATCCACAATATCTTGGCGGACTTTTAGCGCATGTGGGAATTTCCTTTCTATTGTCTGCATGGTATTCTCTACTCTGTACTCCTCTAATGACGCTCTTGATTTACCTTATCTCGAAAAAGGAGGAGAAAGAATTGATTAAAGAATTTGGCAAAGAATATGAAGATTATATGAAAAGGGTTCCAATGCTCATACCAAGATTAGGCGCGCGCTAAGTGTAATGTGCTTGCTGTAGATATGTGCAACAGATCTACAAAAACAGAATTAGGAATTCAGAATGCTTAATTTAGTTGAACGCAATTGTTTCTTACGGTTTAGGTGACTGATGTAAGGATGAAACCACCTTCGCGTCTAAGATTTTCGCTTAGGCGATACGGATACTCTGAGAAAGCAATCCAAGAAGTCTGGAAATGGTATGATTTCTCGGAGAGAAGGGGAGTTGCTAGATTTTGATCTGACGCTTAACTAAACGAAAAACCTAAAATGACGCGTAACGATGCACTAACCAGCTTTTTCTAACTTCTTAATTCTCCGCACCTTCTCTGTTGCTGAACAATTGTTTAAAAAAGACGAGCTACTTGGAGCTATAATACTTGTTTCAATGATTGGAATAATAGGGCAGAAGGGTATGAAGAGGTCTGACAAGATAGAATGGTTCTTGAGGATTGTAGTGTTTGGATCGGCGCTTGTTGTGGGCATAATTGGAGCTTTGAATGTTTGGGCCTCTCTCCAAGACTACAATGCTGTCGTGCTTTTTGTTTCCGTCTTCGTAATCCTCTTTGTTTCAATGGTTTACCTTGTTAAGAGAAGGAAGCTCAGAATGCTACAAACTAGGTGATGCTATGTTTTGCCAAGCTGTAGGCTAGCATTCAAGGCTAATCTCTGAGACTTTTCAGTTCTCTTTAATCTCTGCTTCATAGTTACAGTCTGTCAAATTGCTACTCGAGGACTAGGCAGCCTGCGGCTGCAGATTTAGATGTCATTCTGTTTGCGAAAAGGATAATTGATTTGAAGCGATAATCTTCGAAAGGGATGAGGTGCTGTGAAGTTTTCTGTGGGCTACGACCTAGAAGAGTTCGGAGCATACTGGGAAAGAAATGGATATGGCGGAGACCTTCAACATTTGCTGAAGAGAGTGATCAAGGATTCTTCTCAGCTCATTGTCTGGAGAGAGAACGAAGATATTGTAGGTCATGCAGTTTGGCATGAAACTAACACTGAGGAGCATAGGAAAGGAGATCTCAGAGACAAAGAGGATAGAGAGGCTCTGAAAAAGCTTCTCGGCGGCAAAAAAGACTTCGTTGAGCTTCATGAAATCTGGCTGATGAAAGAGTATAGAGGAAAAGGCTATGGAAAGGAGTTCTTCGATTTTTTTGAACGATTCATGAAAGACAAACGTTATGATGACCTTGTGTTTTATGCTCATCATCCTGCTGCTGTCGCTATATGTCGCGAACGTGGATACAAAGGAGGAGGCTATTTAGAAGGAATAGGAGAGCATGTTTTCTACCTTTCTCTTGGGAAGAGAACGTAAGGATTCATGCTGGCAACCTTGAAATACGAATGAATTGATATCGTCTGCGCTAAGGGTGACAAGAATAGTGCCAATTTACAGAAAATACTTGAAAAATCAAACGTTGCCCAGTATGAGTGAAATGAGAACTGACCAAATGAAGGATTACTTCCTCCTCCAATTCAAAAACCGTATCCAAAGGATGCATGTCTTGTGGATCTGATTCCCCCAGAACATTCTAGTCTCGACAGGATGGCCGTGATAGATGCGATGAAGAATAGAGGAAGCCTTACTCCATCTCTCTTCAGCCTCCGTCTTGATGTAACACATTTCGACTTAGCTGTTATTCAAACAAGCAGGTGCATAGCCTAATATCCCCTAGACGAACTACAGACTATTGTGATATGGTTGTTGCCTCCGGAGAAAATCGAAATCAGACCCATAGGCTTTGTAAGAAGAGCATCGTCCAATGAGGATGTTAAAGACAAAAGCCTGGTTTCAGAAGTCGTGCTTGAAAAAGACCTCACAAAAGCTTTAGATGGCATCGAAGATTTTTCCCATATTTTCATAATTTTCTGGATGCACAAAATATCTGAGGCTGAAAGGACTACTCTGCAAGTTCATCCTCAAGGCAGAACAGAGTTACCGGTAACAGGAGTTTTCGCCACTAGAGCTCCAATTCGTCCCAATCCTATTGGCTTAACTTTGGTGGAGCTTACAAAACGCAGGAAGAACGTTCTTTGGGTGAGAGGTCTTGACGCTTATGATGGTACTCCTATTCTAGACATTAAGCTGTATCCTGACTGGGAGAAAGGTCATTGGATTGTCGTGAAGGATTTTAAAGCTCCAAAATGGTTGATGGAAATCAACAAATAACTGCATACTGAATTATCTCTTTGTAACCTTTTAGTTAAACGAAGCCAATCTTTCTCAAGTCTACTTGTTCTTGCATATGTCATGTTACAGAAAATTCTTTATCCAAGAGACTTGTAATTACTACTGTGCTTTCGTAAGGTTAGAAGAAGCGTAGACATAGGTTCGAGTTAGCTACGCTTGGGTTTCTTTGTTTTTCAGATGATGATAAGAGCAGGGATTAGAACATCCGGCTGTGATGATAGGAAATGGGTTCTGTTGGAATCAATTTCCCTTTTTTATTTGGCATCATGCCAGTGCGCGCGCTTTAAACCGAGGACAAGAATGATTGAATGTCAAGAATGAAGATAAACCTGTAATCATTGCAAATTGCAAGTCTTTTTCAAATAGTCTCTTCAAAAACACATTCTAAAATTTTTGGTTTGTTGGCGCGGGGTGTGGGATTTGAACCCACGCGGCCATTTCTGACCACAGACTTAGCAGGCCTGCCCCCTACCAGGCTAGGGCAACCCCGCAACTATCACCCTTGTCACCTAAACTTGTCGAGATTACTTAATAAATCTGTAATAGAGGTTATTTTTTTCTTTTATGCAAGCGCGTGAAGTTCTGGAACAATCTTAGCCTGCAAAGACAAATAGGAATGTTCCAAGTTTAGTATTGGTCAAAGGAGAAAAGAAAATGAAAGGCTTGAAGGAAGATTTGAGAGAAACTGCGCTACGCCTTGGAGCCGATCTTTTTGGAGTTGCTTCAGCTCAAGACTTCAATGATGCTCCGGCAGGACATCGCCCAGCAGATATTCTGCCTAGTGCGAAGTCAGTTATTGTTCTTGGTATGAAGATGCTTGATGCTCAAACTGATGTCTTGCCAATCGAGGGAGATTCCTTTGAAATGGGGCCGATGCAGGACATGTTTAAAGGACACAACACCTTCATTTCACAGCAACTTGACAGAGTGGGATACGATTTATCCAGGTTTCTAGAAAAGAAGGGTTTCAAGGCTTATCATCAGATGGCTTCAACAGGCGGAGTTGACCAAAGATATCTGATGGGGTTGTTATCGCTGAAGCATTTGGCTGTTAAAGCCGGTATCGGGGTTCTTGGGCGTCACAGCCTGCTCACAACTCCAGAGTACGGACCTTGAGTTAGACTGACTGCTGTAGTAACCGACGCGGAATTGCAGCCTGACAAGCCCCTAAATCGAGGTTTCTGCAAGGATTGCGAAAGCCCATGCATAACTTTGTGTCCAGCAAAGGCCTTAGAAAGACCAGTTAACGATTCACCATATGAGATTAACAGATTTGCATGTTCCCAATATTTAAACACTCGACCAGCATGTAGCATCTGCTTGAAGGTCTGCCATATAGGAAGTCAGCGCGTCAGGTAACCCTATTCACATCTTTAATTCTGTTTATTAACCAGACCATTTTCTTCCCAAAATTTCTAGCCGTTTTCAGGCCTTCTTCATCCTGTTCGACTTCGCCTTTCCTTCTGCCGAACGCTATGTTCCAGTAGGTGGAGCCCGGAACGATCATTCCCTGCTGAAGAAAGAAGAACAATAGCTGTGCAAAGGTGAAGTTATGCCCCGCTCTCCTCGCGACAACCAATGCCCCGCCGGCTTTGTTCTCGAAGACGCGTCCTCTAGCACTGGACACAAGACCGGCTCTGTGTACTAAAGCCATTATCTGAGGCGTCGCTGAGCCGAAATAAACAGGGGAGGCTAATATGATTCCGTCAGCTTGAACCATCTTATCAAAGACCCGCTTGAAATCGTCTTTTATCCCGCATTTGCCTGTCTTCATGCAAGAACGACAATCGTCACACGGTTCAATCCTCTTACCGGCCAACCTAATGATCTCTGTTTCAGCACCGTCCTCTTCAGCCGCTCTCAAAGCTTCAGCCACAAGAATCTCCGTGTTTCCCTTCACCCTTGGACTTCCAACAATCCCTACTATGCGCGCCATGTTAAAGACACCTACTCAAGGAATCTATCAAACTGTGTATTTAAAATGTAACATGATGCGCATTGGTTTGCAGTTTTCAATAAATATATTGTATGGGCATGGTTAAATGACTTTCAAGAATGTTGTTTCAACGCGCGTTATTGTGAAATGACGGCTTGTAAGCGGGATTTAAATCCAGAGATCCATTTCTGACTACAGACAAATCTTGACAACAAGTGACGCTTTGACTGAGCTCCAAATATTACAGAATTCCCAAAATCTTCAGCAAGGGTCTGACTCTTTTCTCAGCATTATATTTTTCAATCCTTTTCTGCAGATATTCTAAATCTACCTTCTTGTTTTCAACCATATGCCGTATATCTTCTATGTCATGTTTACCTCTGTCCTCTCCCTTTTGAAGAATAGCCTTGAAAACAATGTTATCTTCAACTGGTATAACTGGAACAGTAACGCCAAAAAGCTGTTTCCACTCTATCCTGTCAATCATTTCATCATCCACAAAAAAGCGGCAAATCCCTTGCTCTGTTTCAATTTCTAAATCAGCCACAACTTCAAAGCCTTCAATATCCTTCAAAACACCTTCAGCCTTCCTCAAATCTACGCTTTTGACTAGAATGTCAATGTCTGTGATCTGTCTCCTGCTTCCATAGCAGTACGCAGCAGCCCCAGCAAAAACAACCCAATCAACATCTGCTTTCGCAAGTTTATTCCTGCTAGCAGAAAACTTGTCATGGATAGCTTTTCCTCTCCGCAACTTTTGATCCTCAAGTCTTCCAGTAAACTGTCCAGTGAAGCTCATATACACGCTTTAAGGCTCTTCTACAAGATTTATTATTTCAGTTAGCACAGGAGTGTAAGCGTCTTCTAGTAAGTATATCATCCTCATACCATCCTTGCTGTTTTGAACGAGTCCAACCCTTTTTAGACGATTCATCTGCCAAGTCAAACCTTGAGATGTGATCGAAAGTTGGGAGGCTAATTCGCCGTGGGACATTTCCTTCCTATCCAGCATAGCCTTTAGAATGCTTCTGGCTGTCTCGTGCCTTAACAAAGAAATTATTCCCATCTCCTTTTCCGAGAACTTCTTGGATTCAAAATATCTTTTGTATCGACCGTCACGAATGAAAGAGATGAGTCCAGCCTTTTTCAGAACGCCCAAATGAAATTGAGCTAGTCCTATAGATAATCCTAACTGATTGCAGATTCCCCTGAATTGAACCCCAGGGTTAGCCTTGATGAAATCGTAAATCTCTGTGCGAGTAGAATTGTTGAGCGCAGGAGCGGGTCTTTCCGCAACTTTAACATCAAAAACAATAGGCGTGAGAAATGTTGGGAAACGATATGTGAACGTTGGAAACGTTAACAGGTTATATGGAGTCTTGTTGACGATTGATGACCATGATGAACTCTTAGAGCCTGCGGCTGAAAAAATAGCATTTTTCTCCCGCTGGATCAGTCCTGCGAATGAGAAGGCAATTACAAAAGCCAGAAAGAACGCGGCCAAACCCTTGGTCAGCCTCAACTGCCCTCATCCTCACTAAATATGATCTCTTTCCGGTTTTTAACAGTATTTGTAAACGAATGTACTAGTAACCAATTGTGCCGTAAAACCTATTTTTCTGTGCAATTCCGGCATGTGCCCTGTCTAATGCTGTAAGAACAGCGGGCTCAATGAAGGAAGCATTGAAACTTCTGGTTGACAATCTTTTTACTGTCAGAAAACTATTGTTTGAGCTAGGTGAAAACAATGAGTCTTTCGTCGCTGAGTGGTGCAATAAAACGAACTAGTGATGCTCTCAGGTCTGGGGCTTCAACACAGGTTTCAGATTATGAGCAGCGTTTTTCGTCGCTTAAAAATCTTTACGATGATTTACTTTCAAATCTTATACGAATAGAGTTTGACCAGAAGGAAGCTTGTGAAACTGCAAGGGAATTTTTCAACGCTTCCACCGTTCGGTTTGCGGGAATAGACGGCACAATGTATTCCCGACCGCTGTTTGACATGGTAATTTTCTTCGGCGGTGCTTACGCATCAACAGGCACGGTGACGTTCAATGAAGGCGGTAAGCCACTTGTCAAGTATGATGAGAAGACGATGCAGCAGAGAGCAGGCATATCAAGCGTCGTGCCAATCTACATCAACGAAATCGTAGACGTAGACCAAGCTTTCTACGGAGATGAGCCGTCAGACGAGTTCAATCCAGACAAGCCCTTAACAGATGAATCCATCATAGACAACTCAACAATTGCAAACTGGATAATGACTTTTTCCGAATATTACCTTGCCTACAAGCTGGTCACAGACCAAACCCAAAACATACGTATACTCCTTTTGGACAGAAGCCTCTCAATCGAACGGGCAAGCTTGCTCTATGATACTTCAAAACATGACTTCTGGAAGACCAAAAGCAACATAAGAGGATATGAAGTTGACGGAGAACCCATTGACGACAACGACCTGACCATTGCAAGACAGTGCGTTTGCAACCAAGCTCTGGGCTTGCCGCCGCCGAGAGCAGACTACCTTATCCACGCAATGATCCATTTAGCAGAATTGAAGGGAGTCTTGACCGAAGGACAGGTTCTGGCCGAATTAGCTGTGAAAGATGAGAAGAGAACAAAGAGAGTCAAACGAAACCTTAACAACTTGGTTCAAAGAAGCATCCTGAAGGCTAGAGAGGACGGAGCTTACATTTTAAGCCCGAAATACAAGACAACTCGTGAGCGCATTGCAAAACTTGTGGCAACGTTGGGCGACCGCTTTTTCTATGCAAAGGCAGACAATGCGATGAAAATCTTGAAAGACGGTAAAGAGCACTGGTTAACAACTCTTGACATCGCTTTTCTCACGCTTTTTACCTTGTATATGCTGATGGAAGAATGCTGGAAAAGACGCATTCTGCTGATAGGCATCACGAAGGACACAGCCGCACGAGACTTCAAACGACAACTCATCCCTATAATGCGCAACGAAAGCCTATTGAAAACCAAAATCTCTCAAGAAGCACTTGCCAAACTGCCAAACACAGACCGCATGATACTACAATCAACGAGCATCTTCAACCCAGAAAAAATCAAACCGCCATGGAGCCTAATCGAATATGACTCAGCCATAAGAACCATGATGCCTGACAGACAGAAACGCGAAGGCTACGTGTCAGGCGCCATAAAAAACAGAATAACGCTCGAAAAAACGTTCGTCAAAACATACGTGCAGCTCAGCCAAGCCAAAACAGACCCCATGCTACGCAGCAACGTTCTTCTCATCGACCGCCTAGTCTATCCAGAATATGACTACAAGCCTGAAAACGTTGCAAGTTTCCGGAACGAGTTCGGAGGAGCCTCGGAACCCGTCGAAATTATCCTGTATAAAGACAAGAACCTTCCGAATAGGCTTCAAAACTTGACCATGAACGTGCTGATTGCCATGGCGCCGTCAAGCATTCCAGAAGCTTTCGGCCACAACAAACCTTTATTCATCGCGGATAAAATTGCAAAATGGAATTACAGCCAGTTCAAATGCATTGTAGACACGACGGCAGGCTGGATACTCAATAATCATAAATTGAGAAAGTTCATATTCTATATGAGCACCTTTAGGGAAAGGAGGGCTTCAATTGAAGCCACAAGAAGAGAAAGCATTTAACGTTTCATGTTTCACGGCCTTTGATGACAAGTTCAACGCGAGATTAGCCGTTGTTATCCCTAGATTTTTCGTCGGCGGCGAAGAAACCAAGGTTGCAGGCACCAGCGCCCGTTACCAATGCCGCGTTAAGGTGGAGTATCAAAAGGACCTAATGGGGCTCTTGGAAGAAGGCATCCTTTTGGCTGTCAAAAACTTCAAACAAGTAGAGCCGAACTCAGAAAGATACACGCTTATGGAAGTTAGCCGCGTCTGGCCAGAACATTTCGGCCTTCGCGGTCTATCAGATCATGGCTACTACCCTATGCAATTTGAAATCATCGAGCAGTCTGAAGATGACTGGCAGACAGATGACAAGTCTACGATGATGATTCAGATGGATGCTATTCCGATAAACTATGACTTGATTTTGAGCAAGCAATGCGAGTTCAAGTTTGAGAAGGGCTTCTCCTATCCTGTTGTCGGCAGCCCGTGCTACATTTTGAACAGTGAAATGATAAACCGCATGTACAATCAGAAGATCGCTGAAAAACTCGGCGTCGACACAGCTAAAACAGTCGAAGACGCCAAAGCAGACCCGCGGCTTGGTTTGATCAAAATGTTTGAAGCAAGCAAAACAGCCATCCCGATATACGTTGACTTTGAAAAACTAGTTCGCTACCACTTCGGGGTCTTCGCATTCACTGGCGGCGGAAAAAGCAATCTGATGTCAAACATTCTGCGCAGGCTTCTGTTGCATACTGAAAATATGAAGATGGTAATTTTTGACATAAGCTGCGAATACATGTTCCTTTTGCTTGACGTGCTCGCTGACCCAAGCATTTCTTCGAAAGTCATTCTCGAACATAGAATCGACTCGGTGCAGCAATTCTTCAACTCGGCTGTCAAGCCTAGGGAATATGAAACTGACGAACGCACTAAGACAGGGTTAAAATGCATAATGGATCAAGGCAAACTGGCCTATTACAGAAAGCCGAAGCAAAAGATACCTACTTATAGCCAATTCATGGAAGACCTTACTGCCCAAAGAAAAGACAGCGTGGACAAACCGCATTATATGGATGCCATTGACAAGATCTATGATGCTGTGCTTGAATATGTAGAAGAACATGGCTTGAGCGAAAACGAGGAAGTAAACGAAGATTTCGTAAACTACATTGACTCGATAGCGCTTGGAACCATGGAAGAATTCAAGGTTCACGAGAAAAGCGGTTTGTATGCATGGGCTACAACGAGAAGCACGCTGATAGACAGGATAAAGAAGCGGGGCAAGAAAGAAGAGGAGGACGCAGACGGATTGACCGTTGAGCAAATCCGGGAACTGTTAGAGGATAAACCAACAAGGCTTGTCTGCATTTCAATTTCTGACCCGTTCTCAATAAAAGAGCTTGCAATAAACTTAACAAGGGACGTGCTCGTCCGCAGAAAACGCAAGTTCCAAGTTGAACCATACATCCTCATCGTTTTCGACGAAGCACAAGAGTTCATCCCCAGCAACGGAGGAGGCATAAACGCCCGATGCTCCGCACACGTCGAGACACTGCTGAGGCAAGGCAGAAAATACGGCTTAGGCGTATGCATAGCCACACAGCGCATCGCATACTTGAACACCAACGCACTGCAGCAACTTCATACATATTTTGTTGGCACCTTACCACGCCCATACGACCGCCAACTAGTCAGCGAAACATTCATGATAGACAAAGGCATACTAGAAAAAACCTTAGAGTTCGCTCCAGGCGAATGGCTCCTGTCAAGCTACTTAGCTACAGGCATGGAAAACGTGCCAATATTCATAAAAGCCGACAACGCAGAAAACGAGATAGAAAAATACCTAAAAACCTGAAAAAGGCTACCCGGCGCTCATTACCAGCAGAGAAACTGGATGTCACATTATCCTGTGGGATTATGTTTAAACATTTCTCTTGGACGTGAAGACAGTACTGCTCTACTTCTTTTTGCATAAGATACGTCAAAAATTTGGAGATGTGCTTACCTTAAGCCTTGGAGGGTATGAGTCTTCCATCACCCAACTTGTGCGCGTTAATGAGAAATCAATCTCTATGAAGTAGCCCCGTAGCCTGCCTGCACTTGCTTGATCAGGAACAAATCGCAATTCTAATTCAGTCACATGGTCACCTCTGAGATTTACTGGGACAGTTTTGGTGCTGTAATCGCTGTCGGGCCAATAGGAAATGTCTTTTCTGATCTTCATTACTATTGAACCCACATACTCTTCTCTAGCTTTGACAACTACATGTGCTTCGACCTCGAAACCGGCGAAGCCAACTGTGACGTTCTGACCACTTATCCGCCAGAAAGCTTCTTGCACTGTAGGGGCCGAACTGACACGAGCTGAATGCATAGTAAGTAATGCAAAGATTGCAACTATCACAAGAAAAACGATTAAGATGAGTATGAAACCTTGTCCCTTTCGAGTTCCCGGACTCATTCTGTTCTAATCGACCTACGAAATACCTAGGCAACTTCGAAGAATTTAAGCTTCACGACTACAGAAGACTGTGCAGGGCCTTTCGCGATGCTCACTTAAATCAATGAACTATCCAAAACAAAATGCTGGCAACTTTCTAGTTCCTAGTTTTTTCAGCCTTCATTAGTAGATAATGCTTGAAGGGTTTGAAACCGACTTTCGTATACACGTGTATGGCTGGTGCGTTATCTTTTAGGACATGGATTAGCGCGGTGGAAGATCTTTTCAAAATCTCTTGAACCAAGGCAGATACTATGGATGTTGCATAGCCCATGTTTCGGTAGTGTTCATCAGTGGCTACGACACCTATGTTGCTGGCGAAATCTACGAAGCGAGTGTTGCCGACTGATACTATTTTGTGATTGCGTTTTATTCCCAGCCAAAACGCTTTTTCTAACGATTCTTTCTGCCTTTCGGCTGTTATTTCTTCCCACCATTCAGGATCTGCCTTTCTCATTATTTCAGCAACTTCCCCAGCATCTTCAACACCAAGTCTCACTGGACTACTCCTAATCTGAATGTTTTCCTCTCCCTTTCTAAGAGACATCAACACCAGTTCATGCTTGACATTAGGCTTGTATTTTCCAAGTACAACATCTTCACAGTCTATAGGGGCTTGTAACTCTACTTTTTCTAGATCAACTGAATCAAGCAGTAGCTCTACGGCTTTCCTGTTTCCTCTCAATTGAACGATGTAATCAGCATAAACCAACATCAAACCCTTGACTTTCTTCTCTTCCATTGCCAGCAGTATCTTCGTCTTTTCCACTTGTTGTTTCAGATCAAGAATAAAGAAGTAGTAGTCGAGAGGGTCTTGATTAACATGATTCCAAAAAGTCTGCTCTAAACCTTCTTCTATGGAGACAACCTTCAAATTAGCTTCTCCAAGAACATATTGAAAAAAGAGAAAAAAGTTATGGAACTATGTCATTCCACATTTCTTGAGTAGGCGTTGCCACTTTTCATCTGTCAAGCGTTGAATCTCTTCAGTTATCTTTTCGTTTTTCGGAGTAAAGAGATGCCTGAAACGTCCTTGAACCTGCAAGTATTCCTTTACAGGCTTCTTCTTTTGCGGGGCTAAAGCTACGAGTTTGCTCGGAGTTGACAGTTGATAGTCACCGTTAACAGCTTCCCACAACGGGAATATGCATGTTTCCACGGCCAAACGTGAAAGCTCTATTGACTTGCTTTGATCGCTTCGCCATCCTCTCGGACAAGGTGCAAGAACATGCAAAAATGCAGGTCCATTTACTTCTATGCCTTTTCTGGCTTTCATGATTAGGTCTTTCCAGTAATACGGTGCGGCTGTTGCCACGTAGGGCATGTCATGAGCCACCATAATATCGGCTATCGGTTTCTTCTGCTCTAGCTTTCCTGGCACTGCTGTGCCAGCCTGTGAAGTGGTTGTGGACGCTCCGAAGGGTGTGCCTCCGCTTCTTTGGATTCCTGTGTTCATGTAAGCCTCGTTGTCATAAAGCACGAACAGGAAATCGTGTCCTCTTTCAACTGCTCCAGAAAGCGCCTGTATTCCTATATCATAAGTTCCGCCGTCTCCGGCGAAGGCCACAACGTCGATTTGTTCATTCTTTATTCTTCCTTTCTTTTTCAAAATCTTCAGTGCCGCTTCGATTCCGGAAGCGTTGGACCCTGCAGTTTCGAAAGCCGTGTGCAGCCATGGCGCTGCCCAAGAAGTATAAGGATAGATGGTTGAAACCACTTCCATGCAGCCTGTCGCGTTCGTAACTATCGTCGGTCCTCTCACGGCTTTCATGATGAGTCTGAGCACAGTTGCCGGCGCGCAACCTGCACATGCTCTGTGCCCTGACAGAAACAGTTCCGGTTTTTCAGCGATCTCTTTCGCGGTGAATTTTCCTTCCGAAATTGCCATTCATTTCTCCTCCTTTCACTCCCTCAGTCCAACATAACGTATCAGATCGTCAACACGTTTAGTATGCAAAATCTTCTGCAAATCTTGGTAGATTTTGCGCATCTGACTTGGGCTTGTGTCCCTTCCACCTAATCCGTAGATGTAGTTCACCACGTATGGATGTGTCGGCAAATCATAAAGCGCATGACGGACTTCATGGAACAGTGCTCCACCATTCCCGCCGAAACTCATGCTTCTATCCATCACGGCTACAGCCTTCACTTTTCCAAGCGCTTCAGCAATTCTTTCAGCTGGGAACGGTCTGTAGGCCCGAATTCTTAGTAGACCAGCCTTGACCCCCTTTGATCGTAACTCATCTACAACGGTCTTCACTGTTCCAGCAGTCGATCCCAAGCACACAATGGCTATTTCAGCATCTTCAAGCTTGTACGGCTCAAGCAGCCCATCGCCATAACTTCTACCGCTTATCTTAGCGTATTCGTCGTGTATCTGCTCTATCACTTTAAGTGCATTTTTCATGGCTTCTTCCTGTTGTCTTTTGAATTCGAAATAATAGTTCGGTAGCGCCAAAGGTCCCATTGTCATTGGGTTGTCTGGGTCAAGCTTGTATGGAGCTGTTTTTCCTTCGTGTGTGAGCACAGCTGGAAACTGTCGTGTTCCAACAAATTTCTTGACCGCATCGTCTGCAAGTACTTGCACATTTTCAAGTGTGTGGCTTAGCGTAAAGCCGTCCAACCCGATCATGATTGGTAATTGAACGTCTACCTGTTCAGCTATTCTGAAAGCTTGAAGGACCGAATCGTAGACTTCTTGTGCATTCTCAGCGTAGAGCTGTATCCATCCGCTGTCGCGTTCGGCTATGGAATCAGAATGGTCACCGTGGATATTTATCGGGGCTGATAGGGCTCGGTTTGCAACTGCCATTACGACTGGTGCTCGACAGCCTGAGGTTACGAAAAGCATTTCATGCATCAACGCTAGGCCGGCTGACGCGGTGGCTGTGAAGACTCTTGCGCCCGTGGCTGATGCTGCCAGGCACGCGGCCATAGCGCTGTGTTCTGATTCTGTGCAGACGTATTCTGTTTCAACCTCGCCATTGGCCACGTACTCGCTGAACTTTTCAACAATTATGGTTTGGGGAGTTATTGGATAAGCTGCAACAACATCAACGTCTGACTGTTTCACGGCTAAGGCAACGGCTTCGTCCCCGTTTAAACCATGAACTTCCTGTTTAACAACACTTTTCATATGCATATCCTCCTACTCAATCTTCATTACAATCGCCTTCGCCGGGCATTCATTAGCGCATATCCCGCAGCCCTTACAGAAGTTAAGGTCGAACTCTATGTCGCCATTTTCAGGTTTCCAATGTATCGCCCCGTCTGGGCAGAAAAGTGTACACAACAGGCATTTAGTGCATTTTGTCACGTCTCTCACTGGTTTGAATGTCTTCCAGTCGCCTGTCTGATATGTGGTGCTTGATTTCCAGCATACGCCTGCTGGTGAAATTTCTTTCCAACTTTTTTCTATGGATGTCATTCAGATCTTACCTCCTTATAGGCTTCTTTTACAACGGCAAAGTTTTTCTCAGCAACGTCCGCCCTGAAACGTTCCTTAATCATCTTCTCAACAGTCTCTAAACTGACTATTCCAGTCACTCGTGCCACAGCTCCCAGCATAGCCGTGTTTGTTATTGGCAATCCCAGAATTTTCAATGAGATCTCCGAAGCCTGAACAGTCCAAACCTTTCCCTTTTTCGTGTTTAGCATCTTTCTTACTTCTGCAGGCTTATCTTTGGAGTTGACTATGATATTCCCGCCTTCTTCGCTTAATCCATCAGCAACCTTAACCGTCTTAAGCAGCGTTGGATCCAAGACAGCAACCACGTCAGGATTGTAGACTGCGCAGTGTATCTGGATTGGTTCAGTGCTAATCCTTGTGAAAGCGGTTACTGGTGCACCCATTCTTTCGGGTCCGAACTCTGGGAAGGATTGTATGTATTTTCCTTCAGCGATGGCTGCTCTTCCAAAAAGCTCGCTTGCAGTCCATGCTCCTTGACCGCCTCTGCCGTGCCATCTAACCTCCAAGATCTTCTTCAACATGTTTCTCTCCAATGGTCTTTCACCATAATTGCAAAACCATAGATATACACTTTTCTAGGTAAATATGGAAAAAAGAAACATTAAACAAAATCCTTTTAATGAAAACCCATAACTAGTTATCCGGGGAACAAATGTTTTGAGCCAGAAAGTAATCCTGACTGCCGACAGCACATTGATGAGCGATTATCATCACAACGAGTTTGTCGGTTTTGGAACGTGTGCTCCCCCGAATTTTATTCCAGATTTTCTTTACAGGTGGCTTTTTTTCCCCGCAATTAAAACAGATAGAGGTACTCCATACGCAGCTCCGTATGGATTGAGAAAAATTGAAGCCCAGCTTCTACACGAAGGCTTCAACGTATCAACCATTACACCAAGTCACATCAACAAGTATCTCGAAAAAGCAAAGGTTCTCGGCATACATGTAATGGACCCTTTCGGTTTAGGCCCAGCTTCAAGCACTCTAGCAGCCATACTCAAGAAAGAGCCGTTTCTGGCACAATATTTCCGTGCACTGTTAGATTCGCCTGGAATTAGAAGAGCTAAGAAAAACGGCTTAAAGATCATAGTGGGTGGTCCTGGCGTTTGGCAATTTCAGTACAGGCAGAAGTTCGTTGAGAAATATGGAATAGACTGCATTATTGAAGGAGAAGCCGAAAAAGCAGTTGGCAAAATCTTCAAAGCCGCAATCAATGATGAGAGTCTTCCTCTGCACTATGAAACTAGCATAGAAGAAACACCTCGTCTAGAGGAGATACCGGAAATCGTTGGGCCTTCCATTAACGGTTTGGTCGAGGTCGGCCGAGGATGCTGTCGCGGCTGCAAGTTTTGCAGCGTGACACTTCGGCCATTACGTTGGTACCCAATTGAAAAAGTGATTCGGGAAATAGAAGTAAACAAGAAGGCAGGCATAAAGGGATCTTGTATCCACACAGAAGACGTGATGCTTTATGGCTCTAAGAATACTTTGCCAAATGAGGAGAGACTTATCAAACTCCAC
>Ga0172366_10000762_pt1 | contig 24062 bp, 17 predicted proteins | sample LakKivSesite69cm_FD_114533 | JGI IMG/M metagenome (GOLD analysis project Ga0172366, IMG submission 114533) | Sediment microbial communities from Lake Kivu, Rwanda - Sediment site 69cm | ecosystem: Environmental > Aquatic > Freshwater > Lake > Sediment | place: Rwanda: Western Province, Lake...
CAAGGAATTAAAGATGATATCGAAAAACGCGAGTTACTTCAGTGAAGCACTTGATCGCGCCCTGCGAGAAAATTAGGACAAGGTTTGAGGCGAGTGTTCTTTACTCGCCAGGATTTTTTCTCACAAATTCAGTGCACCCTATGGAGTTATGACTCGAACTTGTGGTATTACTCGGGTACATATTTCCCGTTAATAGATATCGATAAAAAGCCGCCTCACCAAACGATAAAAATCCACTGAATGTAAAAAGATCACGTGAGACAAGATGGAATTTAATGCAACACTCGAGAATTCGAGGATATTGAAAGGAATCATCGAGGCGATCTCTTTTCTCATCGAAGAGACTTACGTGTATATCTATCCTACTGGCTTGAAGCTCAACGCCATCGATAGTAGTCACGTGGCGATGCTATTGGCCTTCATCCCGAAGGAGCTCTTCACGGACTACAAGTGCTCGGAAGACTCCAAGATCGGCATCAACGTTCAAGATCTCCTCAAGATCCTGCGACGTGCAAAGTCTACCGATGAGATCCAACTGAAAATCGATAAAAAGGACAAGAACACGCTTCTCATTACCATGAAAAGCGAAAAATCCACGACGACATACAAGATCAAGTCCAAGGAGATCCCGGGTTACGATGCCAAGGAGGAGGGTTTGCTGGAGTCATTCGAGGAGACCCTCAAGGATAAATTCAACGCCACTGTCCAGCTGGAAGGTCCAGTGCTCGACGACATCGTGAAAAACGCGCTCATCATCTCGGACTTGATGAAAGTCCAGGTGATGTCCGCGGAGAAGGTAATGAACTTCACCGCGTCTGACGAGTCCGGCGAGGTGGCCATCGAGATCGACCTCGAAGGAAAGGGCGTGCTCGACAAGAAGGTTCAAAACGACGCTGAAGGCATTTACTCGCTCAATTTCCTCGAGAACATCATCAAGATCCAATCGATAACGAATAACTTCGAGATAGCCCTTGGAAATAATATTCCAATGAAAATTAAGGGCGCGATTACGTCGTCTGCTGGCAACCCGACCGATGGAAAGATCGTATACTTGCTCGCCCCGCGGGTCGAGGACCAGAACGAGGACGATTTCGGAGATGACTTCGAAGCTAGCGATGTCGAGGAAGAACTCAGCTCCAGCGGCTCGGATGAGGATTCGGGCAGCGAGGACAATGATTTATGACATCGAACTTGAAGAAACCAGCCGCAGCGCGTAGCGCTGAATCCTCCTTTTTTCCATACTTGTTCGTCGATTACTCGTCTATCACTTGACCCATATTGCCTCCATAACGATCCTGGTTGAGAACATTCCCATGTCCACACACCGAATACCGCCAGCTATTCCAATCAACGTGCTCTGCAAATATCCTTTCTTGAACGCAGGAATCGCCTGGATAAAAGAGAAGAATCTAACTCCCATGGAAGCTCTTTACAACCACGCTTCAATGTTAGAGAAGGTAAGGGCAATCATTTCGGAGGCACTCGATAACAAGGAACAATCCAAGGTATTAGGTTACGAGGACGACGAGGGATTGTACATCTATCCATGGATTCGCATCATCCTCGCGTTTATGAATTCGCCCCAGCTGACGCACCGGATGGCAAATCTACTTTCAAAACACTTCAGTAACTTGCTCGAGCGTGAGAATGTCTTCACGGTCCTGCTCGTGGCCCGTGATCAAGCGATCAACGCGGAGCAAGTGCCCGCAGACAAGCGAGTTACCGTCAATACGGTGACTTTCTCGTACCGGTTACCCTTTTTAGACTTCTTGAATGTCGCAGCGCGGTTCAAATCGCACGCGTGGAAACTCGTTAACAAGCTACTTCAGAACGGACAAGTATACCTCCGGAAACATGATCTCGTCCGAATGCTTGAAGAACTCATCAAACTCAAGGTGCTCGAACCAAGCAAGGCAGCAAGCGACGATGCATTGAAGGTCGCGTTCATTAACGACCCCTTGCTCAAGCCGTTCTATGATGGCCTCGTGGAGGTCGTGAAGGAAAAGATGGCGAGCTCGGCTTCCACGTCGATCGACAACATGCCCGTCGATGACAGCCTCTTCCCGCCGTGCATCAACGCAATCATCGATAAGAATGCAAAGGGGGTTAACCTAACCCATTCTGAGCGGCTCTTCCTGGTATACTTCTTGCTAACGATCGGCAAGACCATTGACGAGGTTCTCGGCCTCTTTCGTAACCAACCAGATTTTAACGAGAAGATAACCAAGTATCAAGTCGAGTTCGCTGCTGGCAAGCATGGGAAGCGCACGCAATATACGCCGCATAACTGCGTGACTCTGGAAAGTCTCGGCATGTGCAAGAAGGATGACCCGAAGCTAGGTAGCAAGTTCTGCACCGAGCCGAAAACCCCCTTCAAGAATCCGCTCACGTTCTACCGGCGAAGAATGTGGTTTAAAGCGAAGAAAGCGAGCGGGAATGCAGCCATGCGCGCTGATGAGGCCGATGATCGAGGCGTCGATGCAGCTGAAACGGCGTTGAATGGCCGCGATGATACAAATGCCCATGGATTCTGAGAGGGTGAGTCACGCGTGAGCGACTACGTCAAAGCGTTGTTTCAGGCTTATTATCGGCAATTAGATCTCGAATCCCTCGTGCCAAAGGACTTGACCAAGCGTGAATTCGGGTTCATTCTTCCTGGAAAAAAAGGGATGATCCGGCATCAAGCTTTCTTGAATCCGAAGGATTACAAGGGATTCCTGGTTCAAAACGCTCCGGTGCACGCGTATCACAGTGCCACGCTATACAATTCCCCGTGGAAGGATAGAATGGACTTGAAGGATTATGTCGGGTGCGATCTCATCTTCGACATCGATTGCGACCACATCAACACGCCTTGCAAGAAAGATCACGACGCCTGGACGTGCAAGGAATGCGGCAATCAAGGCACGGGCAAGGCCCCCGAGAAGTGCCAGAAATGCGGTGGAACCAAATTCGACGACAAGACGTGGCTGTGCGACGGGTGCCTCGGCAAAGCGAAGGCTGAGACCCGGAAGCTGGTCGATGATTTTCTCGTAAAGGATTTCGGTTTACCCGTGGATTCGATGGACATCTATTTTTCGGGTCAACGCGGCTATCACGTCCACCTGGAGCATGACGCGTTTCGGAAAATGAGCACGGACGCGAGACGCGAGATGGCCGACTACATTACCGCGACCGGTCTATCACTCATATCGATCGGCTTCCTCGTGAAAACTAACAACATAATAGGATTCACGCTCAAGGATCCAGGCTGGGCGGGAAAGATATCCAATGGTTTGCTTAACATCATCAATGACATCGAATCGGGGAAGAATCTTGGCTCGATCCCCTCGAAGGAATTGGAATTACTGAAGGCGAACAAGGACAGCTTGAAAAAACGACTGCTCGAGAATATAACCAATTGGTCGCTCGCTGGCATCGGCGAGGGGATCTGGAACCACATCATCGAACGGGTCATCGAGGATACCCGGTGCGACATCGACGTTCCTGTCACGATCGACATCCACAGGCTCATCAGGGCGCCGGCCACGCTGCACGGCAAGACGGGATTCATGAACTGCAAGCTCACGCGCCAGCAGCTCGACGCATTCGACCCGTTCACGGATGCCATCGTCTTCAAGGGTAAGGCCGAAAAAATTAAAATGTCGTCGGACGTACCTCGATTCAGAATCGAAGACAAGACCTACGGCCCCTACAAGAAAGACGAGACGGATACAGTGTCTATCGGGGCAGCCGTATTCCTGCTGTGCAAGAACATGTGCGAGGTCGTGCATTGACATGACGTACGTCGTCGATCTACTCATTCAGAACTGGCGCGAGGAGCAATCAACGAAGCCACTCCAGCCCTTGCCTGCATCTTTCACGGGATCCGTGAAGGAGCTCGTCGCCTCTCTCGACCAGGCATTGTCTACCCTGGCCGAAGGCAGCTTGCAAGCTGCCATCACGCGCAAGGAGATCGAGATGGTCAAGTACCTCTGGAACGACCTGCTCAAGATACGGAAGCAAAAAATTGTCGCGGCCGCCGTCGAAGGCATTCCTGTGAAGGAAGATTGCCTCCTCGACTTCGAGCTGGAGTATCACCAGTCCTTGCGCGGCATGGAGTTCAATTACGGCGCGGGGAAGAACATCTTCCCCGACAATCGCATAAATCGGGAACTCTCGTCGAATTACTTGACGATCCGGCTCGTGCAAGACGCGGGCGAGTTCGTGGGCCTGGATTTACGAACTTACGGTCCATTCAAGAAGGAGGACGTCGTCTACATGCCCAAGGAGCATGCAGAGATACTCATCAACGACGGGAAGGCGAAGCGGGTAATGATACCCGCGGTGGCGTCCGGGGCATCGCCATGAAGATCAAGCAAGACAAGTGCACCGGTTGTGGCTCGTGCGCGGTCATCTGCCCCGTGGAAGCGATCCACGTCGCGGACGGCAAGGCGATGATCGACAAGGACGCATGCGTCGAATGTTCCACGTGTTACCGCACGGCAGTTTGCCCTGCACGTGCCATCATCCAAGAGCGGTTGAAATGGCCGAGACTCGTGCGGAACATCTTCAGCGACGTTGCCAGCTCGCACAAGATCACGGGCGTTCCGGGGCGCGGCACGGAGGAGATGAAAACCAACGACGTGACGGGAAGGTTCGGCCCGGAAGATCTCGGCTTCTCGATCGAGCTCGGGCGGCCTGGCCTCGGGGCGCGCCTTGCGAGCGTGGAACTCTTCACGGTACCGCTCTCGCGCCTCGGCGTGGAATACGAGCAGGCCAACCCGCTCACGGCATTGCTGGCAGATGGGGATGGCCACATCAAGGATGACGTGAAGGGCGAGCGCGTGCTCTCGGCTATTATCGAGTTCAAGGTGCCCTCGGCCAAGTTAACTGATGTTCTTGCTATTATCAAGGAATTGGAAGGCAAAGTCGATACCGTGTTCACCGTGGGCATGATCGCGAGGGCCGGCGCGGACGGGGGACTGCCAATTATTGATGTCTTGAGCGAACGTGGCTTCCCGCCGCGCCCGAACGCGAAGGTGAACGTGGGTCTGGGACGGGCATCTCCTGGAGGCGGGGTGGCATGACCCACTCGTTACACCGGACGGGGGACGCGAGTTCCCTCGAGCGCGATTACGTGATCCTGGCGATGCTCGCCAAGGGCATCAACGATTCAGCTCCTGCTGCCAGTGAAAGGCTGATGAGGGCGGGCGCGATATTCAAGAAACATGGGCCGGTGAACATCATGATGGAAAGCTTGTGGACCATCTCGCCCGTGATCACGGTGGTGTACGACGACGAGAACAAGGTGAAGCAAGCGCTGCGGGCATTGAAGGAGGCCGACCTGGGCATTTCCATCGTCGTGAGCGGGCTCCTCTCCGGCATCCAGGCTGCCACGCGGGAGGCCGGCTTGTCCATGCACACGGTGCACCTTTCGCTAGGTATATTTGGCTGCAAGGACAAGCTCCCGCGGTCCGAGGTGCTCGACCTCACGACCATGTGCGGGCACCATTGCATATCCCCGGCCAACGTCGCCATCCAGGTAAACCGGATCCGGAATCTCGGCGTCCCAGTCGATGCAGCAGCGGCGGAACTAGCAAAACCTTGCATTTGCGGTATCTTCAACACGAGCAGGGCCGCGGCGCTCTTGATGCAGCTTGCCGAGGGGGATGATAAAGGGTTATGAGACTGTAAAAATGAGCTACCCGATGCATATCACGGGGCGGGATTGAGCTTGCGTGCCGGGTTCATATCCGTGCAAGGAACCCCGAACTGGCAAAGCGCGCAACCGACCGGCGGTTGCGACTGGGAATAAATGCCATTAAGGCGGCGATAATGCGGTTTTAAAAGTTTCCCGATGCGTTTTCGCATGTACCGCTCGACTTTCTGGCCATACATCCAACACTTGAATTTATCGTGCCCATCCTTCGTGATGGCACCAGCCGGGCACCGTGCTATGCATCTATCACAAGTGCCATTTGCATAATGCAGGCAATTAGCGTATGGCTTGTCGTACTTCCGCTCCGTAACCGGAAGGGGCGCGTTGGTGACAACAGAACCAAACCGGACGTTACATCCCGCTTCGGTGATGAGGGCCTCGTGAAGGGAAAACGTCCCGAGACCCGCCGCATATGCAATGTGGCGTTCCGACCAGTTGGAAAACATCACGTCCTTGATCGTGATGTTATATTGTTCCGCGAGCTCGCCCACGACGCCTTGAAACCCCCGTTTTTCCAAAAAAATGACCATTTCCTTCATCGTATTCAATATCAACGCATTTGCATAGTTCCTGGCCAATGAATATGCTTCGGTAGGGAAATCCGTCACACGAGCGTTTTCAGCCCTAATCCGCTTGGAGAACGGGAAGGTAACGGAAATGACGCGTAGCTGTGATGTCGTCCCCGGCCGGTCCTGGTACCCCGCGAACCGCCACAGCTCGGGCGGCGTGATGTAATCGGGCGAGATGAGTTTTTTATATTCCTTGAACATGGGATCATCGCCCGTGGCGATCCCGACCAATGGTTCGGCAATGTAGGATTCCCCGCCATATTCGGGTGGCAGCCGGTTCAACTCGCTCGTCGACACGGTTCTTTCAATGAAGGAAAGAAGTGCACCTTCAAGCCCTACCTGATCATTTGATGTCGTCATGGGTTTCTGCCGTGAAAGATGTCTCATGTTAGCTCATGTTACTCATGCTTGCTTACAAGCCTCGTTCTGCAAGAATGCCAGGCAGGTTTTCAATGCCCCCGCCATCGCGGAATGATCCACGTTGTCGATCGTGTCGTACCGGAGGTGGTAAAAATGGGTACTTCGGACGACATTCCTCGAGATAATGCTAGCTGCCTTGATGCCGGCCTTTGAAAACGCCGCTGCATCGGATCCGCCGGAAGCAAATCCGAGCGTCCGCTCGAGCTTTCCCGCGCCAAACCGGTGCGCGTTAACACCTGCTGCTGCGGCCGCGTTCAAGAGTTTTTCTACTACTTCCTTCGAATGCCGCGTCCGGGTCGTGGGCTCGAATTCGATCACGTGATACTTGGTGCCCAATTCCAGCCCGTCCATGTTGATGACTTCAGCATCCAATTGCTTCAATTCATTGTCATGAAGGGCAGCATATCTATAGGCTCCCCGCAACCCGGCCTCCTCGCAACCAAACGCGATCAAGCGTATTTCCACGTTGGACGGGATGAGATCCCTTCGCTCGTGCAGGTACTTGGACAGCCCCATGACCACTGAAACGCCGCTGAGATCATCGATCGCGCCCGGTACAACGTTCGCTCGCTCGCCAGGCATGATAAAAAAACTCAGAAAGCCCATGACAGGGATTCCGATGAAAAACAGGACCAGAACGGTCGTGAAAACGCCAGGCGGCACGAGAGAAAAGATGGTCAAGGTGAGGATCGCGATCGACAGGCAAAACCACGCCATCAAGATGCCGAATCCCAAGAAAACCACGACCCGCTGGAAGTTTTCAGAGATCCTCGACAAGGTGAACTCGAACGCCGAATCGAGATGCGCGGAAAAGATGATGATTTTCTTTTTTTCACCGGAAGCTTTAAACGTCCCGATCACGTTCTGGGATTCCCTTTTCTTGAAGAATCGGTCGAGAAATTCCCGGTAGTTGAAGAACTGGTTCCACGTGACAAGAAAGGCAACGATAACAAGGCCCACCGCCCCGGCCATCACCACGACCTGGATCAAGCGATGCGGTTGAACAAGGTAGATAATAAGAAAACATAGGAAAGAGCATAAAATACACGTGATGGCCACTGGAATCCATAAAAACAGGCCCCGTGGCACGCACGTGAATGTTTCCATGGAAACTTCGTCGCAGTGTTTTCCCAATTCTTCTTTCACGAAATGCGCGGCTTTCTTTTCTGCACTGGAACAAGGATTTCTCGGGCCGAACCTTTCAATCGTTTCCTTGATAAAATTGTACATGTAGTCCGAATAATCCAATGTCACGTCGATTTGCACGTGGATCAACTCGTTTGACGTATAATTTTGTTGACATCAGCCAGACTTTTTAAAGTCCACCTGGCAGGTATCACCCGCGGCGGTGGCGTCCAGGTTTCGTCGAGCCTGAGACCATTCGGGATGCCGTCGATATCGAAGCCTGGTCTCTTCCCGCACGTGCTCAAGCACGTGTGGGAGAAGCTGGACAAGCGTCCGCTCATATCGCCACTCGCGCAAGTTTTCACCCAAGTCCCATTTCGTCAAGGAATATGAATTCTACGTCCAGAAGCCGACGTTGAAGATCCTCGGCATCTTGCTGTTCCCGCACCCTGGAAACAAGATTTCTGGGACGACCTTTTCAATGCCTCGCGAGTTTATCGAGGCGCGGTCTGGACACAAGTGGGATATTAGGGGGGCGACTTCCTGCTGTAACCTCCGGCACCCAAACCCCTATCCGGGCGAGACACTTTAGCGCAGGTGCATACCCGTGCGGCAACCGCAGGATCCATGGCCCGGCCGCTGGGTAAAGCACCGGAGCGATTAACGCTCGCCCCGATGGCGAATGCGCTTCATCATCTCAAGAATCTAATGCCAATATGGAAAACATCACATTTCATGGTCATTTTTGCCCTTGCTGCTTCAGCCAGAGCTGCCGCTTCATCTCGCGCCGGTACTTACCGAACTTGTCATCAACGGAGAACTTCGGGGGATATGCCAGCCGCAAGTTAGGCGAGCCGCAAGACGGGCACGAGCCCGATTTCATCGTGTAAGCGCCACACTTCAAACATTTCGATAATGACTTCGGCATAACAACCACGAACGATGATGTGCACTACTTGGCCCGGGTAAACGTGCCGGAGCCGCCTTTCTTGATTACCTTGAGCACTTTCGCCTCGACCCTCTTTAATAGTGCTTCGGCGGATTGATAATCAGGTGCCACGATCTCTAGACGATACCGTGGCGGGGCAAGCACCTGGAATGAAAGGGTCATCGTACTGTCATTTTGCGGGAGAACCGAAGCGCCCGCGGTGAGTGCCTCCTTGATGACCTCTACGCCGTTTGGCTCATAGCTTATAAGTTCGAATTCGCCCGTGATGTTGACAACCGGAATCTCCACGCTTTGTTGGACGATTTTTTCCAGTTCTTTCAACCACGACTCGTCAACGTCGAACTTGAGATCAGCGACGGCATCGAGACCTTGCTCCTTGATATCCTCGAAGGCACCCCAAAGGTCGCCACCATACGCGTCGTCGAGTACAAAGCCGATCTTCTCGTAGATCGTGTCCCGGTCCACTTTGAGCTTGTCCGCGAGAAGGTTGAGCAGCCCCTCTGCCTTGTTGCTGCGTTTCGACTCGGTAATTTTTTTTTTGGCTTCTTTTCCGGTGACCCGCCTTTTGGACACCCATACCATACCCTTATCGATCTTGAGCACCTTGAGCACGTGCTTCTGACCCTCCTTAATGAAATCACGTATTTGCTTGATCCAGAAATTTGCGACTTCCGAAACGTGCATATAAGCGACAGCGTTATTTTTAATGCCCGGATGGATGTTAAAATTATCACGGTTGATACCGTCGCGGCCGGGGCCATATCCCCTATAATCATCTAAAATTAAATACACGTGCGTCGGGGATACCTCTGCTACAGTCGCTAAAACGCATTCACCAATATCGGGAAGGGGATTCTTCTTTCTTGCCATGGACGTGTCATCCAAGACTGAATCGATAGCTGCAGTTCTTAGATAAGGCGGGGAAACTAATATGACTTTTTTCTTCCGGTGAACCGTTATTTCAAGCTCGGACAAACTTGGACATCAAGTCCAGGTTCTTCCAAACTAAGGCTCGTAGGGCAGTCAAGACAAGCAAGCGGGCGATAACGGGCGCCCTCCACCTTGGCATGTGGCCGCGGGGATGTTGGTGCGTTCCGCACGTTGCGTGCTCCATTCATGTCGCTGTCAATGAAGTCTATGAAGTCCATAAAGTCGTCGAAAGACTATTTAAATAATTAGTTTTCGATATTAGGGAACTGGTAAAGAAAATCTCCTCGAAGCAAATGAACATCAAAAAATTCACGCCGCTTTCAGTAAAAGAAAGATTTGAGTGGAGGGGTCAGAAATCGATAGGGCTCGATATGGCTCGAGCTGTTGCAGCATAAAACCCCCTCAAGAATACATCCTCCGTAAGCAAATTGAGCCACATGTACATGCCTTTGCACGTAGTAATAGTAGAAGTGGCAGGGGTGCGCAGCAAGCATCTATATAATACGAATCGGATAGTCAATCTCGGGTCTGAGATGCTTTTTTCGTGCCATTCTAGGAATTGATATGGCGGCGAATTTAATATCCCTTTTTATTTAATGGTGGAGATTCATATATCAAGCAAATCGGTACCGAAAATACTACTCCGAGATAGATATATGAACGCCAGGGACCGGCTCATCGTCGCGCTGCAGAACGACGGGGAACCCGACCGGGTACCGTCGTTCGTCGAGGGCATGATGGGTGATTTCAGGAAAAACACGCTGGAAAAGTACGAGGACGCCATCGGCGATGACGACGTGGTGCTCGTGAGCGGCATGGACTTCACGCTGTTCAAGTTCTACAAGTTCGACGCGGTCTGGCTGCATTCGACCCCCGTGTCGTGGAAACCGTTACATGGGCTGGACCCGAATGCCATCACCATAGCAGATGGCGGGAAAGTCAACCGGTTCGGCCATGTAAGCCGATTGAGCAGCAGGAATGAATGGAAGTACCAGACTGGCTATCTCAACACCGAGGAGCTCTGGAAGGAATGGATCGGGGCTGGATACTTCGACATCACGTTCAACACTGAATGGGTGGATAGCTGGAAGAAAGGTTATAGACAAGTTGTCGACGAGAACGACATCGTGCCCGTGCCGGTCACGACCTGCTTCGAGCCTGTACGCGAGGCCTTCGACTTCGGCTTTTTCTCGCACTTCTATCGCAAGAAGCCCGCCTTCTTGAAAAAGCTCGCCTCCCTCGTGACCAAGCCGCTGCTCGAGGTGGCCAAGGGCTGGTGCGACGCCGGCTTCGAGGTCGTCACATGGGCTGACGATTGCGCTTACAAGGGCCGCGTCATGTTCCCGCCCAGCGTGTTCGAGGACATCGTCGCCCCCGTCTACAAAGCCTTGAACGACTACTGCCACAAGCACGGCGTGCTCACCTTCTTTCATAGCGACGGCTTCACGGAACCCTTTTTCCCCGGCCTCATCGGCTCGGGCTTCGACGGGATCCAGAGCCTGGAGCCCGCAGCGGGCATGGACCTCAAGCACCTCAAGGAGGCATGGGGCGACAAGGTGTGCTTGATAGGGAACATGGACTGCTCGGATCTCCTGCCGTTCGGCACCGCGGAACAAGTCAAGGCAGCCACGCGCAAGTGCCTCGACGATGCCAAGGCCGGCGGCGGGTACATCTTCGGCCCGACGACCGACATCACCGACTCGTGCAAGCCGGAGAACATCAAGGCTATGATGGACGAGTTCTTGAAGCACGCGTGGTACAGGTAGGTTAACAACAATGAACCGAGTCGACGGAGCCAAGCTGCCCGATGCCGGGAACCCTGGCCGGCCATGGGGATGGCGGGATTTTGGCACGGTCTTGCTCGCTGCATACCAGATACTCATCGGAATAATTTTTTCCTACGCTGGTCTCACGATCTTCACAAGATTTCAAGGCGAACTCTTGTTCTTGCACGACTCGACGTGGGCAGTGTACGTCACGGTCATCCTCGTTCCTGCATCGGGCGCTTACGCCTTGCTATGTGGCATTGTTCGTCGTCGTTTTATCACGTTCCCTCGCGGCAAGCGCGCGATCGTGTGGAACGCGTTCTGGTCGATATGGAACTTGTGCCTCGGCGCGGGCGCGATCGCCCTTGCCTTCTACCTCTCCGACATGTTCGAGGGCATGCTGGTCATCGGCGGCAGCTTGCTCGGTTGGGATATCATGCTCTTCACCATCCCGGTGCTGTTCTCGCTCGGCGCGCTGCTCGCCGGCACGTCCGTGTCGTGGCTGGTGTGGGTGATCGTCGCCGCGAGGCGGGTACGTCGCGAGGTCGGTCCTGCGCCGTCGGGCATCAAGTTGGCCAACGGGCTGGTCGGGTTGGGCGGCGCGTTCCTGTTCCTCTTTGCCGTGATCGGCGCCACGTTGGGATTGATGGCTGCATTTCCCGCACAATTTGCGCCAGGGGTGTGGCACGTGCCCGTTTTTAGCAGCGCCGACATCTACACCGGGCACAATGGCAGCTCCATCGATGACTTCCGCATCCCCGCGATGGTCGTCATGCCAAATGATACACTTATGGCCTTTGCAGAGGGGCGTCAAGACGTGCTCTCGGACTGGGGGAACATCGACATCGTCATGAAACGCAGCACGGACGGCGGCCTCACGTGGGGGCCGCTCCGCATCCTTGCGGAGAACCCTCAAGGCAGGCTGACCGCAGGAAATATGGTTCCCGTCTATGATGCCATCAGAGATAACTTGCACGTCTTGTATAACTGGGACAATACACGTTTGTTCCACGTGAACAGCTCTGATCGTGGCCTGACATGGTCTGCACCGCAAGAGCTCACGGCCACCATCGGCCTGGATGGGAGCTGGCACGGTTGCGGGCCGGGCGTCGGCATCCAGAAGAAACTCGCCCCGCACGCGGGGCGGCTCGTCGTTCCTGCATATGGCGGGGGCCTCGGAGGTAGCCACGTGATCTACTCGGACGACGGGGGCCTCACGTGGCAAGCGGGCGCGGGGGTCGGGGTCGGTAGCGAGGACCAGGTGTTCGAGGGCCTCGATGGTTCGCTGTGCTTGAACATGCGCGCCGGGTCATTCAGGCTGGTTGCTTGGTCGGGGGATGGTGGCGACACATGGGGCCCCGCACGCGAGGACCTGGCCTTGCCCGACGTGCCGTGCATGGCCAGCGTGTACCGCATGACGGACAACGTGACCTATCACATCGGCCGGGTGCTCTACTGCGGAACTGACAAGCACGTCCGGGCGCATTACACGGTTCGCATGTCCTACGACGATGGCCGTACCTGGCCCGTGGCCAAGGAGGTGTACCCGGGGCCGAGTGCCTATGGCCAGCTCGTCGTTCTCGGGGATAACGAGACCATTGCCCTCCTCGTGGAGGCCGGCCCCATCGATTATCGCGGCACGATCCACCTCGCCCGCTTCGATCTCCACTGGCTCACGGGCGGGCTCGATGCCCTCGACCCGTACTAGATGTACAAGAAGGTCATATTCCCGCCCAACGAGCGGTTGAAGGCCAAGGCGTCTTTCCGGCCGGATGGTCGATCGTAACGTCTTTTTTACATGTCTCTTATAGGTAGTCAACAAGGTGAGAACCGGCGTGGGATCCGCACTCTACCTCTCAATGACGCTATTCATTTGGGCGGCGCTGGGCGGGAAAAAGCCGGCCACGTTCTTGCCCGGCCGCGACGATTGGAAGCAGAAACCCCCCGTCGCTTATGTCCAGTACGACAAGCCAGAGATGGTCTTGTATGGCGACACGGGACTCGTCGACATCAAGTTCGGCGAGGAGAAGTTCCTCAAGAACTGCCAGCCTCGCATCAAGATGGGTGGTCACGCGTATACCCCGCTAGCGAAGAATAAAAAGTACCGGCTCGCCGTCGCAGACATCGAGGAGGACAAGCAGACGACCTCTGAGCTCGGGAAGGTGCTCGAGACGACCATCGCGTGGGCCATGGGAGACACGGGCAAGCAAGTGATAGGCAAGATATCGAGGGGCGTCGACGAGCCGCTCTTGCACTTCAAGTTGATCATCCCGTGGGAATGCCAGCTGTCCTCGAAGGGGAAGTTCGGCGAGACCTCCATTGAATACCCGCTGTTCGGCCTCCAGGGAAGCAACGAGCACGTGCTCACGTGGGCGAACGAGAAATTCGCCCCGCCCCGCACCGAATTCACGTTCTCGCTCGCGCCCGTGGTCATGTACGATGACGCGCTCAACGCGTTCGCATTCTCGTCGTTCGACCACTTTTTCGTCACGGGCATCCGCCGATACAAGACGTCCAGGGCCATGAGCGCCGGCCTTGCTGGCACCGTCGAGAAGACGCCGGAGGGGTTCGTGCTCGAGTCGGCGATCGTGTTTGGCAAGGGCATCAACAAGATCATCGAGGCCTGGGGGGCTCTCATACGCAAGCGCCACGCTGCAACTGGTGGTGGCAAGATCCGCGACCCATACAGCAATCCCATCACGGCCATGCTCGGGTACAACACGGACAACGGCGCCTATTACTATTACAACACGGAAAAAGGAAAAAACTACGAGGACACGATGATCGCCCTGCGCGAGCAGCACAAGAAAATTGGCCTCCCCTACGGGTACTACGAGCTCGACTCTTGGTGGTACCCCAAGTCCTACGAGAAGCTCCCCGCGCTCCTCAAGATCTTCGTCTCCGGCTCGGCGATGCACTGGGGCGAGCCACCGAAGCCTGAAATCTTCCCGCACGGGCTCAAGCACGTCTGGGAGAAGCTGGACAAGCTCCCGCTCATGTGCCACTCTCGATGGTTTTCGCCCATGTCCCATTTCGTCAAGGAATATGAATTCTACGTCCAGAAGCCGACGTTGAAGACCCTCGGCATCCCGCTGTTCGCCGCACCTCGTAAGCAAGATTTCTGGGACGACCTCTTCAAAGCATCGCGGGAGTGGGGATTGAGGTGCTATCTCCAGGATTGGCTCAATTACCAGTACGAGAACATCCGCCCCATGAAACACGACTATGATTTCGCCGAGGAATGGACCACGAACATGGCAAGGGGCGCCGAGAAACAAGGAATGACTATACAATACTGCATGGCCCCGTCGTCGTTCATCATGCAAGCGGCCAAGCTGCCGAACGTGGTGCAAGCCCGCGCCAGCGACGACCACAACGGCATGCAGCCGCGCAGGTGGTACCTGCCGCACTTCACGGTAACGTCGATGCTATGCTACGCGGTCGGCGTCTGGCCGCACAAGGACACGTTCTTTAGCTCCGACAAGAAGGTATACTGGTTCTACCGGGAGAAGCGGCCGGAGATGGAATGCTTGTCGGCAGCGCTGTCCGGCGGCCCCGTCGCGCCCGGGGACAAGATCGGCAACGAGAACGTCGAACTCATCATGAAAGCGTGCCGTCAAGACGGCTTTCTCCTCAAACCAGACAAGCCAGCGACACCCGTCGACCCCATGTTCAAGCAGCACGCGAAATACTACATCACGTCCACCTATAGCAAGAAAGCGAGTTACACGTGGCAATATATCCACATCTCGAACCTTTGGCCATCGAAGGTCGAGGACAAGACGATCTCGCAAGAGGAGCTCGCCATCAAGGGGCAATACGCCGCGTACCTGTTCTGGAAACAGGAATTCATCCCGCTAGAATCGCCGGCCACCAAGATAGCGTTCGACTTGCCGTACGAGGGGCAAGAGCTCGTCATCCTCTGCCCGGAGATCATCAACGGCGTGTTCATGGCGGGGAACCCGACCAAGTTCGTCACGTGCTCCAACAAGCAGTTCCCGGACGTGAAAGTAGATGATGAATGGAAGGCCGCGACCGTGCGTGTTGAAGGGGTTCCTGGTGAGCAAGTGCCCGTCTTGTTCTCGTTCACCAAGAAGGTTCCCAAGGTAAATGTCAAGGACGGCCAGGTCAAGGTCGACCAGCAAAAGCACGTCGTGCTCGTGACGGCCACGATGGACGGGGAAGGCAAGCGCGATATCGATCTCAGCACGTGATCGATCCCTCCTTGCCCGGGCTATTTCGTCGCAACACCCCCTTTAAAAACATAGATTTCCTTGCACTATGTATATCCTCCGGGAAAAACCGGTTCAACTGATACTCATCCACGGGTCGATGTTCTTGCCAGCATGCTTGTTCGTCATCTCATGGGACACGCTGGAAGGCGCCATCGTTACGAGCCAATATCCACCGGACTTCGAGATCAACATGAACAACGTGCAGACCATCGACGTCGCGCATTCGTTCCACAAGGATTCCCCGTGGATCGTGGTGGAGGAGAAAGGATTCAAGGCGGTTTCATTTTATAACGAGGGATTGATGAAAGCCATCGCCCTCGCGTTATTACCAAACGAAGTTCCTGCCAACTTCGTCAAATTTCTCGAACAGCTCGCCGAGTTCGTGCTGCCGCATGCGGAAGAAGAAGGGGTCAACAGACGGCTGCAGCAAGCGTTCTCGCTCGTGCAAGCAGAGATACCCGCCTCGGAACTCGTGCTGCTCCAATTCGCCAACGAGATCCAGCAGTTGAAGGAGCGGGCGCTAGACACGTGCATCCAGATCCGGGGCATCATGGAGCACGCGTCCGATATCCCCACGAAGATCCTCTTGTACATCTTGATCAGCGACGATGGCGCCACGGAAGAAAAGATCGCCGAGGACTTCGCGCTCATGGGCCATGAAAAGGCCCAGGTCATGATCGCGCTGGCCGGGCTGCTGGAAAAGAAGAGCGTGGAGTTCCACCAGAAGGACCGGAGATACACCCTCAGCATGCTGTTCAAGCCAGGGTCGTGAAGAGCGGGCAATATCGGTTATATTGCCCTCATATCGCCCGACGTGCATTCAAGGGATTGAGGCCAAATATACCTGATTGGCTCCCAGGCATGGTTATGGATCCGCGGCGCCACACAAATAAGGCATGGGTATAAACGATTCAGCCGGTCGAACGTGCGGGTATTGAGGGATAGGCGACGTGGAGCAGCCTCGCCCCAGGTATCGAAACGATCTTGAACAAGCATTTATTGGAGCCGAATCGGGTCGACCTCCATCGAGATCAGGCAATTTGCTCCAGTACGCGAAGAGTGACGATTATCAGCGCGAAGCCGACGAGGCCAGCGATGAACATCGATGGCCTCCCTGTATCGAGGTCGGGAAGGACCTCGCGGATGATGATGTAGAGCAAGGCCCCCGAGATGAAAGAGAACAAGAAGAAAATGATCTCCAAGTGGACATGGAAGACGAGTTCGAACAGCATGCTGATGAAAAGACCGATGGGTGCAGCCATGGCAAATGGCACCCTTGTTATCTTGCGCGATGTGAAGGTGAGCTCGATATCCAGGTCTGAAAAGGCGTGCACGTGGTTGTTGATGTGGTTTGTCAAGGCCATCACGATGGAGAAGACGAAGAAGATCAAAGCGACCGAGATGTTCGTGAGCAAGAAATCGAACAGGATCATTCCGACGATGGTATGGTAAAACGTGTTTGTGAACTCGTGCAGGTCGTACAAGCTCCTACTGACGCTATGCTGGATGGCATATTTCATGCGGTCGATCTCCCCTTTCACCTCGTCCTCCTTGTGATGCAGGGCCAGGATCTCGTTCGCCATGTTCTCGGAGGCGTCACCGTTCAGCGAATGGTTTTTCAAGTTGATGAGGAGGGACTGGGATAGCTTGTTCGATATGTCCTCCAGGTGCCTTTCTTTCACGATCAATTTCTGTGCCTTTTCCCTCGTCCTTTTCTTGACCTTCTGGAGAATGATCTTTTCAGACACGTGCGCGAACGCGAGGCCCACGACGATGAACGCGTACTGCAGCGTTGGAAAATCGAGGAATGCTCGTGGAGTGTTCAAAGAGAGTTCGGGAAGTACCACGAGGAAAAAGTACGCGGTAACGATCCCGGCAATGAACGATGGATCCAGCCGGATCTTCGGGTTGTACCTGTCGGCGAAGAAAAAGATGGTACCGAGGATGGCCGCGAGAACGAGCGTCAGGATGATGTTCTCTCCCATGTGATCTCACGACATCAGGTGAAAGCAGAGGCCCGGGGTTTGTAGTTCACGACGAGGAAGCGGCACATCATCAGTCGAGATCACGCCTTATACGGGACATGGATGAACTTTGTATGTATTTCCTTCACGCGTTGCTTTCATGAATTGCATTCCCAAGATCTATCCATGCTCGATCGTTAATAAGTCTGCGGAGTGGTTTTAGAAACCATTATAGAAAGAGATTGTTGGAGATCGATGCCAGCGCGCATGGTCAGGAAATCCAATCCCCCGATCCGGATCCCGTGGTCTTCCTTGCCGGCCTTTTCACCAAATACAGGCTCGCAAAAGGAGAATGACCGCTCACGGGCGGCTTCTCCTTTGCCTCGCGCCCACGGGGATGGGGAATTCCCGCCGCGGGCGATTTCTGCTTGCCGACCCGGGTAACATCCGAGCGCCCTCGACTCGCCTTCTTTTTTGCTGGATGACCAGCACGTGCGCTGATAGGTCGCAACGGGCGCCCCCAATGGCTATTTAACTCCCGCGTGCGAGGATCGACATGGGAATGACATGGCCGATGATGATCAAGCGCCGAATGGCAAGGCTCCAAGTAAATTCCAGCTCGCGTACGATAGGTTCGTGAACCGGTTCAAGGACAAGGAACCAGAATACAAGGAAGTGAAGATCAGCCCCGAGGAACTGCAAGTCTACGAGGAAAAATACAAGGGCATCAACCCGTGGGAGAGGGTCGGCTTCGCGCGGCCCCTGGGTGGCCTGTTCTACAACCTCGTCTTCACGTTGCTCGGCCTGGTCATCGGTCTCGTGACCGCGGGCTTCGTGATCACCTGGCTCTATCCCTATCCCGAAGCGCGTGGCTACGAGGGCATCGTCGGCACGCTGTTTTCCTTGATGTTCGCCATTTTCGATATTGGAACCGCTTATGGCATAGAGCGCTTCGTGGCCGAGTACAGGGTGAAGGATCCAAGGCGCATGCTCATGTACATTCAATTTTTTATATGGTACCAAATGTTCACGGGGCTGGTCCAGACCACGGTCATTTCCATGATGGGCCTCTACGTGTTCGTGAACACGCCTTTCTGTTACCTCATCTGGCTCGTCCTCATCAAGTCAACCACGCAATATCCCGGGATGTTGGGCATGTTTAAAGCCACGCTCGATGGCTTGCAGAAATTCAACAAGACAGCGATCCTGGGCTTCATTTCTGGCCAGGGCTTCCAGCTCATGACCAACATCATCTTCATCTTGCTCGGCCGCTGGTGGGGCTCGCAGAACCCGGCCATCGGCGAGCTCGTCGGCCTCGCTATCGGCGGCGCGATCGGCGGGTACATCGATGACTTCTTCGCCATGTGGCTGTCGGCATGGTATTTCAGCAAGGAGATGAAGATCTACGGCTTCGGCGCCAAGGACTGCTTCCGGCACGATTTCTCGTGGAAGCTCGCCGTCAGCACCATGTCCTTCGGCTTGCGAACCGCGTTCGGTCCCTTGATGGGAACCTTCGTCGGGTTCACGATCCAGATGTATTTCATCACCTACGTGCCACAGTACGCGACATGGGCCGCGCTGGCCGGCGTGGCATCGGGCATCGCGAGCTTGCCGACAATGAGCTTGAGCATCCCGCTCGTGCCTGCAATTTCCGAGAGTTTCTTGAATGGGAAGAAGAATCTAGCCCGGTTCTACATCGCGCAAACGTGGAAGTACTATGGCTTCTTCGCGGTTCCCTTCTTGATCATCATCGCGGTGTTCCTGCCCGTCATCCTCACGGTCGCGCTCCAGATATCGGGCGCGGAAAATTACGTGCTCGCGGTGCCCTTCTTGCTCCCCTACGTGATCAGGCACATGCAGCAGCCACCGACCAGCACGGCGGACATGATCATCACGGGCGCCAGCCGCCCGACCGTGCTCAGTATAATACGCTTTTCGGAAGAAGTCGGAAAGCTGTTTTTCATGACCCTCTGGATCGTCTGGCTGCAGTTACCACAGACTTACGGGCTGCAAGCGCTCGTGTGGATAATGCCTTGCGGCGAGATGATCCCTATCTGCACCAAGACCACCATCAACTGGATTTACATACACAAGAAGATCGTGAGCGTGAAGATCCCGTGGTGGCAGTTCCTCGTCGCGCCTCTCCTGGCCGGGCTTTGCATGACCGGCGTGTGCTACTTGTATCTCTATTACGCGTGGCCCGAGCTGGTCACTGCTCTCGTGAACGCATTCAACGACGAGACTATCGGCATCTTATCGGCGGGCGTGATCTCGGTATTATTGGCTATATTCGGCCTCTTGCCGTTTTACATCTTCATGTACGCTGTCTTCGGAGGTTTCGACACCTTTGGCCTTGAGACCTTCAAGGCTTCCATCCGCATGAGTGGCCCATCCCGCCCGTTCATCCAATGGATCCTCGCGTTCGCATTCCTCGGCGCGAAGGTTTCCAAGCTGCACAATAAGTTCCCGATACCGTCGGACTTGCCTCGAAAGGAGGCGTTGGAGCTGCTCATCCTCAAGGATTATACCGACCAACAGAAAGAGGCGGAAAAGAAAGAGGGGCTATACAAAGAAGGCATACCAACCTCATCAGGACCCGACTGGGATTGATTCTTTTCGATTGATTCTGAGCGCACGTGCCCGCAAGATATATGTCCTCTCCCTTGCATATGTGTCCATATGAACGGCGAGACTTTCCCCGGTTACCAGCCCAAGAAGACGCCCGACACCATTCACGACTACATCGGCACGTGGGCGCATCGATCCGGGAAAAAGCCAGGCGACGTGCTCGGGAAGATACCCGAGGCCACGCTCGATAACCTTGCGGCCATCGTCGACCTGCTCGCCAAGTACCAGGAGGCGGCAGCCAAGGACCCGGGGAAGACCGTCCCCGGCAACATGATCCTCGGCGCGGATCCCGAGGAATACGTGCCGTCGGAAGCGGAGCTCGTCGTCTCCGAACTTGGTCAAGCGATCGCGTCCATCGTGAAGAGATCGAAGCCAAGCGCGATCGCCGAACGCTTGAAGGCAGCAAAGGCGAAAAGCAAGGACATCTCGTGCGTGCCCGTCGTCTTCACGCACGTGGACGTCATGGGCTCCGGGCGCTTCTTCTACGCGCACAAGGGCGAGCCGGTCACGATCAAGCCGTGATCGCGGCGGGGCCTCCGGGCTAGAAGTACAGGCTACCGTCCTTGATCCGCTGCAGTAACTCGTTGCGCGGCAAGTCGAGTGCCTTTATCAACGCCGACTCGAGCTGATCGAGTTCCTCGTCCGCCGGCATCGGGATCTGCAGGCCAAGCTCCGCGATGATCGCGCGCAGCGCCTCCTTGATCCCCTGGTAGACCATCGCGTCGCCTTTCTGCACCGCGAACTTGCCCTTCAACATCGCGTTCGATTCCTCGTAGTACATCTCCCGTGCACGGTCGTAAGGCAGCGATTTCGTCTTCGACGTCATCAGCTCCTTGAAAAACTGCACGCCGAAGGATGCTTTCACGACCTTCTCGAGCTTGAAGAGCAACGCGTTCAAGGCCATGTTATAATCGATCCGCGAGATCTTGCTCCCCTTTGCGACCGCTTGGTCGGCATCGAGCAATCTCGACAAGAAATCCAGGTCCGAGCTCATGTCCCCTTGCACGTCGCCCTTGTTCTCTCCTATTTCCTCGGATTCCTCATCACCGGGCTCGTACTGGTCGAGGAGTTCCTCGACGACCGGCGCGCCTTCCTTGTTCCCTTGCGGTTCCAGGGGCGCTGGCTGGGTGAGCCCTTCCTCTTGCCGGGCGGCCGGGGCAAGAACGACGCCCTCTTCGGGCTCGATTCTCGCCGGGGGCCCGAACGGGACTGTTTCCATTATGGGCCGCGGTTTCGGGGCGAGGGCTTGGATGAGGGGCGTTGCCTGGCCCGATGATATAGCTGCCACCCCTGGTATTTCCCGATCCACCCGCGGCTGTGGCACGCTTGCCCCGGGAGTGGGCCCGGGCTCGGGCTCTCGATGGTATGGGGTGATTTTAGGGACAGGGGGAATCTCTCCCTCGGATGCGGGCTCCACGCGCGGTGCTGCCATCGCAGCGGGCCTGGCCGTGCCAACAGGCAAGGGAACTGTCATGGGTTTTTTCGAGACGAGGATCGGCGTTGCCAACATGGCCTTCAGCAGCGCTGGGCTGACATCGGTTGACGTCAGGCCGGAATCGATCACGTCGAAGCGGACGGGTTCCTCGGGCGCTTTCATCGAGACGAGCAGTACTTGCGATGGCTTCAAGCCCTCGATGGACGCCGCGCCGACCAGCGCGCCCTTGCTCCCGAGCCACGAAGCGACGCCCGCAAGTCCATCCTTTTCCTTCATCTTCCCGACATAGACGTGGGCTTCGACGCTCCCCGCGATTGCTGGCCCGAGGACGTTGGTATCGAGGAGGTCCAGGTCAACGGTGCAAGGGGCACGGGTGGCCACCAGCAGCGAAGCCCGATGCATCGCCGCCTCGCGGAACAGAGCGCTCGTGGATGCCAGTGGCTTGAGAACAGGATGCCCTTTCTCGAGGAGGATCCCGACCTCGTCGAAGGCGAGGGCAACGCGGCCGTGCTGCATGGCGATCGAGATCGGATCTCCAGGCTTTTCCGGCCTCGTCACGGTGGCGATCGCGTGCTGCGCGAAGAGCAGCGCGAGGGCAAGAGCTTGCTCCCGCTCGCTCATATCTTGCAAGTAAACCAGGAAAAAATTCACCCCCTCGAGCCGTCCCAGGTCCATGTTCGCGGGCCCTGGCCGCGGAGGCTTGAAGAGCAAGGCATTCGAGATGTAATAATCCAACGTCCGGCCAAAGACGTCGATGTCCCCGTCGCTCAAGGAGGAGGGCTTCGCCACGGGAAGATTTCCCTTGAACAGCGCGTCGCGCGCGTGAACCCACGTCGGATACGGGAGCCCCTCCTCGGCCAAGCGCTCGAACCCCGCCAACAGATAATCCACGAAATCGCTTGCCTTCTCCTTCACCTTGAGGTAGTCCTTCCCGAAGGCAACGGTCACCGCGCTTTGCAAGACGTCCCTTATCAAGACCTCTTTCGAGATCCCGAAGCCTTTCATCAGCATCTCCTGCTGGTCCGCGCTGAGCTTGGCCGCGTCGAGAACGATTTTCGGGAGCGAGAACCATCCCTTGATCGCGCTGCCCGAGGATTCCTCCACGGGCGAGTTGAAGAACATGCCCGCAGGCTTCATGTTTTCGACAAGGCCGGGAGGGAAACGTTCTTTTATCCCGCGCGCCTTCTTCACGTGGTCCCCCGGTAAGAAGGGCAATAAAAACGGGGCGATCATGCCGGCCGCGTCGAACGCGACGATGGCGTTGCCCGCGAGGATCGCGTTCTGGACGAGAGACCCCAACACCGCATCGTGGCGCGAATCGCCACCCCCAAGGAGCACGTGATAGCTCGGGCTGGTGAACGGGACGATCAAGGGCGTTGCGCCCGCATCCTTTCGCTTCTTCTCGCCGTCGCCGGCGACATGGCCAAGCAAGCCGGGTTCTGCCATGGCCTTGCACGTTTTTCTCGAGTTGGTCAGTGATTGCTGGGGATTAGAAAGCCATTTGGCTTTAAATCGTTACCGCATCCCCGACGGCAAGTTCTCACGGGAAGTACAAGGCCAGCGGCGCGAGCAGGATCGCTAGCAAGAGATGTACCAGCATCACGGCATTGTCCGATTTAAACAAATGTCGCTTTATAAAAAACGTAAAACTCGCAGCGAAAAACGAAATCGTGAAGATCGTGCACAAGGTAACGTCCAAGGCCGTGAGGGAGGGGATGGGCGGGCTGGAGAAGAACATAATACAGATCGCAGCGAGATGCGCCATGACCACGCCCATCACTATTCCGAATATCATGACGGGGAGATATCTGTTTGTTGGAAAACGCAGCAACATGACCGCAAAGAGCGGAAACATCGTTCCCACGTACCGGAACAGCGATATCGGAGTGTTGATAAGACCGATGAACACGAAAAAAACGGCCGCCATAGCAACGCATGCTTGAACGTCGATGCGCTCGAACTCCGTGGCTTCAAGCTTGCGATGTTCCTCGTTCGACGAGAATACCGAGACGAGTAAGAGCAAGCCGAGCATCGCTCCAGCGAGAAGCATGGGGAATTGTTTAACGATAAACAACGGAACCGTGGGATCCAGGTTGAAGCCGTGGTGCCAATAATAGGTTCGAGCCTCCGATGGCGTGTGACCGAACACTTGCAAGCATATCCATTCCCAACCGACATAGGTTGCACTCAAAACGACGACAGGGACGAGCCAGAGGACACGCTGCTTCAACGATGTGCCCCGCGCGAACACCACCTTATACACGTAAAATGTAGCAAGGATAATCCCGATGAACCGGTTCAGCTCGAAGATGACGAGGCACGAGTACTCGACGATCCGCC
>Ga0172366_10000765_pt1 | contig 24018 bp, 16 predicted proteins | sample LakKivSesite69cm_FD_114533 | JGI IMG/M metagenome (GOLD analysis project Ga0172366, IMG submission 114533) | Sediment microbial communities from Lake Kivu, Rwanda - Sediment site 69cm | ecosystem: Environmental > Aquatic > Freshwater > Lake > Sediment | place: Rwanda: Western Province, Lake...
GGCATCGACGAAAGGCCTGTTCTTGATCGAGAGTGTCTCAGATCTCACCATCCTCGCCATTGAGGGCCATCCGAACACTGCCAGCACGATGATAGTGTTCCACATGCTCTGCCCTAGCATGGTTGCCATCCAAATCATAAGCGGAAGACTCGGCAGGACCATCAGTTCATCAGTGAAGCGCATAAGCAACTCGTCCATTGGCCCACCGTAGTAGGCCGCTGCAAGACCGACGGCGGAGCCGATGATAATGACCGAGATTGCCACCACGAAGCCTATCATGAGCGATATCCTAGTCCCCCAAATGACCTGGCTCAATAGATCCCTACCAATCCCATCTGTCCCGAGCAGATGCTGTATCGTGGGCTGCAGATAGGGGCGGGCCACGAAACTGTACGGGTTGTAGGGAGCGAGCCAAGGAGCCAGCAGTGCAACGGCCAAGAAGAAGGAGACTATGATCACTCCCACCCTACCTCTCTTGTGATTCCACACGTCGATCGAGAACGCCGTGACGCCGAACTCTCTCTTCGGCTTGACCGGGCCCTTGGTCGTATCACTCGGCATCTTGGCCATCATCTTAGTACCTTATCCTCGGGTCGAGAATAGTGTACAGGATGTCGGCCACGAGCGTCGAGAGGATGACCGTGAAGGCGAGCACGAAGAACGCCCCCTGAATCAGCGGGTAGTCGAGCCCAGTGACCGCACCATAGAGCAGGAGCCCTATCCCCGGGTAACTGAAGACCGTCTCCGTGAGAATGGAGCCGCCCACCATGAACCCGACTCGGAGCACGAACAATGTCATAACTGGCAGCACTGCGTTCCTCGCTGCGTGCTTGACCATGATGTCCTCCTTCTTGACACCCTTCGCCTCAGCGGTCAGGATGTAGTCCTCGCCAAGGGTCGCCACCATGTTGTCCTTCATGATCAGCGTGTAGCTGGCGAAGCTGCCTATCGTCAGGGTGAGAACGGGCAATATCCCGTGATACAGGACATCCAAAAGGAAGGGTATGCTGAAACCCCTGTACACGGCGCTAGGGGAGACCGCCCCGGAAAAGGGGAGCCATCTGAGGAACACCCCAAAGATCAAAACCAAGATCATGGCCACCCAGAAGAAGGGCACACTCAGCATGAGCATCGAGGACGAGGAGATGAACGCCTCGAGCTTCGACCCCCTGTACCAAGCTGATATCATGCCGAGCACTACTCCCAGAATGGCCGTCAGTATCGAGGAAGTTCCGAGAAGAAAAATGGTCCACGGCAAGGCATAGACCAAGAGGGACCATACTGTCGCAGGATTGAAGTTGTAGGAAACGCCGAAGTCCGGCGGAAAGGTCAGCAGAACGTTCTTGATGTAGAGAACGAATTGCGTCTCAATTGGCTGATCTAGGCCGAACTTGGCCTTTAGTTCCGCGACGACTGGCCCAGGAAGCCTGTATTGTGAGGCAAACTGATCCGTTGGGCTTCCGGGCATGAGCCGCGGTATGATGAAGATGAGCACGACCGCTATGACGAAAGTCACGAGTGCGTTGAAGGTCCTGCTGACAAGATACCTTGCCGTGATCATTCTTTTGTTGTCTTCCTTCTGCCTACTTCTTGCGGGTTAGGAAGTACAGGGCTGCTACTGCCACCACAATCACCACGCCCCCTCCGATGTAGAGGATTGTGTTGTCTTGTGGTGGGGCCGCTGCTTCATGACTCGGCAGGTGAAGGTTGCAGACCAGCCCTGCCATCGGGAACATGAAGCCCTGACTCACCGCTGTGTCGTACCCTTCGAACGTGTCAGTCCTACGAGCCCATAGAGTCTGTTGGTAGTAGAGCGTGAAGTATGGGACATCGGTCGCTACAGCCCTCTGAGCAGTTGCGAATGCCGCATACTGTGCCGCGTAGGTTGTCGCCGTTCTTGCTTGCGCAAGTGCATTGGTCTGCTCCGCGCTGGCCCATCTGCACCAACCATGGTAGTCTGAAGCTGGGTACACGCCGATTGGCGAGACCCCTCCTGGGTTGTCCCTGAAGATGTTCAGGATGAAGTCGGGGAACGCAGGCCTGTTCGTCGTCAGTATTGAGAACTCGTAGGTCCCGTAGTACCAACTGTTGACCACGGTTCCAGAGGCGAGGACTTGGGTCTGGACGTTTATGCCCACTTCCTTCAAATTCTGGTCGATTATCGCGGCGATGACAGCTGATGGGCCTCTCGCCCTCAAGGTCATGACCGGCCTCCATTGAGTGCCGTTCGAGAAGGTGTAGAAGCCATCTGCAGCCCTGATGAACCCAGCTTGTTCCAGCAGTGATCTCGCCTGTGTTATGTCGCGAGCCCAAGGAGCCAGGTCAGACGGTACCCATTTGGTAAGGTCAGCCGGCAGGCCACCAGGACTGGCTACAGCGCCGTAGCCACCCAAGCCGTAGTTCACGACGGCCGTGGTGTCTATGCTCAGCGCAATGGCCTTTCTCACCAGCGCGTTGTCGTACGGAGCTCTCAAGCAGTTGAAGAGGATTACACCGGCCCCAACTTCCTGATCACCCACGAACTGTTGGCTCGGGTAGATGTCGACTGTGCAGTTGGCCTGTGATATGATCGCGGGAACCATGGTTCCGCCAGTCAGTTGCACTAGATCGAGCTGCTTCGTCTCGAGAAGCCCTGGGATGTTTGCATCCGGGTTGAGCAGCACTATCGTTATCTTTTCAAGGTGAGGCGCGCCTCCCCAGTAGTACTCGTTCCTGATCAAGTGTATGGACGTGTCTCCAGGTGTGAAGTCCGTGACTTGGAAGGGCCCAGTACCGATCGTGTAGCTCTTGTTGTAGCCATCTGAACCGGTCTGCGCAGCAGGGGTCAGGAACTCGTGCTTAGGGACTATCCAGACATATGTGAGGAAGTAATCGAGCCATTGGCTGAATGGCTGGTTCAGTGTGAACCTGATCCCGGTTGCGTTGAGTATCTCAATTCTGGAAACGTATGGGCATATAGCGAACTCGTCGAGCCTTACTGATGAGTTGTACACCTGGAACGTGAAGAGCACGTCAGTGGCATTGAATTGAACTCCATCGCTCCATTGTGCGTCTCTCAACTTGAAAGTGTAGACGAGGCCATCAGGTGAGATGGTCCAGCTAGTTGCCAACAGGGGAACATATGTCCCGTTCGGCAAGGCAGACGCCAGTGATTGGAACGCGAGATCGTATATTATGTCTCTAGCACCCACGGAGATCGGGTTGTTGCCAACGGTTACAAGCAACTTCACCGTCATCAACGGTGCGTTGGCAGCGTTCGGAACTCCCACCTTGAGTTCTCCACCTTCTTCGTAGACCAAGGCACCCTGTGTTGGAACGAGTGCGAACAGCATTCCGCCCGCTAGGAGTATTGTTATGGCAGCCGAAAGTACTCTGGTGCTATTTTTCAACATTTTTGCATGCACCAATATCAGGGGGACGCTTTTCGATATATAAGTATTCGATTCCCTCCAAGCGCAGGCAGACAGAACGGGCGGCGATGCCTTTTTCGCAAGCCGCGTTTCGCTTCTTCAAACGACGATCATGAAATCATTCACCGGAGCAGCGGGCTGATGACCGACATGTCATTTTGTTTCAGGCTCGGACCCGCCTAGACCCCACGATTCGCGAGTTTCCCGTATGTCGACCGTTGTTCCCCTGGTCACGCGCAGAAGGTCAGATGGTCGCACCTTCAGGAGAGCCCTGGGAGATCCCCCGCCCCCGAACACCACTTCCTTCCACAGAACGCTGGGATCTATGAGGACTGTAGCACTGTATCCGAATGGTGGGACGCCACCGATTGGATACCCGGTGTGATGTAACACCTCCCTCGGAGTGGCGGAGCGTGGTGCCGGGAACCCTGTCACGGACCCGACCTTCTGGGGGCTCACCCGATCCGTCCCCGGTACTATGGCCACGAAGACCCCATCCCGCCGGATCATGACTACGCTCTTTATGAGGTCAGATGCGTCGCGGCCGAGAGCCTTTGCTGCCTCTCCCACGGTGTGAACGGACACCCCGAATATCAGCTGCTCAGCGTCTATCCCACTTGACCTTACGAATTCCTTCAGTTTGTTCTCGAACTCCTCAAAGGACCCTTGGCCCATGATGGCCACCGGGCAGCCGCCCCCTATTCTGTCTTTGTTCGCCGCCCTGAGGCAGTGCGGACTCGGCGCGAGGCACGCTTGGGCTTGGCTCTCTGTCCCAAGTCCAACTCTTCAAGCCTCTTCCTCCTCTCTTCCTTCATGGCCTTGGCCCTCCTGCGTGTAAGAATCCAGAAGGAGACTATCAAAGCGGCTAACCCACCGATCAGCACCTCTGCCCCCAAGGTTGTGGACTTGGGAGGAGGCTGTGGGGGGTTCCCACCGTCGGTGATCACGCCAATAGTTCGCGCGATATCAGGCTGAAAGATGCTGCACGAAGCTTGCTCGACAAGGCTCGATGTGGATGAGCCGTTGTACACTGAGACCTCAGATCCCGCCGACAACACTATTCTCACCTCTGTCTGGCCCCCTAGGCGCAAGTACCCACCAGAAGTCCAAGAGAAGATCGGTAGGTAGGTCATGCCACCGAACTCCCAGGCACCCATTGAAGCCAAATCGGTAGTGCGATTCCAAGCACCGTTGTCATCGCGCAAGAAGACCGCTAGTTGCGAAGAATTCGGGAACGCGATGTACTTCACGAAGCAGTTGTCCAAGCGAGGAACGACATCGAGGAGTTCAGTCTCGTTCGCTGCTGACACGTCGAATGAGAGATGGGCACTGCCCGAGATGAGTTCGGGCGACGAGAGTCCCACCCTTTGGCCTTCAGTGGAGAGGTCCGATACGTCTCGCGCGAGACCTTCGACCCCCTGCTTCATCGCCTCCACGACCCCCCACATGTCCACCAACTGCCCGCGGGTGTCGTTCACCGCTGAATTGAGCTCATCCGCGATCATCCTCAGTAGTTCGCTCTGGTTGAGGCTGGCCTTGCCAATCTGCACTGAGGCGTTGCCCGCGCTGAGCAGCGAGCTGGAGAGGGCGGACAGGCTCGACTCGAAACTCGCGTAGAAACTGACGAACTTGGTCACTTCCTCAGCGACAAGGCGGACATCTATGCCGGCCAGCGAGGTCTCGGCTGCCCCTAGATTCGCGAGCGCATCGTCTATGCTGTCCAAGGTCCGTTGATTCGTCTGGTACATCAAGGACACGGCCCCGATCGATTGATTCAGCATTTCCAAGCGAACCGTGTCGTTTTCTGAGGCGAGAAGAGAGTTGAGGGTCTGGTTCAGACCAATGAGTAGCAGTTGTTCCTGCTCAATAGACGACTTCATGGCTTCCAGTACTGCCTCGGTCGCTGAGATGTTCCCCCGCAAGCTCAAGACGGTCCTGTTGATGTTCTCCTCTGTGGCGAGTCTCTGAATCTCCCGGATGATCCCCGAGTAGTTTTCCAGCGCCAATATCGTGGCATCTATTGCCGAGCTGGCGGACATCAACGACTCCCCGAGCAGCACGCTCGCATTTCCAGTCGCAGCCACGCCCTGAGCTATACCACCCAAATAGTCCGAGACATCAGAAAGCGTTCCCGCCGAGGAGTTGCAGACCGCCCATATCCCCTCGAGAAACTCTGACGTAGCGTTCAGGCTGTTCAGTCTCGCTTCCATTCCTTGCAGCATCGTGGGGATCTGATCGGATGAGTATGATATGATGAACGGCGAGACAGTTGCCACTCCCCAGTCGGACAGTTGGGATACCTTGGCCTCGACCTCAATCTGGCTTTCGCCTTTCAGGAAGAGAACCCAGTAGTTCGAGCCGTCCGTCGTTGTGGAGTTCGGTCTAGGGTTCAGCGTCTCCACTTCGAAGAACTTCTTGTCGAGATTGACAACGAAGTTGAGCGGCATTGGCGGGTTGGGAGTGTCTCCGTCGGAGCTGAGAAGAGTGTTCCTTATTCTGACCTTCCAGTCTATGCTATCTCCCACTTTGGCCGAGAGGAAACGGTACTCTCCCACGGTGGTGACATTCGGAGGGCCGTTGTTCACCGCAATCTCCTCCTGCACCTCGAAGGGAAACGCCCGAGGAGTTCCTGAGATCTCATAGGACGACCTGCCCGGCTGGGCGGTCAGATCGACGACGACTTCTACGTACCTCCCTAAGTCTATCACCTGACTCATCGTGAGCTCGCCTGCCACGACCCTCAGCGACGGGGTCTCCACTTCGTGGAGAGTGAGCCTCACCCGAAGGTCTCTGGCTGAGGCCGCTGAGTTCTCCACCTCAAGGACATAAGATAGCGACGAGGTCAAGGAACCTGTGACCGGGTCCAACTGGCTGGAGAATACCTCTTGACCGTACAGCTCGAGGTCGGCCCCATTTGACGACATCACCACCGGCACCGCAAGTCGGACAAGCAGCAATGCTTCGGCGAGAGCGAGCATCCATTTCAAGCGCATCATTGGGTTTGTCTCCTCCTTCGATCCAGTCTCGCGATGCCGTCAAGTAGCTTCTCCTCTGATATCTCGCCGTCAACGAACCTCCTTTTGCAGACTTTCTCCTCGAGGTCGAGCAGTCGGTTCAACACGGTACTCAGTTGTGGCAGCGGATTCGACCTAGATCTGCGAGCCACGCGTATCGCGGACAAATAGGGCTCCGGTGCGTCGTCGTGGAGATGACCGTCCCTCATGAACTTGACGGTCTTGGCGTGAGCTGCGACGTCCGGATTATGCGTCACCATTATGAAGGCCAGCTTGAAATGGGAGTTCAGGGATTCCATTATCGACATCAGGTTCGCAGAGGAATCCACATCGAGGTTGCCGGTGGGCTCATCGGCGAGTATGAAGGCCGGGTCGTTCGCCAAAGCCCTGGCCACCGCCACCATCTGCTGCTGTCCTCCGCTCAGCTGACCCGGCGTGTTCCTGTACCTTGAGTCAGGCAACCCGATCAGATTGAGCAGTATCTTGGATTTCTCGGTGGCCTCATCCGAATCATATCGCCTGGACAGCAGCATCGGCAGGCTGACGTTCTCCACTGCAGTCAATTGTGTGGCTAGATTGAAGAACTGAAACACGAAGCCTATCCTCTCCCTCCTCACAGCCGAGAGTTTGCTCTCAGGCAAGTGCGTAACATCGATCCCGTCTATCAGGACCCTACCCGTGTCAGGCCTATCCAAGGTGCCAACGATGTGCAGCAGCGTGGACTTTCCGGAACCAGATGGCCCCATGATCGATAGGAACTCCCCTTCCTCCACCTCCAAGTCAGTCTCTCTCAGCGCGTGAACGATGGATCCTCCGAGCTTGTAACGCTTCGACACGCCTTTGCACAGGAGGGGCTTCTGATCATTCGTATCTGAGAGCTTCAATTGGTCTCACCTTCGTCGCGCCCCAAGAGGGCACGAGACTGGCCAGAGCGCTCATCAACAAGCCGATGACGAACCCCCTAGCGTATGTCCCCACGTCGTACACAAACGGGAACTGGAGGGCGGTCCCTATGATGCGGGGGAGGAAATCCGTCACTATGGCGTAAGCCAGTCCATATCCGGCGAGCCCCCCTAGGATCCCGCCGGCCACCCCCATCACTACCCCTTGGAACAGGAAGATGAACAGCACGTGCCAGTTGTCTGCCCCGATCGACTTCAACACCCCTATCTCCCTCCTCTTCTCAGCAACGCTCATTCCCACTGAATTCATTATGCTGAGCCCAGAGACTGCTAGGCTCACCATGCTGACGGATAGCATGAGTGCATCAAGGGTGTCGAGGATGTTGTTCAGGTTGGTGAGCAGGTCTTTCTCCGTAATGACCTTCAACCTTGGAAAGGTGGCTTTCACACTGTTCACCACGCTGTCCGCCACGCCGGCCTCTGAGATGCGGATGACGAAGTGAGTGGCATAGCCTCTCATGTTCAGCATGTACTGCGCTGCACCGAGCCCCGTTACCACGACCGAACCCCTCCCTGCCGACAGCCCTTGGAAGAAGCCCCCAATCTCGGTCGTGCCGACGAGCTTCAGGTTCACTCCTCCCACATATGCCTGAGTTGTCAGCTTGAGCGTGTCGTTGATCCTCAGCATCATTGCAGAGGCGCCTAAGTCCGTCGTCATGAACTCAAGAGCGCTATCTGATGAGGGGAAATTTCCATTTGGCTGCGGGACAAAGGATGCCATGTCAGAAACTGGAACGCCGATCACAATCGCTGCCTCCTTCCTCGTATATCCTCCACCTATGATCACCGGGATCACAGAGCTGACCCCCGGGATCTGAGCTATCGTAGAAGTGTAGAACACTGGCATTGGCTGCATGTCCACGTCTGACGCGAGTATCGCCGAGCCCAAGAGGGAACTGACGTCCTCGCTCACCCTAGTCTTCATGGAGAGTGTCAGACTGGTCAAGGATGCCATGAACGCAATTCCTATCATGATCCCAAGCACGGTGAGAGCCGTCCTTGTGGGTCTGGCCCAAAGGTCCCTAAGAGAGTACTTCGTAAGATGTCCTAGAAGTCCCATGCCTAAAGATGGCGAGTCGTCAGTCGTCTGATAATTAAGCGTTGCCAAGGGCCTTCGTCGCGGCGTAATTCGACAATAGAAGAGAAACCGATAAATCGGGCCTACGTCGCTGAGCAGTGTTGCGCCGGACTCTTGCGTTTATCGCCTTGGTTGCGATGGTCCTAATGCAGTCAGTGGTGGGCCCGACGTACGGCCAGGACGAATCCACTTGGCTGGTCTCCTATGAAATGCGACTCTCGTACGCTGGCACGAACTCCTCCTACGCTCCAGAGCTGGCGAACCTTTCAGCCAGCATTGTGCTCTCCGGACCTGGGTTCTGGACTTCGATCCCGGTGGAGGGGAACTTGTCTGCCGCACACAACATCACCGGGACGGCTGAAATCGAGGCGGGAAACGCGCCCAACTACGCGAACATAGATGACATCTGGGTGGGCAGTCCCGTCTACATCGTGTCCCTGTACATATCACAGCGATACTACGGCCTGTACGACTGGGAGTTCACTAGGGATGGATCGGGGTACAGGTTCTCCACAATCCAGAGGTCCTACAGGGGCTGGGGCTTCGAGGTCACTGGCTCGGATTACTCGAGCGTCATGGTCATAGCCAACGATACGACCAGGCAGGTTCACGTCGACATCAACCTGATGATGGCACGGGCCACGCTTGTTGCGCTCAACTTCTCTGACGCTTCCGCCTTCATGGGGCAAATCTCATTCGGGATCCCCACGAGCTTCATGCTCTCGACGGATGGCTCACTTGCCATGCTGCCTCCGTGGCTGAATGCCACGACCTTGCCGGGATCATACGTAGTCAGTCTCCCGGCTCTCCCAACCGCGACGACCGTGACGATACCGATCTCAGTCGAGGTGAGCACGGCGGAGGCGAGTGGCACAACGGCGGGGGGCAAGTTGCTCGCCGACCTAGCGGGGACAGCCAGCACTTGGTTGCAGCAGGATGAGCAATTCTTCCGCGAGACGTTGCTTGATGACTCAGAGACGATGGGAAGGATCAGCGAGGCAATGACCGACCTGGTCGAGTCTGAACAACTCAGGGCGGCGGGCGATGTGGTGGACTCTGGCTTTCTCTTGACAAACGCGTTGAGACTGGCGGCCGAAACTAGGGAGGCAAGAGACACCGCGATGTTCTACTCGATATACGTCATCGCGCCAGTGGTGATCAGCTTCCTGCTTGTCGTGGCTGCTCTGGTGAGCCATTTGGCGTTCAACGGAAAGACATCCTATGTAGTGGGTATCTTCTTGGCGCTCTTGGCTGTCTCATTCCTCTGCCACCCGGCACTCAGGATATACGCGGTGTCCGTGGGCATAGACGCCAAGAGCATTCCTTCGATCGTCGCGACCGTCGTACTGCTTGGAGCTGCCAGCTTCCTGGTGTTCAAGAGGGCAGGCGCGCAGACCGTGTACGGCCTGGCCTTCTCGACTTCGTTGAGGATGATCAAAGCCAGGAAGTTGAGGGGATTCCTCTCCCTTCTGGCAGTAGTGGTCGTGGCCACATCCGTGGTCCCGAGTGTTACGTTGCAGGGAACTTCCCAAGTCCTTGCCTCTCAGATCAGCGCCGAAGCGACTCGGCATGTGTCTTGGGCGTATTCCACATGGGCGGTGAAGGTGCAGACTCCGGGCGGCGAGACCGTAAGGGAGGGTCTGAGACCGCTTCAACCCGGTGAGGCGAGCTACTTGGCAAGTGCGGCGAGTCTTGGTGCTTGGACCACCTTGTCCGTGGCCAAGGGAGTGCTCAGCGTGGGCGATAAGTCTGTCACCGGCACGTTCGTCGTCGCAGACATCGCCAAGCTCGTCGACATGTTGGGCCTGCAATTCCAGCAGCTTGACTCCAATCTATCCAGCGGTGTGCTGATCCTTGGCGATGTCGGCGTTGGTCCCGCGTCCGCCGTCGCCCAAGTGAACGGGAGGCAGGTCAGAGTGGTGGGGCTCGTCAGCAGCGAGTCGCTCCTCGCTCCCAAAGACGAAATGCTGAGCGACTTCCTCCTCAACACCCCGGTAATGACAGGGGGGCTTTCTATGTCAGGCGCGTCAGCCCGCCCAATAGGAGGCCCGTTGCTAGGCGTCGTAGACACCAAGAGCGCACTTGCGTTGGGCTTGAGCCTGACTGACCTAGCGGTCGTTGGAGAGCTGGGATCAACCTCCATCGATCAGACAGCGGCTGAACTCCAATCTGTCACGATGGCCAACAGGGACTGGCTAACCTACACGAACGGGCAGGCACAGATTCACGTTGAGGTTGTGCTCTCATACGAGTTCGACATCTCGGCAGGATCCTCGGCGAGCAGCGTATGCGCCACTCTGCCCACGACGGTCGCGGCGGGCAACTGGGGAGCGCAGTTGATCCTCATGGGTATCGGTGGCCTGATCGTGATGAATGTGGTCATGAACTCCGTGGTCGAGAGACGCAGGGAGGCGATCACCTTCAGCAGCATAGGAGCGAGCCCGAGCTTCGTGACAAACCTCTTCATAGCAGAGGGCGTCACGTTGGGGGCGCTGGGCGGCTCCATAGGGTACGCCCTTGGCTACGCGGCCTCGGCTTGGCTGGGGGTGAGTTCAACAGCCATAAAGGCGGAACTCTACACCCTGACCCCGCTCATCCTCGTGTTAGTTGTATCCATCCTAACGGCGTCGCTCGGGTCGATCCTCCCCGCCCGATCAGCCATACTTCAGATCGTCCCGAGTAGGGAGATTCTGAAGAAGGAAGTCGGAGAGATAAGGTTTGACCCTTCTGGCAATGCCCTGATAAACCTGCCAATCAGGATAAGGAGCTGGCAATGGAAGAAATTCTCAGAATTCCTGCAGAATCTAGTCAGTCCTCCCATTACATCGTTTGCTTATGGGCTGTGGATAACGGAGTACAAGAAGGTGAATTCGGTAGACAGGTTGATCGCAGACTACACAGCATATGGAGGAGCACTTGCTGAGCGCAAGGTGACCTACGATGTCGATGTGAGGCCAATAAGCATGGGCGAGTTTGATGGAGTGGAACTGAAGGTATCCGGCCACCCTGAATGGACGGGTGGCCACAAGATGTTGTTGAAGGAGATGCTCTATGCCCTGAAGGATCGGCTGATTCGCTACACTGTTGACAGGACCGAAATCGAGGAGACCCCAGAGGAGGAAATCGAGGAAATAGAGGCCCAATTGGCCAGAATGAGGGCAGAGAGGGGGGACCTTTCGAAGAGCCTCTCACTTCTCGATCGCGGGATCTTGGCCTTGGAAGAGAAAGAAGCGGAATTGAGGGAGAAGATGCAGAACTCAAGCCCAGCCTAGCGAGAATATGTATCTCGGCCAGTTGGCAAAATCGTGAAGAAACCCGATTTCAGTCGAAAAAAGGTTAAAAAGGGTCAGGCCCCAAACAGGGCCAAGTATGTCCAGAGAAGGACTAGCTCCCCCTCAGACCACAGAGGTCGAGAAGGAGTGGAGCGCGGATGACTCTCGGATCGTGGAGATTGTCGAGGCGATAAAGTCAGTCGGGCCAAGGAATTGTTCTCTCATCTCTAGGATGACTGGAATACCGATCGAGACAGTGCGATACAAGATCAAGAAGCAGCTGCTGAGGAAAGGCATAGCGTTTCACGCGGTCGTCGACTGCGAGCTTCTGGGGCTTCAGAGGCACTGGGTAACGATGGACTTCGCGGAGAAGTTCCGAGGGATTGCCCCCCAGATCCTTGACGCCCTTTCCAAGTTCGGGCTGACCTTCTACATCAGAGTTCTCCCCCACTCCTCATATGAGGCGATGATAGCGATACCCCCGAACGGGCTCGGGAAGTATAAGGAGATACTCAATCACATGGTGTCCACAGGGATCCTCAACCTATACCACGTAGAATCCCTGGACTGGGTGCACAATGTCTCGCTCAGGCCCGAGTACTACGATTTCGACAGGGGCAAGTGGAGGTTCAGCTGGTCGTCCCTCGTCCCGATGACCATCAGGCCAAACCCGTTGCAGAGGGTTCCTGACGCCAAGATCGAACCTGACGTGCTTGACTTGTTCATACTCAAGGAACTCCAGAAGAACTCTCTCACTCACTTGACAACGATCGCGAGGAAACTGGGCGTCGGTCCCAAGACCTTGAGGTACCACTTCGTGCAGCACGTGAAGAAACACAACCTCCTGGCCGGCTACGCCGTGAGGTGGAGTGGAATAAGCAGGATGTCCCAGGGGTTGGTCATACTGCTCGTCAGGGTGATGGGCGTGAAGTCCGACTCAATATCCGACCTCGAGAAGGTCTTCCTTGAGGTGCCTTTCACCTGGCTGCAGGCGTACTCCCACGCAGATGCGTCCTTCACCGCAATCCTCAGCCTTCCATCCGACCAATATGTGAACACGCTGTCGCACCTCGCATCAAGCCTGCCGCAGTACAGGGAGAAGACAGAGACTCTGGTCCTGGACACGAAATACGCGATGTCATACACGATCCCATACGAGATGTTTGACCCAGACAAGGGATGGAGCCTGAACGCTGGCGCTGCTCGGGCTGCTGTCGACTCGGTCGTTGGGAAACCCCAGACCGTGTTGCCACAGGAGACACCCTAGAGTTCTCGCGCGCAAGGCGGCATTGACATGGACGGGCGCAAGCTCGCCTAGCTGCACCTGGGTCAAGTGACCTCCTCTCGATTTCTCTTCTGGTTCGCTAGTTGTGACCGTGCGGCAGGAGATGCAGCAAGATCATTGCGGAAGCCTTCTGTGGGACAGTGATGCTGAGCGGGACTGGAATGCCTATTGCGTCCCCTAGAGGCACGGGAATGCCGATTGCGTCACCAAGTGGCACCGGGATCCCAATGGCGTCGCCGAGAGGGACCGGGATGCCGATTGCGTCGCCCAGAGGTACGGGGATTCCAATCGCGTCCCCGAGAGGCACTGGGATCCCAATCGCATCGCCAAGAGGAACGGGGATGCCTATTGCGTCACCCAATGGGACGGGAATGCCAATGGAATCACCCAAGGGCACTGGAATTCCGATGGCATCGCCTCCGAAGGCTGGAGCTAGGAATAGCGAAGCCACTGCCAAGGTGGCCAGAAGAGCCACGAGCGGTTGCACACGCTGAGAGCGCATGGACAGGGGTGCTAGCGGCACGCTTATATGGCTTTTTACTTTTTCACAAACCATCAGAGGTTCTAGAGCGCCGTTATTACGGCGTTATTGCCCTTTTCGACCCCTGAGGTACCTCACCAAGTGGTCCTCGTTGTTCTCGGCCTTGATGAAGACTGGCACGTTCCTCATCTTGCTTGCCTTGTACGAGACAAAGAGCCACTCGCCCACCTCCAGATCCGCGAGCCGGTCCAATACCTCGTACTCTAGGGAGTACGCGTCGGCGATGACCATTCTGTCGTACAGCCTGGGGAGAGTGCTGGCGAAGTAGCTGTGGAGCTGCTGGAGAGCGTTCACGTTCAAGTGTGCTACCCTTTGAGTGCTGAGCCAACAGCCCGCCCTGTACTTTCTGCCCTGCCTGAGCAACGCCTCGACCGCGGCACTGGACATCTCGGTGAAGTCCTCCCTCTTCGTCCTATCGGGAATGAACTCCTGAGCCTCATCAAGCACTGTGAGGACGTTCACGCTCGAATACCCCTTCTTCTTCATCTCGAGCAGTTCCCAAATGTATCTGCTGGTGGCTTCTCTTCCATCCTTCGGATCTGCGCAGTACACTATGATCACATCAGACTTCGGCCCAGCCAGAACTTCATGGGCGAGATCCTCTGGGCCTATCGCGAGTGACTCCCCCTTGGCTCTTCTCCTCTGAGGGGGTGGGTTGCTGAGGAATGTCACCAATGCTTCCGCTTCCTTCGCGTTGCTGGACCTCTCGTGCACCGATGCCCGAAAGGTCTGCAGCAGGTCGACCAGCTTGCCCTTCGCCTCGGCCTTGCTGGCTATGTCCCTCAATCTCACTGACTCGTCAAAGCCGCATTCGTCCATGAGCTCTGCAATGCTGGACAGGGCAACGCTGGCTCCGGTCACTCCTGTCTCGCCGGACTCCGCGATGTTGGAGAGGAGATGGGTGATCATACCTAGCCTGGGATCTGCCATCCTAGTCGTGGAAAGATCGAGCTTCCTCACGCCCCCTTTCCGATGCACATCAGCAAGTGCGCTCTCCACGACGCCTGGACCATCCAAGGAGTCCTCAAGGGTTTCAGGTATGATCTGTGAGACCTTCAAGCCCTCCGGGTTCTCGAGTATTTCCCTCTCGGTCGTCAGTATGCTGCCCTTTCCCACCTTGTCCATCAGGTTGACCACGTACTCTCCTGAGACATCAAAAACAACGACCCGCAGCTGGGGCATCACTCTGAGTGCCTTCCTGACGAGAGAAGAGACCAAGTTGGACTTGCCCACGCCCGTGAAGCCGAAGATGCCTGTGTGATACCTGATGAGGTCGGATATCCTGACGGTGAAGGGAATACCGTATCCCTTCAAGGTTCCTATCTCAACTCCCTCCTCGACACAGACGAACTCGTTCGTTGCCTCCAGCGACAGCATGTGGACGGGCGTACCGGTCAAAGGCGTCAGAGCCGTCCTGCTGAACTCCACATGCTCGTTCCTTGTCCGAGCCAGGTAGCCCGTCGGGAACGATGTGACGTCGATCCAGTTTTCCTTTGCATCCATCCAGCCCTTCTCTATGGTTCGCAGGAACTCCTCTCTGAGCACCTTCGGCATGGACGTGTCCACTCCCTGTTCTTGGAGGTGTGTCGCCTTGACACCGACGACCTCGTATATCAGCCAGTTCTCAGCGCCTGTGGACGGTCTCTCAATGGCCACGAAGCAGGGCTCGTGCAGCCTGTCAAGAACTCCCAAGTCAAACTTCGCGTCAAGCATCGCCACATTGCTCTGCAGAGTGAGTTCAGCCCCCCTTGCCTTTGACGTTACCAATGACGTCCAGTGACTCCTGAGGCGACACACGAATCTGCCGTCCATGTCGTCAATGAACCTGTCCTTTGTAAGCTCAGTCATCTTGAGGCACCCCTTTCTCTGGCATGTTCGGCCTCGGACCTTATATCTCTGAAACGGCGAGCTGCGTTGAAGAGGCGGTCGGATTTCGCGAGAGGGCCTAGCTCAAGCCAGACGACCCCCCTCAGCATCGCTTGGGCTATCTTTGCGTCAGCTTTCACCGCCTTGTCCGCGAGGAACAGAAGGTGGTTGTGGCCGAAGGCCTCGAGCACGTTCGGGTTGTCAGAACAGCTGAGGATCTTGAGGACCAAGTTGTCCAGTGGGTTGACATCAGCTCCCTCGTAGTATAGGGAGGCTGTGATCGTTCCCCTCTCCTCTTCCACTCGCTCGCTTCTCGTCATGCCCTTGTCAAACTCTGGCCAGAAGGATCTGTCGTAGAGGAACACGCACGACTTGCTCTTCGGATCAGAAGACAGGCTCCTGAGTTCGAAGTAGGACCTCACGAACAGTTGCTCAGTGGCCATCCTCCTCCGAGCGGCGACCAGCTTCCGACCCTTTTCTGAGGTGACGAGCAGGCTCCCGAAGGCAGCATCATAGCCAGCCGTCCTCCAAGGCGTGCGAACGTCCAAATCGTCTGACGTGCTGAAGATGTTGAGAAGCGACTTGTCGCTCTTCATCAGCCACGGCGACTTGTCCGAAGACTTGACGGACGTAGCATTGGAGTACGGGATGATCGTCCTACCAAACTCAGTGGCGTACGTGTCCTTGGCTATTCCGATGATGAGTGCTCTCCTCTCAAGGGACTTGCTGCAGAGTTCTCTGAGCATGATGAGATTGATAGTATTCAGCTCAGGGCCGGTGACCCACTTTTCATCGTCTAGCTTGAGAGGGTGATCCTCGCCCTCGAACATCCTGCGCTGCATCTCCTCGACGACGTAGCTGACTCTTCTCCAGTATCCTGTTGCCTCCTCGGTCATCTTCACCTCCGCATCCTCCGGTTTGTCTCCCACCTCTAGAAAGGCTCCATCCCCGCAAAGCCTGTGGAATTCGCGCCGCACTGCCTTGAGGTCGCCATCGCTTAGCCCCAGTTCGTTCGCGAGTGAGCCATAGGACATTCTGTCCCCTCCGAGCAGTCTCTCCGCGGCGTAACAGTGCATGAACCGCCTGCGCTTCGGTGCCTTCAGACTTCCGTCGTGGATGTGGTAGGCGAGTGCGAGGTCAAGCTTGGTCAGCTTGCCGAAGGGCGTGGACCAGCCGACCATCGGAATCTCATCCCTCCTCAGAAGCTCGCGGAAGTCGCGGGCGAGGGGGCCGTAAGTCCCCGACAGGGGCCTGTCCATGAAGACTATCTGCGAAGCGCCTGAGTCGACTACCTTGTTCGCTATTGCGATCTCGCCCATTGCCATGGCCGCAAAGGGGAGCTTGGCCGAGGCCGAGTTGAGGTCGAAATCGGTGTCTATGGTCCTAGATGGAATCACGGCGGGCAGGTCTTCCATCCAGAGCGGTACAGTGCAGGAGACATCAAGCTTCTCCTGACGCTCGGCCGATCTGAGGTCGAACCTCAGGCCTTCTGCGTCGACGATGAAGGGGCAATCGAACGCGCTCGCATTCGTGTAGAAGATGATCATCTCGAGGAGCTCGTCGGTAGCCATTGACCCGTCTATGCCGGTCGCCTTGTGCTCGCCCTCCCCGAAGAACTTCAGCGCGGCGTCCGCCGCAGCCCGCTCGTCAAGCTGTTTCAACAGCGAAAGGAGCTCTCTAGACCCTCTCACTTGCTTAGCCCTATCCCTGAATAGGTTGACGAGGCCCACCGTCTCCGTCCTCAACCTGAATGCTGTCTGATCGAAGTCGGGCATTGCTTCGCCAGTGGTGGTCCTGCGTTAAAAGGTTCACTCAGCAGGATGTCGCCGTTGGACAGGCGGTCAGACTGATGCATGACACTGATCGAACCACACTTTCACATGGGAGTGCCAACAACGCTTAAGACTTGATTAGCGATGAGCCGCAACGGGCACGATGGCGACGAGCGTGAGAGCGGGAACGAATCTGGAGAACATTGATTCCCTGAAGGGGCATGAGCAGATAGACCCGCTCCACCTTGAGAGGCTAAGGAAGGAGATACTCAGAGATGGCCACCAACGAGACCCGATAATCGTCGACGCGAGGACGAACGTCATCCTCGATGGCCATCATAGGTCGGAGATCTTCAGGTCGATGGGGATCACTAGGATAGCGGTGCACAGGGTTGACTACACTGACCCCAGAATAGAGGTGAGGTCCTGGTGTCCCACCTTCAATGCAGACCCTAGAATAGTGGCGAACACAGTCGGGTTGAGGCTCGACGGAGATCCGACGGGGACCGGATCAGGAATAGTGTTGGCTTGGGGCGGAGGGAACAGGGAGATAGCGGGAGACAGAGTGAGGATAATGGGGGCATTGGTTGGCAGGTTCTTCATCCTCTACGCAAGGGACGAGTATGAGGCCAGAAGCATGATGTCCTCAGCCAGGGCCAAGGCGTTTCTCGTGTTGCCACCTGTCAGTAAGGAGGAGGTGATAAGGTGTGCGCTGTCAGGAAACAAGCTGCCGCCCAAGACGACCCGTCACGTGTTTCCTGGCAGACCTCGCCCGGTCTTTGTTCCCCTGGATGAACTGCGACACTAGTGCCTGAGCAGATTGCCTATCTCGCGACCAGCTTGGCGCAAAAGCAGTTGACCCTTGGACATCGACTCCTGAAGGCTCATCGGACCTCTCGAGATCGAGAAGAACGCATCAATCGGCGGCCGCAGCTTCTCGTACCCTTCTCCTAACGAGCCGGTCAGCCCCACGGCAACCTCGCCTCCGATCTCCTTGAAGGCTCGTGCAACCACCAGTGGGGCCTTGCCGAACCTAGTCTGTCCGTCCATCCTGCCCTCGCCGGTTATGAGCCCGAAGCACTCGACAGTCCTTGACCTGAAGTCCCCCAGTTCTAAGATCATCTCGGCACCCAGCCTGACTTTTCCTCCCAGTGCTATTGCCGCAGCTCCCATTCCTCCTGCAGCTCCGCTGCCTTGCTCCTGTCCAATGGCTCGGCCTGACGCCCTTCCTAGGATCGCACACCAGTGGGTCATTGCCTTTCTGAGCTTTGGCATCATCTCGCGAGTGACTCCCTTCTGCGGCCCGTAGGTCGCTGTGGCACCGTACTTCCCTAACAGAAGATTGACCACATCGGAAGCCACCACGAGTTCCGCGCCTTTCAGAGTCTCAAGTGCGGGACTCAGGTCGATCTCCTTCACGTGAAACAGTCCCTCTCCGCCGTACTCTTTCGTCCCCGTGACTTTCGCGCCAGCTCCGACTAACAAGCCGAGTCCGCCGTCGTTCGTGGCACTGCCTCCGAGGCCTAGGACAATTCTCTTTGCACGACCCATGGCGGCGTGAGCTATCAGCTGCCCAGTTCCGATTGAGCTGGCCTTCAGGGGGTTCAGCTTCCTCCGCCCAAGCAGCGCGATTCCAGAGGCCCTCGCGCTCTCGATGATGGCAGTGTCTCCCTGCCTGAGATAGGATGTCTTGATCGTCTTGCCGAACGGATCTGACACCTCGACATCAATCAGCTCGCCTCCCCTTAGGAACTTGGCAACCGCCAGAGTCCCGTCCCCACCGTCTGCCAGAGGATACACTACCGACTCGATGTCCGCCTCGGCCAAGCCATCTGCAACTGCGCGAGTTGCTCGTAGGGAGTCGACCGATCCCTTGAACGAATTCATGGCTGAGACTATTCTCATTTGTGACGCCTGGAAAGTGTTCATCCGAGCAATTAATATGTGCGCGCAAACAGTCCATCTGAAGATGGAAAGAAGGTTTCTAGTAGCCGCGGTCATGATTGCGTTTGTCACGGGCATAGTCGCGGGGAACCTTAGCGCTGGCGGGACTCTGACTTCCCAAATCTCCCAATTGCAGGCTGAGGTGAGCTTGCTGCAGTCACAACTTGTGGTCGCCCAATCCAACGCCACGACCCTTGCGTCGGAGAAACAGACTTTGCTGCTGCAGGTCCTTCAGCTGAATGCCCAGATTGCTTATCTCAACGCGACGGTCGCATCACTGTCGGGAGGGGAACCCTCGATTTTGGCCGTGCGGTTCTCACCAGATGGAGGCTGTGCCGCTCAAGTGAACTACTGGCTTGGCAGGGCTAACCATACAGTCCACGTCCTGATCTACAGTTTCACCCTTGATAGCATAGGAGACGCTGTCTTGGCAGCCTACGGCAGAGGAGTGGACGTTAAGGTGGTCTTCGAGAAGCAACAGGTCAGCCAGTACAGTGAGTACTTTCGCCTTGCGGCCGCGGGAGTTTCAGTGAGAAACGACACCAACCCCAACTTCATGCACACGAAGGTCGCCATCGTAGACGGCTGCATAGTCCTAGTGGGGAGTTTCAACTGGAGCGCCGCGGCCGACAACGACAACAATGAAGTTCTGCTCGTGATCAGAAGCGCTGCCTTGGCGACAACTCTTGAGGCTGAGTTCCAGAGGATCTGGACAACTGGTCGGTGAAAGTGGAGAGTCCGGGTTTGTGAATCCTCTCTCGTTGATGCCCGACTGCAAGAGACCCATCGACACCTGAGTCGCTTTCACCGCTTGTCCTCTGAGGGAGACCGAGCCTTGCTTCCCTGTCTCTTGTGAATCAGGGAGGCCTTCCTATAGGGACCCGTGGATCTCAGTCTCGCTTTCCTCTTTCTCTCGATGTTTCTTCTTATCCTATCCCCGTCCCCGGTCTTCTTTGCCATCCCATTCAGCTCATCTCCGAGCCTCAACCCTCAGTCCCTGTATCCGTTGACTAGTGGCATCTTCCACCCGATGCCGAAGGCCTTCGGTGTTATCTTGATGCAGGGGACTGCCTGTCGCCTCTTGTATTCCGCCATCCTTATCCTCCTGAACGTGTCCTCCACGATGTCTTTCGGAAAGCCGGCCGCGATCAAGTCCTGCTTGCTCCGTCTATGCTCCACGATCTCGTCCACCAGAGGACTGACTATGTCGAAGTCAAAGGGATCCACCTGGCCTTCCCTGAGCTCGGGCGACGGCTTCTTGACGAACACGTTTGCCGGGATGACCTGTCTTCCCTTCTTCTCGTTGAAATACTTGGCGATTCTATAGACATCAAGTTTGCTCACGTCCCCCAGCGCGCTGATCCCGCCAGCCATATCCCCGTACAGCGTGCAGTAGCCAAGGGCAAGTTCGGTCTTGTTGCCAGTGTTGAGGAGCATTATGCCTTGTTCTCGCAGCCGGTTGGAGATATCCATGAGGCAATTGCCTCTGACCCTGGGCTGGATGTTCTCATCGGCCACGGGGTCGTCGCGCTCTAGGCTCGTATCGAGGTACTGCCGCACTTCCTCCAAAGGTCTGTGCAGGACATCTCGGTAGGAATCCATTATTGATTGAACCTCGAACTTAACGAACAGGATTCCAAGGTTGCGAGCTAACTCCTCCGCATCAGTCTTGCTATGATCACTTGAGAATACCGACGGCATCGACGTGCCGATCACGTTCTCCTTTCCGAGAGCCTCGACAGCTATGCATGCGCTCAACGATGAGTCTATCCCTCCACTGAGCCCGACGATGGCCCTCCTGAAGCCGGTCTTCCTGTAGTAGTCTCGCACCCCTAGCACCAAGGCGTCAAGCACTTCCTTCTCTCTGTTGAATGCGGGGGGCTCGACCTCTTTCGCGCCAAGCCCTTGTGGGTCCATTTCCACAATCACCAAGTCCTCCTCGAACTGCTTCCCCACAGCTACTAGGTTCCCGTCTCTGTCAGTTGCCGAACTCTGGCCATCGAAGACGAGCTCGTCCTGGCCGCCTACTAGGTTGACGTAGAGGATCGGAACGCCGTTCTCGCTGGATTTCCTGCTCAGTTGCGCGATCCGCTCCGACCTTTTTCCCACATAGAAGGGAGAAGCCGAGATGTTGACCACTAAGTCGGCGCCTCTCTTCGCTAGTGTCTCTGTGACCTTGACGTCGTAGGAATCGTCCCACAGATCTTCGCATATCTCCACACCCAAGTTGAAATCCTTCCCACCGAGGTTGACGCGAATGGGCTTGATGTCCTTCTCACTTGCCGGCTCGAAGTACCTGTCCTCATCGAAGACATCGTAAGTGGGCAATAGAGCCTTGTTGACAACTCCAATCGTCTTGCTCCCAACGAAGACGGCGGCGGAGTTGCGAAGTCGCCCACCCTGACGGTCTACGAAGCCGACTATGGCAGCCATGTCGCTGTTTCGATCAATCAATGAATCCAAGAGTTCCCTGCTCCTCTGCACGAACCCACTATCCAAGATCAGATCCTGAGGAGGATATCCAGTAATCGCGAGTTCAGGGAACGCCACCAAGTCAACACTCTTCTTCTTGGCCATATCAATGAAGTGCTCGATCCTCGAGACATTGCCCTCAAGATCCCCGACAGTCGCATTGATCTGAGCCATCCCCAGTCTCATTCTGACCCTATCTGGCCTCCATGCTTCCCAAGCATCTGACACAAAGCATCTATCCGAGACGGCACATATGGAGCTTATGAACGTTGAAGAGGGTGATTCCGATATGGTCGGACTGCCGTTGGCCTCGCCCGCTTCGGAGGCAGCGAATCGAGGGCTTGGTCATATCCATCCGCAAGGTGATCGGTTACTGGCCCGGCTCTGCCATCGGTCAACTCATGGGCACCAACTGATCCCCTGAGGGAGTCGGTGGTTGAGATGATCTTCTTGTGAGATCCCGGGAGATGGCCTGGTCCGTTGCCCGTGCTCAATTGCCTGCCGGACCCCGCGTGTGATTTGGATTCCACCGGTGACGCGCCGCTCACCGTGAACCTCCTTGGCATATCCGGGAGGGAGATCCATGCCATTCCCCTTCGAAACTGCATGTCCAGCTCTTCGCAGAACGCACTTGCGCTTGTCCATGGAAATCGATTTCGTTGCTTCTCCTACAAGGGGTCTATAGAGACCTGCTAGTGTTTGTGCATCCGCGAGCAGATTCTAACGATCTTGAAGGGTGGATTGACTCGACAGAGTAGATGGAAAAACTCTAGTAATGTCGAAGAGATAACGCAAAAACGCATATGGCACAAGTTGGGAAGGTTGAGCCGCACAACAGAAGAGAAGCTAGCCCGACTTAGTCGTCTCTATTCAGTGATAAGCAAGATCAATGGGACGATCATCCGCGCTAGAGACCCGCAAGAACTGTACGAGGAGGCTTGCCGCATAGCTGTTGAGGAGGGCCTCTTCAAAATGGCTTGGATTGGTCTGGTTGATGCTGATTCCCAAACCGTGAAACCGGTCGCCTACAAAGGGTTCGAGAAGGGGTATTTGGACAAGATCAACATCTCTACCAGAGCCGACGTCCCAGAAGGCAAAGGTCCTACCGGCACTGCAGTCCGAGAGGGGCGATATGTAGCGGTCGATGATTTTTGGAATGACCCTAGGATGGCGCCCTGGCGCGCGGCGGCGATGAAGCGGGGGTATCGGTCCTCGGCGGCTTTCCCGATGCATGCAGGCGGGAGAGTGATCGGGGCTCTCAACCTCTACTCCAGTGAGCCTTCCTTCTTCGCAGAGGAGGAAGAAACACGAACCCTCCAGCAGTTAGCTGACGATGTGTCTTTCGCTGTCGATGTGATCGAAAAGGACGAGCAGCGGAAAAGGCTGGAGCAAGAGGCACTCCTTATGCAGTCGATAGCTCTGGAGATCGCTCGGGCCAAGGATTTCGAAAATGCGTTGGCCATAGTGATCCGAAAGATGTGTGAGGAGACGGGATGGGTCTACGGCGAAGCTTGGGTTCCTAGTAGGGACGGAGGACACTTGGAGCGATCATATGTGTGGCATGGCAATGCGAGACTCGCAGAATTCCACCGGGCAAGTGCGTCGTTCACGTTCCCCAAGGAGGTCGGTCTCCCCGGCCGCGCTTGGACCTCTGGGGAACCCGAGTGGATCAAGGACGTCACGTTGGATGACAGCTTCCTGCGCAGGGATCTCGCCAGAGACTACGGCCTGAAGGCGGCTGTCGGGATCCCTATATTCGCCTAAGACAACATCGTTACCGTGATGAACTTCTTCCTCTCCGAATCTCGAGAGGAGGACGAGCAGTTTGTGAAATTGGTCGCGGCGGTCGCGGCTCAGTTGGGTCAACTTGTCAGGCGCATACAAGCCGAGGACAAGCTCAGGGAGTACTCTGAGCATCTGGAGGAACTTGTCGAAGAGCGGACCGAGAAGCTCCGCACGGCGGAGCGCCTTGCAGGTGTGGGCCAAGCGACCCTCTGGGTCGGGCATGACTTGCGCAACCCTTTGCAGGTCGTGATGAACACCCTTTACGAGGCGAAGAGAGTGGCTGCAGACCCGACCGAAGGAGTCCCGAGACCCGCCACCAAGCGATTCTCAGACCTATGCTCGGTAATGGCCGAACAAGTGGCTTACATGAACAAGATTGTCTCCGATCTTCACGACTATGCCAGCCCGTTGGGCGAAGTGGAGCTTGCTGAAGTCGACACGCGCCAGTTCCTTGGGGGGGTCGTATCAGCCATCAGCATCCCCGGGAGCATCGAGACCTCAATCGAGATCGACAACGGGGCAAGGAAGATGTCAGTTGACCCTCAGATGATGAGACGCGCCTTCACGAACCTGATCCTCAACGCCATCCAGGCAATGCCGAACGGCGGGAAGCTGAC
>Ga0172366_10000766_pt1 | contig 24017 bp, 25 predicted proteins | sample LakKivSesite69cm_FD_114533 | JGI IMG/M metagenome (GOLD analysis project Ga0172366, IMG submission 114533) | Sediment microbial communities from Lake Kivu, Rwanda - Sediment site 69cm | ecosystem: Environmental > Aquatic > Freshwater > Lake > Sediment | place: Rwanda: Western Province, Lake...
CAGGCGCCTTCACCATTGCAGTACTATCCACCACATACACTAGAAAGCAACTGGAAAGCGCAAAACCAACGATTATAATTGAAAAGCTTGAGGGAATTTTAAATATTTTATAGTGCCGGGGGCTAGCTTCAATTCCTCGTTCAAACCCTCGCTACACAATTTACATGTTTCTGTTAATTTGATTTTTCGAGTCGTTTGACTGTGCTAGCAATTTCTTCTTTAATTTGTTCCCTAGTAATGAACTTAAGAATTTCTGGGCTTGTCATGTAAATCGGCAAAGCAGACTTTATCGTACTCCATTGCGCATTAAATCTTCCATCAATAACCACCACCAAGCCCCACGAATCTTCGTCGGTGCGAACTAGCCGTCCTATACCTTGCTGAATCCTTCTAATCATGAAACGAAATGTTCTGGAGGTTCTCCAGGATCCCCATGTTCCTTTCTCAAAATGGTCATAAGGTTGCGAAGATGGATATGGCAAAGCATCTACTACCAACAGCCGCAGTCGCTTGAGATTGACACCTTCCCACAGTCTGCTTGAGGCCGTCGTAACAACAATATCCTTACCTGCTTCTATTTTTTCGTTTATCTTGGTTTCGAGCTCATCGAGCTCCAGAGCACTTGCTTCGTCTTCAAAAAGGTAGAGTCTGTCGTATATGCTCTTCTCGCTCTTGAGAGACGCTTGAATGGACTTTGCATCTTCGCTATTTCTGCATAAAACCAAAGCTGGATGATTAATCAGCGGTAAAGTAGTTGAGATAATCTTATTTGCTTCTGCCCTCGCTGATCTGTACGAGTCAGGAAACTGATAGTCAATCCGTAATATTGGGCCATCAACCAGGCCAAATATTGGGCGCTTTGCAAATCGCGTCTTAACCATTCTCGTACTTTCGACCTGAATTGGTGGTGCAAGTGTATGAAAAGGGAAACCCGAATCATTGGCATGAAATCTTGGGCTTTCGATTGTAGCACTTATTAAGGCGATAGAAGTTTGTTTCCCAATTTTCTTCGAGCGATATGGGACAAAGGTCACTAATTGAGGAATCCCCAATACTGTGTCATTATTGAATACAAAACGGTATTGTTCAAGCCTATCTAAGGCATCAACCGCTCTTGTTAAAGAGTAATAAGCGTTGAGCAGTTTATCATCATATGCGTTTGATTTCTCTTCTGTTTCTCGTATTCTTTCTTTAATTTTGGGCAAGACTTCTTTGATGTGATCAAACATCTCGCGTTCAACAAAGAGTGCTGGAATATCCGACTTTCCTCTATTGGCAAGGTAGTCGAATTGATCCTCCACGCTCTTCAGAGCCTGCTTATGTTCAGGAGCGAATCTGGAAATCGTCTCTAAATCTTCCCTTCGAAGCTTGAGCATTCTAACGTTTCTCACAGTAGGTTCAAGACCATGAGATTCATCGAAGATTACTACATCGAATTTGTTCAAAAGACTAGGATTACTCAATAACTTATGAAAAACCATGAGCACAATATCCGCTTTTTCCATCTCTGATAATTCTTTGCGAACGGTGCAATTTTGGTCTTTACACCTGTCAGAAAGTGGCTCGTCACAGAATATAGGACTAGGTCTCTTGTTCCCTTTCAGTGGGCACCCTTCATTATCTTCTAAAGCAGACAACCCGCGTAGTATTACATATTGAATACCAAGATCTTCGAGTTGCTTTCCCATCACTTCCTTCATGTGTGTATAGGACGGTACAGCAATGCAGACTTTTTTTCCCTGTTTAACCATTGCTTTCGCCACTGCACCTATAACATATGTCTTTCCCATGCCGGTCGGCCCTTGTCCTACAAAAACAGACCCTCTTCTCTGAAGAGCCTCAAACATCGGAACGACCATTTCTTTCTGCTCAGGATTTACACTCTTGTTAATCCTTCTCAAGTCATCTTGGAGCATCTTTAAGGGATCTATCAGTTCGACCATTTCATCACCTACAGAAACAACGGAGCCTCCATGTCACTTGGGCTTACCGGTTTTCCGGTATCGGACACAAGTTTGCTCAGTTTATTGCCGAAATAAAGTGGAGCTGGCAGCCTGGTTGAAGTAGGTGAGACCCAAGAGTGCCGACACAGCCAGATTATTGATTTCGCGAGATCTTCCTTCGTCTCTTCTAAATCAAGTTCTTTGCTTAGCGCGAAGATAGTATACAACACAGGTTTCGGTGTTCCAATTTCTCTAGAGGCATCTTTGGTGATAATTGGCTCAGTCGAAACAACTAAGATTTGGTTCGGTTTCTTCATTTGCAGTGCCGCTGTAAATGGTGTAACTCTTTTGGCAGACAGTCTATCTTTCGGGTCTCCTGAATACAGACGATGATGAGAGCCCTTGTTCGCTGTTATGAACATGTATTTCGACCCGAGCTCTTTAGCCACGAGTTCGCATTCCTTTACATCTTTCTCTAGTTGTTCTTCCATTGTTCCTACGCCGGTGTCTTCCATGAAGATCATCAAATTCCACTCTTGCTGATTCTTGACTAAGGAGAACTTTTCAAAACATTCTCTGAGAAGCCCTGACAAGTTGACCTCATTTTCCCAGCCACTTATCACTGACTTGCTGCAAACGTACGCGCCTTCACCATCGAAAAGAACGACCGAAGTAACCAGAGGCGAATTCACCCTGAAGGGATTCCTATGTCTATCGATAGCGATGAAAACTGTGCCTACTGGCGCAAATCCAGGCTGCAACCCATACGGCTGACCACCACATTTTGCCACTATCTGAAGCAGTAATGGATTCACGATATCATTACGCAAATCTTTCGCTTCTGCACTTTCTTCCATTGAATCTGCACTTATAAACTGGACAGGAAACAAGTTGCTAAAGGAGGCTTTTTTGATTGAGTTATATAATGCCTCTTCAAGATCTTCTTCGCCCTCAGAACCGAAAATTACAACCATCAAATCGCTTCTGCTGAATTTTGCATCAGATGCGGTCTGAAGCAAGTAATTCTTAAATTCGTCGAGATTTTCTGGACATTCCAATTCTTTCTGCACTTCGGGAACAGACAATCCGAAGTCTTGGAGAGCTTGGACCAGAGTCTCTATGAGTCTATCTGCCTTGTCTGCGTTCTCCTCAGTTGAAAAAAGATGAATTCTCTTAATATCTGGTTTTTTCAACACTTTTTTCTTTTTGAAATATTTCTGAAAATCATAGTTCTTTTTTATTTCAATGTACCCGCCTTCAACTGTTAATCTTACTGGACTGAAGTCTTTTGCTTCCACTACCATCGGCTCTTGTTTAACTACGGCTTTTTCCACGAGCGGTTTCATCAGCGCGTATGTCGTATAAAATCGCGCAGGAGTATCCATAAGTGACCTTGCTTGGACTCTTTCTGAAACCCCAAAACGCTTTAGCATATGCAGAGAGGGGCTTTCTTCTAGAAGTTCAGGTATCTGAGTGACCTTGAATCCGCCATGAGCTATTACTTCAACTATCGGTTGATCCATTGAAAATTTGCGCCCAAAGCTTTCATGGAAATTCACAGGGTTTTTCGGGTCGCTATCCTTCTGCAGTCCTTTTTGAAAATCAAATCTAACGAATCTGTAGGAGTTATGCACCAAATCTTCTTCTTTCGGTTCAACGTAGGCAGACCGTAGCGAATAAGCTCTGCTTCGGAAAATCTGATTGATTTCCTTTTCACGCTCTACAGCTTTTTGCCAATGATCTATTCCTTTCTCCTTTAGAGTCAAGTTAAGTGCCTCAAGAAGGTTGAGCTTCGACCTGTTTTGAGTCAAAGGGTCGATTATCACTGTCTGAGTTCCGTCGTCGTAAACCTGAGCGTTCACGAATATTCCTTGCTGAGACATGTAGTACTTGCTAACGTCTTTTGTTCTCTTCTCATAGAAGCCTCTTCCGTCTTGAGAGTATCCTTGCTGAGTCATGACGAGATCAATGGAACGGTTCAGGTATTTTTGAGCAGCATAACAAAATCTCTCGTCTTTCCGCCCAACTGTGTCTTTCTTAGTGATTGTAATTTCTAATTCCGTCGGCTTTCCTTCGATTTTCAGAAGTAATGTTACAACTTTCGGCAGCTCCAGTTCGAGTGAAGTTACAAGCATTTCTCCGAGCGATGACACTGGGGTTTTAAGTTGTTCAGTCAGTTTGCGAGAGGCTTGAGAAGCAACCTTGTAACCGAATTTCCTTTGGGCATTATACCTTGAATCAAAAGTGACTGCGTATAGCTGCAGTTGTTCGATCTGTTTGACTACTGCAAACTCATTAATGAATTCTGGCATAGTTATAAATTGGCATTTATGCAATATATTGATGCTGGGAAAAAATATTCCCAAAGTGATTTCATGACTAAGGGAGTGCATTTCATAGTAGTAGGAAACGAGAACGTGACTCAGCACTTGGCTGGAATACCACAGTTCAAAGCGGACGAAGTCGTTCTTTTCGTCTCTGAGAACAATCAGAGAGAAAGTCGAATCATCAAGAGTCTCAAAGAGATGGGGGTGAGCTATCGGACTATAAAAGTGAAGGACGATTACTTGACCCCTTACCGAAGAGCTAATGAAGAAGCCGCGGCCTCATTCACGGACAACTCCTTCATAGCTATTAACTTAAGCACTGGTTCACGCACAATTCTGAGCGCAATTGAGGACGCTGTAAGGATACAGTTGTATTATTTCCATAGGAGAAACTTCTATGGTCCTTCGTGCTCCGCATTCAGGTACATGGTTGAACGAAAAAAGCATCCATTTTTGAACATCGCACCTATTTGGAATTTCCAAATAGAGACACACAATGACATCTTTGAAGCACTTGCTGATACAAAAGAACCGTTTACTCAAAACAAAATATGGGAAATTATTTCGGATACAAAAATGGATGTGGGTGGATATGAAGCTTTCAGAAAAGTCTTCAGAGATTTCAAAAGATGGTTTAGATGTCTACCATGCTTCAAAGAAACTGTTCGTAAAGGTCCTGAATACAGAATTGATTTGTCAGCCTAGTTGCAATTTTTTAAAGTTGTTTTTGAGATTTTCCAAACGAGCGTCACAACCCGACGTAATTTTCTTGACTTTTGAAAGGTTTTCTACAGCAACATCAATCGTGCTTATGACGGACTGAAGATATTTGGAATATGCTTTTCTTGATTTGAAAGCTCTGGACATTCTTAGATCACCCAATATTTCATAATGCATGCTGTTACGCAGATCCTTCAATGCTAATATTTTCTTGATATTCAGAGAAGGCAGTCTAATGCCTCTCCGTCCAAGTTCGTCGTACGTTCTGATGATTTGTTCGTGCCATCCATGCGACGAAATTCCGAGCTCATCTCGAATATATGTAGGCCTGTAAAATAGTCCCCAACCACTTTTGGTTCTTATTAGGAAAAATGGTTTTTTATTTACAATGACTGGAATGCATCCAAAGATGCTTAGTATTGAGATAACTGCTGACAATTGTGAGTAGTGCAGAGTTGGTATCAATGTCCCAAGAAGAAAAGTTCGAGAGAAGTTCTCACCAATAGGAAAATAATTCTTCTTCCACACTTCTGCACTTGTTACATTGGCGAGCTCAACTGTTGCCCATAGCTTGTTACAAGCTTCATTTAATTGTTGATTAGCTGAATAAACTGAATAGATGTTGAACCATTCGTATTGAGGTTTCATTGAGTCAAAAAAAGGAATTCTCCCGGAAAGCAATCTGTCTATAGGTTTCCTGACTTGCAATCTGATGAACTTTTCAGAACAAGACAAAAGTCTATTGTCTATAGGTTCCAACAGCTTCTTTATCTGATCTTGCTTTTCTGGGAAAGGTAATTGGCTCATCTTTTTCTCCTCTGCGTGTACAGTTTTCATTCAGCCTCATTTAATCATTTCATATTTTTTCCATCGTCCTTTTCCTGCAGTCTTAACCAAGCCGAGTTCAACCATCCTTTCCATATATTTCCTGTAAGCTCTGTCAACAACATGATTTTTCATAATAGTGCAGTACTCATTATAAAGCGAGCCGGAGGAGAGTTTTCTTCTCTTCTCAAGAATGTCATAAATTGCTTTTTGATGTTCGTTAAGTTTGTCAAATGGGTATACTTTCCTGAGTTTGTTCATTTCGTTTATTGTCTCTTCAATTTCTCGCATAGTTACTTCGTTCAAATATCTGATTTCTGCTTTCTTTCCTGCTTTCCTTACGATTTCCAAGCCAGCTCTCGCGTCTCCTTGTGCTGCAAGAGAAGCTATCTTGATAAACTCGTTTTTCAGCGAACCGGGTCTAAATGCAAATTCCACTCGGTCACGGATTATATCATAGAGTTCGTCGGTCTTGTAAGGAGGGAATTCAATTTCTGTCAAGGCAAGACTGCTTCGAATTCTAGTTGTCAAATTAGCAAGGACATGACAGCGCGTCGATATCAATATCAAACCACAGCTACTTCTTGCTAAGAGGTACAATAAGTCAAAATCGTCAAGTCGGTCCACTTCATCTAGACAGACAATTATCTTCCTTTTCTTCAATACTTTCTCAAGAGTTTTCGTTAACTCGCCAGTCGGCTCTCTTCCATGCACAGGTATCTGCAATTCAAGTAAGACCTCTTTTAGAACTTCATGAGTAGTGCGATACTTCCAGCAATTCACATAAGCTGAGACTTCTTGGAAGTAGTTTTCAAGAATCCATTTTGTGATAGTCGTCTTTCCTGTGCCTGAAATACCCATCAAGAAGATGTTTTCAATAGAACGATTCTTCAACGCAGGTTTCAGACATCTTTCGAATTCTCTGATCTGACCTTCTCTATGTAAGAGTCGCGTCGGCACGAACGCTTCGGTTAAAGCTTCTTCATTGATTATGATTGGAGCATCCTCAGAACTCATAATAATTTTATGGTTGGACAGTTTAAGTTGTTAACGTTCCGTTTGTCGTTCCGATAGAGCTTAAGCTTTTAGGTTTAAGATGTAAATTATTTCTCATGATTAAAATACGGGAAACGTCTCATGGCAACCCTATGATAATTTCCACAGTATCTGATTTTTGCGACTCTATGGGATTTTGCGAATATAAGATTAAACACTTTTTGAAGGGAATTAAACCCCCTCAAACAGAGATAACGATTGAAGGGACAAAGTCACATGAAAAAGAAGTAGAGTATGAGAAAGAGCATTTTGAATTTGTTCCTATTACTCAAAAAGAATTGGAAGACATAAACAGGGACATAGAGTTTGCTCGTGAAGGCATCTTTACGAGGCACTTGGACATTCTCAACTGTGGTGACCAGAAGTTGCTGTTGTTAATAGTCGGCCAAGCCGACAAAATAATGAGAAGTAAAGGAATGTTAATAGTAGAAGAATCAAAATATCCACAAAACAAAAAAAAATATCTGGAAAAATTCGAACCCTACGAAGACCAGAAACTGCAAACTTTGTTGTATTTAAATTCTCATTTCGCAGAGGATGGCTCTATGAATCCTGAGGAATGGTTCGACATACCTCATAGGAAGAAGGCATGGATTGTCAACATAAAAGATAAGAGAACGGGTGAAAGTGTAAAAATATTTAGAGGAAATCAAACAAAAGAAGCTGAAGAGTTCCTAAAGGAAAAAATAAGTAGATTTGCATTAATAGTACTAGGTAAAGTGGAACCTGAACACCATCAAAGTGTCAAAAAGTGTCTTAGTTGTAGACTTCTAGACGGCTGTGATTACAAGATAACTAAATAATTTCTTTGTAGTAACTAGATCATACATTGTCTTTAAATTTTCAAACGTGCCAATATAGTTATCCCTTTGCAATTTTTGGAAATTTATTAGAAAATGGGGATTTACGGTTGTGCTACCGTTCCCACTCTGGGGACATACGGCACAACTGCATATCCCTAACTTGCATAAAGGATGAAGGCTAATGTGGTTGTGTGAGGCAGAAAGTTGAGATTTACAATTATGATGGTAGAATCGAGCATATTTTGAGGAAGATCAAAGACTCATCAATCTCTAAGAAGAATAAATCCCTAATTCTTGATTTTCACCGCAACCGCCTGTCATGCGGTTTGAGTAAAGTTCGCCAGTACAAATATCTCTACACTCTTGAAAGGATTACTAGGGTTCTGAAAAAAGATTTTGAAAGCGTTACAAAAGATGATATCATCGACCTGCTAGCCAACTTTGAAAAAAGGAATTTTTCGGAATGGTCGAAACATGACTACAAGGTTGTTTTGAAAATATTTTTTAGATGGCTGCGAAAGACAGATGAGTACCCTCCTGAAGTGAAATGGATCAAGACAACAGTTCGCAATAGTCACCTACTGCCAGACGAGATATTAACTGAAGAAGAAGTCAAGACGATGGCAGAGAATGCTGACAATCTCAGAGACAAGGCGTTCATCCTTGTTTTGTATGAATCGGGTTGCAGAGTAAGCGAAATCTTAACGTTGCAGATAAGGAATGTGCAGTTTGACCAATATGGTGCGATTCTCATAGTAACAGGAAAGACAGGAGACAGGCGAATAAGGATAATTGCATCTGCTCCAAAGCTCTTCTCTTGGATAGAAAACCATCCACTTAGAGATAGGATGGATGCGCCCCTTTGGACAAGTCTAAGCCTGAATAACCGCCATAACCGCCTCAGCTATCGTGCAGTCAAAGATATGCTGAAAGAAGTGGCAAAGAAATCTGGAGTGAAAAAAAGGGTATATCCTCATCTGTTCAGGCATTCCAGGGCAACTTTTCTTGCAGGATTTCTAACAGAGGCCCAGCTCAAACAATATTTCGGTTGGGTTCAATCTTCAGATATGGCTTCTACTTATGTCCATCTTTCGGGGAGAGATGTTGATAATGCCCTATTCAAGCTTCAGGGCATCGAAGTTAAAAAACAGGAGAAGGAGGTTGTACTAAAAACGGTTCTATGTCCCAGATGCTCCGAGAAAAATTCACCTGAATCAAAGTTCTGCATGCGATGCGGGTCACCGCTCGATGTAAATACTGCTCTAAAATTAGATGAACTTAGAGCAAAGGCAGACAAACTCATGACTATTTTGATTAAAGATCCCAAAATTCTAGAAAAGCTTTTAGAAAAACTTGAAGAAATACCTGCCTAAGACTTACTCTTTGCTTTTGACTTGTAGTTGTCGCGCAGAATCCTGAACCACTCAGGCATTCTGGACAGAACCTCTTCATTTATTTCTTTGGTCAAGATGTCAATTAATTCATTATCAGGCATTGTGATTCTCCTCAGATGTTTCGGTTATTTCATATATCCGACCTCTCTTCTCTCCTATTGACTTGACTAAGCCTTGCTTGCATAAAGCTTCCATGTATTTTCTGAAAGACCTTTCACTTTTCGGATATTCTGATTTCTCGCTATAGATACGGTAGAGTTCTCCGCTTGGCAGCCTATTTCTTTGCTTGAGGATGTCCAGAATTATTGAATGATATTCATTGCAAATAGCGACTCTGTCGTTAAAGTCAATCTGCTCGGTACATGCACTTTTTCCAGGATTAGCTTCAACAATTTTTAGTCTATTCAATGCGAGGGTTAGATTATCCATGCTCTTCTCCACGATTTTCTTAATTATCTCATCACCTGTTCTGTTATTTGCCATCTCCCTAAGAATTTCGGAAACCCGATCGTCCGAGAATCTCTCTATTCTCATCATGTTCGCGAATTTTGCCCTAAGATTAAAGTTCAAGAACCTGTAACTTTCAAGAGAATCTGCGACCAGGCAGATGCAGAAATTCAAACCCAAAAGAATGTTAAGAACATCATGTTTTTTCAGATTCTCAAAATGGTCTAGAAAGATGAACAGCTTCGTCTTTTTGGTCTTTTCCTTTAATCTCTTTGTCAATTCGTAATTGCTCTTGCTTGCTATGACGCTTCCAAGAGAAAGAAGGATTTCCCTTAAAACTGCATTGGCAGTCTGATAGAGCGAGCAGTCAACATAAAGAGCTTGTCCGAATCTGCAATTTACCTCTTCAACAATAGCCTTAATCAAAGCAGTTTTGCCAACGCCGTTTGGACCGAAAACAAAAGTGTTTATTGATTTGCTAATATATCTGAGAATCTCAGCTTTTTCCTTGCTTCTATAGTCAAAGGGCTCAGTCATATTCTAAGAATAAATTCTTCCTTAGAAGAGCTTTGCGAGTGAGTGAGCGTTCCGTTTGTTCCGATATCAGAGTTTTGGTTCTGGCATTGGTTTTAAATCTGATATTATACATATTATAAACAAAATCTCACAGTTACCCGCTTTAAGTAAGCTGTAAAAAGAAACAAATACAATATGTACGAGCCAACAGGGTTGAAAAATGGCAAAGAATAACCTCTCTGAATGGTCAAAAGAAGAACTAGTTAGAGAGCTGAAGAAACTCAAAAAAAGAAAGAAATACGGCATGGTCTGGGAAGACAAACCTGAAAAAGTTGCAGAGTTGTGCAAAGAAAAGTTACCGGTTCTTGCTGAAGAGAGAGATAAAGAAATTGTTGCAGATAAAGAAAAAGCCGTCAATCTATTAATTGAAGGAGACAATTATCATTCTCTTTCTGTCCTCAATTATACGTATAAAGGCAAAATTGATGTAATCTATATTGATCCACCATTTAACACAGGTGCGAAAGATTGGAAATATAACAATGACTATGTTGACATTAACGACCAATGGAGACATAGCAAATGGCTGAGCATGATGTCGAAAAGACTACTCCTTGCTAAAAACCTGCTTAAACATGATGGCGTTCTTATTTGTGCAATCGACGATAATGAATTTAATCATTTAGGTTGTTTGTTGGAAGACATATTCAATGGTTGGGAAATACACTGCGTAACAATAGTTCATAATCCGCGCGGTATTCAAGGAAACAACTTTTCTTACACACATGAATATGCCTTTTTTGTATTCAGGAAAGGCTTGAAGGTTATTGGTCCTCGAAAACTAACGGAAGATGAGATATATTGGAGCAATTTAAGAAAATGGGGCGGGGAATCTCTAAGATCAGATGCTCGTAACTGTTTTTATCCCATAATAGTGAAAAACAACAAAATAGTTGGGTTTGGAGATATACCATTAGACAGCGCTCACCCCAAAAAACAAACTGAAGAGAAAGGTGGAAAATGTTATGTATGGCCCATTGACGTTGAGGGGATTGAAAGAAAATGGCGATACGCCCGACAGAGCGTAGATTCTGTTAAGAACCTGTTAAGAGTCAGGAATTCTGATAACCGAATTGAGATAGAAATTGGAAAACCGTTCGGCATTGTCAGGACTGTTTGGCAAGATCCCAGATACGATGCATCGGTTTACGGTACTCAACTAGTGCATGCTCTTGTACCAAAAACCGACTTTAACTTTCCAAAATCTCTATGGACCACGTTTGATTGCATAGCCCCTATTCTCTACCAAAGAAAAAATGCGATTGTGTTAGATTATTTCGCTGGATCTGGGACTACAGGACATGCGGTAATGGTGATGAATAAAGAAGATGGTGGAAATAGGCGATTTATTTTAGGTACAAATAATGAAAATGGCATTGCTGAAGAGGTGTGCTACCCAAGAATAAAAACAGTGACAAAAGGTCACAAAGATTATCCTGACATTACAGGAATCAATGCCAACTTAAAATACTTCAGAACTGATTTTGTTGACGCCGATCCAACGGACTTGAATAAAAAGAAACTGGTTGACAAATCGACAGAAATGTTATGCTTGAAAGAAGACTGTTTTGAGGAAGTGAAGAAAGGATTAGACTATAAGATATTCACTAACAACCAAGGCAAAAATCTCGGTATTATTTACGATGATGATGGAATTGAAGCGTTCAAAAAAGAAGTTAAGAGGTTAGAGAAGAAGTTTGTTGTTTATGTATTCTCTCTTGATGAGAGTGCAAGAGAGGAAGAATTTGACGATATGAAGAATTTAGTCGAACTAAAACCCATACCCGCAGTCATATTAAACGTGTATAGGAGGATATTCAAATGATTGAACTTAGAAATTATCAGAAACATGCAATAGAGAGTCTCAAAGCGAAAGTTGAGAATGTTCTTAGAAGCCCAGAGCCTGGCGTGGTTATTTTCCAATCACCCACAGGAAGCGGTAAAACCGTAATGGTCTCCGAATTATTGAAAGAATTAGTCAAGAATAGAAAAGATAACAAAAAGTTTTCCTTCATCTGGGTGTCGGTTAGAATGCTTCATGAACAAAGCAAAGAAAAACTCGAAAAATATTATGAGGATGACAGGCTCTTACAGTGTTCTTATTTTGAAGACCTAGAAGACAGAAAAATAGGAGAAAATGAAATCCTTTTCATTAATTGGCACAGCATAAACAAGAAGGATATCAATATCTACATCCGAGAAAATGAGCAAGATAACAACCTTAACGCAGTCATTCAAAACACTAAGGAAGAAGGTAGAGAAATAATTCTAGTTATTGATGAAAGTCATCATACTGCAAGCTCAGAAAAATCAAAAGAATTGATCGAGGTTATTTCACCGAAAGTAACCCTTGAAGTCTCCGCAACGCCACACATACAAGAGAATGTCTCGGAAATTGAAAAGGTGTATCTATCAGATGTTAAAGCTGAAGAAATGATAAAATCAGAGATTTCAGTGAACCCGGAATTTTTGAGCCTTAAGGTTGATCCAAAAAGTTCTGACGAATTGGTCATTGAACAGGCCTTGAAGAAAAGGCAAGAGTTGGCGAAGCTATATCAGAAAGAGGGTTCTGAAATTAATCCGCTCATTCTCATTCAATTGCCAGACCAGAAAGGCAATCTCATCAACAAGAAAGATGATGTTCTAAAAATTCTTAAAAAACTGGGCATAACAGAAGAGAATAGCAAATTGGCTGTCTGGTTATCAGAAGAGAAAACGGATACGCTAGTTAATGTCGAAAAAAGCGACAATGAAGTTGAAGTCTTAGTTTTCAAGCAAGCTCCAGCATTGGGATGGGATTGTCCGAGAGCATCGATTCTTGTAATTTTTAGAGAATCAAAGAGTTTCACGTTCACCATTCAAACTATTGGCAGAATAATGAGAATGCCTGAATTGAAATACTATAATGAATCAGAATTGAACAAAGGTTTTGTTTTCACTAACCTCGCGAACATAGAAATAACAGAAGATTATGCAAAGGACTATGTTACGATATATGAAGCGAAAAGAGACAGCAAACTTTACAAAAATATCGAAATCCCCTCAATTCACCTAAAAAGGCAAAGGGAAAGGACTCGTCTATCAGGTGAATTTGTGAAAATATTTATGCAGGTAGCTGAAGTTTTCGGACTACACAAGAAAATAGTTAGTGCTCCTTCAAGAATAGTGAGCCCAATCATAGCGGATGGAAAGATTGTCAACATCGACCAAATTGGAGAGATTGAACATAAGGGAACAATCGACATTCAACTTAATCCTGCCGAAATACAGCAGAAATTTGATAAATTTATAACAGATAACTGTTCACCATACGCGCCAGCAGATTCAAGTGACAGAATGAAGACTGCCATTTACCAATTTTTGACTCAGAAATTCAAAGTAAAGAGATTCGACCCACACGCACAAGCTATTGTACTAGGTAAAGAGAACGTGCAGGCTTTTGTTGATGCTATAAACTTGTCTAAAGAAAAATACAAACTTCAAGTTGTCGAAAAGCTAAGCGAAGTCAGGGAAAAAGAAGAGACAAAAGAGTGGGAAGTCCCAATTATCATCAGCTACAACAGCAGAAGCAAGAAAGAGGACAAGATAAAATCGATAATGAAGCCTTTCTATACTAGAAAACCAAGCCAACCTGAAAGGCTTTTTATTGAATTGCTGGACAACTCTAGAAAAGTCAAATGGTGGTTCAAGAACGGAGAAACTGAATCGAAGTATTTTGCAGTGATTTATGAGGAAAATGGTCGTGAAAATGCCTTCTATGTTGACTTTATAGTTCAGTTTGAAGATGGGTCTATAGGATTATTTGATACTAAAGGCGGAATAACTGCAAAGGATGCTAAAGGGAGAGCCGAGGGACTCCAAAGATACATCAAAGAGCAGAACAAGAAAACCAAGAATCTATGGGGAGGAATTACAATTTTCGTAAATGGAAGTTGGAGATACAATGATAATGAAATCTACACTTACGACGAAAATAATCTGTCTGACTGGAAACTACTGAGTATATAGAGACCCGATATCTAGATCATCTCTCATTTTGTCTGACATATATCCACTTCTTTAGCTTTGCGAGTTCACGTTGCTCTGTTTCACTGATTTTCTCAGTGTAAACTCCTATTCCCTTGGCCTGCTCACTGTGATATTTGGTAAACAAGAAGGAGTATATGTTTTGCATTTCATGAGACAATGGAGTGGCCAAGCTTGCTGTGTGAAGATAAACCATCGTTTCATAATCCGTTGCAGTTTCCATCAGAGGATTTGCTAGTCTCTCAATCTGAATGCGATTTTTCATTTCATCTGTTACAATATCTTCCCATCCCGTGTACGCTATAATCGGTGCAAACAATCGCTTGATTTGTTTTTCAGGTTTATCAACCACTCACTCACCTTTGCGTTAGACAAATCAGTTTGAGAAATCATCAAACTTATTGACATGGAGAATTCCGTTATTGCCAATAAGTCAGAACATCATTACCACTCTTAGCAGTAAAGAATCAATAAAAGCCATCATAGATCAAAGTCTCTTATGAAGTGCAGAATATGCGATGTAACCGACAAGTCATGGTTGTTTATCGTTTTTTCAATGAAACATAAAGAAGTTAATAATTGAGCCAACTCTCAACGATGCCCAAGCCTTTTTTCTTTTTCCTTTCTTTCTTCCGAGATCTTGTTAACGGCATCTTTGTATGAGCAAGGTTTCCAGGTCTTATCAAGCTCTGCTCCATTTTCAAGAAGCTCATCAATGCTTATGTATCCCCATTCTGCAAAGTCGTCGTTGTTCAGGTTGGCGTAGCCAAAGGCAAGGTTCCTGTTTCTATTCACTTCAGCAATGAGCCAATAGAAATTAAGTTCTTCAATCCGATACCTTTGATGAATAACCTTATCATTTAATGGAACATTCTCAGTCTCGAAAAGTTTAGGAATATTTTTAGATCGCTCATTCACACAATCACCTCGTTTTTGAAATTCGTTCTTTGGCAATCTTCACATATTTTGGGTTGATATCACATCCCGAAAATCTCCTGCCTAGCTTTTTTGCCACAACCGCAGTTGTCCCACTGCCTATGAAAGGGTCAAAGATAACATCTCCAGGTCTAGACGATGAAAGGATTGGTCTAACACAGAGTACTTCAGGATAGACTGCAAAGTGAGCGCCTCTGAAGGGCGTAGTGCAAATATTCCAGAAATCGCCTGGATTCTTTCCTTTAGGGTAATAGCTCTGTGAAAATCTATCATATTTCTGCCGCGAAGCCCTCGCTCTCGGGCTACCGAAAGACTCAGCATTCACTGAGAATTTTCCTTCATATACATCGCCCGGATTTTTTCCGAGAGGATGACCACTGCCGAGAGTAGAGCCTTCTATGCCATGCCCTGGATTTCCTCCGCTCCTTTTTCTCTTGAAAAAATCTATCAGTTTAGATGCACGCTCAGTGAGAACTACATCTCCTGGATTCTTGCCCAATGGATTCAAACCTTTCTTGGCAGAATTCTCTAAAACTTTTGTCGGCGGCTGATGCATCCCCAAAGGATCTGTTTTGTGTTTTGACGGATCGTATCTTTCCTTATTCTTTATGTATCTCTTCACACGCTCAATAGTGACAAACTTGTGTGGAACTCTTATCGCATCAAGATTGTAGTAATACTTCTTGCTTTTCACGAAGTGAAAGACATGCTCGTAGGTATTAGTCAATCTATCTTTCACTGAAGCAGGCATGCCATTGGGCTTGTGCCAAATTATGTCATTGCGCAGTATCCATTTGTCATCAATTAGAGATAGAGCTACTCGCCAAGGTATTCCAAGAAGACACTTTGCTGGTATCGTCTTGTCCTTATGACCTTCATACTTTTTTAAACCGTCTATCCTGTTGAGGGAGTGCCATTTTTCATACTGCCCTCCAGCTCCACCGCTTGCTGAGTAAGTGTCACCCAAGTTTAGATAGAAGCTGCCGTCTCGCTTCAACAGACGCTTAAGTTCATGAAAAAGTTCAATCAGCTTCCTTACGTAATCTCGAAAATCAGACTCCAACCCAATTTGACCTTCAACACCATAATCTCGGAGACCCCAGTAAGGCGGAGAGGTCATGACCATGTTAATGCTCTCGTCTGGCAACTTCTCAACGAACTCAAAACAATCCATGCAATATATACTGTCAAACTCAAGCGTATCTTCGATGAACTCACCTTTTTATCTTCAGAAATCAGATTAGAGAAATGTCAAAATGATGTTCATCGATGCGTAAAAATTCCGTTAGAATTAGAGATTTCATAGAATCTGCAAATGGCACTTATGGCATTCCTATGCATTAGCAAATGTCTTTTGAAACTGAACTACTACAATTTACATGTCAAGCAATGAGCATATCCTTCCCATTGAAGAATTACATGAGTCCATCAAGCGATATACTGAGGCAAAACTGAAGGCAGATTCATATCAAAAAAGACTGTACAATGAAGCAGAGAATCTGTTTTCGTATTTCATCAAATATGCTAAGAACGAATACAATGAAAAACCTAGTCTTTCTGAGATAATGGACAACTTCTATTTTGACATACTCGGTATGTCTTGCGATTCTCAGGACAAATCAATTCGGGCATCGCTTACAAGAAGGTTTAAAAAACAGATGAAGAAGCACATCGTTGACGACCCCAAATATCAAGTGAAGCTAGATGAATTCTTGCTTTGAGAATTTTATGATGATTTGAAGTCTCACTTATCCTCCTTCGCGAGTTCTGTCGCAGCACAAGAATTAGATGGCTTATCCCGTTGAAAAATTAAAGTGCTTTCGCCTCTGATTGCTGTGACGTATTCTAACACTAACTCATCCACAAGATGTTCTGCCTCTTCCTCGCTTCGTGTTTTGAAGTGCGCGCATTCGTGCAAGAAAATGCAGACAACGTTTGATCTAAATTCTTGTTCATCGCACATGGTTTCAAGTTCGTGAATTTTGGTTAGGTTCATTTTGATATTATAATGGCTTTGCGGATCAGCATATTTACATGCGAAGCGGTCAGTACTGAGATTTTCTATTGTACATCTAACAGCTCTTGGAAGGCTCCACGTTCTCGATGCAAAGGCAAGTACAGGCTTACAATATTTTAGAATATCGAGAATTTTTCGACCTAAAGCGCCGTCTTCAATGATGGCAAAAGAAAAGGTCGTTGTGGGAGTTCTAATTTGGCGCTTAGTTATTCCCATTCTCATCTTCTTCCTTTAATCGATAAATAGGTATTCTAGAATATGGCTCACGTTTTTTTAAAACTGTTGTCTTACATTCTCAGACCTTTACCTTGGCGTGTTTAAGAACCGTCAGTAAACGGCATTCCATTCATTGATAAACATCATATCTTCCGTTCACTGTCTCTTGATATGGAATTCAGGTTTATTAGTGCTGACTGTGGACATGCCATCACTCTGCAGAATCTCGGCGGAAAATGTATGAAATGCGGAAAGCTCTGCTGCAATCAATGTTTGACTCTGTTGAACAATGAGATGCTCTGTCCAACATGCTTTGTTGCTAGGTTGAAAGAGTGATAAAATGAATTTGCTGTGTTGTGAGTCGTGCGGGTCGGTAGTTAGAACAGAAGAAGTCAGAGGATGGTGCAAAGTCTGCGGAAAGAGGACATGCATAGCCTGTGCAAGGGTATGTGACGAATGCCTCCAGATAGTCTGCCAGAACTGCATCAGTAGTAGAGAGATCTGGAGAGACAGCACGCATTATTTCCGTAAGGTCTGCAAGCATTGCGATAGGTGATTTTATTCGATATGTTGTCTGTTTTAATTGTGGAAGAGTTTCTCCTGAAAGGGAGTTCTGCATATTCTGTCATATGCCGTTGTCTATAGCTCCACCAGAGACAAGCGAAGGCATACCTCTTGGCTCAGTAGAAGATGGCCAGCTCTTCCGATTACCCCTGAAATATTTTGGTTTCCATTTTGCGTTTTATGGCGTCACCGGTACAGGAAAAACCAGGGCAGCCATGAACCTTGCAATAAAGGCAGAGAATGAAGGACTAAACCTAAGGATAATAGATATAGAAGGCGAATGGAAGAACATCATCCCTCAACTGAAGAAAGACACAATCTATTATGACATCAACAAGAATCTTAAAGTAAATCCGTTCGACCTCCAGGACCCTGGGTTGACAAAACTACTCCTTAGGGAGACGATTTTCAAAGGAATAGAACTTGAGTACAGAGACCTCAGCCCTCAAATGAACTTCATGCTTGACAAATGTGTTCTGATAAGCAAGAGCATTCCCGAGCTCATAGAGAACGTTATCTCACACAAACCAGAGACAGAATTCCCATTAAGAAACCTTGACTTGACAAGAACAGCGCTCTTAACAAGGTTAAACCCCTACAAGGATAATCCCGTTTTGCGAAGCATCTTCTATGTAAGCAAATCGAGCATCGACATGAGCTCAATCAAGGACAAGGATCTCATTATTGATTTACACGGTCTGGACATGAAAGTTGCTTACAAGAGAGAACTGAGGCTGATCTACAATACTTTAGCCATAACTTATTTGAGAGAAGCCCTAAAAACTCAAGAAGTGAATTCTGTCAAAAACTTGTTCATTGCAGACGAAGCTCAACTACTTGTTCCAAGGATTCTACAAAAGGCAGTTGCAACAGATACATGGGCTACTACTGACTTTGCAACTAGATTAAGAAAAAGGGGCGAATCTCTAGCAATAATATCTCAGAGCCCAGCAAACATCGAAGACGACATTCGCAAGAATTCCCAAAACTTGTTTGTCTTCAGGCTCATAGACCCCGGAGACATCAAAGCAGTTGCTGGTATGTTTGGTTACGTTCACGTAGATGAAATCAACCATCTCTCAAGCATGTTGACTGGTATGGAAGAAAGGTGTGCGATGGTTAAGACTCCTTCAGCGCCTTATCCTTTTATTATCAGGACGCTCGATGTTGAACTGCCTAAACTCTCTGAAGGGGACTTGGCGCCTTATCTTTCTGAATTTGAAGAAACGAAGGAAGAAGCTCTCAGCGAAGACGAGCAAGAACTCTTGCAAAATATCAGAGAAAAACCATTCTTGAATAATACTGAACGGGCGCTTTCTCTTGGTTGGCACAGGACAAGATACTCTGCGACTAGAAAATTATTAAGGAGGAAAGAATTGGTCGAAGAGATCTCGTTCAAAACAAAACTGAAAGGCGCGCCAAGCCGATTCCTGAAACTCAAAGAAAAGAAAGAGTATGGCCGAGGACAGTTCATACATGCATTCTGGATAGAAAAGATTTTCAATTATCTGAAAGAGGAAGGGTACAATCCTTTGAAAGAGTATGAAGCCAATGACAGAATAGCGGATATTGCCTACGCAAAAGATGGGAAGACGGTCTTCGTTGAAGTCGAATACAAGTCGGACTGGAAGAGCAATATTCTTCGTGCGTCCAAAATCTGTGACAAGCTTATTTCAGTTTTTGTCAGGGAAAAGGGCATCATTGATGCTATTAATTTCGTTAAACAAGAGAACTTGTCTAATGTGATAGTAACTGATGCCTACTATGCCTATACTGTAATACCCTAATATGGTTTGGTTTAGTTCCATACTGTCTAGAGGACTTTTGTCCAATTATGTCCAATTTCGTAAATAAAAGGTGCGTCCCTCAGATATCATGATTAAAATATGGAGCAGAGCAATTATTGAGTGGGTGATAAGATGAAGAAGTGGTGTGAGATTCGAGTCTGTTATTCCGAATCTTTTAGACGTAGACAAGATTGGAGAGATACATATAGGCTGAAGCGAGAGGGGTTATTACCGATCCTGGACAAATACAAGATTGATTATTTTTTGACGCTGGACGAACCAGACTTTGTGCTTTTTAGGGTTGAGATTGACGAGGCAATCTTAGGACAGATTACTGCTGACCTCAAGGAGTATATCAGCAAGGGTTCAAGTTTTTCAGAAATTCAAACCGCTGATTGGTCGCCAGAGGCTGACGCAAGAGCGAGAATATTAAGTGCAAAGCAAAGAGCCTTGCAAATGGGAGTGGTCTTTCGTGAAGGATTGCCAAGTGGAGGATGGAAGATTTTGGGTATGAACCAGGCGAATAGGCAGTGGCAAGGTGGTCCCGACGATTTGGAGCGGAAAGTCGCAGAATTCTCACGGTTCATGGCCAGAGTGAACGGTCAATTCACAAGGGCTTACCTCAAGGAAATTGAGACAGACGTTGATGACCCTTGGATGTTATCAGTATTCACGCATCTCTTACTTGATTCGATATCAATTTGGCAAAATCTTGAAAAACAAGCCAGAGCATTTCCGTTCATTTAATCCCATCTTCGGGACGCACCTTTCTTCATCATCATTCGTTAGATTTAAGAAAGTTACTCTCTAACTATCAATGGACTGAAACCTATCAAGAATTCTAAGATGAACTAGGTTTCAGACTGTTATCTAATGCTGATTTCATGAATGAAGACAAAAAACCAACAGAACCAAGATACTATGTGGCGGCGCTTGATACGGCTTTGAATATCTACGACATCAAAGAAATAAAGAAGAAAAGCTCTCTCGCAAATCAAACAAAACCCTACGCGCTAATGTCTTTAAGAGAATTTGCAGGATTATTGTCCATCGAAAAAGACGCAGAGATAATCAGAGATCTTGCTCCTTTTATGAAAAGGGTTGCCAATAGACAGAATAGTTTTGTCTTGTTTTCAATTGACAAGCCTGGAGAAGTAGTAGCATCTCACAAAGATGAGTTTTCGAGATATACAAGCCTTCACAGATTTCTCAAGCAATCATTCTAATAGTCTTCTGGCGGCCTATCAAAAACCTTCTGAAAATAATCCATTTCTGTTTCGACTGATCTGAAAATCTCAGACAATTTCATTCCGTTTGCTATATATTCTCTGTTAGCGCAAACGCTACACTGTTTTTTTCCAGTGCTACATAGCTTGAACTTATCAAAGAAACAGTTTATCTCCGAACTTTCTGATAAAATCTGATGAACTATCCAGGTAAGGTTTAGGTTCATAAACAAAGCAACTTTTTCAGGTTTTTTGGTGGGTTCACCCAATTTGAGCTGATTATCTTCTAACTCTATTAGGAGAGAACTCTGCAGATCCTTGATTTTGGCTTCAGAAGAGGATTTTGGCTTCAAATATAATTTTGTGGAGATCATTGGTTTGATGACAGATGGAAGCTGAGATAAATCGACTGCAGTACTTTCTATGCCTGTAAGCCTTTTCGCCCTATCGACCTCTTCAGACATTTTGTTCTTTGATAAGTGAGAATTGCTTTCGTTCCTTTGTTTCCTGGTAACCTCAATTGCATCAATCAAACACATACATCGCTCGTAGGGTCTTTCTGTTTCTGGCCACAGACCTGCTAACTGTTGCCTTGAAAATCTTTTCCGTGAAAGACCATTGTTCACTAACCGAATATACTCGTGAGATAGCCTTGGATTGTTTAACGCGTCTATTATGACAAAATCGTTTTCGATATTTTGTATCCGTTGATAAATATGTGTGGCTTTTGGATAAGCCATAAGTAGTTCATCTTTAAGAGGTTCAAATAATGAGGTGTGGTCGCAATTTCCCATTTTTAACATGTAGAAAGCTTCGATCAACGGCTCGATCTCAATAAATAGCCTTTGTATCATAATCGAGTTTAATATCAAGATTTCCTTAAGAGAACGTTCACTGTGTTTCTTAAAATAGTGATCGAAATGGTGAACAAAACTAATATTCTCTCGATTGATGAGCATCAAGGTAGTCAAAGGAATAGTTGACTGTAGTAACCTGTTCAGAAGTTCATGTCTTAGGGTAAATGCACGCAATTCTTCAGCCGCAATCCCTGTCTTTTGTGAGTAATCATCAATTGAATTCATGTCGATGACTATGGTATCAGTCTTCGGTTCCCATGCCCCTAGATTTACTAAAGAAAAAGAATTCTTAAGAAATATCTCCAAATCTTGAACATTAGTTTTCATTAGCGTCCAATTTCCTTTTTGATTACCTTTCCGGCTTCTTTCAACTTCCTGATGTCATCGTTATCGAGAAGACTAAGTTTAAGAGATGCCGAAATGAACGATTCAATCTCCTCACTAAGGAGTTTCCCTCTTTCCTTCGTTTGTGAAAGCTCTTTTGCACGCTCTGCCTTTTCGGATGATGATATATACCAAAGTTTTGCAGGCCCAACAGGTTTGTAACTAACGATACCCTCTTTCTGCAGTTCTTTTAGGTAGCCGATAACTGTAGTTCTACTCGCATCCAATTTCCTTGCTATGTCTGTCGTGGTAATTTCGGGTGTATTGGTAAGTAAGCGTATTATCTCATCTTTCAAATTGAACACTTCAGTCCAATTTGTACAAATACGAAACTCTTATATAAGGCTTTGGAGTTATATTGAACACTAGTGCTTAAAATGAACAGTATAGGCAACCAGGTAGCGGAGGAACAGAACAATTGTCACAATCTGAAGTTGTTGATATCGTAGTGAGTGAAGCTGAAGCAACATCAATCTCTGAAGTAGCATCAAAGATAGTCAATGAGACCGCGTCCTTTGCCAACAAATGGAATGTGCCTATTCCTTACGATCTTCAGAAGATAGAAGAAGACTTGATAATTTTCTTAACCAAACGAAAGCAAACGAATCTGACAAAACTGCGAGTTACTGTCCTTGAAGATGGTGACGTCGAATTCGGCGATACAGTGAGTGGCAGACGTAAGGCTGACTTGATTTTTCGAATCGTATACAAATCTCAAGGGAGCCCTAGAATAAAATGACCAACAGAACACTCTTCATGATAATTGAAGAACATTCCAATTCCAAAGAGGCAAACGAGATTTTCAGGCGCAGAGGATGGGTGCCAGTAGACGATAGAAGTGCGCCATTACCTGGAAAGCGTCAGGTGCGAAAAGTTGAGCACGACACTCCACAGATCAAGCTCCACATTGAGGAATGGGAATACGGAGGCGATGAAAAATGAGCGAAGAAAACATGACAACCTTGAAGGCTAGGATAATCCACTCTGAGAAAAAAGAAGTGCTGGACACTATAGAGCAGACAATGTCATATGTGAAAGTCACTGACGCAGAAACAACAGAGACAAAGACTCTGGACGAAATCATCAGCGAATTCATCCAAAGAATAGAAAGCTCATGCAACCAAAAGAACGTCAAAGTTCTGGACATTGAAAAAGCCTATGATGAATTGGCAATAGGGTTCGCAATGTCTCCAAGATTGGCGAAGGAAAAGTCAGCCACTATGACTATTGACATTCCGGTCGCCGACATAAAAGAAGACGAGGAGAAGGGAGACGATGAGCAAGCCCATTGATGTTCCAGAGGACATTCTCTCAATAACAGAAGCACCGAACGAAACTCTCGAAAGAAAATGGAATGCGCTTCACGGCATAAATCGCTACAAACGCCTAGTCCTACAATACTTTCTCATATGCATGGATAAAACTCGAATAGAATCTTGGTGTAACAAATATTATCCTAGCTCTGAAAACCTTCCAGAAATGCTTGCATCCGAACTTGGCTTCTCCGGCAAGGTCATTTTCTTTGGCGATGCTGGAACTGGAAAGACCTGCTTTGCAGAAGGGTTAGCAGACGCTGTTTCAAAGATTATCGGAAAGGTCTACTTGATAAAAGTTGGATTGCTACGCAGCAAATTCGTGGGCCTTTCAAGTCTCAAGGTCATTCAGACTTTCAAATATGTCAAAGAAAAAGCAAAAGAAGCTTGGGTGATATTATTCATCGATGAGTTTGATTCAGTAGCACCTAACAGAAACAATCATGAGATGCATGAAGAAGTCAAAGCAGCTGTAAACAAGCTGCTAGAAGAAATAGAAAACGTAACACCAACTGATAGAGTTCTTGTCATTGCAGCTACAAACTTGTACGAGCAGGCAGTGGACTATGCTGCTGACCGAAGATTTGACATGGTCATTAA